>Ga0326726_10000806_pt1 | contig 28751 bp, 25 predicted proteins | sample MHFenrmetagenome_2_FD_207603 | JGI IMG/M metagenome (GOLD analysis project Ga0326726, IMG submission 207603) | Lab enriched peat soil microbial communities from Michigan Hollow, Ithaca, NY, United States - MHF15MN | ecosystem: Environmental > Terrestrial > Soil > Wetlands > Peat | place: USA... | reverse complement strand
TGTAGCCAGGGCTGAAGCCCGTTTTCAGCGGAGTCCGGTTCACCGGCCTGAAGGCCGGTGCTTCCACCATAGGAACAAGGGCTACACCGATTGTGGAACCGCTCTAAGCCGCCGGCGCCATACTCCTCTGCGCCGCCTGCTGGATGAAGCGCTTCATCACCGTCGCCCACATCACTTTCTTGCGTAGCGCGCTCTCTTTCACGCCGCGTCCCTGGGCGAACATGCCGAGCAGCGCTTTCATCTTCAGCACCCGCAGGATCGCTTGCTCGGTTTGGGTGACACCGTAGGCTTGCAGGAACTCCTCCTGCACCTCCCCGGTCAGCACGCGGTTGCAGAACGGATACTTCTCCAGCGACTCCACGCACGCTAGGAACGTCGCCACGTCGTGGTAGGAATTCCCGCGCATCTTCATCTTGGCGAAATCGGAGAAGCCGATGCCGTTTTCGGTGACGATCACGTTCAGCGGCGTGAAGTCGCACAGCACCGCCGACGACGGCAGTGTCTTCTTGCTGCGCGACAGGATCATCTGCGTTCCCGACATGATGGTATGCACCGCGCCGTCGTCCAGGCCTTCGCCGCGGCAGTTGTCGCACAGTTTTTCCAGGTCCTTCAACAGGCCCGAGGGATCGAACGGTTCCGGCATGTCCGCCGTGGCGCGATGAAAGCTCTTCAGCCACGCGCCTGTCTGCCGCGCCGCCTCGGTCAGGACGCCGCGATCGGCGTAGCCCGGCAGCAACGCCGCCTTCATGATGATGGACTGCAACGGCAGCCCGCACAATTTCTCGGAAACCACCGCGCCCATTTCAGTGAAATCGCCGATCGGCCGCGGAACGCCCGTCAGACGCCGCTCTTGGAATATGCCATGAATCTCTGCCAGGTTCCCGGCTTCCAGCTTGGCCATGCCGCGCGCGCCCTGCGCTCCACACTTGCTGCCGCGGTACACCTTGGCCGCCAAACGCTCGCTGCCGCCGGCAAAATCCACCGCGATGTCGTAGATATAGTGGTCGCTTTTCGGAGTGTGTCCCACCACGCGCACGTTGCGCAGTTCGCCGCGCTCCGGGTAGTACTCCGTGCCCGCTCTCTTCAAGTCCGAAACAATCTGGTCCATAACAGTGTCCGGCATCGTGACTCCCAGGATTTTTTTCGCTTACAGGTATTCGCCGCCGAGGTTTAGGGGATGCGCGGCGAGGCTCACCATCCCCTCGGTGCAGTTTCGATTCCACCCACACCGCACACCGCTCCGTGGCTAAGTGCTTAAACCCTCAACCATGATCCAGAGATGTAGGAATTACGCGATCTCTTCACGCCGTGAATTGGGTATTTCGATACTCACTGTTGGCAGTGGGAAGGACAGGAACTTCATTCATCGGGTGATCGGGCGATCCGGTGATCGGGTGATCGAAACGAACACGACAAAACTGTTCGGATAATCGGCAATCGACAATCGGAAATCGCCAATGGTTTTGTCGTTTTCGTTTTGGGATTTATCGCAAAACGAACAATGAAGGAGATTGCTCATACTGAGAGCAGCCTCAGTAGAAGAGATACTTCCGCCACTTGGCGTCGGAGTGACCGAGCAGGCGCATGATATGCCGGCTGGTGTGCAGGTTGAAGGCGCGCGGTTCGCGGATCAGCTTCATGCCGGCTTCGTGCGCCAGCTGATTTCCCTTCCTGCGATTGCACGGATGGCAGCACGCCACCAGGTTCTCCCAGGTGGACAATCCTCCACGCGAACGCGGCACCACGTGGTCCAGCGTCAGCTCGCTCGACGCCAGCGCTTCGCCGCAATACTGGCAACTGTTGCGGTCGCGCAGCAGGATGTTCTTGCGCGAGAGCGCCCTCGTCTGGTGCGGGATTCGCCGGTACTCCAGCAGCCGGATCACCGACGGCACGCGGATGGTAAACCGCGCCGAGTGCAGAAAGTGTCCGTTTTCCTCCTCGGTCATGGCGACGCCCTTCAGCACCAGCACGATCGCCCGCCGCGCCGCGCACACATTGATCGGCTCATAGGAGGCGTTCAGCACCAGCACCGGGGCGTGCATCACCCCGTGACCGTTACGTTCGTGGACCGGCGCCGACGTCTCTACCGCCATCGCCTTGCGCGGCCCGTGACTCGGTATGTGACCCTTTCCGCCTGACATGATTTGGTCCTTCGGTCTCGGTCTTTCGGTCTATCAGTCTCTCGGTCTATCGCTCTAGGTGTCGATCAGCTACGACTGACAGACCGAGAGACCGATAGACCTCCTATGCATGTGCCGACATGGCGCGCGGTTGGTCGAATTCCGGCTCCGCGCGCTCCGCTTCCGGCTTCAAAACCCTGGCCACCGTCGCCACGAACACCCGCTCGGCGCCGGCGCGTCGCAGCACCCGCGCGCACTCCGACACGGTTGTCCCGGTGGTGAACACGTCGTCCACCAATAAGATGTCTTTCCCGCTGATCTGGTCGCGGCGCACCACCTTGAAGGCTCCGCGCACATTTTCGCGTCGTTGCGGCGGAGTCAGTCCGGTCTGCGACTCCGTCGCTCGCGAGCGCAGCAGCGCCGTCGTGTTCAGCTTGGCGTCCAGCGCCGCGGGTTTGAGCTTCAGCATGGCGCGCGCCATCAGTTCCGACTGATTGAACCCGCGCTGCCTCAACTTCGAGGCGTGCAGCGGTACCGCCATTACCACCGGCGCTTCCGGCGCGAACGCCTCCGCCAGGTCGGCCACGACCTCCGCCAGCATTCTTCCCAACACATGCGCCGCCGGCTTCACGCGCTCATACTTCAGCAGGTGGACCAGGTCGCGCAGCCCGGCATCGTAGCTGCCGTACGCCGAGGCGCGGGTAAACGCCGGCTCGTTGCGGATGCACATGCCGCATAAAGGCGAGCCGTCGCGCTCGGACGTTAAATGCCGGCTCATCAGCCGCTCGCCGCAAGCGGCGCAGCGCGGGCCCTCGATGGGGTGGATCGCCTCCAGGCAGGTATTGCACACCGGGGTGAGCGACATGCGCGTCAGCGGCGCCTGGCAGAATCTGCAATGAGATGGAAATAAGACTGAAAGCAGGCCGTCGGCTAGGGAATAAACAAACGAATGCCCTCGCCGGCCGCGTTCCGTTACAGGCCGGGTTAGGTTTCCGCGATCCGGGGTCCCCGGCACGGCGCGGTTTTCGACGTGCTGGGGTGGGCTACTGCTGAAGACGACCCTCCTCGCGACTCGAAAGCCACAGCTAGCCATCTTGTCGCCATTGCCAGTATAGCGACTTGCGATTCGGGCGGCAACGCTCCCCGAAGATGCCGGATGGAAGTTTGTTGCCCATCCGGTTCCAAAACGCGACAGCAGAAGCAGAAACAGTGTTGAAAAAAGTACTCTTCGGTGGCAGACGTGACGTTGGCGTGATCCAAGAGTTGGAGAGCCTGCTGGGGCGAGCGCTCACACCAGAAGAGATTCGACTGCTGTTGCTCGCCAACGTGATCGAGGAGGACATCCTCGAGCGCGAAACCGCCTCTCGGCTCGCCGCTTGAGATCCCTTGCCACCATGCCGCGACGCCGTCCCCAAAACGGCAACGCAGGAAACGCCAAGCCCAAAATGCCAAGAATGACGCGCCCTGCGTGCTTCCCACCCGCGCCGCCCCCAGCGTAGAATCAACCGGTTGTCGTCCGGTTGGCGGCATGTTACCGTGCGCCGTTTGGTTGGCATGGGATCTTTGAATCGAGGACTCATTTCATGAGCACCACCATCTCTCCTACCCAGGCCCCGAGGAAGTTCCAGCCATTCGTACCGCCGACCATGCAAATGCCCGAGTTCACCGCGCGCGCGGTAATTCTCGGCCTACTCATGACCGGCGTTCTCGGCGCCGCGAACGCCTATCTCGGGCTGCGCGCCGGCATGACCATCGCCGCTACCTATCCCGCTGCCGTGATCAGCATGGCCGTGCTTCGCCTGATGAAAGGCTCCATCCTGGAAGAAAACATCGCCCGAACCGTCGGCTCCATCGGCGAATCGGTCGCCGCCGGCGCCGTGTTCACCATCCCGGCGTTCGTGATCGCCGGCCTTTGGCGCGATAACGCCGGCAACCCCGTGCTCGGCACCGACCGCTACTGGCAATCGGTAGCGCTGATGATCATCGGCGGCATACTCGGAATTCTGTTCGTTACTCTGCTGCGCCGCGTGATGGTGGAAGATCCCGAGCTCCCCTTCCCCGAATCCGTCGCTGCCTCGGAAATTCACAAAGCCGGACAGCAGGGCGCCAAGGCCGCCAAGATCCTCTTCGCCAACATGGGATTCGGCGCGGTCATGTACTTCCTCAGTCAGATCAACCTGTTCTGGTACGTACGCACCATCCTGGTTCGCATCCCGACCATGGCGACCGGTCTGCGCGTTGGGCGCTCTGCCGCCTCGCCCCTGGTGGCCACCGGCGGCATGACCACTTTCGACACGCCCGCCATCAGCCCCGCCTATCTCGGCGTCGGCTACATCATTGGACCACGGCTCGCCGCCCTCAACTTTGCCGGCGGCGTCGTCTCCTGGGGTCTGCTGGTTCCACTGCTGGTTTACTTCCTGGGACCTGGCATCCAGGCCAAGTTGCCCGCGGGCGCGACCATGGACTGGGCCGCCCTGGCGAACAACATGTGGTTCTCCATCGTGCGCCCCATCGCCGTCGGCGGCATGCTGGTGGGCGCCAGCTTTACCCTGTTCCGCATGCGCAAGCAACTCGGCCTGGGCATGAGCCGCGCCGTCTCCGATTTGAAAAAGTCGGCCACGGCGCATGAAGTCACCGACCGCACTCAGAGAGACCTCAGCGCCAAGGTCGTGTTTCTCGGCGTGGCCGTCGTGCTGGTCGCCATGATCGTGCTCTATTACTTCTTTATCTCAGGCGCTGGTAATATGCCGGGCGGCAAGGTCATGACCGGCGCCATCGTCGCTGCCGTCGTCATGATCGTGCTCGGCTTCTTCTTTGCCGCCGTCTCCGGCAACCTGTGCGGCATGATCGGCTCTTCCAACAACCCCGTCTCCGGGCTGACGCTGTGCACTCTGGTGGTGGCGGCGCTGATGATGGTCGCACTGGGCGTTGGTGGTACGGGCGGCGTGGCGGCCGTGCTGGGTGTCGCAGCCGTGGTCTGCGTGTCATCGGCGGTCGCCGGTGAAATGCTTCAGGACCTCAAGGTCGGACACATCCTCGGCGGCACACCCTCGAGGATGCAGATCGGCGACATGTTCGGCGTCATCGTCGCTTCGCTCGTGCTCTTTTTCCCGCTGATGATTCTCGACAAGGCCTACCACTTCGGCAGCGCTGCCCTGCCGGCGCCGCAAGCCGGACTCATGGCCATGCTCGGCCAGGGCATCGTCGGCGGCAACATGGCGTGGCCGCTGGTGGTGGTTGGCATCTTCCTGGGATTCGCGCTCATCATGGTGCAGGTCAAGAGCCCCATGCTGTTCGCCGTCGGCATGTACCTGCCGCTGCAAACCACCTTCGCAATATTCGTCGGCGGCGTCGTTCGCTGGATCACCGACGGCATGCGCGACCGCCGCGGCCTCAACGACGCCCAAAAAGCGCGCGTCGAAAACGCCGGCGTGCTCACCGCCTCCGGCCTGATCGCCGGCGAAGCCCTCTGCGGCCTGGTGATCGCGGCCATCGTCGGCACCGGACACGTTATGCCTGACGTCAAGATCGGCAACGCCTGGATCACCGGCCTGATCGGCCTGGCGGCTCTGGTCGCGGTCATGATCAAGCTGCCTTTGGCCAACGCCGGCAGCCCCGACGAGCCCGCTCCACCAACGGCCATCATGTAAGAACGTTCTTGCCGCTGATGCACGCCGATAAACGCAGATGAATGAAGTATTCTGATCAGCGTTCATCTGCGTTAATCAGCGGCAAATGGCTTTGTGTGTCCATAGCTGACAACATCGCACACGTTCGCGAGCGCATCGCCGCTGCCGCGCGCCGCGCCGCGCGCTCGCCGGACGACGTTGCGCTGATGGCGGTGACCAAGACGTTCGGCCCGGACGCCATCCGCGCCGCTTACTCGGCCGGGCAGCGGCTCTTCGGCGAAAATCGCGTGCAGGAATTCGCCGAGAAGCACGCGGCAATCGGCGACTTGCTTGGGGTGGATTGGCACCTGATCGGTCATTTGCAGACGAACAAAGCGGCGAAGGCGGTGGAGTTGTTTAACCGGATCGAGTCCGTCGACTCGCTTCGTTTGGCGGAGAAACTCAACGCTGCCGCTGCTACGGCTCGCACGCGTTTGTCGGTGCTGATCGAATTGAATCTCGGCGGCGAGCAATCGAAGACTGGCCTGAATCCCGTCAGTCCGCAATTCGGCGAACTTCTCGAAGCCGCTGCCCGTCTCGATCATCTCGATTTTCACGGGCTCATGACCATTCCGCCGTTTACCAATAACCCCGAGGGCGCGCGTCCCTACTTTCGCCGCCTACGCGAAATCCGCGACAACCTCGCACGGCGCAGCTTGCCGGGGATTCACTTGGGCGTCCTCTCCATGGGCATGTCGCACGACTTCGAAGTCGCCATCGAGGAAGGCTCGACGTGCGTGCGGTTGGGAACCGCGATCTTCGGCGAGCGGAAAGCCAAGTAACCGCGGAGACACAAGAGGATTTAGTAATTTCGTAATTGGGTGATTCGGTAATTGAGTAACTTGGCTCACGACCATCCTTCAATTACCAAATTACGAAGTTACCAAATTACCCATTGTCCGAATTCTCCGTGCTTCCGTGGTGAATTGGAACCGTGAAAATCAACGACACCGAATCCGGCGCAACGTTTGCCGTCAAGCTTCACCCGCGCGCGAAGAAAAATGCCATCACCGGCGCGCTCGGCGAAGCGCTCAAGCTTTCCCTTACCGCGCCGCCCGTGGAAGGCAAAGCCAATGACGCCTGCATCGAATTTTTCGCCGATCTTTTGAAGCTGCCGCGTTCCTCAATTACCATAGCCGCGGGCCAATCCAGCCGGAACAAGGTCATTCGGGTCATCGGCCTGAGCGCCGCCGAAGTGGAAACGCGCCTGCGCCGCGTGTTAACACCAACCGCGGATTGACGCAGATGAACGCTGATACGGATGATGGATCCCATCTGCGTTGATCGGCGTTGCATCCGCGGCAAAAAGGGAGCACGACTTGAGCTTTTCCCAACGCGTGCGCGAAATCCGCACCGGCTTTGAGCGTCCCTTCTGGGTCGCCAACATCACGGAGATTTTCGAGCGCCTCTCCTACTACGGCGCCTTCTCCTCACTCGCCCTCTATCTGCAGGAGAAACTGAATTTCTCCACCCAGCAGACCGGCACGTTGACCGGCATTTTCGGCGGCATGGTGTGGTTTCTTGCCATCTTCGGAGGCGCCGCCGCCGACCGCCTCGGCTTCCGCCGCGCCCTTTCCATCGCCTACCTCATCCTGGCCACCGCCTATTTCCTCATCGGCTCGATTGGCGACTCCTGGCTTGCGCCGGTGCGCAACGCTTTGCCTCTGGGGCTTTTCGTCGCCTTTATCCTCATCCTCCCCGCGCTCGGGGTGTCGCTGGTGAAGCCGTGCGTCGTCGGCACCACCGCCCGCGCGTCGAAGGAAAACGTCCGCTCCATCGGCTACTCGATTTACTACACCATGGTGAATATCGGCGGCGCTTCCGGTCCCTACATCGCCGACTGGGCGCATCGCCATCTCGGACTGGAAAACGTCTATCGCGTCGCCGCGCTCAGCGTCTTCGCCATGTTCTTTGTCGTGCTGCTCTTCTTCCGCGAGCCGCGCCATGCCGGTGACGCGCCTCCGCCCTCCATCGCCGACGTGGCGCGCAACTTCTGCGTCGTCGTCGGCAACTACAAGCTGGTTTTGCCCGTGCTGCTCATCGCCCTGTTTCTCGGCGTCCTTTCGCTGTTTCTGCCCTGGGGTTTCGCCGTCCCCTGGTGGCTCTGGGCGGCGCTGCTCGTGCTGGTGCTTGCCGGCATCAGCCGCTTCATGTGGTTCCTGGTTCTGTTCACCGGCTACTGGATCGTTTTCTGGCAGCAGTACATCAGCCTGCCCGGATTCATCCATCGCTACATCGACCCCAACGCCCGAGTCGAACTGATCCTCATTACCGACGGACTCACGGTCATCGCGCTGACCCTGGCGGTGAACTACCTGACCCGTAAAATCGCCGCGTTTCATGCGGTGATACTCGGCACGGTGATCACTTCGCTCTCGTGGGTGATACTGGCTTTCCGCCCGACCGTCTGGGGCGCGGTGCTGTCGCTGTTCGTGCTCGCGCTCGGCGAGATCATCCAGTCGCCCCGCTATTACGAGTACATCTCGCGCTTGGCGCCGCCCGGCCAGCAGGGCACATATATGGGGTTTGCGTTTCTGCCCATCGGCATCGGCTCGCTGATCGGCGGATGGTTCGGGGGACGCTTATTGCATCACTACGGCGAAGTCACGCATCAACCCAAGCGCATGTGGTTTGCGGTGACCGCCGTCGGGCTCGCGACCACGCTTGTGCTGTGGATCTACAACCTCATTGTCCGGCCCACGCAGGGCAACGGATCACCACCCGATAGCCGTTAACTACGGAACGAGCACTACAAAACTTTACAAAGTTTGCACAGCTGCAACGCGCAGTTTGAATTGTCGCGGTGTTAAGCTTCCCCAAAGGAAGAAATGATGCCTCAGTTTCTGCTGTTGATCGCACTAACGGGGCTTGTGAGCTCGACCGGTTTTCTTCTGCTGGTCACGTGGGCCGCGCATCGCTTCCGCCGCCGCACGCGCCAGGCCGCAGCAGCTACCGCCGGGCTTGGCGACGCGGAATTTCCTGCGGTCAGCATCCTGAAAACGGTTTGCGGCCTGGAACCGCTGCTGGAGCAGAACCTGGAGAGCTTCTTCCAGCAGGACTATCCCGAATTCGAGCTCATCTTCGGCGCGCGCGCGCCCGACGATCCTGCTTTTGCCGTCATCGACCAACTCGGGCGCCGTTATCCCCAGGTCAAGGTCCGCCGCGTCTATTCCGGCGAGCCCACCTGGCCGAACCCGCGCGTCTACTCCGAGCACAAGATGGTCACCGCCGCCGAGCACGACTACATCGTGATGGGCGACAGCGACGTCCGCGTTGCCCGCGACTACCTGCGCAACATCATTGCCCCGCTGCGCGATCCCCAGGTCGGACTGGTGACCTGCATCTACCGCGGCAAGCCCAGCGGCGGCGCGTGGTCGCGCCTGGAAGCCGCCGGCTTCTCCGTCGAGTTCACCTCCGGCGTGCTGGTCGCCGACCTCCTCGAGGGCATGAAGTTCGCCCTCGGCCCGACCACCGCCACTCGCAAGGACGTGCTGGCACGCATCGGCGGGATCGCCGCGCTCGCCGATTACCATTCCGAGGACTACGAGATCGGCCGTCGCGTGGACGAAGCCGGCTACCGCGTACTGCTCTCGCACGTCGTGATTGACCACGTCACCTTGAACCGCGCCATGTTTTCGCGCCAGATCCGCTGGATGCGCTGCACGCGCTCCTCGCGTCCCGCCGGGCACATCGGCAACGGACTGACGTTCGCCACGCCGTTCGCCCTGCTTGGCTTCTCCGCCGCCGGCGCCTGGGGACACTGGACGCTGGCCACAACGCTGCTTGCCTGGGGAGTGCTGAACCGCTGGCTGCAGGCGCTGGTGGTCGGCGGAGGCGTGGTGCGCGATCCCGAACTCTGGCGCTATCTCTGGTACTATCCGCTGCGCGACCTGCTGGGGTTCTTTTTCTGGCTGGCCAGCTTTACCGGACGCAACATCGTCTGGCGCGGCGAACTCTACCGCCTCGGCCCTCGAGGACGAGTGATCAGCCTGCGCCATGCCCCCGTTCCAGTACCCTCCAAGGCCTCGCCGATTCAACCAACCGAGACCAACTAGTTTCGAGTTTCGAGTCTTTGCGCCCTTGCGGCGCCGGACGAGCCCGTGGCCTACATTTCCTACCCCGGCAGGAACAAGCGGTTGCTATTTTGATTACCCCATTGGTTTCCGGCTGTTGAAGGCGGGGGACTTGACAGGCGACGATGTTCACCAAGTAGATAACAAGCCCGGCGCGCCGACCTATTGATGAACCTGGTTCGCCCCCCCATCCGACTGTGACAAAGCTCACATCGAAGCCGGTCGAACTGGCATATGCTCCGGCGAGCACTCCACCAATGCAAGCACATCCCTTCCCTCCGAGCTCTCGCCTAAGTTGTGTATCCCACGCAATTGATGTGGTGCGGTTGCTCCAGGGATGTTCTCCAGGCGAGAAGTCAAATCCTGTTCAGGGACAATGAAATGAGAGGTCAAGATGACGACTGAGTCCGCCGTCCTATCCGCCCTTCCGGCAAGAACTGCTACTCATTCTCCGCAGCCCATGGCGAAGTCGCGTGGGGACGCGCGGCGTGCCGGCAGCGCCCTGATCCTTCTCTTTTGTTTCCTGTTGGCAACCGTGGGAGGGCTGAGGGCACAGACGGTTACCGCCACGCTCACTGCCGGGACAAGTCCCCAGTCGGTGGCGATCAACCCGCTGACCAACAAGATCTACGTCGCCAATACCATCAGCAACAACGTGACCGTGATCGACGGGGCAACCAACAGCACCGCCACGGTCAGCGTTGGGACATCTCCGCGGGCGGTGGCGGTCAACCCGGTGACCAACAAGATCTATGTCGCGAACTACGATGCCAGTGGCTTCGTGACCGTCATCGACGGGGCGAACAACAGCACCACCACGGTCGGAGGAGTGGGGGCATATCCAGCCGCGGTGGCAGTGAACCCAGTGACCAACAAGGTCTACGTCGCAACCCATGACGGCAACACCGTGACCGTGATCGATGGCGCCACACAGAGCACGACTCAGGTCAGTAGCCCTGGGCTTCCCTGGGCGCTGGCGGTCAACCCGGTGACCAACAAGATCTACGTCGCCAACAGCATCGGCAGCACCGTGACCGTGATCGACGGGGCAAGCAACAGCGCCACCCAAGTCACCACCGGGACCCATCCCATTGCGGTGGCAGTCAACCCGGTGACCAACAAGACTTACGTCGTGAACGAGAGTAGCAACAGCGTTACGGTAATCGACGGGGCGACCAACAACACTACTACGGTTAGCGTGGGAACGTTTCCCCAGGCGGTGGCGGTCAATCCGGCGACTAACCAGGTCTATGTCGCCAATTACAACAGCAACGACGTGACGGTGATTGACGGAGCGACCAACAACACTACTACGGTCAGCGCCGGGACGCAGCCGACGGCAGTGGCGGTCAGCCTGGTGACGAACCAGATCTACGTAGCCAATAACGGCAGCGATAACGTGACGGTGATCGACGGGCAGACCAACAACACGGTTGCGATCACCAGCGGCACGCGTCCCGTTGCGGTGACGGTGAATCCGGTGACCAACCGGATCTACGTTGCCAACAACAGCAGCAATAGCGTTACCGTGATCGACGGAGCCAGCAACAGCACCGTCACGGTCACAGCCGGACTGAGTTCCTATGGGGTGGCGGTCAACCCGGTGAGCAACAAAATCTACGTCGCCAACTACGACAGCGGTGACGTGACGGTGATGGACGGGGCGACCAACAGCACCACCATGGTGAGCGCCGGAGCGGGTGCGTGGCCGGTAGCGGTGAATCCGGTGACCAACAAGATTTATGTCGGCAACACGACTAGCAATAACGTCACCGTGATCGACGGGGCGAGCAACAGCACCACCACGGTCAGTACCGGGCTCGGTCCCTGGTCGCTGGCAGTCAATCCGGTAACCAACAAGATCTACGTCGCGAACTGGGATAGCGCTAACGTGACGGTGATCGACGGAGCGAACAACAGCACTACCACCGTCAGTGTGGGGATAAATCCCTATGGGGTGGCGGTGAATGTGTTGACCAACCAGATCTACGTCTGCAATTTCACCGACAACACCGTCACTGTGATCGACGGCGCCACCAACAGCACCACCACCGTCAACGTGGGATCGGCTCCTTATGCGGTAGCGGTTAATCCGGCAACCAACAAGATTTATGTGGCTAATTCAGTCAGCCACAACGTGACCGTGATCGACGGCGTGACCAGGGGCACCACTACCGTCACCACCGGGTTGACTCCCTACGCGGTAGCGACGAATCCGCTGACCAACAGGATCTACGTCGCCAACTGGAACAGCGCCAGCGTGACGGTGATTGACGGGACGAGCAACAGCACCACCACGGTCGTCGTCGGCGCGAGCCCGCGGGAGATAGCGGTCAATCCGACAACCAACCAAATCTACGTCACGGACTGGAACAACGCGACCGTAAGCGTGATCGACGGCGCAACCAACAGCCGCCGCGCAGTCAGCGTTGGGGCGGAACCTGGCGGGATCGCGGTGAACCCTGCAACCAATCAGATCTACGCTGCGCACTATACCAGCGGAACCGTGACCGTGACCACGCCGAATGCGATTCAGCCCATCCCACTGGCCACCACAGTGCAGGGAACCACGGATGCGCTGACCGTCGCCGGGTTGGCGGTCTTCGGCACCGGCAACCCTCATCCCTCGTTCACCGCCTCGGTGACCAGTAACTTCTCGCCGGTGGCTCCAGCGCCCACCGCGCTTTACTACCAACTGGACACCGCGCAAGGCACCTGGCAGCGTGCCACGGCCGTCAGCAGCGGCGGCGCCAATCCTGCCAATTACAGCTTCTCCCTCAGCAGTGTGCCGGTGGGCGTGCATGCGGTCTTTGTCTACGCGGTTTACGGCGACGAGGGCACGGCGTGGAGTTCGGGTTATGGCCCGGGCAGCTCGCCGGAGATCGGAAACCTGACGGCCTTAACCTTTGTCATCCTGCCACAGCCCACCACGACGACGGTGACGGCGGACGTAAATCCGCAGGTGTCCAGCCAGAGCGTCACTTTCACGGCGTACGTAGTTCCCCAGGTGTCCGGCGGAAGCGTGGCGACGGGCACGGTGGCCTTCTCTGAGGGCTCCACCGTTCTCGGCCAGAGTGCCCTGGACAGTAGCGGCCACGCGGTGTTCGCGACCTCGGCGCTGTCCGCCGGGTCCCACACCATCAGCGCGGCCTACTCGGGCGACGCCAGTTATTTCGCCAGCAGCGGCAGCAGGAGCGAGATGATCCTGCAGGCACAAACCATCACCTTCCCGAATCCTGGAACGCAGAAGTTTGGCGTGGCGCCGATTACACTGACGGCGACGGCCACGTCGGGCTTGCCGGTCACGTACCAGGTGATCTCCGGCCCGGCGACGGTGAGCGGCAGCACGCTGACGATCACCGGTGCGGGACCGGTGACGGTCGAAGCCAGGCAAGCCGGTAACAGTACCTATGGTGCAGCCCCGCCCGTCCAGGTCACGTTCACGGTTCAGGATTTCTCGCTGCCGGCAACTCTTCCGGCAATCACCGTTCCGGCGGGGCAGACCAAGACCACCACCTTCACGGTTACCCCGAGCAACGGCTTTACCGGGACTATTTCCTTCACCTGCGCCGTGCCGGCCAACATGAGCCAGGCGTCGTGCTCCGCCAGTTCGGTGCAGATCACGAGCGCATCGAGCGTGGACTCAACCTTGACGGTAACCACGACCGGGCCTCACCAGGTAGCCGCCAAAGGCCACGGAACCGGTTGGCATGGCGCAACCCTCAGCTTTGCGTTCGCAGTCTTCCTGGGGTGCGGAGTACCAGTCTGGAGGCGTCGTCGCAGCGCAGTGATCCTTTTGATGTTAATCGTGCTTCTGATTGGCGGCGCTGTCAGTTGCGGCAACGGCGGAAACACGAGCCGACGTACGGATCCAGGCACTCCCGCAGGCACGTATACGCTCACCGTCACGGCTACGAGCGGCAGCGCATCGCATGCCATGAGCGTGCCGGTCACGGTGCAGTAGAGGTAATCACGCAAAGCAGGCATGGCCCGTGAAAACGGGCCATGCTTTTTGCAATCCGAGACGATTGCAACTCTACGCAGAACGTCCATTCTGGGGAACTCCACGCCATGGTGCGCATGAGACGATGGAAGCTCTCGGACGCATGGTCGTAGGATTTCGGCGACCGCTTGCTCCATTGGAGTCCGGAGGACCGTGTCACCAACTTCGGCTGATGCAGAGGCGAGCTTCAAGCCATGGTGCGCAGGAGCTCGGCGAGACGATCGAAGCTCTCGGTCACGCCTTCCATCATCCCCGTCTTGAGTGCGGCGTCGCGAGCTTGCTTCGAAGGATAGAGAATGGTGAGCGAGGCGGTCGTCTTGCCATCCTGCTCGGAGAGCAGCAGAGTGTTGATGGTTTCTGGCCAGTCGGCCCCCCACCGCTCGGTGTTGACGAGCCGCTCGGGCGGCTTGATCTCGCGATACACGCCGTCCATCCCCATCTCAGTGCCGTCGGAACGGCGCCAGACGAAGTGCCACGCGCCGCCCGGGCGGAGGTCGATCTGGCAGACGGGCATGGTCCAGCCGGCCGGGCCCAACATCCAGTGCGGCACGTGCTCGGGGTTGGTCCAGGCATCGAAGACGAGGCGGCGCGGGGCGTCGAAGACGCGCGTCATGACGATCTCCCGCTCCGTCGGCGTGGTCACCGTCAGGGCGGCACTATTTTTTGCGACCATGTTTCTTCTCCTTGTATTTCAGGTCCATCAAGTAGCGATCGAGACGCAGAAAACTCTCGTCCCAGAAACGGCGATAGGGCTCCACCCAGCCGGCAACGTCCTTGAGTGGACCAGCCTGGAGCCGGCAAGGTCTCCACTGCGCCTGGCGCCCGCGAACGATCAGGCCGGCGCGCTGCAGCACCTTGAGATGCTTAGAGATGGCAGGCATGCTCATCTCGAAAGGCGCGGCCAGCTCCGTGACCGAGGCCTCGCCGGAGGCCAGCCGGGCGAGAATCGCGCGCCGGGTGGGATCGGCGAGAGCGGCGAAGGTGGCGTCGAGGCGGTTCGACATGCTGTGATAAACCAATCGGTTAAATAACCAGCAGGTAAAATATACGCCGGCGGATCGGATTGTCAAGTACCCTCACGGCGCTCGCCGACAGGGCGACTGCGAGACCGGGGACGGTATGTGGCGCTTGCGATGCGCAGGGCGGGCAGTTGGGGCGGGGACGAAATATGAAATTCCATCGATTCCACCACAAAATCTCCTGATTTGCGGAGAGCCGGGGGTCCGATCTGATGGAAAGATATTTATTTTCAGCAATATATGCTCTGGGCAAGAAATTGCCCATCTCGTAACCTATAGTTCGGAGAGCGTAGGCCAGCAAGCTAATGGGAGCCCAGGGAAGGCCCGTTTCCCAGGAAAACTTTCAACAGACTTGAGGATGCAGGGTGGACCCAAGAAGCCTTGAGGCTAGGAGCCACCTGGAAGATGTGCGGTGTCTGCAATGAGCGGGGCCAGAGTTTTCGACCTTGACAAGGAGAGTGCACGGACCGAGAATGCGCTCCATTTCTTTTCGTATGCAGATCAGCCGTTCGGCGATCATCCGGCGCTTATAGCTTCAGACACTTGGGTCCTACGGTCCGAAAAGCAATTTCACAATCCATCCGCCGTGCTGAAGGTCGATTGAGACGACTCGCCGCACCAGGAGGTTGTAGCATGCGAAACGCTAACGCCAGCGTGGTTGTCGTGGTATTGCTGTGCTCGTTCTTAGCAGCCTTTCAGGCCGGGGCGCCCATGGCAGCGGCGCAGGAAACCACCGCCGACTTACAAGGGTACGTGAAGGACCAGACGGGAGCCGCCATTGCGAACGCGGAAACAGGGGTCAGCGGCGCGGCCCTCATTGGCGGCAGCAAGAAGCAGACTGACCAAGCGGGATATTTCCGTTTCTCGTACCTGCCACCCGGAGAATACACACTGACAGTGACCGCCCCGGGATTCCGCACCTACAAGCAGATGGGAATCAGACTGGAGACCGGCAAACGTCCGACCGTCGAAGTCCATTTGCAAATCGGCGCAGTGAACGAGGTTGTCGAAGTCTCCGGCAGCGCTCCGATTGTGGACGTAAGCACGAGCAAAGCTGCAGTCAGCGTTCCGCAGGCCGACCTGGAAAATCTCCCGAAAGGCCGCACCTTCCAGTCGTTGATTTCGGTTGCCCCAGGGGCGCGACAGGAGCCCTTACAGAGCGCTACCCGCTCGGATCCGGGGCACGCCAACGGTTTCCAGATTGACGGGGCCAGCGACTCGGAGAACACCTATCTGGTGGAAGGTTTGGACACCAGCGATGTCAACGTGGGCGGCATCAAGCTAAGCGTACCGATGGAATTCGTCCAAGAGTTGCAGATCAAGACGAGCGGCTTTGAGGCCGAATACGGCGGCGCCGTGGGCGGAGTGGTGAACGTGATACAAAGCCGTGGCAGCAATGCATGGCACGGCAGCGGATTCGCCAAGTATTCAACCGATGCCCTGAACGCCAACGATCAATGCCAGATCATCGGCGCGCCCAATGCGTTTGGGTCACAGCCGGCGCTTTCCTGTGGTCTGATCGGCGATCCGGGAACGAGCTTGAACTCCGGCACGCGAGCGGACCAGTCGTATATCTACTACAACGGGAAGAAAGATCACCGCCGCACGGTGGACCCAGGCTTCACGATAGGGGGTCCGATCTTGAAAAACCGGCTGTGGTTTTTTGGCGCCTACGAACCGGAGTTCGATCGTATCCGGCGGGGCGTGAATTTCACGGGCACCAACGCCGGATTCCAAGAGTTCACTCGGACTTTCGACCAGCATAATGCGCTGACCAGGCTAGACTTCCGTCCGGTCAAGTCGCTGAGCCTATATGCCAGTTGGCAGTATTTCTTCTCCCGGACCGCGGGAGCGCTGCCGGATGCGCCTGATTCCTTGACCGGGCAGACGAACCCGGGCGCCGGTACCGACCCGAGTACCATCCGCTCGGACACCGGCTCTGTGAATCCGGGTTCTCTGTGGGTGTTCGGGGGTGACTGGACGCCAATGGCGAGACTGGTGGTTTCCGCGCGCTACGGTTACCTGTTCTATAACGCCGAGGACCGCGGAAAGCCGGTGGGGATCCGGTACCTCTTTCAAGGAAGTCTGACTCCGACCACACTGGGCCTGAATGGGCAACCGATTGACCCGACGGGGCAGTTTTCACATCCGCAGAACTTCTCGAACATCGGCGAAAACACGCAGACGATTTTCGATGCCTTCAAGCGGAAGGCGTTTAACGCGGACGTGGCCTATTTCGTGTCGAAGTGGGGCACGCACAACTTGAAGTTCGGGTATTCAAATAACCGTTTGTCCAATGACGTGTTGAACGGATACAACACGGCGCTGGTATTGCTGTACCCGGGCCAGCAGTACAGCCCGGCAACGCCGGAAGGGTTTACGGCATGTCCCGCGGGTAGCCCCTGCCGCGGTAACGCCGGGTACTTCGTTGTCGGCCAGAACGACGCGGTGACGTTTGGCCACGTTTCGAGCCTCAATCACGGGCTCTATGGGCAGGATAGCTGGACAGTGGGCAAAGGGTTGACGCTGAACCTTGGCGTGCGGTTCGACAAGGAGTACCTGCCACCGTACCGGGCGGGTGCCAACTCCATCAGCTTTGGCTTTGGGGACAAAGTTTCGCCGCGGATAGGGGTGGCGTACGACGTGTTGCGCAAAGGCAAGCTGAAGACTTACTTCAGCTACGGGAAGTTCTTCGACATCATGAAGTATTCGCTGCCGCGTGGCTCGTTCGGAGGCGATTACTGGCACAACTGCGCGTATTTCATGAACAGTGCCGATTTCACGACGATCACGCCTACCGCTCCGGACGGGAACGGGTGCCCGGCTACGGGGCCTGCCCCGGGGGTGAACGTCGGGAAATTCATCGAAAACGTGGATTTGCGGAGAAACATCCTGAACCCGACGTTTCCTGGTGTGGATCCCAACATCAAACCGATGCAGCAGCACGAGTATGTGGCCGGCGTGGAATGGGCGATTCAGTCAAACATGGGCCTTGAGGTCCGTTATTCCCGCAAGCGCCTCGACCAGACGATCGAAGATATTGGGATCACCGACGATTTCGGCTTCTACATCGGCAACCCAGGTCCGAATGCGTTTGCCGACCTGCTGCACCGGGCCACGGCAAATCCTCCGACAGCGCAGTGCCCGGATTGCCCGGCACAGCCGCCGGCCATCCGGAATTACGATGCGATCGAATTCCGGCTGCTGAAGCGTTCGGTGAAGAACTGGTTTGGTTCGGTCTCCTACACGTACAGCCGACTCTACGGTAACTATTCGGGGTTGACCGACACCGATGTCACAGACAGGCAAGGGGGACGGCACTCACCGAACAACCACCGGGCTTTCGATTATCCGGACATGCAATTCACCGCGCACGGTCAGCCCCAAGATGGCCCGCTGACAACGGACCGGCCGCATGCGGTGAAGATCGCAGGGTGGTACCGATTGCCGTTTAAGGGCATGGAGAGCACGTTCGGCCTGTTCCAGTCCATATACTCCGGAACGCCGGAATCGACTTGCTGGCCGGTGATCGGGAGCACGTCAAGTTGTGTGTACGTGGAAAACCGCGGGAACTTCGTGAACCTCCATCGGGCCGCGAACGGAGACATCGTTTCCGACGGCGTGGTTCATGGGGCCCGCACTCCCATGTACTTCAACACCGACTTCTCGTTCAAACACGAGTTCAAGGTGAGCAAAAACAACGAAGGGATGCGGCTCGGTCTGGAATTGGACATCCTGAACCTGCTGAACCAGCATAGCGCGTTGGCGATCACCCCAACGCCCCTGGCCGGCGGCGCTACGGTGACAATCGCAGGCGCCAACGCTTCGGGGGTGGACTGGAAATCGCTACTGACAGGCTGGGACTATACGGGCGTGTCGAATGCCGCTGGGAAGACCTTCAACAACGCATACGGCCTTCCCAACTTGTTTCAAGCGTCGCGCAACATGCGGCTGATGGTGATGTTCAAGTTCTGAAGCCCGCGGCCCGGATCTGAGTGAAGATTGCGCGCAGGGCACGGATGCTGGCGAGGTCCACGGCGTTGGGCGTTGCCGGCACCGACCGTGTTTGCCGCCGGCGCCAAGCCGGAGCGGACGCGCTTGCAGATCAACTCGCACTCAAATTCGCTGACGCCAGGAAGGCAGCCCGCGGATCAAGTGGCTACGCCTCGCGTAGGTTGAAATCAGTTGGGGGTTGGTGCGCCCAGCAGTGCGCTTGTACAATGAGCAAAAGCCCTGCGAGCGAAGAATGATTCATTTTCCCGTCCCGGAAGCACTGACCTTCGACGACGTTCTTCTCCTGCCGGCACGATCCGATGTGGTACCGGCGTCGGTGAACACGCAGACGCGCTTGACGCGCAACATCACCCTGAATATTCCCATCATCAGCGCGGCCATGGACACGGTAACCGAGGCGCAGATGGCGATCGCCATGGCGCAGCAGGGCGGCATGGGCATCATCCATCGCAACTTGACGGTCGAACTGCAAGCCGGCGAAGTGGACAAGGTGAAGCGCTCCGAAAGCGGGATGATCGTGGACCCGATCACCATGTCGCCCGACGACAAGGTCAGCGACGCGCTGGCGGTGATGCAGCGTTACCGGATTTCGGGAGTGCCGATCACGAAGAACAAGAAGCTGGTGGGCATCCTCACCAATCGCGACCTGAGGTTCGAGACGCGCACCGATATTCCCATCAGCCGAGTGATGACGAAAGACAACCTGATCACCGTGCCGGTGGGGACGACGCTGGAGCAGGCGGAACAGATCCTGCACAAGCACCGCATCGAAAAGCTGCTGGTCGTGGATGACAAGTACACGCTGAAGGGGCTGATCACGGTCAAGGACATCCAAAAAAAGCTGAAGTACCCGCACGCGGCGAAAGACCAGCACGGGCGGCTGCGGGTGGGCGCGGCGATCGGGGCGACCGGAGACTTTCTGGAGCGGGCGCAGGAACTGGCGCGCGCCAAGGTGGACGTGCTCGCCATTGACAGCGCGCACGGGCACTCGACGCGCGTGCTGGAGGCGATCAAGACGATCAAGGCGAAGCTGCCCGAGGTCGAGCTGATCGCCGGCAACGTGGGCACGTTCGACGGCGCGTGCGAAGTGGCGCGCTCGGGCGCCGACGCAGTGAAGGTCGGGATCGGGCCGGGGTCGATCTGCACCACGCGCATCGTGACCGGGGCGGGTGTGCCGCAGATCACCGCCATCGCGGAGGCCTACCGGGCGACGAAGGACGCGCAGATTCCGGTGATCGCCGACGGCGGCATCAAGTATTCCGGCGACATCACCAAGGCGCTGGCGGCGGGCGCGGGCGTGTGCATGGTTGGGTCGCTGTTCGCCGGCACGGATGAAAGCCCGGGCGAAACCATTTTGTACCAGGGGCGCACGTTCAAGGCGTATCGCGGGATGGGATCGCTGGCGGCGATGTCGTCGGGGAGCGGCGAACGCTATTTCCAGGAGTCGGCGAATGGGGATTCCTCGGTGCCGGTGAGCCGCGAAGACGGCGAGGGCAACCGGCTGGCGAAGCTGGTGCCGGAAGGGATCGAGGCCCGCGTGCCCTATCGCGGGCCGCTGTCCATGATCATTTATCAGCTCGTCGGAGGGCTGCGGTCGGGCATGGGCTATACCGGGAGCGGCTCCATCGCGGAACTGCAGCAGAAGGCGCGCTTCATCCGCATCAGCAACGCCGGCATGCGCGAGAGCCACGTGCACGACGTGACGATTACCAGAGAGGCGCCGAATTATCGGGTCGAATAAAGTGTGTGGCCCGCGTCTTCGACCCGGGTACGCGGGTCAGAGACCCGCGCCACACAATCTAGTCCGCCGTGCGTGGACGCCGGCGCTGCTGTGGCTGGCGGTGATCGCCTGGGAATCAACCCCGCTGGCGTCCTCGGAAGCAACATCACGATTGCTCCTGCCGCTGCTCAAATTTCTTCATCCGCAAATCACGATGGCGCAGTTCGCGCTAGTGCACGGCGCGTTGCGCAAGGCCGGACACTTCTTCGGCTACGGGGTGCTCAGCCTGCTGACGCTGCGGGCATGGTGGACCACGCTGAAGCTGCCGCGGTGGGTGACGCGGCTGCCGTCATGGCGGCAGATGATGCGCTCATGGAGCCTGCGCGCGGCCTCGATCGCTTTGGTGTCAACGGTGGTGGTCGCGGCGCTCGATGAGTGGCACCAGGCGTACATTCCCGGGCGGACGGGACTTTTCCAGGACGTGCTGCTGGATTCCAGTGCCGCGGTGTGCGTGCAGTTGCTGGTGATCGCGATGAGCGATGTGAAGAAAAGCTATTTAGCTATTAGCTCTTAGGGTTATCGGCTGTCGCGTTCATCTACAAGCCACCTCATAAGTAGCGAAGGAGGGAATCATCTACAGCGCGTTCGAGGAGAACGCGAAGCAGTTTCTGTTTCGAGTTTCAGGCGGTCGCTACCGATACCTGAAACTCGAAACGATGCAGCTAGGAGCCGCTTGGAGGCGCGGGCGGCGGACTTGCCTTGGGGCCGCGGCCGCGGTGCATCTTCATCTGCTGCCATTGCTGCTGCTGTTCCGGCGTTAGGATGGAGTTGACCTGAGACTGCGTGCCCTGGTGGATCTCGCGCATCTTGGCCTGCTTCTGTTCGGGCGTGAGCGATGGGTCATTGCGAACGGCTTCAACCTGCTGGCGCGTGGACTGGAAGATCGGGTCGAGCTTGGCTTTCTGGTCGGGCGTGAGGTTCAGGCGCGACATCGGTCCCATGCCGCCGCCCATCTTGCCGCGTCCCATGCCCTTGCGCTCGGAGCGCAACTGCTGGAATTTCTGCTGCTGTTCCGGGGTCAGGATGCCCAGCATCTGCTGGTGGTTGGACTTACGTAGCTGCTGGAACTTGTCGCGCTTCTGTTCCGGGGTCAGCGAGGCGTCCTGGCGGATGGCCTGGGCCTGCTGACGCTGGTTCTGCATCAGGCTCTGGACCTGGGTTTTCTGCTGGTCGTTGAGGTTGAGCTGCTGGGCCATGCGGTCGAAGACGTGCTGGCCGTCATGAGGGCCGCCCATTTTTTGTGGTGTGGCGTTCGAAGTGGCGTTTGGGTCGGCGGTTTGCGCCCACATCGTGCCAAGGATAAAGGTGCCCAACAACAGGGCAATAAGAATTCGGGTGAATGCCCGCATACGTTCGTTCTCCTTCAGTACGGGTGTTAATAGTACGAACCACGGAAACCGGGAAAAGTTGCGGGGACCAGGTTCCAGTTTCAGTTTCAGTGGAAAGACGTAGCCGCGGGCGAGGGCACCCGCGGCGAATGGGGTTTTGGTGACACGACAGATTGGCCCCGGCGAGGGCGCCGGGGCCTACAGGAAGGATTGAACTACTCTTTCTCGCCCTTGGCTTCGCCTTCGGGTGCTGTCTCGGGAGCAGCCTGGGCTTCGGCTTCTTCCATCGCTTTCTTGGCTTCTTCGCGGCGCTTGGCGCGGGCTTCGGCGCGCTTGCTCTGCTTCTCGGCGATGGCTGTCTCGCTTCCGATGAGCTCGACCAAGGCCTTTTCGGCGCCGTCGCCTTTTTGCCATCCGGTGCGAATGATGCGCAGGTAACCTCCATTGCGGTCGCCCATGCGGGGCGCGACGGTGTCGAAGAGCTTGTCGACGGCGGCGCGCGTCATCAGGTAGGAGGCGGCGAGGCGGCGGGCGGCAACGTCGCCGCGCTTGCCCAAGGTGATCATCTTCTCGACCTGCGGGCGCATGGCCTTGGCCTTGGGTTCGGTGGTTTCGATGCGCTCTTCGAGTATGAGCGAGGTGACCAGGTTGCGCAGCAGGGCGCGACGATGGCTGGTGTTTCGTCCAAGTTTCTTGCCGGCTTTTAGATGGCGCATGAGGATTCCTCTGGCGCCGAGGATTTCAGCCGTCCCTACGGGACTGGACTCATCCCCGGCATACGGTCCCGGCACTGAAGGGCCGGGCTATTTTCGATCGCCGCTACGCGGCTGGTGATCGGGTGATCGCACATCGGGTCAGATCACCAGATCGCCCGATCATCCGCTCACCCGATACAGGTTATAGCTGGTGCTCGAAGGAACCGAGGCCCATGGTAGAAGGCTGGGGCTGACTGGAAGGCACGGCGTTGCCGTGCTCGTCGATCTTCATGCCCAGGCTGAGTCCCATGGAGGCCAGGATCTCCTTGATCTCGTTCAGCGACTTGCGGCCGAAATTCTTGGTCTTGAGCATTTCGGCTTCGGTCTTCTGCACCAGCTCGCCGATGGTCTGGATGTTGGCGTTCTTCAGGCAGTTGTAGCTGCGAACGCTGAGCTCCAGCTCTTCGACCGAGCGGTTGAGGTTTTCGTTGCGGATCTCCGGCTTGCGCTCCTCGCTGGTGGCGGAGGTCTCGATCTCCTCCTCGAAGTTGATGAAGATGTTCATGTGGTCCTTGAGCAGCTTGGCGGCCAAGCCGATGGAGTCGGCGGGACTGACGGAGCCGTTGGTCCACACTTCGAGAGTGAGCTTGTCGTAGTCGGTGATCTGGCCCAGGCGGGCGGCTTCCACCGTGTAGTTGCACTTGCGAACCGGCGAGTGCACCGAGTCGATGGGAATGAAACCGATGCCCAGGTCTTCTTCGAAATTCTTGTCGGCGGAGATATATCCGCGTCCGCGCTTGAGGCGCATTTCCATGTCAAGCTTGCCGCCTTCGCTGACGGTGGCGACGTACACGTCCTTGTCGAGGACTTCGACGTCGGCGTCGGCCTCGATCATGCCGGAGGTGATGACGCCGGGCTGATCGGAGCGCAGGTAGATGGCCTTGGGGCCTTCGCCGTTGAGCTTGAACGGCACCTGCTTGAGATTGAGGATGATGTCGGTGGCGTCCTCAACCACGCCGGGGATGGACTGGAACTCGTGGAGCACGCCTTCGATCTTGACGGCAGTGACGGCCGCGCCTTCGATGGAGCTGAGCAGGACGCGACGCAGTGCGTTGCCGATGGTGGTGCCGAAACCGCGCTCAAAAGGTTGCGCCCAGAAGCGACCGTACTTGTCGGTGATGGTTTCGGTGTCGGAGGCGAGACGCTTGGGTTTCTGGAAGCCTTTCCAAAGCATTGGCATTTCTCCTTCGGCCATGGGGGTCGAGGCGACATCCTCACGCGGCCCAGGCGTGAGGTCTTGCGTCGCACGGGCCTGATCTGGCGCGAACGGTTGGGCCGAAAAATCAGTTTCAGTTTCGAGTTTCAGTTTCAGCGAAACCGGGCTGTCGGCGATCAGCCGTCGGCCATCGGGTGTGCCGTCCCCAAAACTCAGCCGTCTCTACGGGACTGGCGTTGCTTCTTGCATCGCTTCCCGGCACTGAAGTGCCGGGCTATTTTCAATCGCCGCTACGCGGCTGCGCTCGGACGCCCACCAAACGCGGCTACTTGCTGTACAACTCGACGATGAGCTGCTCGTTTCACGGGCAACTTTGCCCCAGCACGCCAAAATCGGGCGTGCCGAAGGCCCCGTCGAGTTCGGTCTTATTTCGAGTAAAGTTCCACAATCAACTGTTCGTTCACGGGCAAATTGACGTCTTCGCGTTTGGGGATGGCGGTGACGCGTCCCTTCATGTTTTCGCGGTCCATTTCGATCCAGTTCGGCGTCGGCTGATGGCTGCTGTACTCGATCGAGGAAGCGATGCTGGGCAGCTTGCGGCTGGCCTCGCGCACCGCGACCTCGTCGCCGGCTTTCACCTGGTAGGACGGAATGTCCACCTTGCGGCCGTTGACCTGAATGTGTCCGTGGCGCACCAACTGGCGCGACTGGCGGCGCGAGGTGGCGAAGCCGAGGCGGTAGACAACGTTGTCGAGACGGCGCTCGAGCTGCTGCAACAGCAACTCGCCGGTGACGCCCTTGGAGCGCGTCGCTTTCTCGTAATAGTTGCGGAACTGGCCTTCGTTGGTGAAGTAGATGCGCTTGGCTTTCTGCTTCTCGCGCAACTGCAGGCCGTAACCGACAATCTTCGCTTTGCGGTCCTTGCCGTGCTGGCCGGGAGCGAAGTTGCGGTTTTCAATGGGGCACTTATCGCTGAAGCACTTCGCCCCTTTCAGGAAGAGCTTCATGCCTTCGCGGCGGCAAAGGCGGCAGACTGCACCTGTGTATCGTGCCAATGTTCTTCTCCTTCGCTGGATCGGTTTACGGCATTGGCAGCCTTCTTCCCGATCCAAAACTAGTCTTCAGTCGTCAGTCTTCGGTCGTCAGCAATATTCGCCGGCCTGACGACTGAAGACCGACGACTGACGACTGCTTAGACTCTCCGCCGTTTGGGCGGACGGCAGCCATTGTGCGGGATCGGGGTGACGTCCTTGATCTGACGCACCTCGATGCCGGCGGCGGCGAGGGCACGGATGGCCGACTCGCGGCCCGAACCCGGCCCGCTGACCCGCACCTCCACCGAGCGCAGGCCGTGCTCGCGCGCCAGGTTGGCGGCGTTGATGGCGGCCTGCTGCGCGGCAAAGGGCGTGCCCTTGCGCGATCCGCGGAATCCCAGCGACCCCGAACTCTTCCAGGAGAGCACGTTACCCTCGCTGTCGGCGATGGTGACGATGGTGTTGTTGAACGACGCCTGAATGTGAGCGACCCCAAAGGGAACGTTCTTGCGCTCCCGCTTCTTGAACTTCTTCGTCTTGCCCTTTTTAGCCGGTGCTCCGGCGGCGGTTTCTGCTGCTGGTTTTGCCATTCTCAGCTCTCAGCTCTCAGCCATCAGCTTGTGCCGTGGCAACAGCGGATTCTGTTTGGCCCCCGTGGGCTGACTGACTTTTACGTCTTCGCGACTGACTTCTTCTTGGCGGCCACCGTGCCTTTGCGCGGACCCTTGCGGGTGCGCGCGTTGGTATGGGTACGCTGGCCGCGGACCGGCAGGTTGCGGCGATGACGGAAGCCGCGATACGAGCCGATTTCGATCAGGCGCTTGATATGCATCGAGACATCTTTGCGCAGGTCGCCCTCGACGTCGCCCTCGCTTTCGATAACCTGGCGGATGCGGCTGACCTCTTCTTCGTTCAGGTCCGAGACCTTCTTCTCGCCATCCACATTGGCGGCGGCGACGATCCTGGCGGCGCGCGGATGTCCGATGCCGTAGATGTAGGTCAGGGCGATGCGCGTGTGCTTGTTGCGCGGAAGATCCACGCCGGCAATTCTGGCCATGTAAAACCTCGTCGTTGGTCGTTGGTCGTTGGTCGTTGGCCGTTAGGCCGACAACCTTGACGTTATCCCTGTCTCTGTTTATGTTTCGTGTTTTCGCAGATCACCCGCACCACGCCCTTGCGGCGGATGACCTTGCATTTGTCGCAAATCTTTTTGACCGAAGCCCGTACTTTCATTTCAGTGTCCAGTGGCCAGTTGGCGAAGCCTTATTTATAGCGATACACAATCCTGCCGCGGGTGAGGTCGTAGGGAGAAAGTTCCACCGCGACCCGATCGCCGGGCAAAATGCGAATGAAGTTCTTGCGCATCTTTCCGGAAACATGCGCCAGCACCTGGTGCTTGTTTTCCAGTTCGACCTTGAACATGGCGTTGGGCAGAGGTTCGATCACCACCGCCATGACTTCAATCGCGTCTTCTTTTGACATGCACTCCTACGTCTTGAGCACCTCGGGCGTCCGCCCTCGGTTAAATCGTGCCGCCCCTACGGGGCTCAAATTCTCTTTCTATCGCCTACCCAGGGCTTTCCGCCCTGGGCTACCAGCGCTCGCCGCTCCACGGCGGCTTCGCTCCGGACAAGTTCCGCCCGGCACTTCCACCAGGGGCTAAAGCCCCCAAAGGCTGATTCCACCGTTCGGCACGACTAAAGTCGTGCCCTGATACAAACGTAACCCGACACAAACGTCGTGCCCCGATACAAACTACGACGTCAAAATCACCGGGCCGTCTTCGGTGACGGCGACGCAGTGTTCGAAGTGGGCGCTGAAGCTGCCGTCTTCGGTGACTGCGGTCCATTTATCGTCGAGCACGCGGGCGCCGGGATTGCCGGCGTTGACCATGGGTTCGATGGCGATGACCATGCCTTCGCGCAAGCGGGCGCCGTGTCCGCGAGTGCCGTAATTGGGCACTTGCGGATCTTCGTGCAGCCGGGTGCCGATACCGTGACCAACAAATTCCCGAACCACGCTGAAGCCATTGGCCTCGACCAGTTCCTGGACCGCCGCGCCGACATCGCCCACGGTGTTGCCGATGCGGGCGGCGGCAATGCCGCGATACAGCGACGCTTCGGTGACTTCCAGAAGCTTCTGCACCTCGGGAGCGACGGCGTCGCCCACCGGGACGGTGATGGCCGCGTCACCGAAATAGCCGTCGAGCACGACGCCACAGTCGATGGAAACGATGTCGCCTTCCTTGAGCACCCGCTTCGGCGAAGGAATGCCGTGAACGATTTCCTGGTTGACCGACGTGCAGAGCACGCAAGGGTAATCGTAATAACCCTTGAAGGCCGGCTTGGCGCCCAGTTCTTTGATCTTTTTCTCCGCCGCCCGTTCCAGGTCCATGGTGGCGACGCCGGGCTTCACCATGCCTCGTACCATGTCCAGCACCTGGCGAACGATATGGCCCGAGGCGCGCATCTTTTCCAGTTCCGACGGCGATTTACAAACGATGGCCATCAATAATCTTCAGCACCTCGGCGGTGACGGCGTCCGTGTTCTGGTCACCGTTGATCTCCACCAGCACTCCCTGGGCCCGGTAATACTCGGCGAGAGGCAAGGTTTGAGCCTCAAATTCCTTCAGACGCTTGGAGATGACTTCCTCGCAATCGTCGCGGCGTGTAACAAGCTTCGTGCCATCAACGTCGCAGAGATCAGCAACGCGGGGAGGCTGGAAGTACACGTTGTAGATGCGCCCGCAGGTGGGACAAGAACGCCGGCCGGTGAGCCGGCGCAACAATTGATTATAGCTGACGGCGATGCTGATCACAAGCGGGGGCAGCTTGCGATCCCCTTGATTTTCAAAGACCTTGCGGGCCAGAAACTGATGCAGCCACTGCGCCTGCGCGGTGGTGCGCGGGTAACCGTCCAGAATGAAGCCGCGCGCCGTGTCCGGGCGCGAGAGCCGCTCGGCCACCATATGGTTGACCAAATCGTCAGGAACCAGCTTGCCAGCGTCCATGACGGCCTTGGCCTGCTTGCCGAGTTCAGTAGCACGCGCGACGTGGTCGCGCAACAGATCTCCGGTGGAGATCTGCGGGATGGCGTAGCGCTCCACCACCACCTTCGCCTGCGTTCCCTTGCCGGCGCCGGGTGCTCCCAGCAGGATGATGGGGCCCACCGTAGGCATCGTTTTGTTTGCCGCCGCTTGTGCTTCCATGACAGTTTCAGCTTCGAGTTTCAGTTTCAGCCCGGGCTCTCGCGATTGTCCGTCGGCCATCGGGTTGTGAATACGCGTCGTCCCTACGGGACTCGGTCTCTCTGTGGATCCGTCACCCAGGGCTATCGCCCTGGGCTACCAGCGTTCGCCCCTGCGGGGCTGCGTAAATTATCACTTCTCCGCTCTTACTTCTGACTTCTGACTTCAACTACGCCCAGGTGCGTCGGCCGCGGATGCGTCCGCTGCGCGGGGTGAAGCCTTCGTAGTGGCGCATGATCAACTGCGCCTCGACCTGCTGCACCGTGTCCATGGCGACGCCGACCACGATCAGCAGCGAAGTGCCGCCGAAATAGAACGTGACGCCCAGACCGTTGGTCATCCAGGTCGGCAGATTTTCAAACAGCCTGCCGGCCGCGCCGGGCAGGTGGTTGAGGTGAATGCCGGCGATCATCCACTCCGGAATGAACGAAATGATGATCAGGTAGAACGCGCCCACCAGAGTGATGCGCGTCAGGATTTCGTTGATCGTGTCGGCGGTGCGCTTGCCGGGGCGGATGCCGGGAATGAACCCGCCGTACTTCCGCATGTTGTCG
>Ga0326726_10000805_pt1 | contig 28756 bp, 33 predicted proteins | sample MHFenrmetagenome_2_FD_207603 | JGI IMG/M metagenome (GOLD analysis project Ga0326726, IMG submission 207603) | Lab enriched peat soil microbial communities from Michigan Hollow, Ithaca, NY, United States - MHF15MN | ecosystem: Environmental > Terrestrial > Soil > Wetlands > Peat | place: USA... | reverse complement strand
CTGGAAGGCCTGCGCGCCGCGCTCGATCCCCAGCAGGGCGGCGCCATCGCCTTGCAGCTGGATGCGCTGTACGACTACATGAACAAGCGCCTGATGCTCGCCCACCTCAACAACCAGACCGCGCCGCTGGAAGAAGTGCTGGGCCTGCTGCGCGAACTGCACGCCGCGTGGCAGCAGATCGACACCCCTGGCCGCGCCACCATCCAGTCTTCCTGCCAACCCATTGCCGCCTGAGCCAGAGACCATCATGACCAGCACCGAAATGCTCACCACCTACGAATCGCTCTCCGAACTGATCGGCACCATGCTGAACGCCGCCCAAGATGGCGAATGGGATCACCTGGCCGAGCTTGAGCGGCGTTGCCAGGGCTACGTTGGCAGCCTGATGCAGGCCAAGCCGATTCCGCTGAACGAAAACGAGCAGCACGCCAAAATCGCGATCATCCGCACCATTCTGCAAAACGACGCGAAGATTCGCGCCCTGACCGAGCCACGCCTGCATGAACTGCAACAGCGCCTGCACACGACCCGCACAGGCCAGCGCAGCATCCAGGCTTATGGCGCGCAGCGGATGTAACACCTGCTCTCTATGTATCCCGCCGAGGTCTTGTCCCGCATTCTGGCCGTCCAGCCCGTGCTGGACTCCGTCGAGCGCGACCAGGCCGCGCCGCGCGCTGAATTCGATCTCCTGACGATTGGTCAAAGCGTCACCGGACTGGTGAAGAGCCAGGCGAAAGGGGTCTCGCTGGTCGAAATCGATGGACAAACCGTTGCCATGCGCCTGCCCCAACCGGTGGCGACTGGCGACACCCTGCGTCTGCGATTTGCCGGCCATATGCCGCAGCCGGTGTTTCTGCTGGACACGCCGCAGAGCACACCCACCGATAAGCCGCAACTCAGCCAGACCGCGCGCATGCTGAACGACATCATGCTGCGTGTGCCGGAACGCAGCCTGCCCACCCTGACGCCACCCGGCCCCCTGCTCGACCAGCCCACGGCCAACCCCGCCGAAATGGCGCTCGCGCTGCGCACCGCACTGGTGCGCAGCGGACTGTTTTATGAATCGCATCTGGCCAACTGGACGGTGGGACTGGACAGTTTCGAAGGCTTGATGCAGGAGCCGCAAAACCGGCAGGCCGCTGATGCCGCACACGCCCCCGCCAGCGCTGTCACCGCACTGGCCCTGACCAACACCAGCGAACCGGCCGAGCCAAAAGCGGCCAACCCCATGCACACGCTGCTCACGCAGCAGTTGCAGGTATTGGAATCGCCGCATTTCATCTGGCGCGGCGAATTGTGGCCGGGGCAAATGCTGGAATGGCAGGTTGGCCAGGACATTGACCCCCAGGCTGATGAATCGGCCGCCACCCGCGTCCAAGCCGAGGAAGCGGGCTGGGAATCCCATCTCAAACTGAGCCTGCCTACACTCGGCACCCTGAACGTGCACATCAAGCTCGATGCGCGTCAGGCATTCAGCATCAGAATGGTGCCGCAACAAGCCGAAGTGGAACCCCTGCTGCTGCAAAACCAGGGACGGCTGATCGAGCAGCTCGCCGCGGCGGGTTGCACCCTGCAGACTCTCACGGTGCTACACGATGCCGGCGCCTGACAGGCAACGCGCCGCGGCCGCCCTCGCCTACCGCAATGGCGATGCCGCGCCGCGCGTGGTCGCCAAGGGGCGCGGCATTGTGGCCGACAGCATCATCGAAAGAGCCCACGCGTCGGGTGTATATGTTCATGAGTCCCGCGAGTTGCTGTCCCTGCTGATGCAGATAGACCTCGACAGCCACATCCCGCCGCAGTTATATATCGCCGTGGCCGAGCTGCTGGCCTGGCTCTACTATCTGGACGGGGCCGAAAAACACACTCTCCCGAACCCTCACACCTGAAACAATGATCTCCTCTTTGCAACACGACCTGAGTCCTGCCGACCGCGACAAGCTGTTGGCGCGTTACACCCTGCATTCGCGCGCGGAGATTGTCTTTCAGCTACGCGCAATCCAGAAACGCAAGCTGCTGGTCAATCTTGACCTCATTGGCAGCCGGCAAATCGTCATCACCTCGGTGCTCGCGGTCAACGAGGACAACAACACGCTGATTCTCGACAGCGCCCGGGGCGATGCGCTCAACCACGAGTTGATGTCCGGCAAGGGTGCGGAATTCATCGCCCAAATCGACGGCGTCTCCATCACGTTTGCCACGGGCCCGGTCACCCTGTGCGATTACGAGAAGCTGCCCGCGTTGCACATTGCGCTGCCGAAGTCGATGATCCGCCTGCAGCGCCGCGAGCATTTCAGGGTGCCGATGCCCATTGCCCATCCAGTTAAATGTATCGTGCCCTCGACGCTGGAGGCAGACCCGGAACCGATCACCGCTCACATCGTGGATATCAGCGGCGGCGGTGTGGCGATTGCCGATACCAGCGGGCGCCTCGGGATGGAAACCGGCATAACCCTGCCCGGCTGTCGTCTGCTATTGCCCGAGACAGCCGCGATCGTCACCTCGCTGGAAGTGCGAAATTCGGCACAAATCCGCCTGCCTAGCGGGGTCTTTCAGACCCGTCTGGGCTGCAAGTTCATTGATTTGCCCAATGACATGGCCGTAGCGTTGCAGCGTTACATCACGGACATCGAGCGCGCCCGGCGCAACAGCCTCTAGCAGTCTGAGCGCCTCAGGAGGCGCTGATTTATTCGTGTTGGGTCATTGCGTCCATGTACGCGATGACGGAATAAATCCGAATTGTTCATTGGGATACTGCGGGCAGAGGTTGGAGCGGCGTCCTCGCCGCGAATGCGGTCGCTAATCGCGCCGGGGCGGCGCCCCTACAGGGATGTTCGGGCTCTAACTTTCATGGCTCTAACTATCATGGCGAAGATCAGTCGCACAAAGCTCAAACGCCCATGTTCATGATTTCCTGGTAGGCAGACACCAGCTTGTTGCGTACCTGGATGGTTTGCTGGAGGGCGATGTTCGATTTTTGCATTGAGATCATGGCATCGGAAAGACTCACGGTGTTGTCCCCCATCGCGAAACGCTCCGATAAATGCTGTGACTGCAGCTGTACCTGATTGACCTGGTCCAGCGAGGATTTCAGGGCCGACTGAAAATCAACCGCGCCTGTTGCCTGCTTGGCTTGAAGTGGGTTTTCGCTGGCAGGGGATGTGCGTGCAGCCGCGGCCTTCAGCTGCGCCACCATCGCTTCAATCCTGCTGGTATCGATCATGCCTACGCTCATCATGCCCTCCTCTTCTCGTCCGACCGCCAATACAGGCGGATTTCCACGTGCTCACCTTATCAGGGCGGCTGCAAGGCATAAGTTCGATAAGCGCTGAAAACAGGCTTCTATTCCCCCGATTGAAATAGGGGACGGTGCCGATAATTCGATCACATAGCGAAATTCTCATGGGAAAACACGACGTGTTTACGTTATTCAAAAACAAGGCGACCCATGTCGTCAGAACGATGGGGGCAAAATTATGGCGATAGCGGGTGAAATCGTGGTTCCGGCCAATGTCATGGACTTTAGCCGGACAGCGGGCGGACGAAAAATCATGCTGATGATGGGCGTGGCGGCAGTCATTGCAGTCATGGGCGCGGTCTGGATGTGGGGACAGCAGCCGGACTATCGCGTGCTGTTCTCCAATTTCAGCGATCGCGACGGTGGCGCGATTGTCGCCGAGCTGGAAAAAATGAACGTTCCCTACAAATACGCCGAGGGCGGCGGTGCCGTGCTGGTGCCCGCCGACCGCGTCCACGATGCGCGCCTGAAACTCGCAGCGCAAGGCTTGCCCAAGGGCGGCAATGTCGGCTTCGAGTTGATGGAAAACCAGAAACTGGGGGCGTCCCAGTTTCTCGAGCGGGTCAACTTCCAGCGCGCCATGGAAGGCGAGCTTGCGCGTTCGATCGAATCGGTCTCGGCTGTACAGGCCGCCCGCGTGCATCTGGCCATGCCCAAGGACTCGATCTTTGTTTCCGAACAGAAAGCCCCTACCGCCTCGGTGCTGCTCAACCTGCACCCCGGCCGCACACTCGATCCGCAACAGGTCAGCGCGATTGTGCACCTGGTGGCCAGCAGCGTGCCCGAGCTGCCGGCCAAGAATGTGACCGTGGTCGACCAAAACGGCAACCTGCTCTCCGACACCGGCAAGATGGCCAGCACCACCGGTATGGACCCCAGCCAGATCAAATATGTGCAGGAGCTGCAGCAAAACGTCGTCAGTCGTATTGAATCGATCATCACCCCGATCGTCGGCCCCAGCAACGTGCGCGCCGAAGCGACCGCCGACGTCGATTTCTCCCGTACCGAGCAAGCGGTCGAATCCTACAAGCCGAACCAGACACCCGATGCCATGGCCATTCGCAGCCAGCAAACCAGCGAATCGCTGAACGGTTCGGCCAACCCGGCTGGCGTACCAGGCGCGCTCACCAACCAGCCACCGCCACCTGCCACTGCGCCTATCAATGCCCCTGGACAGAAACCCGCCACGTCGGCCGCAGCTTCTGCCGCCCCTAACACGCGCAAGGATGCGACCGTCAATACCGATTCGTCGGCCGTAGTTTCTGCCGCCACCAACACGCACAAGGATGCAACTGTCAACTATGAAGTCGACAAGACCATTCAATACGTTCAGCAGGGTGTGGGTGGACTCAAGCGTCTGTCGGTTGCGGTGGTCGTCAATTACAAGAAAACCACCGACAAGGCCGGCAAGGTGGTGATGAAGCCGCTGTCCGAGGCCGAGACGACCCAGATCACCAATCTGGTGAAGGAAGCCATGGGCTACAACCAGCAGCGGGGCGACACCATCAATGTGGTGAACACGCCTTTCGCCACCACGGAACTGGAAGTGATCCCCGAACTGCCCATGTGGAAGCAGCCCGAAAATATCCAGACAGCCCAGGCGACGGGCAAGTATCTGCTGATGGCCATGGCACTGCTGATCCTCTATCTGCGCGTGCTTAAACCCATGCTGAAGAAATTATCAGAAACGGCTGCGCTCCCCCCGCCGGGCCAGAATCCACAGCTCCAGTACGCCGCCAATGGCGAGCTGATATCCCTTCCCGGTCAGCGCACCTATCAGGAAAACCTGTCGCGGGCACAAAAGCTGGCCAGCGAGGATCCGCGCGTGGTCGCCAACATCGTGAAAACATGGGTGGGCAACAATGAGTGATAACAACGGCGTCACCAAGGGCGCAATCCTGATGCTTGCGCTGGGCGAGGAAGGCGCAGCGGAAGTGATGAAATATCTGGGCCCGCGCGAGGTGCAGAAGCTGGGCGAGGCCATGACCAGCATGAAGGCCATCGCACACGATCAAGTCGAGAATGTGCTTCAGGATTTCAACATTGTGGCCGACCAGAGCTCCTCTCTGGGGCTGGATTCAGACGGCTACATCCGCTCCGTCATGCGCAAGGCGCTGGGCGACGACAAGGCTTCGTCGCTGTTGAGCAGGATTCTGGGTGACGGCGGCGATGCCAGCGGCATCGAAAGCCTGAAATGGATGGATGCCGAATCGGTGGCGGAACTGATCAACAACGAGCATCCACAGACCATCGCGATCATTCTGGTGCATCTGGAACGCGATCAGGCCTGCGAAATACTGGGATTCTTCACGGAACAGCTCCGCAATGACGTGCTGCTGCGTATCGCCACGCTGAGCAGTGTGCAACCGACAGCGCTACGCGAGCTGAACGACGCGCTGACCAAGCTGCTTTCCGGCAGTAATACAGTGAAAAACCAGCCTTTGGGCGGTACCCGGGCAGCAGCCGACATCATCAACTTCATGAACGGCGAGAAAGAAGCCTCGGTCATGGAGTACCTGAAAAATTACGACGCCGAAATGGCGCAGAAGATCCAGGACGAGATGTTCGTGTTCGACAACATCATGGATATCGAGGACCGCGGCATCCAGCTGCTGCTGCGAGAAGTGCAATCCGATTCGCTCATCATCGCGCTCAAGGGCGCATCGGAAGAGATGCGCGAAAAGATATTCAAGAATATGTCACAACGTGCCGCAGAGATGATGCGTGAGGACCTTGAATCCAAAGGCCCGGTACGCCTGTCCGAGGTGGAGGCGCAGCAGAAGGAAATCCTGATGATCATCCGCCGTCTGGCCGATGAAGGACAGCTCACGATGGGTGCAAAAGGAGAAGAAGCTTATGTCTAGCTGCGTAATCCGCAAGGAAGAGCAGTCGGCCTGCCAGCCCTGGGAGATGACCAACTTCGATGTGGGCTCGAATGTTGTGACGAACGAGGTTTACAGCGGCATGACTCTGCCGACGATCGAACACATCACCGAAATCCAGGAACAGGCAAGACAGGAAGGCTATGACAACGGTCACGCCGAAGGGCTTGCCGAAGGACGCAAGGCAGCGGCCCTCGAAGCCGACAGACTGCGTGGCCTGGCAGACACCTTCTCGGTCGAGGTACGCGCAGCTGATGAAACCATCTCACAGCAAATCCTCGATCTGTCGATCGACCTTGCCCGTGCACTGTTGAAATCAGCGCTGACGATACGCCCAGAACTGGTCATCCCTATCGTCAAGGAAGCCGTTCGCTACTTGCCGGCGCTGCACCAGCCGGCCCTGCTTTACCTGAATCCGGATGACGCGATGCTGGTCCAGGACAGGATTGGCAATGAGCTCACGAAAACAGGCTGGCAGCTTGCCGACGATACACAACTTGCGCCCGGAAGCTGCCGCGTCGAAACCGCCAACAACCAGATCGATGCGTCGTTGCCCACCCGTTGGCAGCGCCTGACAGCAGCGTTGGGCAAGCAATCGGACTGGCTCGTCGACTGATGAACGCACAAACCCACAGCAGCCGCTGGAAAGCCTACCTGCAGGATTGCAGTGAACTGCTGGCGATCGCGGAACCGATGCAAGTGTCGGGTCGCGTGACGCGCGTGGCAGGGCTGGTGATGGAAGCGGTCGGTTTGAAATTGCCAGTTGGCAGCGCCTGCACTGTCCCCCTGCCCAATGGCTCGCAGCTGGAAGCCGAGGTGGTGGGATTCGCAGGGGACCGGCTTTTTCTCATGCCACAAAGCGACGTCGAGGGCATCGTGCCCGGCGCCCGCGTATTTCCGGTGGAAGTGATCCCCACCCTGCCGGGTCTGGGTCAGGTCAACCACCCACGCCGGCGGCCGAGTGACCGCACCCGTCACCTGCCAGTCGGCGACGCCCTGCTGGGCCGTGTGCTCGATGGTAGCGGCCGGCCGCTCGACAACCTCGGGCCCTTGCACACCGCTGCCACCGCACCGCTAAACAACCGCGCCGCCAACCCGCTGTCACGCGCCCCGATTACTGACATCCTCGATGTTGGCGTGAGGGCGATCAACAGCATGCTGACGGTGGGACGCGGCCAGCGCATGGGCCTGTTCGCCGGATCCGGCGTCGGAAAAAGCGTGCTGCTGGGAATGATGGCGCGTTATACCAGTGCGGATGTCATCGTGGTCGGACTGATCGGTGAACGCGGCCGCGAGGTCAAGGAATTCATCGAGCAGATTCTCGGCGAGGAAGGACTGGCACGCGCAGTCGTGGTGGCCGCACCCGCCGATACCCCACCGCTGATGCGGATGCAGGGCGCCGCGTATGCCACCTCGATCGCCGAGCACTTCCGCGACGAGGGCAAGAATGTGCTGCTGATCATGGACTCGCTGACCCGCTATGCCATGGCGCAACGCGAAATTGCTTTGGCCATCGGAGAGCCACCTGCTACCAAAGGCTATCCGCCTTCAGTGTTCGCCAAACTGCCGGCACTGGTCGAACGGGCTGGCAATGGCAAGCCGGGCGGCGGTTCGATTACCGCCTTCTACACCGTGCTCACCGAAGGGGACGACCAGCAAGACCCGATCGCCGATGCCGCGCGTGCCATTCTGGACGGCCACATTGTGCTGGATCGGTCCCTGGCCGAGAGCGGGCACTATCCCGCCATCAACATCGAACAATCCATCAGCCGTGCCATGAACAGCATCACCACGATGGAACAACAGCAACTCTCGCGCCGCCTGAAAAAACTGTATTCACGCTATGAACGCAGCCGTGACCTGATCAATGTCGGCGCCTACGCGGCCGGCTCCGATCCGCTGCTGGACGAAGCAATCAAATTGCAGGCTGGCATCGAGACTTTTCTGCAGCAGGACATTCACGAGCGCTCGGATGCCCAGGAAAGCCTGAATGATCTTGCAGCCCTGTTCCATTAAGCATCCTTGACGAGAAAGCAGATTTGAATGGCTACCCCCGCCGCTCTCAATACCCTGATTGATCTAGCGCACAAGGAAACCGATGAGGCCGCCAAGCATCTGGGTGCCGAAATGCGGGTCTGCGAGGAAGCGGATCAGAAACTCGAGTTGTTGCTGCAATACCGCAATGATTATGCACACCGCTGCCAGTCGAACATGGCCAGTGGAATCAGCACCACGCATTTCAACAACTACCAGGTGTTCATGCACAAGCTCGACCACGCCATCAGCGGCCAGCAAAAAGTCGTCAGTGACTCCAAACAACGCGCCGAGCAGGCGCGCGCAGCCTGGCTTTCCTGCGAGCAGAAGAAAATGTCGTTCGTCACACTGGCAGACCGGGCAAGCAAGGAAACCATACGCCGCGAAGTGTGGCGTGATCAAAAACAGAATGACGAGCACGCTGCACGACGCACGCTGCACAAGCAAAACCATTCCTGAACCAGGGCAAAAACCATGAACCCAACTCCCATGAATCTCAACCCAGCCAATGTTGTCCAGGCTCAGGCTTCGGCTGGCAAGGAAAAGGATGCCGCCAATTCGGACGTGCCGTTCAGCAAGGTGCTCTCCAGCGAAATTGCACAGAAGCGGAGTAGCAGTGAGGCCAGGGAAGAATCTGACACCGATCACGCTTCGGCAATCGCATCCCAGCATGAAGCGTCTGCAGAAGCGGGGGGAGACCCCACGGCGAAGTCCACGGATATCGAAGGATCAAAACGCGACCCGCTAGACCCATCCCTCGCAGAAAACAACCCGGCCATGCCCAATGCCTTGCTTGCGCTAGGGATTCACCCGGACCTGCTGAAACCGGCACAAGTCGGTACGGACGCTACGCTGGCTGGAGACCGGGCAGCCTTGGGCGCAAACACAGCCAATGTGCTGGAGGCAAAAAAAGGCCGGACCATTTTGCCACTTGAAGTCAGCCCGCTCGAAGCTAAAACGGCCGGTTCACAAAAAACCGACCCTGCTCTGCCGGGCAAGGCCAATTTCCAGTCTGCCATGGCAGACGCCTCGCCTGACGCCAAGGCTAAAATGAGGGCTTTTTTCGATGAAGTAGCTGGCGCGCAGAAAACCGACTCAACGCTGCCGGGCAAGGCCATCATCCAGTCTGCCACTGCGGGGACTACACCTGACAGCATAGCCACCGCGGCAGCATTTTCCGGACAGCTGGCTGCAGCCCGCCAATCCGATGCCGTCAAGTCCGGAGAGATCCGCTCGGATCTCCTCAGCAATCCGGCCATGGCGGCGACACCGCAGGGCTTGCTTGATACCGCTTCCAGCCTCGATAGTATTGCAGCCAACAAATTGGCTCCGTCTGTAGGCACAACGGCCTGGAGCCAGGCCCTCGGCGAGAAAATCGTGTGGATGGCAACGGGCGCACAGCAAACCGCTTCGCTCACCCTCAATCCGCCCAATATGGGGCCGTTGCAGATTGTGTTGCACGTTTCTAACGATCAAGCCACGGCAAGCTTCTTCTCGGCCGTACCCGAAGTCCGCCAGGCGCTGGAGGCGGCTTTCCCAAAATTGCGGGAAATGATGAACGAGGCCGGAATCCAGCTGGGTCAGGCGACGGTGAGTGCGGACACGCCGCAGCAAAACGATACTTCCGACCGCCAGGCACACCGCATGGCGCCCGCGTTTATGGAATCAGACAAGGTAGTTGCCGCCGGTCTGTCGACGATTCATTCACCCATCCAGCAATCCGGACGTGGACTGGTCGACACCTTCGCCTGACAGCGATCATCTGCCTGCATTGAACGATATGCGTCCCTTTTCACCCTCTTTTCCCTGCATCGAAGGCGCCTGTTTTTTTCAATAATGACAAACATCTGCACACCCATATTCATGTAGAGGAACTGTTCCCATGGCCGTACCTGCCGAAGCTGCTGAAGCCGCGCCAGCCAAGAAATCCAGGAAAAAACTGTTCATCATCATCGCAGCCGTCGTGGTTCTGCTGGGTGGCGGCGGGGCAGGTGCGTGGTTCTTTACACAGGGCAGCCATTCATCCACGAAAGCGGAAGCTGAACCGCCCAAGGCACCGGTTTTTCTGCCGCTCGAAACCTTTACCGTCAATCTGCAGGACGGCGAACGGTATCTGCAAACCGACATCACGCTGCAGGTGGCCGACCAGGAACAGGAGGAAGCCATCAAACTGAATATGCCGCGCGTCCGCAGCCGTCTGCTGACCCTGCTGTCCAGCAAACACGCCGAGGAACTGGTCTCTGCGGAAGACAAGAAAAAACTGGTGCAGGAAATCCTGCAACAAATGAAGCAGCCGTTCGACCCCAAGGGCAAGGCACCGCAAGTTGAAGATGTCCTGTTCACCTCATTCGTGATTCAGTAAACAGCTCATGGCAGACAGTTTTCTTTCGCAGGATGAAGTCGATGCACTGCTGGAAGGTGTAGGCGGTGACGTCGACGATGTGCCGGCCGAACAAGAAGATTCAGGGGTACGACCCTACAACCTTGCCACGCAGGAACGCATTGTGCGGGGCAGAATGCCGACGCTCGACATCATCCATGAAAGTTTTGCGCGGCAGTTCAGAATCGGCCTCAGCAACTTCCTGCGGCGCGGGGTGGAAATTTCCATCGGCCCGAGCAAGGTCTCGAAATACAGCGAATTCATTCGCCATCTGGTCGTTCCTTCCAGCCTCAACATGGTGCAGTTCAAACCGTTGCGCGGCAAGGCGCTGATGATTTTCAGTCCCGACCTGGTGTTTCTCATGGTAGACAACCTCTTCGGCGGCGACGGGCGGTTCCACACCCGCGGCGAAGGAAGGGACTTCACACAGACCGAACAACGCATCATCCAGCGTGTGCTCAATATTGTCATTGAGGCTTATACCAAGTCCTGGGAACCGGTTTACCCCATCGCGTTCGAGTACATCCGCTCGGAAATGAACGCCCAGCGCGTCAATATCGCCAATCCCAATGAAGTGGTGGTCTCCGTCACCTTTTCCATCGAGCTTGGCCAGGTCAGTGGCGACATGCACTTCTGCATACCATATTCGATGATCGAGCCGATCAAGGATCTGCTTTCCAGCAGTTTGCAAGCCACGGATCAGGACGTCGACAAACATTGGCTTCGCCTCATGCGGCAACAGATCCAGATGGCGGACATCGAGATCGTCGCTGATCTCGGGACGGCAGAAATCAGTTTACGAGACATCGTCAACATGAAAGTGGGGGATGTCATTCCACTGGACATTCCAAAAACCGTTGAAGCCAAGGTGGATGGCATCCCGGTGATGGAATGCGCTTACGGAAAATTTAACGGCCAGTACACCCTGCGCGTCGAAAAGTTGTTATCCAACACCTCACTCGAATCGCAAAAAGGAGATCAAAATGTCTGAAAACGCGACTCAAACCATAGCCGAGGAGGACTGGGCGTCCACGGTGGTCGAACAACCCACTCGGATCAAACCGAGCCCGGAAATTTTCAAGGAACTGTCCGGAAACACAAATTCCGGTGGGTTGGCCAAAGATATCGATTTAATTCTCGATATTCCGGTCCAGCTGACGGTGGAATTAGGGCGCACCAAGATTGCGATCAAGAACCTGCTCCAACTGGCACAAGGTTCAGTCGTCGAACTCGACGGTCTGGCCGGAGAACCGATGGACGTACTGGTCAACGGCTGCCTGATCGCACAAGGCGAAGTGGTCGTGGTGAATGACAAGTTTGGCGTGCGCCTGACTGACATCATTACCCCCGCCGAGCGGATCCGGAAACTCAATAAATGAAATCAGGTGTTCTGACCGCTGCATGGGCATTGCCGGGGCTCCCGGCACTGGCACACGCGGCCGATGCAGCAGTCGCGGCCCAAGCCCCCGCCGTCTCCGCTGCCGGCAGCCTGCTTCAGGTATTCATCGGCCTGGTGGCTGTGCTGCTGCTGATCGCCGCCACCGCCTGGGTAGCCAAGCGACTGGGCGTCAGCCGCGGCAGTTCGTCAAGCCTGCTGCATGTGGTGAGCAGCACCTCGGTCGGTACACGCGAACGTGTCGTGGTAGTTGAAGTTGGTGAATCCTGGCTGGTGGTGGGGGTGGCCCCCGGCAGCGTCAATGCGCTGATGACGTTGCCCAGGGGCGAAGTCCAGCCACCCGCCGCTCACGGCCTCAACGCCAGCTTTGCCGTACGGCTGCAACAGATGGTTGAGAAGCGCCGTGGCAAATAAGCAAGCTTCGCGCATGACGCAACTGTTCCTGCTGGCCATCGCGCTGGCACTGCCTTCTCTGGCGCTGGCCCAGAGCGCTGGTCTGCCCGCTTTCACCAGCACCCCTGGGGCCGGCGGCGGCCAGACTTACACGCTTAGCCTGCAAACCCTGCTGCTGCTCACCTCGCTGTCGTTCCTGCCTGCCGCACTGCTGATGATGACCAGCTTCACCCGCATCATCATCGTGCTATCGCTGCTGCGGCATGCGTTGGGGACCCAGTCGTCGCCGCCCAACCAGGTGTTGATCGGTTTGGCCCTGTTTCTGACATTTTTCGTAATGGGCCCCACCCTGGACAAGATCTACGTCGAGGCCTATCAGCCGCTGGCCGAGAATCGCATTCAGATGAACGATGCACTGGATAAGGGCGCGGTTCCCCTGCGGGCATTCATGCTCAAGCAAACGCGCGAGACCGACCTCGCCCTGTTCGTGAAAATGTCGGGGGCGGCCCCGATGAAAACTGCCGCCGATGTGCCGATGCGCGTGCTGGTCCCCGCCTTCATTACCAGCGAGCTCAAAACCGCATTCCAGATCGGCTTTGCCGTGTTTATCCCGTTTCTCATCATCGACATGGTCGTTGCCAGCATCCTGATGGCAATGGGGATGATGATGGTGTCGCCCGCCATCGTTTCCATGCCTTTCAAGATCATCCTGTTCGTGCTGGTCGACGGCTGGAACCTGCTGCTGGGCTCGCTTGCACAAAGTTTTTACTAATCCGATCCGACCTGACCGAGAGCCACCATGACGCCCGAAAGTGTAATGACCATTGGCCGCACCGCACTGGAAATGACCATCCTGGTGGCGTCCCCCGTTCTTCTGGTCACCCTGGTCGTCGGCCTGATCGTCAGCGTTTTTCAGGCCGCCACGCAGATCAACGATGCCAGCCTCTCGTTCATTCCCAAGGTCATCGCGGTGCTGGCCACCTTTGCCATCGCCGGACCGTGGATGTTGACAGTGATGACCGACTACATGCGGCGGGTGTTGACGGACCTGCCCGCAATCATCGGCTAGACCCCCGAACGTCCAGGCCGCTTCATGATCAGTCTCACCGATGCCCAGCTCAATGCCTGGCTGATCAACTTCATCTGGCCGCTTACCCGCATTCTCGGCCTCATCATGGTGGCGCCGGTGTTCGGCCATCGCGCCCTGCCTGCGCGTGTCAAGATCGGTCTCGGCATCTTTATCGCCCTGATCATTGCGCCGACACTGCCACCGATGCCCGATGTTGGGCTGGGCTCCTGGCATGGCCTGTTTATCCTGGTTCAGCAACTGCTCATCGGGCTGGCGGTCGGCTTCATCATGAGGATCGTTTTTGCCGCGGTCGAAGCGGCGGGCGAAATTGTCGGCCTGCAGATGGGACTCGGATTTGCGTCATTCTTCGACCCGCAAAGCGCCGGTCAAACCCTGGTTCTCTCCCAGTTCTTCAACATACTGACCGTGCTGGTGTTTCTGGCGGTCAATGCCCACCTGTTGCTGCTTGGTATTCTTGTCGACAGCTTCCAGAGCCTGCCCATCAGTATCCAGCCACTATCGGCTGCCGGGTTCTACAACGTGGCTGCCTTCGGCTCCACCGTGTTTGCCGTCGGCCTTCAATTGGCGCTGCCCCTGATCGCCATTCTGCTGGTGACCAACCTGGCACTCGGCATCCTCACGCGCTCCGCGCCCCAACTCAATATCTTTGCGATCGGATTTCCCATCACCCTGGGCGTGGGCTTGATTGCGCTCGACGTCACTCTGCCCTATTTTGCGCCCCTGCTTGAGCGCATGATTCAAAACGGACTCATGGCCACAACCATGATTATTCACACCCTGCATCCTTGAGAGGCCTGCGCCACGCCAGGCTGCGCATGCTTGTGTTTCGAGTCACATGATCGAAACGAGGTGAGCTAGAGGCTTGCCCGTCCAGTGAACCCAACAAGGCGTATGACGTATGGATAAAGGAAGGATTGTGGTATTGAAACGTACTGGCTTGCTATCCGTCCACAACATCGATCACGGCATAAACGGCTCCTGCCTGTGTTTACACCCTGCTCGGTGCTGGACTTTCTGGGAGATCAGGACAGGCTTAGATGTAGTTGAAGAGCGACAACCCGGAGGTCTTCACGAACGACTGCTGCGCAGCTTCGAGTGTGGTCTGCTGCTGCGAAAGCTGGGTGATTGCCTTGGTGTAATCCAGGTCCTGCAGGTCGGACAGCATCTGACTGTACTGCAGGTCGCGGTCTGAGCCCGCGCTGTCGAGGGCATCGAGTTCCTGCAGACGCGATCCCACCGATGTGCGCACCGTGCTCACGTTGTCGAGCGCCTTTTCGAAGTTGGCATTGGCCGCCGCCAGCCCGGCGGACAGGTTTGCCTGGTCCGCCGCCGTCACCACCGGCGTCTGCAACAAGGTCACCAGGTCGGCCAGGGTCTTGAACATGTCCTGACCGCCCCCCTGGAAAACCGTCTGGCCGGGGCTGCTGACAGCCATCTGACGGGTCGCGTCGACCTGCATCAAAGGCTGCCCGAGGTCACCCTGATAGGACACCCCGGTTGCCGTCTGGACAAAGGGCTGGGTGTCGGTCTGGAAGCCCGAAAACAGGTAATTCCCCATCGCATCTCGACTGTTCGCCAGCCCCACCAGCTGCTGCAGGCTGGCACTCAGTCCGGTCGCCTGAGACGCGCGTTCGGCATCGCCGAGCGCGGGACCCCCGGCAGCGATGGCGGTCGTTTTGACGTTCTGAATCAGTTCGATCACGCTAGCCAGCACACCATCCACTTCGCCGAGTGCACTAGTTGCACGTTCGCGGTTGACACCGTACTGGGTGTTGATCGACTGCGACTGGGTCACTTCGAGCGCGCGCGCCGCGCCGACCGGATCGTCCGCCGGAGTCAGAATGCGGCGACCGGTGGAAATCTGCTGCTGCGTCTTGGCCAGGCTGGACTGCAGATCGCCAAGGCGAGCGGCGCCGGTTTCAAACAGGGTTTGGGTGCTGATGCGCATGATGTGGGTATCCCCTTATTGACCGAGCGAGAGCAGTACGTCGAACATCTGGCTGGCAATCTGCATAACTTTGCCTGCCGCCTGGTAGGCCTGTTGGTAGCGCAGCAGATTAGCCGCCTCTTCATCGAGATTGACGCCCGACTCGTTCTGCAAGGAAAGCGTGGATTCAGAGAGCAGCTTGTCGGCGGCGCTGCTGGTCATTTCAAGTTCTCGGGTCTTGTTGCCGACCTGGTTAACCAGTTGTGAATAAGCGCCCTGATAGGTCGCAGTCCCGCCGTTCATGGTGTTGGTGGTTTGCAGCGCCGCGAGCAGCAGGGCATTGCGGTTGTTGCCCACGCCACCGTCGGAGTCGGCGGCCGCGATCGCGGCCGGATCGGTGATCGCCACGGCAAAGTCGGCAGCCCCTGTCGCAGCAGTCGGCACGACGAAGAAATCTCCACCCGGGTTGCCGTTGAGATCCAGCCCCGCTTTATGCTGGTCGTTGAAGGTGGTTGCAAGGCCGATTGCAAGATTATCGAGCGATGCCTGAGCGGGCTCCAGCGACTGGCTGCGAAACTCGAGCAGGCCACCCAGATTGCCGCCCGTAAAGCTGGACTCGCCAACGCTGGCCACGCTGCCGTTGCTGTTCAGATAGGCCACTTCGATTTTTTCAGGATTGATGGGGGAAGCCACGGTGGTAAGCGTGGAGGACGTCGTGCCCACTACCAGAGGCTGGCCATTGCCAATAAAAATGTTGTAATCGCCGTTACCCTGCTTGACGACTGTCGCCTTGATTTCCTTGTTCAGGTCGAGAATCAGCTGGTCTCGCTGGTCGAACAAATCGTTGGGCGGCTGACCCGTCGAGTTCTGGACGCGACCAATGGTGTCGTTCAGTTGTGCAATCTGCCGCGCATAGCTATTGATGGCGTTGACGCTCGATGTGATCTGGCTATTGACGCCCTGCCCGATCTCGTCGAGCCGCCCGGCCATGCTCTGCATACGTGATGCCAGCGACTCGGCGGACGACAACGCGGCCTGGCGCGCCGGCATCGATGAGGGATCCGTAGACAGTTCCTGGATGCCGCTGAAAAAATTCTGCAAGGCCGGTGATAATCCCGAGTCGGGGTCGGCCAACATGTTGTCGATCTGCTTGATCTGGGTGTAATAACTGTCGAGGCCACTTTTCGAAGTCTGGGCTGAACGCACCTGGCTACCCAGAAACTCACTGTAAATCCGCTTGACCGTGGAAACTTCGGTGCCCTGCCCCAGGAAACCAAAGCCAAAATCCTGAGCCTTGGCCGCGCCCTGCACGACCACCTGACGGTTGAAGCCCGGCGTCGCAGCATTCGCGATATTGTGGCCGGTCGTGCTGAGCCCTACCTGTGCGGCTGCGAGGGCGCTCTGACCGATACCGAGAATGTTGGTTGCCATTTATCTATCTACGCGCGGGTTGGTTTCGGGATAAGGCGTAAGGTCACTTGATAGGTGAATCGGTTCAATCGCCAGATTCTTAAGTCAGATTGGATCAGGCCAGGTTAAATTGCCTGATCACACTCATCAGTTTCTGGGCGTACTTCGGATCGGTGGCATAGCCGGCATCCTGCAGCCCCTGGGCAAATCCGGCGGCATCCTGCCCCTGCGCGATGACGTTCTGGTAACGCGGATTGGCGCGCAGCAGATTGGCATAATCACTGAAGGCATCGGCATAGGAATCGTAGGCGCGGAAGCTGTCCACCTGTTTCTGCGGCTTGCCGTTGACGTATTCGGTGGTGACGATGTCGACGGTGCGGCCGTGCCATGAGTCCCCTGCCTTGATGCCGAACAGGTTGTGGCTGTTCTGACCATCCGCTCCACGAATTTCCGCTTTGCCCCAGCCGGTTTCCAGTGCCGCCTGTCCCATCATGAACTGGGCGGAAATGCCGGTGCTGGCGCTCGCCACCTGGGCATGCGGCAGCAAGCGCTGCACGAAAGCATCGACGTGCGGTGGGGTATCGCCGCTGCGAGCCGCACCTGCCGGCATCGGCTGTGCCGTCGCCTGGCCCGGTGCATACGACTCCACACGCCCTTTAACGCGTAGTGGATCGGAGTCCCCTTGGGGGGCGTTCAGCGGGAAGCCCTGCCGGGCAGCTCCGGCCTCAGGTGTCACGTCCCCGCTATTCGGCACCTTCATGGGGCCGGAAAGCTGGCGCACCATCACGTCGGCCAGGCCGATGCCGCGGCTGGCGAGCTGCTGGGTCAGCTGCTGGTCGAGCATCGAGGTGTACATGCGGGTCTGCTCGCTGTCGAACATGCCGTCCTGCGGCGTCGCCTCGCGCATGCTCTTCATCAGCATGTTCATGAACACCGCTTCGAACTGCTGCGCGGCGGCCTTCAGCGCCTCCGGCGAGGATTGCTTCGCTTCCAGCTTGAGCTGGTTGACGCCCTGGACGTCGAGCGCAAACTTCGAGGTGAGATCGGCACCGCCAATCATTAAATGACCTCCAACTCCGCGTGCAACGCCCCAGAGGCCTTCAGGGCCTGCAGGATCGCCATCAGGTCCTGCGGCGACGCCCCGATGGAATTGAGCGCCTTCACCACGTCGGCAAGCGAGGCGCTGCCCTTCAACAATATGACTTCACCGGGCTGCTGGCTGATTTCGATTTGCGACTGCGAGGTGACCACCGTTTCACCCCTGCTGTACGGCAGGGGCTGGCTGATGACCGGCTCTGTATTGATGGTCACCGTCAGATTGCCGTGCGACACCGCGCTGGGATCGAGCGTGATGGCCTGGTTCATCACCACCGAACCGGTGCGTGCGTTGATGATGACCTTGGCCATGCCCTGCGCCGGGCTGACATCGAGGCCTTCGATTCCGCCCAGGAACGCGACCCGGTCGTTTTCGCCGACCGGAGTGTGCACCTCGATCACCCGGCCGTTGAGCGCACGTGCGGTATCCTTGCCGAAACGTGCATTCACCGCGTCGACCACCCGGCTGGCGGTAGTGAAGTCACTCTGCCGCAATTCAAGATTGATGCTGCCGGATTCGCCCAGCGCGGTCGCCACGCTGCGCTCCACCGTCGCACCGGCGGGAATGCGGCCGACAGTGAGGTGGTTGATTTTCACCGCGCTGCCGCTGGCTGCGGCGCCGACGCCCACGCCCACCAGGTTGCCCTGCGCCATCGCATAAACCCTGCCGTCGGCACCTTTCAGCGGCGTCATCACCAGCGTACCGTTGCGCAGGCTCTTGGCGTTGCCGATCGATGACACCGTGATGTCGATCCCCTGCCCGGCCTGGGCAAACGGCGGCAGGTCAGCCGTCACCATCACTGCCGCCACATTCTTCAGTTGCATGTTGGTGCCGGGCGGCAGGGTGACGCCCAGGCCCGTCAGCATGTTGGTGACGCTCTGGGTGGTGAACGGTGTCTGCGTGGTCTGGTCACCGGTGCCGTCGAGGCCTACCACCAGGCCGTAGCCGACCAGCTGGTTGATGCGCACGCCCTGAATGGAGGCAAGATCCTTGATGCGTTCGGCCTGCGCCATGCTGCTCATCAACAGCGCGGTCAGCAGAAACAGATGCGTAATTCTCATGATGGCCACCGTTTACAAGGGGATGAAACTGTAGAAGAAGCGCGCCAGCCAGCCCATTACTTCGGCCTGGTCAAACTTGGCAGTGGTGCGGTATTCGATGCGTGCGTCCGCCACCTGGGACGACGACACGGTGTTGCCCGCCTGGATGGTGTCGGGCTGCACCACGCCCGACAGGCGGATGTATTCGGTGCCCTTGTCGAACGCGATCTGTTTTTCGCCGGCGACCACCAGATTACCGTTCGGCAACACGTCGGTCACGGTAACGGTGATGCTTCCAGAGAAGGTATTGCTGGAATTGAGCGCAGATTTGTCGTCGTACTCGCTCGACGACTCGGCTTTCGCCCTCATTTTATTTAATGCAGAAAGCGACAAACTGGACAATGCGCTGACCGACGCATCGACCGCGCCATTTTTCGAGCCGTTGGATGATGCCTGCTTGCCGGCCTGGGTTTTTTCGCTGATGACAATGGTCAGGATGTCGCCGACAAGACGCGCGCTGCGGTCCTCGAACAGCGGACGGAAGGCGGTAGACTGAATAATCGCGCCATTGTTGGGGGGTGTGGCCGGCAACGGATGTGGGCGCGCGGTGGTCGGCTGCTGCACGATGGAAGTCGGGGTGGTACCGCAGCCTGCCAGCCCCAGCACCATGCCCAGCAACCCGATGATGAGTGACGTTTTCATGCCTTGCCTCACAGCTGCGTCAGGCGCTGCAACATCTGGTCGGATGTCTGGATCGCCTTGCTGTTGATTTCATAGGCGCGCTGGGTCTGGATCATGTTGACCAGTTCTTCCACCACGTTGACGTTCGAGGTCTCGACGTAAGCCTGATTGAGCGTGCCGGCGCCGTTGCTGCCAGGCGCGTTGGTACTCGGGGTGCCCGATGAGGCCGTTTCGGCGTAGAGGTTCTCACCCAGACTCTGCAGGCCGGCCGGGTTGACGAACATCGCCAGTTGCAAGCTGCCAACGGTCACCGGCGTTGCCGACCCCTGCTGGGTCACCGATACCGTGCCGTCGCTGGCAATGGTCAGGCTTTGTGCATCGGGGGGAATGGTGATGGCAGGCTGCACGGCATATCCGCTCGCAGTGACCAGCTGGCCGTTGGAATCCAACTGGAACGAACCGTCACGGGTGTAGGTGGTGGTGCCGTCCGGCATCAGCACCTGGAAAAAGCCGTTGCCCTGAATCGCCACATCCTTGGTGTTGCCGGTCTGCTGCAGGTTGCCCTGGGTGAAGATGCGCTCGGTCGCAACCGGTTTCACCCCGGTACCCAGTTGCAGGCCGGACGGCAGCTGGGTTTGTTCGGATGACTGCGCGCCGGGCTGGCGGATGGTCTGGTACAGCAGGTCCTCGAACACCGCGCGGGCACGTTTGAAGCCGGTCGTGGAGACGTTGGCGAGGTTGTTGGAAATCACATCCATCTGTGTCTGCTGCGCTTCCAGACCGGTTTTTGAAATCCACAGTGAGCGAATCATGTTTGCTCCTTCAAGTAGTCAGGGGGGTCAGCCGGCCAGCGACAGCAGCTGGGTTGCCTTGCTGTCGTTGCTCTCGGCGTATTGCAGCAGCTTCATGTGCATATCGAACTGGCGCGCCAGCGAAATCATGTTGACCATTTCGTCGACGACATTGACGTTGCTTGTTTCCAGCGCACCGCTGATCAGCGACACATTGGGATCGGCATCGGCCGCTTGGCCATCCTTCAAGCGGAACAGGCCGTCATCGCCCCGAACCAGATCGACTTCGGGCGGATTGACCAGTTTCAGGCGCCCGACCGTGGTCAGACCCGTGGCCTCGGAACCATCGGGCACCAGTGAAATCGTTCCGTCCTTGGCCATCGCGATGCTGCGGCCGGACGGAATCGACAGCGGGCCACCGTCGCCCATCACGCTGAGACCGTCATGCGTCTGCAGCAAACCGTTCTCGTCCTGCTTCAGGTTGCCGTTGCGGGTATAGGCCTCGGTGCCGTCTGCGGCCTGCACCGCAATCCAGCCACCGCCCTGCACCGCCACATCAAGTTCGCGTCCGGTTTGCTGGATCGCGCCCGAACGAAAATCGCTGCCGGTGGTGGAGTCGACCACGAAGGCGCGGGTTGGCAGAATCGCACCCTGCACCGGCACTGCACGAAACTGGTCGATCTGGGCGCGAAAGCCCGTGGTGGTCGCATTCGCCAGGTTGTTCGAGGTGGTCGCCTGCTGCTCCAGCGCATGCTTGGCGCCGGTCATGGCGGTGTAGATGAGACGGTCCATGCTGCCTCCTCAGTGAGTCATCAAAGCAGGCTACAGGTTAACCAGGGTCTGCAGCACCGTATCCTGGGCCTTGATGGTCTGCGCGTTAGCCTGATACACCCGCTGTGCGGTGATCAGGTTGACCAGTTCTGCGGTCATGTCGACGTTGGAGTCTTCAACTGCTGACGATTGCAGCACGCCGAGACTACCCGAGTTTGGCGAGCCCACCAGTGCAGCGCCCGAGGTCGCGGTCTCGGCCCACATATTGTTGCCAAGGGGTTGCAGGCCGTTGGGGTTGGCGAAGTTGGCCAGCACCACCTGGCCCAGCAAGGCCGCCTGGCCATTGGTATAGCGGCCCATCACCAAGCCGTCGGCACCAATGCTGAAGCCGGCCAGCCGCCCTGAGGTATAGCCATCCTGATTCAGGGTGTTGACGCTGAACGTGGAGCCAAACTGCGTGGTGCCGGTGAAATCGAGTACAACAGGAAATGGATTGGTAGCACCACTCGTCACCGGCACCGATATATTTAATGGCATGGGAGTGGTCAGCACACCATTGGCATCGAAGCCAAGGCTTCCAACCAGTGCGGGCGTAAGCGGCACGCCATCGTTAGAGGCATACACATCCCAGGCTCCTGGTGCCGTCTTGACGAAGTAAGTTTGCAGCGTGTGGGAGTTGCCCAGGCTGTCATAGACCGACACGGCGGTTGAAGTATTGAAGGTGGTGGGATCATTCATGTCGAATGGCGTTGCCAACGGATTCGCACTGCGCGAATCCAGATTGAGCAAAGCATTCACTTCGCTGGTGATCTGCGGTGCCAGGTCTGAGGTGTTGATACTCAAGGGTGACGGCGAACCGGTCGACAATACACCGCTGGAATTCGCCGTGTATCCGGTCAGTTTGGCGCCACTCGGATTAACGATTGAACCCATGCGGTCGAGTTGGAACTGGCCGTTGCGCTGATAGGTGACTTCGCCGTTGTTCTCCATGCGAAAGAAGCCACCGCCGTTGATGGCAATGTCCAGCGGGTTGTTGGAGGAGGAGATGTTGCCCTGGGTGAACTGCTGGGCAATCTGCGCAACCTTGGTGCCGATGCCGACCTGTGCACCACCCGAACCCGTGAGCGAATTGGCGTAGACATCAGCAAACTGTGCCTGCGATTGTTTGAAGCCTACCGTGGTCGCATTGGCTATGTTATTGCCGATGACATCCAGATTCTTTGCGGCGGCATTGAGGCCGCTTAACCCTTGCTGAAAACTCATGTTCTGCTCCTTGTATTGATTGCTGATGGCTTACCCACCGGGCTCACTCAAACCTGTTCAGAAAATTTGCCGAACCTCGGCGTACCCAACGCTCTTGTTGCCTGCCAGATTCAACTGCACCCCCTGGCTGTCCTGCGAAACACTGTTGACCATGCCCAGGGTCAAGGCGGTGTTGACGACCGCTTGACCACCCTGGACCGCATCGATCGTGAAGTTGTACTCGCCTGCGGCCGCGGCTTCGCCTTTGTCCGTCAGCCCATCCCAAGCCAGCACATTCACCCCCGCGTCCCGGGATCCCAAATCCAGTTTGCGCACCAGACCGCCCGCGGCGTCATGGATGCTGACTGTGACCTTGTCCGCTGCGTTCGACAGATCAAAGCCGATGACGTCCTGCAGTTGGGCAGGGCTGACCGTAGCTCCCGGAACCAGCACGTCACGTCCGATCAGGCTGGCCGCCTGCGCCATCTGGCCGCTCCCCATGTTGGTCGCCAGTGCCTGCAGGCTGCTGTTCATGTTTTCGATGCCCTGCACCGTGCTGAGCTGAGCCAGCTGGCTGGTCACCTGGGCGTTGTCGAGCGGATTGAGCGGATCCTGATTTTTCAACTGCGCCACCAGCAGGCTCAGAAACCGGTCTTGCGTCTCTTGCGTGCTCGTCTTCGATGAATTGGTCGCGCTCGCGCCCAAAAGGCTGCTGACACTGCTTGCGTCTTGTACGGCGTTCATTGCGTCTCCTTAGTTAATTCGCCTTGATCACTGACCAATGCTCAAGGTCTTGAGCAACAGCGTCTTGGTGGTGTTCATCATTTCCACGTTGGACTGATAAGAACGCGAGGCGGAAATCATGTTGACCATTTCTTCGACAACATTGACGTTGGGCATGGCCACGAAGCCCTTGTCGTCGGCGAGTGGATTCTTTGGGTCGAATACCATTTTCATCGGCGAGGGATCTTCGACCACCGCCGCCACATTCACCCCGGTCGCGCCGTTTTCCCCTACCGGCGTAGCAGCAAACACCACTTGTTTGGCCTTGTAGGCTTCGCCGTTGGAGCTGACGGCACTATCGGCGTTGGCCAGATTGCTGGCGACGGTATTCAAACGCTGAGACTGGGCATTCATGGCCGAACCGGCCACGCTGAAAATATCGGAAAGTGACATGCGCTAGTCTCCTTATCCCTGAATGACGGCCAGCATGCTTTTGATCTGCTGGCTGATCCGGTTCAGGTTGAATTCGTAATGAATACTGTTGTCGGCGAAGGCAGCGCGCTCGGCGTCCATATCCACGGTGTTGCCGTCGATGCTGCCCTGGGCCGGGGTGCGGTATAACAACCCTGCCTCCGCAGCCAGAGCGGGGTTGCCCGAGAGGTGCCCAGCCGTGGTGGTGGCCAGCGCCACCCCGCCGGCAGCCGGCGAAGCCTGAAGTGCGCCTTGCAGAGCCGCCTTGAAGTCCAGATCACGTGCCTTGTAATTGGGCGTGTCGGCGTTGGCGATATTGGACGCCAGCACCTGTTGGCGCTGGTCGCGAATGTGCAGCGCCTGGGTGTGGAAATTCAACAAGTCATCCAGCCGGTTCAGCATGCTCGTCACCTCTTATCTTTGCCGCCTGAGCTGCAAAGCCTTTTTGCGATGACTGCATCCTAGACACGCGCCTGTCCATTCAATCGCACGATAAGCGGCAGAAAGCCTGCCCATTTCACCGTTTAAAATGGATCGCGGCCTCCTACAATCACGCTGTGAGAGAAACTTGAATCGAGGAATAGCCGATGTTGCCAGGATCAAACCAAGCCGGCGGACGGGCCCAATGGCGAGCCCAATGGAAGTGGCTGGCTGCTGCCTGTCTGTGTGTTTCAGCAGTCGTCCAGGCAGCGGATCTGCAAGACCCGGCCGTACTGCAAGCGCACGCCGAGCGCTACCTGAAAACGCAAACCAGCGGCCTGCCGGGCACGGTGACCATTCTGGTCAAGCCGCCGAGCAGCAAACTACCAGCTTGTGCCTCGCTTGACGCCTTTCAACCCGAAGGCAGCCGCAGCATCGGCAAAATCACCGTCGGAATTCGCTGTCTGGCACCATCGCAATGGACGGTTTACCTGCCCGCGCAAGTGCGCGTGATCAGTCAATATGCTGTTACCCGTGAGCCAGTGTCTGCCAACCACGTTCTGACCGCCGCCGACATCACCCTGCGCGAGGGTGACCTTGGCAGTCTTCCCACCGACGTTGTCACCGATGCCGATGCGATGCTGGGCTATCGCTCAGTGTCTGGATTGGCTGCCGGCGCGCCGCTGCGCAGTACGCTGTTGCGCCCGCCGCTGGTTGTGCAACAAGGGCAGATCACTCGACTGGTGCTGAACGGCCCGGGCTTTTCTGTCCAGAGTGCAGGCCAGGCGCTGGCCAATGCAGGCCGTGGCGACCGGGTAAGGGTGAAAACCGATTCCGGCCAGGTGGTCAGTGGAGTCGCACGGGACAGTCAGCAAGTGGTGGTCGCGTATTGAGTCAACCGGTAGGCGGGGGCTTCAGAATATTTGTAAATTGACGTTACTGATGTACTTTGAGTAAGTCATTGCTGTTCTGTCCTACCAGACACAGGAGGTCGCCATGAAAATAGAGCCCGGCCCGAAACAGGTTACGCTGCCCACCCCCGTCGAAAACCGCCCCGCCCAGCCGCAGCAGAACAAGCCCGCTGGCACCGAGCAGCAGACCGACGTCACCCTGAGTCCACGCGCTGCTCAGCTCAAGCAACTGGAAACGCAACTTGCGGCGATTCCGGTCGTCGACCGGGCGCGGGTGGACAGCATCAAGCAAGCCATCGCAGCCGGACAATACACCATCAATACCGAAAACATCGCCCAAAGCCTGATCGACTCGGTGAAGGAAATGATCCATGTCTCCAAGTAAGCCGTCGCATGACACTCCAGCCCTGGTTGTCAAACTGAAGGTGGAATGCGCCGCCTGGCAGGCACTGTTGAATGTGCTGGGTGAGGAAGAGCGTGCATTGGTAGAGGGTGAAGCCGATCGTCTGGGGAAATTGAATGCATCCAAGCTGGAACAGCTGCAAACCCTGCTCGACCTGGCCCACGCGCGCCATGACGAGCTGCTGGCCTCCGGTCACACACCCGATCTCGCAGGGATGGATGCGTGGCTGTCTCAGCATGGCCAATCCGAACAGCACATCCTGTGGCAGCAATTGCGCGAAATGGAACATCAGGCCCAGGCAATGAATCAGCGCATCGGCGCACTGATCGATTTGCGCCTGTCTTCCACCCGGCAGGCGCTCAATGTGCTGATTCATGCTGCGACGAGTCAGGGCGGCCTGTACGACGAGTCCGGTTTGTCGGTGGCTTCGCGCAACGGCAAACCGCTCATTGCCGCGTGACTTCATTTCAAAGCTGAATAAAATCAGCGGGTAAAGCGCTGCGGAGCGATTGCCCGCATTAACTCGGCCTCCAGCGGCAAAGGCTGCCCCGTCAGCTGGTCGGCCAGCGCCTCCCCCAGTAGCCCAGACCACACCACTCCGCGCGAGGCATAGCCCGCCGCCACATACAATCCCGCTTGACCGTTGACCGCGCCCACCATCGGCAGCCGGTCCGGCAGGGTGGCGCGCAGCGAAGCACGACCGTTCACGGCGTCTATCGCATACGATTCCACACGGGCTTTAGCACGTAGTGGATCGGAGTCCTTTAGGGCAAAACGTTTGCCCGCCCCCGGCAGGATGGATTCCAGCCGCGCCAGATTGGCGAGATCACTTTCCCTACGCGGTGCGATGTCGTCGTCATCGTGCTCGTAGGTTGCGCCGACTAATGGCTGGGGTGCGCCCGGCACCACATAGCCTTCGCGCGCGATCACCCTCTGGATTTCCGGCAGACTGCCCGTCGGCAACTGCGTGACCTGCCCGCGCACGGTGTTGAGCGGCCAGGGCTGATCGGATGCCAGATTCAGTGCATCACGTGCATTGGCCAGCACCACGACATCGGCCTCGACCAACACGATGCCGGCACTATCGAGCACCTGCCAGCCAGTTGAAACGGACTTCACGCGCGCGACGGCACAGCCGGTCTTTAACTGTATGGACGGGTGATCGAGCCAGGCGTGGCACAAACTCCCCGGCACCACCCAGCCCGCCGTCGGGTAAAACACCCCGGGCGCTGTAACCGGCCAGTTCGCCAGTTCACGCGCCTCGGCCAGTTCCACCCAGCGCGCGTAATCGGCAGGTGGCACGGTGGCGGCCAGCGCCTGCTGCTGCTTGACTGCGGCTTCCGCGTCCCTGGCCAAATGCAGCACGCCGCAGCGCGACCATTCCACCCCATCGCCCAATGCGGCCCACGCGCGCAGGTCATGCAGAAAAGCGGCGCGGGTGAGGCGGCTGGCGCGGGTGTCGTCGCGTGATATCACCGGTCGGAACACCGCTACCGGATTGCCTGAAGCACCCTGCCCGATCTGCTGGGCACGTTCCAGCACGGTGACTGCAACGCCCCGCTGCGCCAGCGCATGCGCCAGCGACGAGCCCGACACCCCGGCACCGATGATGGCGACATGCTGCGGCACGGTTGCGATCTCGCGGCTATCCTTACCCGCAAAACGCGCTGCCAGGCAATGCCGCTTGCGACCAAATCCCGCACGTTTTTCACACTCAAACCCTGCGCGGCCCAGGTCCTCGCGAACCGACACCGCCACCGTGTAGGTTGCCGCCATCGAATGGGACCTGGCCAGCCGTGCCAGTTCTTCGAACAGCCTGGGCTGCCACATATCGGCATTGCTGCCGGGCGCAAAGCCATCCAGATAGAAAGCGTCCACCCCGGCCTGTACCTGCGGCAGGCAGTCGAGCACATCACCCAGCATCAAGGTGAGCTGCACCCGGCCACCGTCGAGGGCAATGCGGTGAAAACCTGGCGTCAGCGCCGGCCAGTTCGCCAGCAATTCTCCGGAGAGCGGCGCAAACTCCGGCCATTGCGCATGCAGGCGCGCCAGATCGGCGGCCTGAAACGGATGCTTCTCGACCGACAGGAAATGCAACTGCGCACAACGCGCCGGATCGTTGCGCCACGCCGCCCAGGTCGTCAGAAAATTCAGCCCGGTGCCAAAGCCGGTTTCCAGAATGACAAATGAGGCCCGGTTTACCCAGGCGCCGGGTAGGCCACAGCCCTGCAAAAAGACATGACGCGCCTGCCCGGCACCGCCGTCGGCGGAATGGTAGATATCGCCGTAGGCGGCGGAATACGGGACGCCGTCTTTGAATTCGAGACGGGCGGGAATGATAGTTTTCAGCACACCCGGATGTTACATTGGCTGGTTCGCAGCTGTTTGATCCTGATCATGCCCAAACCCAAAACCTGGCTTCGTGTTGTTCTCATCGTCCTGATCGTGGCTGCGCTGGCCTATGCGGGCTGGCATTTCACCCGGCCGCAGCCCCCCGAAGTCGAACTCGCCACCATCGCGCGCGGCACGGTGGAAGCTACCGTGGTCAACACCCGCGCCGGCACGATCAAGGCCTGCCGCCGCGCCAAACTGGCGCCGGCGTCAGGCGGCCAGATCGTGAAACTGTGGGTGAAGGAAGGCGATCGCGTCAAGGCCGGGCAGCCGCTGCTGGATCTGTGGAATCGCGACCTCGCCGCCCAGCGCGATCTGGCCACCCGCCAGTTGACCACCAGCGAGGAACGCCGCCGCGAAGCCTGCATCGTGGCCGACAACGCCAAGCGCGACGCCGAGCGCACCCAGCAGCTCGCCGATCGCGGTTTTGTCAGCCCGCAGAGCGTGGAAACTGCGCGGGCCGACGCGCGCGCGCGCCAGGCCAACTGCGATGCGCTGATCGCCGACGTGAAACGTGCTCAGGCGCAAATCCGCGTGACGTCAGCGGGGCTGGAGCGCACCACGCTCAACGCGCCGTTCGCCGGCATCGTGGCACTCGTCACCGGCGAGGTCGGCGAATACGCCACGCCCTCGCCGCCCGGCATCCCCACCCCGCCGGCGGTCGACCTGATCGACGACAGCTGCCTCTATGTGAGCGCACCGATGGACGAAGTCGATGCCCCCAGGATCAAGCCCGGCCAGCCCGTGCGCATCACCCTCGACGCCATGCCCGGCAAGACCTTCCCCGGCGCGGTGCGGCGCATAGCACCTTACGTGACCGAAGTGGAAAAGCAGGCACGCACCGTCGATGTCGAAGCCGATTTTGACACCCCTCCGAAGCAGGTTTTGCTGGTCGGCTACAGTGCCGATGTGGAAGTCATCATCGAACGTCGCGACAACGTGCTGCGCGTGCCGACCCAGGCGATCCAGCAGGACGGCACGGTGCTGGTGCTGGGCGACGACGACA
>Ga0326726_10000804_pt1 | contig 28757 bp, 13 predicted proteins | sample MHFenrmetagenome_2_FD_207603 | JGI IMG/M metagenome (GOLD analysis project Ga0326726, IMG submission 207603) | Lab enriched peat soil microbial communities from Michigan Hollow, Ithaca, NY, United States - MHF15MN | ecosystem: Environmental > Terrestrial > Soil > Wetlands > Peat | place: USA... | reverse complement strand
CAATATTATCCGCTACTGTGTGAGCGTAAATGATGCCCTTATAACAGAGGGAGCTGGAAGCTTTTTCATCTGGAACGGATCGAATGAAAGTAAGCAATTGACCAGTTGTTATATTTATAACAATGTCATTTACAACACATCATCACCGGTTATCAGTTTTGAGAATGCTTCGGAACATGAGAATTTTGTCTTCAGCAATAATATATTTCTTGGAACAGGTCAGCTTATAAGCGGGAAAAACAGAGGCAGCAATTTTCTGGGAAATGTGTGGTGGAGTGCCGGAAGCGCAATCAAATTCATGCAGTACGATTCATTTATAGCATGGGCTAAGGCTACTGGTCAGGAAACTCTTAAAGGTAAAATTATCGGGATGCAGACAGATCCTCAATTTAATGGACCATTTACAACAGATATAACAGATCCACATAAGCTTGGGACGCTCTCAGGTTTTATGCTTAAGCCTGAGTCGCCATTAAAGAATAGAGGGATTGACATTAGATCTTTTTCCGGTTTTGATCCTCCTTCAGTCGATTATTTTGGTAATCCTCTTCCGCAGGGTTCTGCTCCGGAACCTGGAATACAAGAATTAAACTGATCAGCTTAAATCAGCTTAATCTGCTGGAAACAAAAATACATCTCCCGCAGATTTCGCAGATTTTCGCAGATTATTTTAGTTAAAAAAGTAACTTAGTGTGCTTTAAATCCTATATCATAACTGAAAGTATATGAAATCACGAATCTCAGCTTTAACATTTTTTATTGCAGTCTGTTCATGTTTGTATGGTCAGTCAATAAATGCCCAACCCTCTGGTAATAACCTTGCTTTTGTTGCTGCATCATCAGGTTCAGCACGCTATGTGATGTCATTCAATTTTCTGAATGATGGGTTGACTCTAGAAAATACATCTGGGATGAGGAGTGGCGGCAACAGACCACCAATGCGTCCTTCTACCCAATGGGTCCAGTACGACTGGATACAACCGGTAACTACGGGAAGGATTACCATTTATTTGTGGAATTATAGCAATACTGTGAGACTTCCTCAAGCCTACAGAGTAAAATACTGGGACGGGAATGATTTTGTTATTGTTAAAAATGCTTCAGGTCTTGGTCTGGAAAACAATAAATTTAACCTTACAACATTTGATCCTGTTAAAACGACAAAGCTTAGACTGGAACTGGATTCTGTTGACAGGTTTACAGTTACGATCCTTGAATGGATGGTATTCCAGACAGAAAATACCCCAAATCACCCACCAATCGCAACGGCAGGAGCTGATCGTTCTGTCATAATTGGTGGGAAAACTTATCTGTCAGGAAAAACAAAATCAGTTACTCCTATAACAAAAATTATATGGAAAAAGAAATCCGGACCCGGCAATGTTGTTTTTGATAAACCTGGAGAACTGGCAACTACAGCTGTTTTCTCTGACACAGGTGAATATTTACTCAGCATGACTGCAGAAGAAGGAGATCTCTCATCGACGTCTGATCTTACTGTAAAAGTGACTTCGCCTCCACCTCCGGAGCGGCTTAATGTTGTTTATACCAAAAGGTATAAAATTGACAGCCCTTTCTGGAATGCAAGGGCTAAAGCAATGATAGTGAACTGGATACCTTGGTGCATCGACCAAATTAACAGGACAGATCTTAAACTCGGGGAGGGAGGTCTCGACAATTTTATTGAAGCAGCCAAGGCTTTAAGGGGAGAACAGCATGGAAAGCATAAAGGCTATGTGTTCTCAAATGCATGGGTTCATCAGACTGTCGAATCAATGAGCATTGCACTGATGATTGATCCGCAGGGGGACAAGGAGATAATTGCCGCCCAGGAAAAAATGAAAGCAACACTTGAAAAATGGATCCCTGTCATATTAGCTGCCCAGGAGCCCGATGGTTACCTTCAGACTGCTTATACCCTGCGTGATACTGCCCGCTGGAAATCGAGATGGGCTGTTGAAACACGTGGTAACCATGAAGGATATGTTGCAGGATATTTTATTGAATCAGCAATTAATCACTATACTCTGACGGAAGGAAAGGACAAACGGCTATATAATGCAGCTAAAAAACTTGCCGATTGCTGGGTTGCGAATATTGGTCCAGGTAAGAAAGAGTGGTACGACGGACACCAGGAGATGGAACAGGCACTTGTCCGGTTCGGCCGGTTTGTTAACGATATGGAAGGTAACGGACGGGGTGACAATTATATTAAGCTTGCAAAATTCCTGCTCGACTGCCGGCGCAATGGAAGTGAATATGATCAGAGCCATTTACCGGTTCAACAGCAGTATGAAGCAGTAGGTCATGCTGTCAGGGCTGTGTACAACTATTCCGGAATGGCAGATATAGCGGCTGAAACCGGTGATATTGATTACCAGAGTGCTGTTATATCATTGTGGGATAACATAGTAAATAAGAAATATTACCTGACAGGAGGGATCGGCAGCGGGGAGACATCTGAAGGCTTCGGGCCTAACTATTCGCTGAGCAACAATGCATACTGCGAATCATGTTCCACCTGTGGTCTGATATTCTTTCAGTATAAAATGAACCTGGCATATCATGATGCCAGATATGCTGACCTTTACGAAGAGTCTATGTATAATGCACTGCTTGGGTCGCTGGAACTGGATGGGAAGAACTTCTATTACGATAATCCGCTTAATTCGGGCCAGTCACGCTATTCATGGCATGTTTGTCCTTGCTGTGTCGGAAATATTCCCAGGACACTTCTCATGATTCCCACATGGACTTACGTCAAGGGGAAGGATGGTCTGTATGTCAATATGTATATAGGAAGTACAATAAAAGTCGAAAAGGTTGCAGGAACCGATATTGAAATGATCCAGAAAACAGATTATCCGTGGAGCGGCAAAGTCTCATTAATAGTAAATCCGGGTAAAGCAACAAAACTTACGATTTATATCAGAGTTCCTAACCGTTCCACCAGTAGTTTGTATACTGCAGTTCCTTCAGTAAAAGGATTGAAAACACTGTCAGTCAATGGAAAGCCTGTTCCTCAGAAGATCATCAATGGTTATGCTGAGATAAATCGTACATGGAAAGCAGGGGACAAGATTAATCTTGAATTTCCAATGGAGATCCAAACTATAACCGCCAATGAAAATATTGTTGCTGACAGGGGAAGGGTAGCACTGCGTTACGGACCGCTTGTATATAATGTTGAGAAAGCCGATCAGCCTGATATTGATAAATATATCGGCACCGGACCTCTTTCGCTCGAATGGAAAGGTGATCTTCTTGGAGGAGTGATGATAATAAAAGGAGAATGGGAAGATGGAACTCCACTGATAGCTATTCCGAATTATGCAAGGAATAACCGTAATACTATAAAATCAACTGATAAACCCGAGCGGCCAGATCCAGCAGACGGATCAAATGTGTGGATCAAAAAACAATTGTAGTCGGATATAAATCACAGATTATTTACAATAATATTGTATTTGGTATGTGCTAAGTAATGTATTAATTAACAGATAATAAAAGGAAGATGAAAAGAGCATTACTGTTTTCAGGATTCATTGTTTTAATTCAATTGAGCTTTTCTCAGGAGTCATCCTTTACTCTGAATAAGCAGGAATACTTTGAACGAGGTGGCGTAAATATTATGGCTTTCCAGGATATTTATCCTGAGGGGCATCAGGGAGGCGTTGCAGTCATCATGCATGGAAAACGACTGGCCACAAATGGCGATATCAGACTCGATGAGACACCCGGGCAATGGCAGCCGATACCAAAGCAGATTGAAAGAAAAGTTGATGCTGCAGGTAACACTATAACCGTTAGGTTGACTTATCCGGATCCAGCAATAAACCGTAAGGGATTTAATCCGATCGAGTATCCCGATCTGAATCTCAGCTATACCGTAAATATCAGATCTCAGGGTGAATCAGTAATAGTCACCGTCGATCTTGATAATCCTGTCCCGAAAGAGTTCATCGGTAAAGTGGGATTTAATATGGAGCTATATCCGGGGATTCTTTTCGGTAAGAGCTGGTTTATGGATAAACAGACAGGAATTTTCCCACGACAGGCAAACGGACCAGCAATGGCAGACAGCAAAGGTGAAATTGTGGCAGCACAACCGATGGCAACCGGGAAAAAACTGGTGGTGGCACCTGAAAATGATCTTCTCAGAATGTCTGTTGAATCAAGGAAAGGTGATCTTCAGCTTCTCGACGGAAGATATGTTCATAACAACGGCTGGTTTGTCGTCCGTTCAATTGTCCCGGAAGGGTCATCAAAAAATGCTGTAGAGTGGATAATTACTCCAAATGTTGTTCCCGGATGGAAAAGCACACCGGTAATTCATGTTTCACAGATAGGCTATCATCCCGATCAGGAAAAAGTGGCAATCATTGAAATGGATAAGAATGAATCCAAAGCCATAAATCCTGTCCTTGTATCTATTGGTCAAAATGGCAAATACACTCAATTAACTGTCAGTAAACCTGCATTTTGGGGATCTTTCCTGAGATACAATTATCTGAAACTCGACTTCTCCCAGGTTAAACAGGAAGGTCTTTACTTTATCAAGTATGGCAATGAGCAATCACAACCATTCAGGATAGCTTCAGATGTATATAAGCGAAATGTGTGGCAACCCACTCTTGAGTATTTTCTTCCGATACAGATGTGCCATATGAGAGTTAATGAAAAATACCGGGTTTGGCATGGCCTGTGTCATATGGATGATGCTCGGATGGCGCCTACGGATTATAACCATTTTGACGGATATATCCAGGGGAGCTCAACCCTGACAAATTTCAAATCCGGTGATCATGTACCCGGGATTAATATCGGCGGATGGCACGATGCAGGTGACTATGATCTCCGTGTTGAATCTCAGAGCGGCGAAGTTTATATTCTGATAATGGCATATGAGGCTTTCAATATTAAATATGATGAGACCTCGATTGACCAGAAAACACGTGTCGTTGAAATACACCAACCCGATGGCAAACCTGACATACTCCAGCAGATCGAACATGGAGCTCTTTCGGTGGTTGGTGGTTACAAAAATCTTGGCCGCCTTTACAGAGGGATCATAGAATCGGATAAGAGGCAGTATGTAATGCTTGGCGACGGATCGACCATGACAGACGGGTTGATCTATTACAAGGATCTGATAGCCGGGGAACGGACAGGAACTTCTTCCTCTGTTCCCGACGACCGGTGGGTATTCACCGAGAGTAACCCATCGAGGGAACTGACCGTGGCTGCTCATATGGCAGCAGCTGCTAGAGTTCTGAAAGGAATCAATGACACTTTAAGCACTCAGTGCCTTGACGTGGCAAAGGCAATATATTCTCATGACTACCAGCTGACAGGCAGGGCCACCAACTCAAAAATTCATGCAGCATCCGAACTTTTTTTGACAACCGGCCAGGATCAGTATAAGAATTATATTTTGCAAAATGAAGCAGCAATAATTAAAGGTATTCGTGATCTGGGCTGGCTGGTTGGACGGGCCCTGCCTAAAATCAACAACCCTGAATTCACAGCTGCAATTAAAAACTCGACGAAAAGCCTTTCGGAAGATATTACAAAGCAGGCATCTGAAACCCCTTTCGGGGTCCCCTATAGGCCAAATATCTGGGGAGCCGGCTGGGATATCCAGTCCTTTGGAGTCAGGCAGTACTTCCTTCACAAATCCTTCCCGGATATATTCCCGTCAGCTCCGATTTTCAATGCCCTTAATTTCATACTCGGAGTCCATCCAGGAGAAAACACAGCTTCCTTCGCTTCAGGTGTAGGAGCGAGGTCAACAACCGTCGCCTATGGAGTAAACAGGGCTGACTGGTCTTATATTCCCGGCGGTGTTTCATCGGGTACTGCACTTATCCGTCCTGATTTCCCTGAACTGCTCGACTGGCCATATCTTTGGCAGCAGCAGGAGTATGTAATGGGAGGGGGAGCAACAAATTTCATGTTCCTGGTACTGGCTGCTGATCAGCTCCTTGGTAAAAGTTGAAAAACTTCTGTAGTTTTACGGCTGAAGAGGAACCCGATAAATATGGATAATAAGAGGGTTGTTAAATACACAGAATATCTGTTTACCGGAATTTTTTTTACCGGTATATTTCTATTCTTTTCATTCTTTTATAACAGCCATCTCCATTTTGAAGAACAATTTCAGTTATTCCTTTTTACGGATGACTACTTTGTCAACAAGATAAGTTTTCCCGGAGGTTTCTCAGGATATCTTGGAGGATTCCTGACACAGTTTTACTACCTGTCATTTGCAGGACCATTGATAATCACCGGAGCACTGCTGGATCTTCAGCAGGTAATGAAGAAGATATTGCAAAAAATTAATTCAGATCCGGTTTTATTTCCTGTCAGCTTTATTCCTTCACTTCTTGGTGCTTTGATTCTCTGCAATGAGTTTTATCCGTTGTCAGCCATTATAGGTTTTTTTATCGCTTTGCTGGCAGTACTTATTTATATTAATATCAGGACTGATAAAACCAGGTTTGTGGCCGGATTGCTTATGATTCCTATAACCTACTGGTTGGCAGGTGGATCATTTCTCAGTCTTGTTATTGTAATGTTGATTTATGAGCTGCTCTTATCTGGTAGATCGAAAAAGAAAGACATTTCAGACAATGCTCCGGCCGATTCATATAATCTTAAAGGATGGTCGTTTATTGCATATATTCTTATGTCTGCCGGAATCCCCCTTCTTGTCAGGCAGTACTTGATTCTTCAGCCTCTCATGCTGACTTACATGAGCGAATTCTATTATAATATTCTTGCAACATTTCCGGTCCCCGTCCTTGTTTTGTTCCTTATTCCTCCGTTTCTGATGGTGCTTGTTCATATTATTAAATTGAAAGAAAAACATACCGGAAAGGCACTGACTGTACAGATTGCAGCTGTTACGGTTTTATGCTTCTTCGCATTTAAAAACTTTGCAAATTTTGAAGCTGAGCAAATAATGACCTATGATTATCTTACAAGAAACGAAAGATGGAATGATGTTCTGAAATATGCTGAAAAAACCCCTCCCCGGAATTATTTATCTCTTGCTATGCTTAATCTGTCACTTGCAAAGACAGGACAGCTGGGTGACAGGATGTTCAACTATGACCAGCATGGAATAAACGGGCTTTTTCTTCCCTTCAACAAAGAATATGTTTCAGCAATAATGGGCAATGAGATACTCTACCAGCTTGGATTGACCAATGCTTCACAGGAATATGCATTTGAAAGCATGGAAGCAATACCTAACATGGGTAAATCGGTAAGGGTTATTAAAAGACTGGCTGAAACAAATCTTATAAACGGGCAGTACAAAGTATCTGAAAAGTACCTGAAGCTTCTTGAGAAAACTATTTTTTACAGGAAATGGGCTAAAAATTCAATGACTGTTCTGAATAATGAAGAAAAGATCAATAATGACAATGACTGGGGAGAAAAGAGGAGGTTTATGGTAAGGAATGATTATTTCTTTCATATCAGGAATATCGAGGCAGTATTGACCAGGATGGTTAAGGAGCATCCTGACAATAAAATGGCCTTTGAATATCTTATGGCTTTTTACATGATAAATAAGGATATAACGAATTTCATCAATCTCATCCCTGTGATGGAGAAGATGGGATACAACAAGGTTCCGGTCTCATATCAGGAAGCAATAATGTATATTATCGGATTGAACAATGAGGATCCTATAACCAATTCTCCCGCATATGTAAGCCGGGATACCAGACTCAGGATGAAAGCTTACGCAGATATTTATGCAAAATACCCTGATCCGAGGGAGAGACTTGAGAAGGGATTTGCAGGTACCTATTGGTTTTACCTTCATTTTGAAAAAGTTGAATTAAGTTCATCGGAGGAGAAAAAAAATAATACAGGATCGACATGAGCAGAAGAACGCAGATTATTCTTTTTGCAATAGCAGTTTTGATTTCTTCCTGCACCAGCCCTGGAAATGATCTGAAGGAGATAGATACCCTGCCGGCGATCTTTCCTGATTATTGTGATGTAGATATCCCTCTGAATATTTCGCCTCTGAATTTTAAAGTAGTCGATGACCCACAAAAAATAGAAGCTTCGGTTGAAGGAGCACATGAAAAGTTCAGGATAAGAGGAAAGGATAAAATCATTTTCCCGCTGAAGAAATGGAAGAGACTCTTAAAAAACAATTCGGGAGGAAGCCTAAGTATTACTCTTTTTGCACGCCGTGATGGAAAATGGGGAAAATACAAACCTTTCAGCATTCATATCAATAGCGAACCTGTCGATCCATTTATAGTTTACCGTCTTATTGCACCAGGGTATGAAACATGGAGCGAGATGGGAATATATCAGCGCAATCTCGCCACATTTAAGCAGAAGACGATAATAAACAACCGGCTTTTACCCGGGGCCTGCATGAATTGCCATTCATTCAGGGCGAATAACCCTGATGAAATGATGCTGCATCTTAGGGGTAACGCTGGCGGTACTATTCTAGTTCAGGACGGGAAAGTCATTAAGCTTAATACAAAGGTAAAAGAAACAATTTCAAACTGCGTTTACCCATACTGGCATCCTTCGGAGGACTTCATAGCTTTTTCGGTTAATGCAATTCAGCAGGTTTTTCATTCAGTGAAGGAAAAACGGATTGAGGTATTCGATTCAAAATCGGATATTGTGATTTATGATATAAGGAATAATAAATTGATTACCAGTAAAATCATTTCATCTGAGGATAGTTTTGAAACATTTCCTGCTTTTTCTCCCGACGGGAAAAGCCTTTATTTCTGCAGTGCTAAAAAAAGGATTCAGCCAGATGAATATAATAAGATCAGATACAGCTTATGCAGGATAGATTTTGATGCCTTATCAGGTTCTTTCGGGGATAAGATTGATACACTTGTAAGTTCATTTCAGACAGGGAAAAGTGTCTCATTTCCCAGGATTTCGCCTGATGGGAAAACCCTTGTTTTCACCCTTTCGGATTATGGCAATTTTTCGATATGGCACCGTGAAGCTGATCTTTATCAGCTCGATCTGTCGTCGGGAAATTTCCACTCCATAGATGCTATCAATAGTTCTGAATCGGAGAGTTATCATTCATGGTCATCAAACTCGCGTTGGATGATATTCAGCAGCAGGAGGATGGATGGATTGTACACGCGACCTTTCATCACTTATGCAGGTAAGAATGGTTCTTTCGGCAAACCCTTTATGGTACCACAGAAAGACCCGGATTTTTATGAAGAGTCCCTTTGTTCATTCAATGTCCCGGAATTTATCAAGGGTAAAGTCCGGACGGAGGGCAGGTCAATGCTGAAGGCTATTGGTTCTAAAGCAAAAGATGTTAATTTTGCACCCAAAGATTGATTTTTATGTTGAAGAAGTACATCGTATATCTCCCGGAGATTCATGGGAGCATTGAAGAGGAGTGGGAACAGTGCAGGAATCAGATAGTTAAAGATCTGTCTTTAGGGATCAGACCTCTTAAAATGAATATCTTTGTCAGTACACCTGATTATCCATCTTATGTGGAAATCAAAAAAAATATTGCCAGGTCGGTGATTGAAACATTCAGAGACGTTTGTCCCGCTTTTAATGTATCTATTCATCCGCCTGAAAAGCCGGGGAAGATAGTTGTTGAAGCTTTGTTTGTTACCGGAAGTCCGGCCGGGATAACTACAAAATTTTACAATTCTTTCCCGTATGTTGTTATTGAATCAGATTCATCAAAAGAGGTCTGGGGTGCCGGACTCGGGAACGATGATTACAAGGATGACACGCAAAAAGCTGCTGTTGCATCTTTCGAAATGGTCACTGAGATCCTTCATAATGAAAATCTGACTATGAATGCCCTTGTCAGGCAATGGAATTTTATAGGGGATATCCTAGGGATGAAGGAGGGATTTCAGAATTACCAGGTTTTCAATGAAGTAAGAAGTGAATATTACAGGAAATACAGGACAATTGCAGGTTTTCCTGCTGCAACAGGGGTTGGAATGAAATACGGCGGGGTTTTCCTTGATTTCTGCGCATTGAAAGCTGACGATACTGTAAAGCTGAAAGCCATAAATAATCCCAGCCAGGTTAACGCTTATGAGTACGGTCAGCAGGTTTTAAAAGGAATTACAGGAAGCTTTGCTGCAGTCAAGCATCCGCCTCAGTTTGAAAGGGGACTGCTTCTGATCAATAAAGCAAACAATACTTTATTTGTTTCCGGAACAGCTTCAATCATTGGTCAGGAGACGATTGGAAAGGGCGACGTTAATGAACAAACAATCGTGACGATTGAAAATATAAGGAAAGTAGCTGATATTGAACGAATAAAAAAATTGGCAGGGAAACAGGATATGGGTAAGGAAAAATTTTCTCTGCTGAGGGTATATATAAAGAAACAGGAAGATTTCAATTCGGTAAAGAGTATCTGTTATGAACACTTCAAGGATACTCCGGTAATATTTATTGAAGCAGATATCTGCAGAGATGATCTGCTTACTGAAATTGAAGCAGAGGTGACGATTTAGTGAACCTCCCCCTGACACTTCGGTCAGGGTACTCCTCCTTTAAAAGGAGGAGAAACATATGGTGTTGTAAATCAACACTTTCCCCTCCTTGATAAGGAGGGGTGTCATGCCCGCCAGCTGGCGGGTCATGACGGGGTGGTTCAGTTGACTATTCAACAGCCTCGATTTGATGCATTATATTTAAAAACTCTTGATATCTTGTAGGTAACTTTTTTTATTAGTAACCGATAATCCATTAATTTTATTTCAGATTTTTATTGGTTCACTGTACTCCATCTTTATCGGGTTGTCAGATAATATTCACAAATCGATGAAAAAACTATTATTATTTATTCCTGTAGCAGTTTTTCTGTTTACCATGTGCTCACAGACAATTTGGGAAAAAACGGAAAACGGTGTAATCATCAAGCTCAAACCAGTGAGCTCAGATATTCCCAGTAAGATGAAGCTGGAAATAATAAATGATGGAATTATCCATGTAGTAGCATCTCCCGGAAATAGTTTTTCTGAGGAAAAAAGTCTTTGTGTTATTTACCACGATTATCCTGATCCTATCTTCAATGTAAAGCAGGAACAGGACACCCTTATAGTTTCTACAGGCAGGATAATCGCAAAAGTATCTATTGTGACAGGACAAGTTATCTTCTGTGATCAAAATGAGAAGGTAATATTGAGTGAAAAAGCCGGAGGAGGGAAATCGTTTGCCCCCGTAACTGTTGAGGGAACCGCTGGTTATACGTTCAGCCAGGTATTTGATTCACCATCAGATGAGGCATTTTACGGACTTGGCCAGCATCAGTCGGATGAATTTAACTACAAAGGCCTTAACGAAAGCCTTTATCAGTACAATACTAAAGTCTCGGTTCCATTTATTGTCTCAAACCGTGATTACGGGATCCTGTGGGACAATTATTCACTGACAAAATTCGGTGATTCCCGCGATTATTCGCAGATTGACCTTTTCAGGTTATACGATACAAATGGTCAGGAAGGCGGACTTTCTGCAACTTACTATATTGATTCCGACACTTCAAGGATCTTTGTCCGGCGCAAAGAAACATCAATTGATTACGAAAATCTTACAGCAATAAAGAACTTCCCGGAGAAATTTCCATTTTACAGATCAACAATAACCTGGACAGGTTATATTGAGCCTGCTGAAACAGGGCTATATTATTTCAAGCTTTATTACGCGGGTTATACGAAGCTATTTCTGGATGGTGAACTGGTTGTACCGGAGCGATGGAGAACTGCATGGAATCCAAATACATACAAATTCAGCAGGAATCTGGAGAAAGGGCACAGGTATGCTGTGAAACTTGATTGGAAACCCGACGGAGGTGTATCTTATATCGGACTTAAAGCTTTAAGTCCCCGCCCAGTTAAAGATCAGGGATCATTATCGCTGACTTCTGAAATGGGGAATCAGATAGATTATTATTTTATCCGCGGCAATAGCATGGACGATGTTATCAGCGGTTATCGGACACTCACCGGGAAAGCCCCTATAATGCCAAAATGGGCACTTGGGTACTGGCAAAGCCGCGAGCGGTACAGGTCACAGAATGAACTTCTGGATGTGGTGAAGGAGTACCGTAAAAGGAATATCCCCCTTGATAATATTGTGCTTGACTGGTCATACTGGCCCGTTGATTCATGGGGCTCTCATGAATTTGACCCGAAGTTTTTCCCTGATCCCTCAGGTATGGTCGATTCGGTCCATAAGCTTAACGCAAAGATAATGATCTCAGTTTGGCCCAAATTCTATTATACCACAGATCATTACAAAGAATTTGACAGAAGGGGATGGATGTACAGGCAGGCTGTAGTTGACAGTGTGAGGGACTGGATAGGGAAAGGATATATCGGATCCTTCTATGATGCTTACAGCCAGGGTGCCCGTGATCTCTTCTGGGAACAGATAAGGGAGCATTTGTTCACAAAGGGCTTTGATGCCTGGTGGATGGATGCATCAGAGCCGGATATCCTGTCAAATGCAAGCATTGAATACAGGAAAAAACTTTCCACTCCTACCGCTCTGGGACCTTCAACAAAATACTTTAACACCTATGCCCTTGTCAATGCCATGGCAATATATAACGGGCAGAGAAGCGCTGAACCCGACAAACGGGTGTTCCTACTGACACGTTCAGGTTTTGCCGGCTTGCAGAGATACTCAACTGCTACCTGGAGCGGGGATATCGGTACCAGGTGGGAAGACATGAAAGCTCAGATACCTGCAGGTCTGAATTATGCATTGTCAGGAATCCCGTACTGGACTTTTGATATCGGAGGGTTTTGTGTTGAGAACAGGTATACAAATGCTCAGGAAGGATCTGAAAATCTTAATGAATGGAGGGAGCTTAATACGCGCTGGTTTCAGTTTGGATCATTCTGCCCTCTTTTCCGGAGTCATGGACAGTACCCGTACAGGGAGATTTTTAATATATCACCTGCCGGAAGTCCGGCTTATGAAAGTATGGTTTACTATGATAAACTGAGATACCGGCTGATGCCGTACATCTATTCCCTGGCAGGACTGACCTTTTTTAACGATTATACCATAATGAGGGCTATGGTTATGGATTTTGGTGGTGATAAAGCTGTAAAGAGTATCGGTGACCAGTATATGTTCGGTCCTTGCCTGATGGTGGCACCAGTTTACAAATATAAGGCCAGGTCGCGCGACGTCTATTTCCCATCCTCGTGTGGGTGGTACGATTTCTACACTGGCATTTATATCCTTGGAGGACATCAGCTTAAGGTAGATGCGCCATATGAGCAGATACCGCTTTTTGTCAGGGAGGGTTCCATAATTCCCTTTGGCCCGGATATACAATTTACTGACGAAAAGCCTGCCGACCCTATTACACTATATGTTTACACAGGAAGAAACTGTGCATTTACTTTGTATGAGGACGAAGGCACGAATTACAATTATGAAAAGGGAGAATGCAGCACAATCAAGTTCAGCTATGATGAATCGACAGGTGAACTGACAATTGGTGACCGTAACGGAGAATTCAATGGCATGCTGAAAGAAAGAGTCTTTAACATAGTATGGATAACCCACGACAATCAGGTTGCATTTGATCCGGAAATCGTTCCTCATGATTCAGTTACCTGGGAAGGGAAAAAGATTGTAATTAAAAAATCAATTAAGTAATTTTCAACATCTTAAACATTATGAAAAAACTATCAATTCTTATTGTCATTTTCTTTTGTTTTTTTATGATCAGTTCACCAGCCAATGCCCAGATTGCATCAGTTAGGGACTCATTGGGTGGAGCTCCGGTCCCTCCTGAAATTGAAAATCCGGAATGTATTGGAATTAATAAAGAACCAGCACATGCGACTCTGATGCCCTATGCAAACCTGAAGGAGGCTCTTGCAGCAAACAGGCATGCGTCAACATTCTGCAGAAGCCTTAACGGCATGTGGAAATTTAACTGGGTATCCTGGCCTCAGGCCAGACCGGTTGATTTCTACAAGACAACCTTTGATGTATCTGCATGGAAAGAAATACCGGTTCCGTCAAACTGGCAGCTGCTTGGTTATGGCACACCTTATTACAGGAACATGGGGTATACTTTTAAAAGGAACTTCCCAAAGGTGATGAGCACACCACCTAAGAACTTCACAGCTTATGAAGAGAGAAATCCGGTTGGAAGCTATCGGAGGGATTTTGAGGTACCGGCTGATTGGAAAGGCCGTCAGATATTTATTTCCTTCGATGGTGTGGATGCAGGGTTTTTCCTGTGGATCAATGGTCAGAAAGTGGGTTACAGTGTTAACAGCCGCAATGTGGCTGAATTTGATGTTACAAAATACGTGAAGCCTGGCAAGAATATGGTCGCAGCTGAGGTTTACAGGTACACAACCGGAAGCTATCTTGAGGATCAGGATATGTGGAGGCTCAGCGGCATCTTCCGTAATGTTACTATCTGGAGCTCTCCCCAGCAGCATATCCGTGATTTCTTCGTTAAAACAAATCTGGATGACAAATATATAAACGCCAATGTTGAAGTTATTGCAAAAGTAAAGAACTATGGTATTAAACCTGTCAAGACCTACAAGCTTTCAGCCACACTTTATAATGGTGAAACTACTATCACTTCTTCCAATGGTGATGTTCCTTTACTGAACCCGGGGGAAGAAGTCTCCGTAAAACTATCTTTCACGGTTCAGAATCCTGAGAAATGGACTGCAGAGACGCCTAAACTCTATACGACAGTGCTTACTTTGACAAGTGGTAAAAAAATTATTGAAACTCTTTCTTCAAAGACAGGATTCAGAGAAGTTGAGATCAGGGGCAGGCTATTCCTTGCAAATGGAGTACCTCTTAAGCTTAAAGGGGTTAACCGTCATGAAAACTGGCCCGATGTAGGTCACGCAGTTACAGAAGCACAGATGATCCGCGATCTTGAACTGATAAAGCAGGGCAACTGCAATCATGTCCGGACATGCCATTATTCTGATGACCCAAGATGGTATGAACTATGTGATGAATTTGGAATATGGCTTGTTGCCGAAGCTAATGTTGAATGTCATGGCAATTCAGGAAGGTTTGATGAGGAACCAACTATGAAGGCAGCCATCATCGACAGGAATACTGCCAATGCTGAAAATTTTAAAAATCACCCTTCAGTAATAATATGGTCCCTCGGAAATGAGAATGGAAGGGGAGGTTCGAACTTCAGGGCCGCCATGGCTGCTGTCAAGTCAGTTGATAATACCAGACCTGTTCATTATGAAGGTTTTGGTACCGGAAAAAACAATCCGGCTGACCTCGACAGCCGTATGTACACTAATATTCCTGATGTTGAACGTATTGCTACCGATACTTCATATCATAAGCCATTCTATTTGTGCGAATATGCTCATGCCATGTTCAACTCGATGGGAGCCATCGGAGATTATAACGATGTTTTTGATAAATATGAGACACTTCTCGGTGGAGCAGTCTGGGAATGGCAGGATCAGGGCATATGGAACAAACGTGATCCCAATCATATAATTCTGGCTTACGGCGGGGGCTTTGGTGAATTCCCGAATGACCATTATTTCATTCATAAGGGAGTAATCGCCTCTGACCGTTCTTTAAAACCTCACTATCCCGAAATGAAGCATGCCTATCAATGGATCGGAATCTCGGAAGGTGATCTTAAAGCGGGCATAATAAAGATCAGGAACAAGTATCAGTTTATAAACCTTAAGGGCTTTACGGCTTCCTGGACACTCTCAGAAAACGGAACTGTGATTGGATCAGGTACTTATCCTTCCATTGATATAAAACCAGGCCAGGAGACCAGTGTGCAGGTACCCTTTGAGATCCGTAATCCTAAAGCAGGAGCAGAATATTTTCTGCGGATCTCTTATACCCTGGCAAATGATGAGGTATGGGCGAAAAAGGGATATGAGATCGCATCACAACAATTCCAGCTGCCCGTAAAGGTGGCAGCTGTCCAACCCTCTGCAAATGCAAGACCTGTTACAATGACTCAGAACGAAAAAGAGATCATTGTTAAAGGAGATGGATTTACAGTTGTTTTTGACATGGCTGCCGGTACTTTTTCAAGGCTCGAGCGTAATGGATTGAATATTTTGAAGGTTGAAGGTGGCCCAATATTACATTTGTGGAGGGCTCCGCACCGTAACGATGATATGTATGCCGACAGGGGATGGACCAGCAATGGCATTAAGACTCTTAAATGGACTCCACAAGGTATTTCTGTAGAGCAGTCAATGGCTTCAGAAGTCAAGATTTCAGTAAAACTTATCGGAGAAGGGAAAAACGGATTTACTGTAAATCATGATGTGGTTTACAGGATTTCGAGCAATGGTGTAATTACTGCTGAAAACAGTATTAATTCGAGCAATCCCCAGCAAGTTGCTGCCAGGATAGGTGTGCGACTGTTCCTTGATAAACAATTTGCACTGGCAGAATATTTTGGCTGTGGCCCAATGGAAAACTACTCTGACAGGAAGCGTGCATTTGATGTAGGAGTCTACAAAAGCACCGTAAAGGACCTTCTTACTCCTTATGAGAAACCAATGGATGCTGGAAATCATGAAGATGTCCGCTGGGTGAAGATCACAAATCCGACTGGAATTGGTATTATGGCTCAGTGTGATACATCCCTTCTGCAGTTCACGGCACTTCCGTACAGTGATGAGCAGATGGAAAATGTGGAATACAAAATAGATCTCCCACAAAGTGATGCTACTGTTTTCTGCATAAGTCATCGTACACTCGGGGTAGGTTCAAACGGTTGTGGACCGAGACCTCAACCTCAGTATATGGTTTTTACAGCGCCAACAACATTTACATATAAACTGAACCTGATGACTGAGTAGGGCATTAAGGGTTTATTCCTGGATATTATTTTGATACTGATTTGATACTATTTCAACATTATTTCAACATTATTTCAACATTATTTCAACATTATTTCAACATTATTTCAACATTATTTCAACATTATTTCAACATTATTTCTGTATTAAAATATAGATCTTAACCAGAATTATTATCATCAGATGAATAGGAAACTGCTTTTTTTCGTTTCATTGATTCTGCTAGTCTCTTGTGTATCCTTGGCTCAGATCAATGAAGGTTATAAGAATTTCAAGGTTGCTGTGTATGCACGTGCTTATGAAGTAAAGCAGATGGATGATCTGAAGTGGCTTGAACCTATCTGGACGATGATTACAAACCAGGTTCATGTGGATAAGATCTATCTTGAAACTCATCGTGACCAGGTAATTGTTGATGAAAAAACCATTGAAAAGGTGAAGGCGTTCTTCAACAGCCGCGGTATAAAAACATCAGGAGGAATTACACTTACAGTCAGTGAAGCCAATCGTTTTGAAACTTTCTGTTATTCAAATCCCGAGCACAGGAAAAAAGTAAAGGAGATTGTCGAGCTTACTGCCCGTCATTTTGATGAGATCATTCTGGATGATTTTTTCTTTACCGACTGCAAATGCGAGTTGTGTATCAAAGCTAAGGGAGATCAGAGCTGGACTGATTTCAGGCTGAAACAGATGACTGAGGCTGCTCAGAATCTTGTGATCGGTCCTGCGAGAGCTGTGAATCCGAAAGTAAGAATTGTGGTTAAGTATCCGAACTGGTATGAACATTTTCAGGGCCTTGGTTTTAATCTTGAAACTGAACCCCCGATGTTTGACGGAATATATACTGGCACTGAAACCAGGAGTCCTGATGCTCCGGGTCAGCATCTTCAGCCCTACCTCGGGTATCTGATATTCAGGTATTTCGAAAACATCAAGCCCGGAGGCAATGGCGGAGGCTGGGTCGATACAGGCGGAATGAACTATATGGACAGGTATGCCGAACAGCTTTGGCTGACACTCTTTGCAAAAGCTCCCGAAATAACGCTTTTTGATTTCAGGCAGATGCAACGCAACATCAGACCGGCTGATCGTTCAGCATGGCAGGATCAAAAGCCAAGCTTTGATTATGACGAGATGGTAAAACCCTTTGTACTGAAAGACGGCAAACAGATTACTCCGACAACTGTTGCAAGAACAGCCGGGTATACATTTGAAAAAGTTGACAAGTTCCTTGGCCAGCTTGGTAAACCTGTCGGAATTCAAGGTTACAAACCTTATCATTCAACAGGAGAAGATTTCCTCCAGAACTATTTTGGAATGATAGGTCTTCCCATTGACCTTAAGTCTGAGTTCCCTTTTGAACCGAAGATGATACTTCTGACCGAATCGGCCAAATTTGATCCCGATATAGTAAGAAAAATAAAGGAGAGACTCATCGCAGGAAAGGATGTCACAATAACATCGGGACTTCTGAGGGCACTTCAGGGAAAAGGGATTGAGGATATAGTGGAACTGGAGTTTACTGACAGAAAAGCCCTTGTCTCAGAATTCTCAGCAGGCTTTGCCAGTACAGGTAACAAATCGTCCAAAGAAATTCTTATCCCTCAGATAGAGTACCTTACAAATGATTCGTGGACTGATATTGAGGCACTGGGAGGTCCGGTAGGATGGCCGATATTGCACCAGGGAAGATACGGAAAGGCTTCATTGTTCGTTCTGACAATTCCTGATTCTTTCGGAGATCTTTATGCATTACCCACAGGGGTGCTGAACAGAATAAGGGATGTATTGACTGCTGATCTCAGATTCCGGATCGAGGGACCTTCAATGGTAAGCCTTTTTGTTTATGATAATAACACATTTATTGTTGAATCTTTCTTACCTGAAGAAACAAAAATCAAAGTTGTTGCTGGTTCAGGAATTACTAAACTGACTGATATAATATCATCTGAACAGGTAAACAGCAGCGGTAAATCCACCGGAATGATCTGGGGACGTCCCAGGGAGGAAAAATCATCATTTGAGATTACTCTTAAACCTCACAGCTACAGAGTTTTTAAAGCTGAATAGACCTTAACTTTATATGATAATATTATGAAACAAAGTATCCTCGGATTTTTTATTCTGATAGCACTTACCGGATGTGGTAAAAAATCTGCCAATCTGGAGCTTCCTTCGCTGATCGGCGATAATATGATTCTTCAGCAGAAAACTGATATTGAAATATGGGGCAAAGCATCACCTGGTTATAAAATAGATGTTTCTGCCAGCTGGAAGACCAAAGGAGAGGCAGTTTCAGGAGAAGATGGTAAATGGTCCGTTTTGCTTGCCACACCTGAAGCCGGCGGCCCATATACCATTACAATTGCAGCAAAAGATACCAGTCTGACTATTAATAATGTGCTTATAGGGGAGGTATGGGTCTGCTCAGGTCAGTCGAATATGGAAATGCCTCTGGCCGGATGGCCTCCGAATGACACAGTTATGTATTCTGCACAGACTATTGCATCCGCATCAGTACCTGAAATTCACCTTTTTAATGTTCAACGGAAAGTTTCAGGTGAGCCTCTTGACGACTGTATCGGGATATGGGAAGTCTGCAGCCCGGCAACAGTCAGCCAGTTCAGTGCTGCTGCATATTTCTTTGGGAACAAACTTCATGATGATCTGAAAATCCCGGTCGGACTTATAGAAACTGCATGGGGTGGCACACCTGCTGAAGCATGGATGTCGTCAGAAGTTCTTGAAAACGCGGGTGAATTCGTTTCTGAAATTAAAGGAATAAAAGAATCAATTCCCAGACTTGCAGAATACCAGTCGTGGCTTGACGGGCATAAACAAATGATCGCTGACAAGAGCGGAGAGGAACAATGGAAGGATCTGATTTTTAACGATGAAAATGTTCCGTCAACTGAGTTTGATGACAGCAACTGGCCGGAAATGAAACTTCCGGGACAATTTGAATCTGTAACAGGCGATTTTGACGGAGTAGTATGGTTCCGCAAAAAAGTGGAGATACCTGAGAAAATGGCAGGCATGGATCTCTCTCTTATGCTTGGTCCGATTGACGATATGGACAGGACATACTTTAACGGAAAGCTTGTAGGATCGCATGAAGTATCGGGATTCTGGCAGGCTGAGAGGAATTATGAAGTGCCGAAGGATCTTGTTAAAGCAGGTACCAACACAATTGCAGTCCGCGTGTTGGATACTCAGGGTGGCGGAGGAATATGGGGAAAGCCCGGATCAATGAAGCTAACCATGAAAGATGATAAACAAGTTCAGATAAGCCTCGATGGTGATTGGAAATTCCAGCCCGTTGCTGAACTTATCGGGAATACATTTTACATCCTTGATCTGACCAAAAATGAATTTTCTAAAGTCAAAAGACCAAAAACGATAGGAGCTTCAACTCCTACATCATTATTCAACGGAATGATCAATCCGTTGATAAAATATCCTGTCAAAGGAGCAATCTGGTATCAGGGTGAAGCAAATGTCGGAAGGGCAGAACAATACTCAAAAATATTCCCCTTAATGATCAGGAACTGGAGAGATGCCTGGAAAATAGAGGATCTTTCATTCTATTATGTTCAGATAGCTCCATATGTTTACGGAGGTGTGGATTCGACAGAATCGGCTTATCTCCGTGAAGCCCAGGAAAAAGCTCTTCAGCTTCCTAATACCGGAATGGCAGTTACCCTGGATATTGCAACTGTCATGAACATTCATCCTCCATTCAAGAAAGAGGTTGGTGAAAGACTTGCAAATTTTGCACTTGCTAAAAATTATGGAAAAGATGTCAAATTCCAGGGTCCAGTGTACAAATCCATGAAGGCTGATGGAAGGACAATCAAAGTTCAGTTTGATTATATAGAGAACGGACTTACAGCAAAAGATGGTACCCTTTCTGAGTTTGAGATTGCCGGGAAGAATGGCAAATATTATAAAGCAGCTGCAAAGATTGTAAACAATGAGGTATGGGTTACTTCGCCAAAAGTTGCAGAACCTTTATCCGTAAGGTATTGCTGGAGGAACGGAGCTTCAGCTTCTTTGTTTAACAGTGCAGGACTGCCTGCCCTGCAATTTCGCACGATGAAGTAAAATAATATTCACCCTGAAGTAAACTTTATTATTTTTATAAAATTTAATCTGATACATGATGAAAAAGAATTTTTTTTTATTACCAGCACTGGTTGTTACGATTGCTTTTTTTACTGATTGCAGCAATTCATCTAAAAACAATGTAAGACAAGAGGTTTTTGGTAACCATCAGGGCAAGGATATCTATCTGATCACTCTTACAAACAAGCAGGGTAACGTATTGAAGCTGACCAATTATGGAGCTAAAATCAACTGGATTGAAGTACCTGACAGAAAAGGACAAAAAGCCAATATTACATTCGGATATGATACTTTTGAAGAAACCCTGGCGGGTGATATGTCGTTCGGTTCAACGGTCGGCAGATATGCCAACAGGATCGCCAATGGAAAATTTACCCTGGACGGTGTTGAATATACCCTGCCTAAGAATAACGGGCCCAATACACTTCATGGTGGACCAGGGGGCTGGCACAGTGTTGTCTGGAATACCGAAGTGCTGAAGAACAGTGAATTCCCGGCCGTGAAATTCACCTATCACAGCCCAGATATGGAGATGGGGTTCCCGGGGAATGTTGATGCCGAGGTAATATATTCATGGAGTGACAATAATGAAATTATTATGGATTATAAATGCACTACCGATAAACCAACAGTAGTAAATTTAACGAACCATGCATATTTCAATTTGCACGGACCAGGTAACGGGTTTATCACAGACCATATCCTGACATTAAGAGGATCAAATTTTACCCCGGTTGATTCTGTGATGATCCCGACTGGAGAGATCCGTCCTGTGGCCGGAACACCTTTTGATTTTACAAAGCCGCACACAATTGGTGAGAGACTGGACGATAATTATGATCAGCTTATCCTTGGTAAGGGATATGATCACAACTTCATTCTAGATAACAAGGAGGAAGTAGATGCCATGGTTTATGAACCAGTTAGTGGCCGGGTCCTTGAGGTAATAACCGATCAGCCCGGTTTGCAGCTCTATATAGGCAATTTCCTGAATGGCAGCCAGAAAGGACACGGAGGGATACAATATAATTTCAGAACAGGTTTCTGTCTGGAATCAGGCCACTATCCCGACAGTCCAAACCATCCGGATTTTCCATCTACAGTCCTGAATCCCGGTGAGACTTATAAGACCCGGACAATTTACAGGTTTTCAGTTCTTTAAAATTGGAATATAAATCATTTTCTGAACTTATGACAACGCGACGTAAATTTTTAAAAAACAGTGCTTTTGCGGCTGCTGGATTGACAATTGCTCCATCTTTATCCGGCACAATTAAAGCAAATCCTGTCAGTGACAGGATCAATGTTGGTGTTATCGGCTGCAATGGCCAGGGATTCAGCGATTTGAGTGCATTTCTTGAAAATCCTCAAGTCGAATGTATTGCTTTATGCGATATTGATGATGCCGTTCTTAACCGGCGGGCTTCGAATATTGAGAAAATGAGGGGTAAAAAGCCTGCAAACATTTATAAGGACTGGCGAAAAGTGATAGATAACAAAGATATTAATCTTGTAATTGTTGGCACTCCCGATCACTGGCACTGTATGCAGATGGTCGCTGCATGTGAAGCAGGGAAGGATGTCTATTGTGAAAAACCTATTGGAAGAACCATTCAGGAATGTAACCTGATGGTTAAGGCTGCGGAAAAATATAAGAGAATTGTCCAGGTCGGGCAATGGCAGAGAAGCGATCCCCACTGGCAGGATGCAGTTAATTTCATACATTCCGGCAAGCTGGGCAAAATAAGACTTGTTCGGGTCTTCTCATATCAGGGCTGGTGTCCATCAATTCCTGTACTAGCCGATGAGCCTGTTCCTGCAGGAGTCGATTATGACATGTGGCTGGGGCCAGCAACCAAAAGGCCTTTTAACAGAAACCGTTTTCACTTTACTTTCAGATGGTTCTGGGATTATGCTGGCGGCCTGATGACTGACTGGGGCGTTCACCTGCTCGACTATGCCCTGTTCGGAATGAATGTAACTTCTCCGAAATCCATAATGGCTATGGGAGGTAAATACGGATATCCTGATGACGCATGTGAAACACCCGACAGCCTGCAAACGATTTATGAGTTCGACGGCTTCAATGTACTATGGGATCATGCCATAGGAATTGATGATGGCGCTTATGGACGCAATCATGGTCTGGGATTTGTTGGGGAGAACGGGACCCTTGTTGTCGACCGCGGAGGATGGGAAGTGATTCCTGAAAAAGTAAATGGCAAGATCCGAATGGAGGCAGTACCATTAAGGAAAGGCACCAACCAGGGCTTGAAAAACCATGTCAGGAACCACCTTGAATGTATAGTCAGCCGGAATCCTAATACCAATGCAAGTATTCAGATCGGTGCACATATTGCGAAATTTTCGGCTCTCGGCAACATTGCCTACCGGACAGGCAAGAAGCTTGTTTGGGACGGGACTAAATTTACAAACGATACTGAAGCAAACAATTACCTGGTGCCAAGCTACAGGGATCCCTGGAGACTACCTAAGGTTTAGGGATTTATGTAGTTTAAAAAATCTATTAAACACGGAGTTTCACGGAGTTATAAAGGAGTTACACTGTTTTTGACTCTTTGTCACTCCGTAATACTCTGTGCAACTCCGTGGTAAAGAAAACTCCGGATTATCTATAAAACTCAATAACGAATGTTATGAAAAGAACATTTATAGTTTTTCTGACTCTTTCATTCCTGGCAGCTTTTGATCTTGCTGATGCCCAACAGGACACCTATACGTATCCTTTTCAGAATCCCTCTCTGAGCGAGGAACAAAGAGTTAACGACCTGGTCTCAAGAATGACACTGAAAGAAAAAGCTGATCAGCTTCTTTATACTGCACCTGCAATTCCAAGGCTTGGAATACCATCATATAACTGGTGGAACGAAGCATTACATGGCGTTGCAAGGGCAGGATATGCTACTGTCTTCCCACAGTCGATTACAATCGCCAATTCGTGGGATGAGGAACTTATGTATAATGTGGCAAATGCGATTTCAGATGAAGCAAGGGCCAAATATCACGAATTCCAGAGAAGAGGTAAGACAGGGATTTATCAGGGGCTGACTTTCTGGTCACCAAACATCAATATTTTCCGTGATCCGAGATGGGGAAGAGGGCATGAGACTTACGGTGAGGATCCGTATTTAACGGGCAGGATGGGCTTTCAGTTTGTAAAAGGGATGCAGGGCGATGATCCGAAATATCTGAAGACAGTCGCAACTGCAAAACATTATGCTGTTCATTCCGGTCCTGAACCATTAAGACATGAATTCAATGCCAAAGTCAGCGAGGTTGACCTGAGAGAAACTTATCTGCCAGCTTTCAGGACACTGATCGTTGATGCCGGGGCATATTCTGTTATGGGAGCCTATAATATGTTCCGTGATTATCCATGCTGTGCAAATCCTATATTGTACGGGATCCTTCGCAATGAATGGGGATTTAAAGGATACATCGTTTCCGATTGCTGGGCAATATCTGATTTCTACAAATTCACAAAATTTGCAAAGGACCCGGCAGAAGCTGGAGCCCAGGCAGTCAAGGCAGGAACTGACCTGGAATGCGGAGTTGATTATAAAAATCTTGTGAAAGCTGTTGAAAGAGGACTCCTGACTGAAGAAGATATTAATGTTGCTGCAAAAAGGATTTTCACTGCAAGATTCAGGCTCGGCATGTTCGATCCAGATGAAATGGTACCTTATGCCAAAATACCCTTCTTTGTAAATTGTTCAGATTATAATAATTCGCTTGCACGGCAGGCTGCCAGAGAATCGGTTGTTCTGCTTAAAAATATTGGTAACACACTTCCTCTTGCAAAATCTGTCAGAACAATTGCAGTAATCGGACCTAACGCCGACAATTTTGAATCGCTTATAGGTAATTACAATGGAATACCTAAAGATCCGGTAACAATACTCAGAGGCATAACAAATAAGGTAACACCCGATACAAAAGTTATTTATTCGGAAGGGAGTGACCTTGCCGATGGTATTCATAACCTGACAGTTATTTCCTCACGTTATTTTCAGACCCCTGAAGGAAACCAGGGGGTATACGGAGAATATTTCAACAACAGGGAGATGAAAGGTGAACCTGCTTTTTCGAGGACAGATGATAATATTGATTTCTACTGGGAACATCTTTCTCCAAGGACTGATCTGCCTGATGATGATTTCGGAGTGAAATGGACAACTTACCTTGTTCCTCCGGAGACAGGAACTTATTATCTGGGCTCATGGGGCTCATCAGGATATAGAATTATGGTGGATGGTAAAGAATTTCTTACATATCGTGGTGAACATAATGCTTTTCACATTGAAAAGGCAATTGACCTTAAAGCTGGAGAAAAACATAAAATAGAAGTATTTTATAAGAACTATTCCGGTGATGCTGATATGAAGCTTCTGTGGAGCCGTCCACGGACAGGCCTAACCGAAAAAGCGGTTGCAGCTGCTAAAGAAGCCGATGTTGTTGTTCTTGTCCTTGGTCTATCACAGCGTCTGGAAGGAGAGGAGATGCCGATAAAAATTGAAGGATTCAGCGGAGGAGACCGCACAAATCTGAATCTTCCCTCAGTGCAGGAAAAGCTTCTCGATGCTGTTATTGAAACAGGGAAACCTGTGATTGTTGTTCTGACAAGCGGTGGAGCCCTTTCGGTTAACAAGGCAGAGGAAAAGGCAGCAGCTATCCTGCTTGCAGGATACGGAGGTCAGCAGGGAGGAAATGCGGTCGCCGACGTTCTTTTCGGAGATTATAATCCTGCCGGAAGACTGCCTGTAACATATTACAAATCAATTAACCAGATCCCTGCATTTGAAAATTACGATATGGCCGGTAGGACCTACAGGTTTTTTGCACAGGAACCTTTGTACCCGTTCGGATATGGACTAAGTTATACCACTTTCAGTTACAGTAACTTTGCAATGCCAGAAAAAGCAGTTGCAGGAGAAAAAGTTTCGGTCAAAGTCACTGTCACCAATACCGGCAAAGTTGAGGGAGATGAGGTTGTTCAGCTATACCTGACTGATGAAAAAGCATCTACTCCTAGACCAATCCGTCAGCTTGAGGGATTCTCCAGAATAAATCTCAAACCGGGCGAAAGCAAGGTGGTTGAATTCAAACTCGGGCCAAGGCAATTTTCAATTATTAACAATAAGAACAAAAGGGTTATAGAGCCCGGATATTTTACGGTTGCAGTTGGGGGAAAACAACCCGGCTTCAAAGGATATCTTGATCCTGAATTCACTCAGGTGCTGACCGGAAGGATCCGCTTAACGGGAAAAGAGGTTCTTTTTGCGAACTAATAAGACGTAATTACATTGTAATTACATCATTAAAAAAGGGGCGTTACATGCAGCGCCCCTTTTTATTTTATTTCAATCTGTTTCTGATTTATTTCCTTACAAATCTGTAAACTTTTACAGCGTGCGGAAGCAATTCAACGTACATTGATGTTTCTTTAAGAACGAGGTCTTTCTGTTCCCAAATGTCTCTGACCTTATAGTTTTCAAGAGTCAGAGGAGTAAATCCGCGCTGTCCGCCCGGTCCTCCCGGACCCATTCCACCTGGCATTCCCTGTCCTGCAGGCGGAACTCCTTGACCTGCTGCTGGTGCTCCCAGTCCTGCTGGAGGAACTCCTTGTGCTGCTGCTCCCTGTGCTCCGGGCATTCCTGGAACTCCACCTGCCGGGGCTGGAGGCATTGGCCCGCCAAAACCTCGTCCTCCACCTCTTATCGAGGCAAGGAGTGAAAAGTCGACCAGAACTGATTTTTTCTCATCACTCGTATTAAGAAGGCAAACAGCTTTCTCATTGTTTGAGAGTGTTTTAACCCAGATCTGGTAATTTCCGTTATCACGGTAACAAGTTGCCTGGCGGCCAAGTGAATCCTGGTCGATCGCAATCATCTCTTTATTCAGCAATATTGACTTAGTTTCAGGTGTCATTTTCTGAAGATCATTGCCTGCCATCAGCGGCGATGCCAGCATACACCAGAGTGAAAAATGGGTACGGTACTCTTCAGTTGTCATACCCCCGTTTCCAACTTCAAGCATGTCAGGGTCGTTCCATTTGCCCGGGCCTGCATATCTTGCCAGATCTTTTTGTTTATTAAATATATCGATCATGCTGTTCCAGTTATCACTTATATCACCGGTGGTACGCCAAAGATGACCTACATTAGCTGCCCATTCCCATGGTTTGTTCGATCCCCATTCACAGATGCTGAAAACTATTGGCCTTCCGGCAGCTTTAATTGCACTGCTCATGTTTGTATACGATGATTTTGCGTCCTGGGTTGTTGAACCACACCAGTCATATTTCAGATAATCGACACCATAGCGGGCATATGTCCTTGCATCCTGGTATTCATGCCCGAATCCGCCGGGACGTCTCTGGCATGTAACAGTACCGGCGCTTGAGTAGATACCGAATTTAAGTCCTTTGGAATGGACATAATCGGCGACATATTTCATACCATGAGGGAACCTGTCCTTATCAGGTACAATTTCACCATTCTCATCACGGGAAATCTGCCAGCAGTCGTCAATTACAATATACTCATAACCGGCACCTTTCATTCCTGAGCTTATCATAGCATCAGCTGCCTGCATAATAAGCGCTTCGCTTACATCGCAGTGAAACTTGTTCCAGCTGTTCCACCCCATTGGAGGGGTCTTGGCCAGCTGATCAAACTTTTGAGCTGTGGCGCTCATTGATAAAAAAACTGCCACAAAAATCAGTAAGTACTTTCTCATAGTTTAAAGATTAATTATACAAAATGGATTTTTAAAATGGTCAGATACATTTATTAGACACTGATCAGGACAAATTTATTTCGTTGTAGATTCTTTTAATGAATATTAATTCAAAATTATAAAGAAATCCCTATCAATTGTTTTTTCATTTGTTTAATTACTTTTGTCGATATGTGATATACCATCTGATGCAGACTGAAAACCATCTTCTCCAGAAACGTGTGAATCTTTTTGACGGAATTTCAATTGTTGCAGGAGCAATGATCGGATCCGGCATCTTTATAACCAGTGCTGATGTTGCAAGAAGTGTGGGATCCCCGGGCTGGTTGATGGTAGTGTGGCTGATCGCAGGTATTATTACAGTGATTGGAGCATTATGTTATGGTGAACTTGCTTCCATGATGCCAAGTGTGGGTGGGCAATATGTATATCTGAGGGAAGCATACCATCCGCTGATCGGATTTCTCTTTGGATGGACTACCTTTCTGGTCATACAGTGCGGGTCAATAGCTGCAGTGGCTGTTGCTTTTGCCAAATTCTCAGGTGTTCTGGTGCCATGGATATCAGATAAAAATATACTCCTGCATATAGGACCGTTAGGGATCAATAGTACAATGGTTGTAGCTATTGCAATGATCGCATTTCTTACCTGGCTGAATACAAGGGGAATAGTTACGGGCAAGACAGTTGTAAATATATTTACTTCTACAAAAGTGATTGCTCTTTTCGGTTTCATACTGATAGGTTTTTTTGCCACCAAAGGTTTAACCTCGTGGCATATAAACAGGGAAGTATTCTGGGAGGCAGGGAAAATAGGAGAGAATAATCAGCTTATACCTCTTTCAGGATTTGCACTTGTTGCAGCAGTGGGAACCGCACTTGTAGGCTCATTGTTTTCCTCTGATGCCTGGTACAACGTCACATATATCTCGGGTGAAGTCATTAATCCAAAGCGGACCGTCCCGTTAAGCCTTATACTTGGCACTTTAATCGTATCAGTAA
>Ga0326726_10000803_pt1 | contig 28762 bp, 25 predicted proteins | sample MHFenrmetagenome_2_FD_207603 | JGI IMG/M metagenome (GOLD analysis project Ga0326726, IMG submission 207603) | Lab enriched peat soil microbial communities from Michigan Hollow, Ithaca, NY, United States - MHF15MN | ecosystem: Environmental > Terrestrial > Soil > Wetlands > Peat | place: USA... | reverse complement strand
TACCGATCGGCATGCAACTCGTCGGCCGCCGCTTCGACGATGCCGGCGTGCTCAAGCTCGCGCGCGCCATCGAGCTCTTGCGGCCCGCCCAAAGGCCCTGGCCGGAATAAATCGGGGTCAGGGCCGAATTTTCTCTCGCAAGGAAAATTCGGCCCTGACCCCGATTTCTAGCCCTGGTAAACAGGGCCCAGCGGCCGCAGGCGCACGCCCTTGCGCAGCTTGGTCCACTTGAACTCCGACGGGTCGGCGAGCGCGGGGCCGGGCGCCTTCACCACCAGCACTTCCTTCGCGATCGGCTCGAAGTCGGCGCGGAAGTGCACGGAGCTCTTGAGCGCCAGGATGCGCTCCCTCTTCGGCTCGATGCCGACGTGGCGGAACATTTCCTGGTCCGCGGCCTGGACCTTCCTCGATGCGATCACCACGCGCACGCCCGGCGCCGACTTGCTGCGCAGCAACGCCATATTGCCGAGCGTCATGCGAAAGCCCTTGAACATCGGCCCGGTGCAGGTGAACTTGCCGTCGCCGAGCTTCTCCACCGTGAATTCGCCCTCGAAGGGCGCATCGCCCGGCACGCGCGATTTCCCGCCCAGCGACAATGCAAGCGTCGCGCCCTGCCCGGCCTCGTGCGCCATCGCCGCCGCGGCCTTGTCGATGAGCAGACCGAGCGCGGCGCCCTCGGCGCGCTGCTGGATCAGCGAGCGTAGCAGTCCCGTCGTATCCCCGTTGCCGCCCGCTCCGGGATTATCCTGGGTGTCCGCGAGCACCACCGGCCGCCCGCTTTCACCGCGCTGCCGCGCGCGCGCGACCGCGTCGTCGGGCAGGTGCAGCTCCAGCGCGAAGTCCTTTTCCGCATCCGCCACGCGCCCCCGCAGCTCTTCCACGGCGAGCTCCACTTTCCTCGCGTCCGGGCCATAGCCGCAAACCGCCATGCCGCACTCGGCGAAGTCGGCCATCGGGAATCCCGGCGTGAAGGAGAGCACGGTGTCGTGCTTGCGCTCGAGCGCCGCCAGGTCGGCATAGATGCCCTTGCACGGCTCGATGAATGAGCACTGCGACGGGATGCCGGTGAGATAGTCGAAGGCGCGCCACGCACCGGCGAGACGCGCGCCGCCACGCAGCATCCGATCCAGCAGCCGCGCCGCGCGCGCGCCGGTTTCGGCCATGTCCACGTGCGGGTAGGTCCGGTAGGCGACGAAGGCGTCCGCGTGCTCGAACATCGCCCGCGTGAAGTTACAGTGCAGGTCGAGGCTGACCGCCACCGGCACGCGCGGGCCGATCACCTCTCGCACCCGGCGCAGCAGCTCGCCCTCGCCGTCGTCGAATCGTTCCGTGACCATCGCGCCGTGCAGGTCGAGATAGACGCCGTCCACGGGAAGCGCGTCCTTCAGCCGCTTCACCAGCTCGCCACCGATGCGCTCGAAGGCGTCCGCGGTCACCGCCGCCGAAGGGCTCGCGGCAGCCCACGCTGTGCCGACGAGCTGGTGGCCGGCCGCGCGCAGCGACTCGATCGCGCCCGCCGCGGGAATGTTCGCGCCGGCGACCGCGCCGAACAGGGGTTCGCCGTATTGCACGCCCGGCCAGCCACCGCCCGCCTCGAACGCCGCATAGTCCGCCGGTGACGGCGCGAATGTATTGGTCTCGTGCTGGAAACCGCCGATTGCGATGCGTGCCATGGCCTGCTACCCTCTTTTCGCCTATTCCGGCGCAAAGGATACCCGCATGAACCGCAAGTTCGCCGCTGCCGTTTTGCTCGCCGCCGTCGCGGCCGGGGCCACAGTGCAAGCATCGGCCCAGGAAAAGGTGCTGCGCGTGGTGCCGCACTCGAACCTCTCGATCCTCGACCCGATCTGGACCACCCAGTACATGGCGCGCAACCACGGCTACATGATCTACGACACGCTCTTCGGCACGGACGAGAAGAGCCGCGTGCAGCCGCAGATGGTGGACAAGTGGACGGTGAGCCCGGACAACCGCCTGTGGACCTTCACGCTGCGCGAGGGACTGGAATTCCACGACGGCAAGCCCGTCACCGGCGAGGACGTGGTGGCCTCGATCGCGCGCTGGGGCAAGCGCGACGCGATGGGGCAGAAACTGATGACCTTCGTCGATCGCATGGATTCGCCCAGCCCGAATACCTTCCGCATCTTCCTGCGCGAAGCCTGCGGCTTTGTGCTGGAGGCGCTTGGCAAGCCGTCCTCCAACGTGCCCTTCATCATGCCCAAGCGCATCGCCGACACCGACGCCTTCAAGCAGATCGAGGAGTACATCGGCTCCGGGCCCTACATCTTCAAGCGCGACGAGTTCAAGCCTGGCGACAAGGCGGTGTACGTGAAGAACACGCGATACAAGCCGCGCACGGAGAAACCTTCGGGAACGGCGGGCGGCAAGTTCGTCTACGTCGATCGCGTGGAGTGGAACCTCGCGCTGCGCGACGGCCAGGCGCAGGTGAACGCGCTGGCGAAAGGCGAGATCGATGTCCTCGAGCGCCCGGCGTTCGATAGCTACGAGCAGCTGAAGAAGGCCGACGGCGTGGTGCTGGTCACCAAGGACCCGCTCGGCTTCCAGTACATGGCGCGCTTCAACCAGCTGCACCCGCCGTTCAACAACCCCAAGGTCCGCCAGGCGGCGCTCGCGGCCATGCAGCAGGAGCCGTTCCTGCGCGCCCAGGTCGGCATCAAGGAGTTCTACAAGACCTGCCCGTCGATGTTCACCTGCGGCACGCCCTACGGCAGCGCGAAGGGCAGCGACATCCAGTCGAAATCCAACATGAAGAAGGCGCAGGAGCTGCTCAAGGCCTCCGGCTACGACGGCACGCCGGTGGTGATCCTCAAGCCCACCGACCTCGCGGCGATCCAGAAGCTCCCGGACGTCGCCGCCCAATTGCTGCGCCAGGCCGGCTTCAAGGTGGACCTGCAGGCGATGGACTGGAACACGGTGGTGTCGCGCCGCGCGAAGAAGGAGCCGCCGGCGCAAGGCGGCTGGAACATCTTCCTCACCGCCTGGGTCGCGCCCGACATCTGGAATCCTCTCACCAACGCTGCGGTCGGCGCGGATGGCGAGAAGTCCTGGTTCGGCTGGCCCAAGGACGAAGCCATCGAGAAGCTGCGCGACCAGTTCGCTCGAGAGACCAGCGAGGCGAAGAAGAAGGCGCTCGCCGAGGCGATCCAGGTGCGCGCCTTCGAGATCGGCACGCACGCGCCACTTGGCGAATACGTCAACCCGCTCGCCACGCGCAAGAACATCTCGGGCTGGGTGATCGGCCCGGGGGACATCTACTGGAACGTGAAGAAGAACTAGCCTGTCGGAGCGCTGAACGGGGCCCCTCACAGGCCCAGTTTGCCGGGGGGATCTGAAGGGGGGCGGAGTCGTCGCGACGTAGCCCCCCTTTCTCTTATGTACACCTTCATCCTGCGCCGCCTGCTGTCGACGATCCCGGTGCTGCTCGTCGTGGCGGTGCTCGTCTTCCTCATACTGCGGCTCACGCCCGGCGACCCGGCGGCGATCCTCGCCGGCGACGCCGCCAGCACCGAGCAGATCGCGCAGATCCGTTCCAGTCTTGGGCTGGATCGCTCGATCCCGGTGCAGTTCGGCATCTGGGCGGGGAACCTCCTGCAGGGGGAGTTCGGCCGCTCCTACTTCTACAAGATGGAGGTGACCCTGCTCATCGCGCAGCGCATCGAGCCCACGCTCGCGCTCGCCGCGCTCACCATCCTCATCGCCGTGGCGGTGTCGATCCCGCTCGGCGTGATCGCCGCCTGGCGCTTCGGCGGCTGGTTCGACCGCGCGCTAATGGGCTTCTCGGTGCTCGGCTTCTCGGTGCCGGTGTTCGTGCTCGCCTACATCCTCATCTGGATCATGTCGCTCAAGCTCGGCTGGTTCCCGGTGCAGGGATACAAGCGGCTCGCCGACGGCTTCTGGCCCTTCCTGCACCACCTGATCCTGCCCGCAATCACGCTGTCAGTGATCTACATCGCGTTGATCGCGCGCGTTACGCGCGCCTCGGTCCTCGAAGCGCTCGGCGAGGACTACATCCGCACGGCACGAGCCAAGGGGCTGCCGGAGGCACGCGTGCTGATGCGCCACGCGCTCGCCAACGCCGCCGTGCCGATCGCCACGGTGATCGGCATCGGCATCGCGCTGCTGATCGGCGGCGTGGTGGTGACGGAGTCGGTGTACGCCATTCCCGGGCTCGGGCGCCTGACCGTGGACGCGGTGCTGGCGCGCGACTTTCCCACCGTGCAGGCGGTGATCCTGCTGTTCTCGTTCGCCTACGTGTTGATCAACCTGGTGGTGGACATGTCCTACGTGGTATTCGACCCGAGGATCCGCTACTAGGCGCCACAGATGGACACGCAGGCGCTTTCCGTAGAGTCCGCCAACATCGCGCGCCGCGAGAGCGCCTGGCAGCGCCTGCAGCGGCACTGGTCGGTGCGCATCGGCAGCGCGGTGCTGGCGCTGCTCGTGCTGGCGGCCTTGTGCGCGCCTTGGCTCGGCACGGTGGATCCGACGCTGTTCGACGCCGCGAGCCGCGACCTGCGGCCCGGGCAGAGCGGCGAGATCACCACGCTGGACGGCGAGCTGATCAAGCACCAGTTCCTCATGGGCTCGGACTCCTTCGGCCGCGACATCTACAGCCGCGTGATCTACGGCACGCGCGTTTCGCTGCTGGTCGGCATCGCCACGGCGGTCCTCGCCCTCGCCTTCGGCATCGTGTTCGGCCTGTCGGCAGGCTACCTGCGCTGGCTGGACGGGCCGCTGATGCGCGTGATGGACGGCCTCATGGCGATTCCCGCGATCCTGCTCGCCATCACGCTGGTGGCGATGTGGCGCGCGAGCCTGATCACCGTCGTGGTGGCGATCGCCATCACCGAGGTGCCGCGCGTCACGCGCCTGGTGCGCTCGCTCGTCCTGTCGATCCGCGAGGAGCCCTACGTCGAAGCGGCGGTGTCGCTCGGCACGCCGACCTGGAGGATCATGTTCGGCCACATCCTGCCGAACTGCATCGCGCCGCTCATCGTGCAGGGCACCTACATCTGCGCCTCGGCGATCCTCGTCGAGGCGATCCTCTCCTTCCTTGGCGTGGGACTGCCGCCCGACATCCCGACCTGGGGCAACATCATGTCCGAGGGGCGCGTGCAGTTCATGGCCTACCCGCACAACCTCTTCTTCCCCGGCGTGTTTCTCGCCGTCACCGTGCTGGCGGTCAACATCCTCGGCGACGGCCTGCGCGACACGCTCGACCCGAAGATGGCCAGGCGGTTATGAGTTCGGCGGAAAACAACTCTCCCCCGCGCCCCCTGGGACGCCCGAGGGACTCGATCTCTCCCCCGGACCCCCTGGGCCACGTTCTCGATGTCCGTGATCTGTCGATCGCGCTGCCGCGTCATGCCGACCGCGCGGAGGCCGCCGCGCGCGTGAGTTTCAGCGTCGGGCGCGGCGAGATCGTCTGCCTGGTGGGCGAATCCGGCTCCGGCAAGTCGGTCATCGCGCAGGGCGTGATGGGCCTGCTGCCCAAGGGCCTGCCGGTCACCAGCGGCACGATCCTGCTGCAGGGCGAGGACATCACGCACGCCTCGCAGCAGCGCCTGCGCGAGCTGCGCGCCACGCGCATGTCGATGGTGTTCCAGGAACCGATGACCGCGCTCAACCCGGTGATGAGCTGCGGCGCGCAGCTCGAGGAGGTCCTGCGCGAGCACACCCGCCTCTCGCCGGCGGAGCGCCGCCGCAAGATCCTCGACATCGTGCGCGAGGTGCGGCTGGCCGATCCCGAACGCATGGTCGCCTCCTACCCGCACCAGCTGTCCGGCGGCCAGCGCCAGCGCGTCATGATCGCCATGGCACTGGTGCTGGAGCCGGCGCTGCTCATCGCGGACGAGCCGACGACCGCGCTCGACGTCACCACGCAGGCGCAAATCCTCAAGCTCATCCAGGACCTGCAGGCGCGCCACGGCACGGGGGTGCTGTTCATCACGCACGATTTCGGCGTGGTGGCCGAGATCGCCCATCGCGTCGCCGTGCTGCGCCTGGGCGAGCTCGTCGAGCTCGGCGCAAAGGAGGAGGTGCTCAAGCGGCCGCGCCACGACTACACGAAGATGCTGATCGGCTCGGTGCCGACGCTCAAGCCCCACGCGCGTCCGGCGGACGGCGCCGCCGCAGTTGTGCTCGCCACCCGCGGCCTCGCCAAGACCTATCGCCAGCGCGGCTGGTTCACGGCACACCGCGATGTGCCGGCGGCGGCAGACGTGAATCTCGAGGTACGCAAGGGCCAGACACTCGGCATCGTCGGCGAATCGGGCTCCGGCAAATCCACGGTGGCGCGCTGCATCGTGCGCCTGATTGAGCCGACGGGCGGCGAGGTACTGCTCGACGGCGAGGACATCGCGGCCATGACCGCGCGCCGGCTGCGGCCGCTGCGGCGCCGCGTGCAGATCGTGTTCCAGGACCCGTATCGCTCGCTCAATCCGCGGCGCACCGTGCTGGAGGCAATCGTCGAGGGCCCGCGCAATTACGGCATGGATCGCGCCGCGGCGGTGCAGCGCGCGCGCAAGCTCATGGAACTCGTACGCATGGACCCGGAGTCGCTCAACCGCTACCCGCACCAGTTCTCGGGCGGCCAGCGCCAGCGGATCTGCATCGCGCGCGCGCTCGCTATGGAGCCGGAGCTGCTGGTCGCCGACGAGGCGGTCTCGGCGCTCGACGTCTCCGTGCAGGCGCAGGTGCTCGCGCTCTTCGAAGAGATCCGCGAGCGCCTGAGCCTCGCGATGCTGTTCATCACGCACGACCTGCGCGTTGCGGCGCAGGTCTGCGACCACGTGGCCGTGATGTCGCAGGGCCGCGTGGTCGAGTATGGCCCGGCGGCACAGGTGTTTGGCGCACCGCGACACGAATACACGCGCGCCCTGTTCGAGGCAGCGCCCGGTCGCGATTTCGCCTTCGGCGCGCCCTAGGCACGCCCTGTTCCGCGCTGCCTTGGCGCCCCGCACACCGTAAACTAGCGGCATGAACCGTCTCGACGCGGACGCGATTCGCGTCCCCGGCGCCGAGGTGCAAGTGCTCGGACGCTGCACCTCGACCAATTCGCTGCTCCTTGCGCGCGGCGCGGCGCACGCCGTGCTGCTTGCCGCCGACGAGCAGAGCGCGGGCCGCGGCCGGCGCGGCCGGCGCTGGCACAGCCCGGCCGGCGCCGGCGTGCTGTTTTCGCTGGCGCTGCCGCTCAACCGCCCGGTACGCGAGCTGGCCGGCCTGTCCATCGTCGCCGGCCTCGCCGCGGTGCGCGCGCTGCGAGCCCTCGGCGCCACCGAGGTGGGGCTGCGCTGGCCCAACGACCTGCTGGTCCGCGGCGCGAAGCTCGGCGGCATCCTCGTCGAGACGCGCGCCCAAGGCAAGGGCTGCCTCGCGGTAGTCGGCATCGGCGTGAACCACCGCGCGGTGCCGGGCCTCGCCGGACGGCTGCGGCGCCGCGTGGCCGCGCTCGCGTCGTTGCTGCGTCCGCTGCCCGAACGCGACGCCGTCATCGGCGCGATCGGGCGCGAACTGCTCGCGGCCCTGCGCGCTTTCGACGCCGCCGGGTTCGACGCCTTCCGTGCCGACTGGCCGTCGCTCGACGCCTACGCCGGCCAGCGCCTGCGGGTGCGCCTGGACAACGGGCGCACGGTGGCGGGCACGGCGGCGGGCGTCGCGCCCGATGGCGCGCTGCAACTGCGCACGCGGCGGGGGCTGCGCACGGTGCGCAACGGCCGCGTGGTGTCAGCCTCATGATCCTCGCCATCGACGCCGGCAATTCCCGCGTCAAGTGGGGCTGGCACGACGGCAGTGGCTGGTCGAGCCTTGCCACGGTCTCGCTCATCGAGTTCGCCGCGGCAAACCACGACATCAACCCCTTTGCCGCGACGCACGAGAACCCGGATCGCATCGTCATCTCGAACGTCGCGGGCGAAGGCGCGCACCAGCTGCTGATCAACTGGACCAGCATCTTCGACGCGGAGCCGCTGTGGCTGCGCGGCGAGGCCGAGCGCTGCGGCGTGAGAAGCCGCTACGACACACCCGAGCAGCTCGGGCCCGACCGCTGGGCCGCGCTGGTCGCCGCGCGCGCCCTGCACAAGGAAGCGTGCCTCGTGGTCAATGCCGGCACCGCAACGACTGCCGACTTGCTGTCGGCCGAGGGCGAGTTTCTCGGCGGATTGATCCTGCCAGGCGTCGACCTGATGCGTTTCGTCCTGCACGAGCACACGGGGCGGCTGCCCCTGCAGGAAGGCCGCTTCGCGGAGACGCCGCGCAACACCATCGACGCCATCGAGACCGGCTGCCGCCATGCGCAAGCGGGCGCAGTCGAGCGCATGTACCGGATCGCCGGCAAAGGCGCGCAGTGCGTGGTGTCGGGCGGAGCGGGAAACGCGCTCATCGAGCAGCTCGGCATTCCGTGCCGCTACGTCGAGAACCTTGTGCTCGAAGGCCTTGCCAGGATCGCCTGGTCATGAGGATCCTGTTTCTCCTGCTGCTCGCGGCCAATCTCGCCTTTTTTGCCTGGCTGCGCTTCATGGCGCCGCCAGATCCGGCGCTCGATGCGCAGCCGATGACGCAGCAGCTCGAGCCGGGGAAATTGCGCATCGTCACCGAACGCGAGTTGGCGCAGATCACTGCAGCGCCGCCCGCTGCCACGCAGACGCCTGCCGCAAAGCCAGCCGCGTCGACGGCGTCCACCGCGACGCCGTCCGCGTCAGCGACGCCCGCCGGGACTTCACCTACTGCAGCAGCGCCCACCGCGACAGCCGCCGCCTCGACGGCGTCCGCGTCAGCGGCGACCGCCGCGGCAAGCGCCACTGCGCCCAAGCCGGCGCCGCCCGCGCCGGAGCCCGCGCCTCTTGCCTGCGTGGAGTGGGGCAGCTTCAGCCCGCAAGACGCGCCGCGCGCCGAGCAGCGCCTCGAGCCGCTCGCGCTCGGCGCGCGCCTCGCCCAGTTCCGCGGCGAGGAACCTGCGACCTGGTGGGTGTTCATCCCCCCGCAGCCCAATCGCGCGACCGCGCAGAAGAAGGCCGCCGAGCTCAAGAAGCTCGGCGTGGACGATTACTTCGTGGTGCAGGAAGAGGGCAAGTTGCGCTGGGCGCTGTCGCTCGGCGTGTTCCGCACCGAAGAAGCCGCGCGCGCGCGGTTCGAGGCGCTGCGCGCGCGTGGCGTGCGCAGCGCGCAGGTTGGCCGGCGGGAAACGCGCGTGCCCAAGGTCTGGTTCCAGGTGCGTACCGTCGACGGTGCGCTCAACGCGCGGCTGCAGGAGATCGCGCGCGATTTCGAAGGCGCGACGCTGCACGACTGCGTAGCGCGGTAGTAAGCACCGCGGGATTCTGGAAAGAGCTAGCCGATGGGGATGGCGCCGCCGGGAACGTGCTGGGCCACCAGCGCGAGCAGCCGGTCGGCGCGCACCGGCTTCGTGACATAGCCCACCGCGCCGAGCTCGCGCCCGCGCTGGTCGCCATCTTCCACGGACGTGAGGAAGATCACCGGGATCGGCGGCAGCGACTTGTCCGCCTTCAGCGCCGCCACGAACTCGAAGCCGTCCATGTTCGGCATGTTCACGTCGGTGATGATCAGGTCGGGCGGGGCCTTGAGCACCTTGTAGCCTGCCGCGATGCCGTCCTCGGCGACCTGCACCTCGTAGCCCGCGGCCGACAGATGCAAGCGCAGCAAGTCGCGGAGGCTTGCGTCGTCTTCCACGACCAGGATGCGCGCGCTCATTGACCTCTTGCAGTTTTTGACGGTGCTGGTGGCCCGACTCGAACGGGCGACCTACTGATTACGAATCAGTTGCTCTACCAGCTGAGCTACACCAGCAGTGTGACTTATTGTGATTATACTGCGCCGCACTGCGCCGCTCGTACCGCGCCCATATCCGTTGGTCGCCATACTTTGCGGTGCTCGGCGCACTCCCCCTAGCATTCACAGCAAGCAAAGGAGGCCGCATGCGTCGCCAGCAAGGATTCACCATCATCGAGCTGATGATTGTCGTCGTGGTCATCGCGGTGCTTTCCGCCATCGCGCTGCCTTCTTACACCGACTACATCACCCGCAGCAAGTTCGCCGAGGCCTATGCGCATCTCGCCGACCTGCGCGTCAAGATGGAGCAGTATTACCTCGACAACCGCCGCTACAGCACCAACGCCGGCGGCGGCACCTGCGGCATCCCGGGCGGCAATACCCCGACCACGCAGGGCACCAAGTACTTCGACTTTACCTGCGCGTCCTCCACCCCGAATGCTGCCGGCGACCAGGCGTATGTGCTCACCGCGAGCGGCAAGGACGCCGAGGGCCTGCTCGGCATCGCCTTCACCGTAGACACCTCCAATGCCAAGCAGACCGCCGTCACGGCCGCCACGCCGATGGCAAGCAAGGGGTACGCCAGCGCCGGAACCTGCTGGGTGAGAAAGAAGCCCTCCCAATGCTAAGGCTTGCGCAGCCCCGCAACCGGGGTTTCTCCCTCGTCGAGCTGCTGATCGTGGTCGCCGTGCTTGGCCTCGTCCTGATGCTCGGCCTGCCGAACATCTCCGCGTGGCTGCAGAACACGCAGATCCGCAACGGCGCCGAGGCGATGATCTCCGGCCTGCAGCTCGCGCGCACGGAAGCGCTGCGGCGCAACCGGCTGGTGCGCTTCAACCTGGTCGACAACCTGACGGCGGGCTGCAATCTGGGTACGGCCGGCCCGGACTGGATCGTGAGCATGGCGGACCCGAGCGGCAATTGCGGCGCCGACCCGTCTGACGCGGTCGATCCCTTCATCCTGCAAAAGCGCAGCAACCAGGAAGGCTCGCCGAACGCGGCGCTCGCGGCGTCGGATACCGGCGTGATCTTCAACGGACTGGGCGCCGCCAGCGGCACGCTGCAGATCGATTTCAGCAACCCCGGCGGCGGCGCCTGCCAGACGGCCGCCGGCCCGATGCGCTGCCTGCGGGTCGTCGTCAGCTCGAGCGGATCGGTACGCATGTGCGACCCCGCGGTGACCGACGCCACGGACCCGCGGGCCTGCTGAGGAAGGACACATGACGCGCATCCAATTCGCGGCAAAGCAGGACGGCGTGGTGCTGATCGAAGCGCTGCTCGGCATCCTGATCTTCTCCATCGGCATCCTGGCCCTGATCGGCATGCAGTCGGTGGCGGTGAAGAACACCACCGACGCGCGCTACCGCACAGAGGCCGCCTACCTCGCCAGCAGCATCCTCAGCCAGATCCGGCTGGACATGGCGAACGTCGTCTTCTATGACGACAGCAACGCGGGCACCTACGCGCCGCGCACCGCCTGGCGCAACCAGGTCGAGGCGCTGCTGCCCGGCGTCAATATCGCCACCGCACAGCGCGTGCCCCAGATCGCCATCGCCCCCGGTCCTACGTACGCGGGCGATACCGATCCATCCAGCCGGGTGAGCATCACGATCCGCTGGCTGCAGCCAGGGGAAACCGAAGTACACAAATTCGAGATCGTCGGCTTCGTCTCCCGCCAATGAACAAACCCAAATCCCTCCGCCGCGAGGCCGGCATGAGCCTCATCGAGCTGATGGTCGGCGCTGCGATCGGCCTGATCGGCATCGTGATCATCACGCACATCTACCTCACGAACGAGCAGCACAAGCGCAACACGACCGCCGCGGGCGGTGCGCAGACCAACGGCGCCATCGCGCTGTATGCGCTCGAGCGTGATATCCGCCAAGCCGGCTTCGGCCTGAACAGCAGCTACGCGTTCCAGTGCAACTGTGACCAAACGACCAACAGCGGGTGCAGCGCCGTTCAGTATTACTACGACACCAAGTACTCGTTCCCGCCCAACGCGGCCCTGACCAACTCGCGAAATGCGCTTTCGCTGTATCCCTTCATCATCACGGGCTTCCTGGGAGCGGGGGGCAACGGCCCCGACACGCTGAGCGTGTTCTACGGCTCGGACAACGAGCGCGCGCTCTCGACCATGCTGATCGACAACATGATCACGCCGGGTGCCGACATCAAGGCAGACGGCGCAGCGGGTTTCGAGGCGGGCAATCTGGTCGTGCTGCAGAGCGGGACGACCTGCGCCATGTACCAGGTGACGGGCGTGGTGACGGAGACATTGCAGCACGCGGCGAACATCTGGAACCCGGCGGGGGGCGGCACGCTGCCCACTTGGCCCAAGGACTCCACCCGGATCTTCGATCTTGGCCCGCGGCCGGTATGGAAGACCTTCGGCATCAAGTACGACGCCACGAACACGATCAATTACGGCAAGCTGCAGGTCACCGACCAGTTCCGGGTGCTGACCCAAGGCGCCGTCAGCCAGGACCTGATGGACGGCATCGTCGATTTGCAGGCGCAGTACGGCAAGGACACCAACGGCGACGGCGTGGTCGACGTCTGGACCAAGGTGCTGTCGCGAAACGCGCCGGCCAACTTCGACGCCATCGACATCATGCAGGTCATCGCCGTGCGCCTGGCAGTGCTGGCACGCGACGACTACTACCAGAAGCCCAGCACGGCTGGCGGCCCCTGCGAAGCAACGACCGCGGCCAACCGGCCGACCTGGTCTGGCGGCGCTTTCCTCACCTTCGACGCGGCGGGCGCATTGCCCAGCTGCTACAAGTACCGCGTGTTCGAGACGGTCGTGCCCCTGCGCAACATGATCTGGAGGCCGGAATGAACCGCCAGGCACTTCTGCTCCGCAAGGCGCAGCGGGGCGTAATCCTCTTCGTCGCGCTCATCGTGCTCGTCGCCATGTCGCTCACCGGCATCGCCCTGATGCGCTCGGTGGACACCAACCTCCTGGTCGCGGGCAACCTCGCCTTCCGCCAGGGCGCCACTGCAGCGGGCGACTGGGGCGTGGAGGCCGCGCGCGCCTATCTCAGGACCACGCTCGTCGGGAGCCAGAATGCGCTCGACGTGGACAACCCGGTGGCGGCGTACTACTCCACGTGGCAGCAAGCCCTCGACCTGTACGGCTCCGGGGTGGGCGCGCCCTTTGACTGGTCAGCCAATTCCCTGCTTGTCGGCACCGACACTGCGGGCAACGAAGTGCGCTACGTGGTCCACCGCATGTGCGGCAATTCGGGAGCTTCGTCGTCGCCGGCGGCAAATTGCGTCCGCACCTCCGCCAGCGGCGCCGCTAGCACTGCCGAAGGCAGCACCAAGGGCACGACTACTTACGGTTCGGCCGCATTGCCTGCGCCGACCGCCGTCTATTTCCGCGTCACCGTCCGAATCCTCGGGCCGCGCAACACCTTGAGTTACGTGCAGGCCGTCCTGCGATAGACGCGGGGCGCCCCTGGAGACTCACATGAAGAACCTCAACCGGAAACTCGTCCTCGCCTTCTCGCTCGCGCTGGCCGGCAGCATGCCGCTGGCGGCGTCCGCCGGCGAGCTCAACATTTCGACCGATCCGCTCGGCACCGGAGCGAGCTCGATCAAGCCCAACGTCATGTTCATCCTCGACGACTCGGGCAGCATGGCCTCCGACTACCTGCCGGACCACGTGAACGACAGCCACAACACTGGCGCCACGCCTCCCACCACGGCCGGGTGCTTCGACACGGGGGACGACGGCGACGGCAGCGGCGGCGGCACCATCGACGGCAATCCGAACGCCTGCATTCTCGGCGATCCGCCCTTCAACAGCCCGGATTTCAATACGATCTACTACAACCCCGACATCCGCTACCGCCCGGCAGTCAACGACGACAGCTCTGAAATGCCGAACCAGAATGCTGCCACCACGAGCAATTGGACGACGGTGAGCACCAATCCGTACCTGAATACGACCACGACGAACCTCGTCACGGGCTACCAGGACCGCGTCTGGTGCGCAAACCAGGCCGACGCCGCGACGAGCGGTACCTGCCGGCAGAACTCCGGCTACAACTTCCCGAACGCCGCATTTCCGTACGGCAACGACACCAGCGGCAATCCGAAGTACATCTCGGTGTCGCCCTACTACTATCGCATGCAGACGCGGCAGTTCTGCTCCGATGCGGCGCGCACCAACTGTGTGAGCGGATCCAGCATCAATCCCTCGGTGCACGTCTACCCGGCGCCGGAGTTCTGCACCGACAGCGAGCTGACCAACTGCGCGGCGGGTGCCGGCGTCACCGCGGCACACGTCTACTACGGCGTGCGCTGGTGCACCAACAACACCACGATGACGAATTGCCAGCGCAAGAAGATCGGCGCTTACCTGTACGCCAAGCACATCGGCACCACCGTGAATGGCACGGTGCCGGCGAGGCAGTCCGAAGGCAACGTCCAGGTCCAGTCGATCAATGCAGCGGGCGGATCGATTTCGAGCATTACGATTGGCGCTACGACGGTGACCTCAGCCGCGATTGCCGTGGCGGGCGGCTCGAGCACCTCGACGGTCGCCTCGCAGATCGTGTCGGCGATCAATACCGGCCCAGCCAGCGCGACCTACGTCGCGACGCAGAGCGGTTCGAACGTCATCGTCACGTCGGTGGCGACCGGCACCGCGGAAAACGGCAAGGCCATCGTCGTCAATACGTCCAGCGTAGGCACGACGAGCGCGACCGGCGTCATCACGATCGCCACTGCGGGCAACTCGGAGAAGATCACGTCGATCACGGTGAACGGGCAGCAACTGCTGTCGTGCGCGCCTTCGCCGTCGCCGCAGAATTACCAGGATGCCGCCGCTACGCGGACCGCGCAATGGGTGAGCGGCGGCGGCACGAGCGGCGCCCTGAGCAGCATCGTTGCGCCCTCGGGTTCCAGCAGCAACGCGCGGCGCGAGGCGCTGCGCAACGCATTGCGCGCCGCCCTCCAGACGTGCGGCCAGAACCCGCCCGGCGGCATGGGGCCCTACACCGCGACCAACAACGGCACCTACGCGGTGAATATCATTGCACCGGTCGGCCTGGGCAACATTCCGAACGGCTGGGTCGTGGCGAGAACGCTGAGCGCGGGCGCTTCGACCACAACGACGACGCTCTGCAACATGGGCAACACGGGCTGCGGCGGCATCTCTGGCATTTCGTCGACGATGGTCACCGCTGCCACGCAGCCAATGTCCGGCGGTGCCGTTGCGTTCACCGGGCGCGTGCGTATTGGCGTCGGCCAGTTCACGCGCACGGAAATCGTGCCGGCGATCAGCAGTTACCCGAAGACTCTCGGCCGCACCGACTGCGCGGGTGCCACTTGCGCCTACGATGAAGAGATGACGAATTTCGCCAACTGGTATGCCTACCACCGCACGCGCATGCAGATGATGAAGGCCGCGGCGGGACGGGCATTCGCCAACCTGAACGATGGCTTCCGGGTCGGCATCATCACCATCTGCCCGGTGAACGGCAACAACTGCCAGACCTCGACGATGGGTGCGAACGTGGTAGCGGCCAAGTACTTGAAGATCGCCGACTTCGACGCCACGCACAAGCAGGCTTGGTTCGCCAAGCTCTACGCGCAGGTCCCGACGAATTTCACTCCGCTGCGCGAAGCGCTCGCCCGGGTCGGCCTGATCTACGCCGGCAAGTTCGGCAGCGGACTCACGGGCGGACTGACGGCGGCTGCCGACGATCCCGTTACCGCCTCGTGCCAACCGAACTTCGCCATCCTCTCCACGGACGGATACTGGAACGGCGGCGTCGGGCGCCAGATGGACAATGCGACCTCCATCGGCAACCAGGACAATACCGATTCCGCGCCCTATTCGCTACAGGCCGACGGCGTCTACGACGGCGGCACGCCGGTTGCGTCGAATACGCTGGCGGACGTCGCGCTCTACTATTACAAGACCGACCTGCGGCCGCTGTTGACGGACTCGGTGCCGACGACCAACAAGGACAAGGCGGGCCACCAGCACATGGTGACGTTCACCATGGGCTTGGGCATGGACGGAGCGCTGACCTTCCGCACGGACTACGAGAACGCAACGAGCGGCGACTTCTACAACATCAAGCAGGGCACCACGAAATGGCCGGTGCCGGTGGCGGATACCCCGACCGCGCTCGATGACCTGTGGCACGCAGCCGTAAACGGTCGCGGCGTGTTCTTCAGCGCCAAGAACCCGGACCAGGTTGCGCAGGGCCTTTCGGAGACGCTGGAGCAGCTCCAGGCGCGGGTCGGCGCGGGCGCCGCGGCGGCGACCTCCAACCTGCAGCCGGTGGCGGGCGACAACTTCGCCTTCACCGCCCAGTACCAGACGGTTGACTGGATCGGCGACCTGAAGGCGCGCACGATCGATCTCTCCTCGGGCACCGTTTCCGCGACGCAGCTTTGGTCGGCAGGCGAGCTCCTCGACACGCGTGTGCACACCAGCCGGCAGATCTTCACCTACGACAGCGGCGACACCGCCGGCAACCGGATGAAGCACTTCTGCATGCCCGGGGACCTGGGCGCAAGCTGGTGCAACGACGGCGCCGGCCTCACTGCGGCGCAGCAGGCCTACTTCGATCCGGCCGTGATCGCGCTGTCGCAAGAGCCCCAGTGGACGACCGGCGCGACGACGCAGCAGCTCGTCAACTTCCTGCGCGGCGACGTGACGAACTACAACACCGGCGCAGTCCCGCGCGGCGCGGCCGATCTGTTCCGCTCGCGCTCGAGCTTGCTGGGCGACATCGTCAACGCGCAGCCAGCGTACGTGCGCAAGTCGCCGTTCTCCTACGGCGACACCGGCTACTTCGCGTTCAAGGCATGCACCGAAGGCACCGGCACCGGCTGCCCGACGACGCAGTTCCCAAATCCGACCAATCCGAGGCTCGGCACGGTGTTCGCGGCGGCCAACGACGGCATGCTGCACGCCTTCGAGACCGATGTGAATAACAACCCGTACTACCAGACTGGCGGGATCGGTACTTCTGCCACGGCAGACGACACGTTCACGGGGAACAATACCGGCAACGGCGTCGAGCGCTGGGGCTACATCCCGGGCATCGTGCTGCCCGGGCTCTACAATCTCGCGAACGAGCCGTACGCCCACAAGTACTTCGTCGACGGCTCCCCGACGATCGGCGACATCTGCCTGAGCACGCCGTGCGCGGGCTTGAACGACTGGCGCACGATCCTGGTGGCGGGCCTCAACGACGGCGGCCGGGGCTACTACGCGCTCGACATCACGAACCCCTCGGTCGCCGGCACCAAGGTCCTGTGGGAGTTCGGCTACACGAGCACCTGCATCACCACCGGCGCGCAGGGCGCGCCGGTCGGCGGGCCGTTCTACGGCGACTGCAACGTCGGCCTGTCGTACGGCAACCCGATCATCGCCAAGCTCAACGGCAAATGGGTTGTGATGGTGACGTCGGGCTATAACAACGGTTCCACGTTCGGCACCGGTAATGGCGGCGGCTACCTGTACGTCCTCGACGCGTCGACCGGGCAGATCCTGCATCGCCTGGCGACCGGCGCGGGCACGGCAGCTTCGCCGAGCGGCCTCGCGCGGATCAACGGCTGGTCGACCAACAGCCAGGTGGACAACACTGTTCTGGCGGTCTATGGCGGCGACCTCGAAGGCAACATGTGGCGCTTCGACACGGATTACGACAGCGGCGCCAACGCCAACTACCTGACGGCCACCCTGGTCGCGGTCGCCAAGGACGCGCTCGGCAACCGCCAGCCGATCACCGTGAAGCCCGAGCTGGGCGAGACCACCACCGCGCCCAAGCAGCGGATCGTGATGTTCGCGACCGGCAAGTTCCTCGAGTCGACCGACAAGACCGGCCCGTTCACCACGCAGACCATCTACGCGCTGCGCGACGTGCCGACCGTCAACCCCGGCCCCGTGATCGCCGACGTGCGCGGCACCAGCGTCATCCAGCGCCAGTTCCAGGCCGGAACGCTGCCGGGCACGCGCACCATCGCGGCGGCCACGGCCCCGGTTTGGACGACGGATTTCGGCTGGCGCCTTGACTTGCCGGATTCCGGCGAGCGCGCCAACGTCGACCCGCAGCTGCAGCTCGGTACGCTGGTGGTCGCCACCAACGTGCCGTCGCTGGACACTTGCACGGCGGGCGGCATCTCGTATATCAACTTCCTGGACTTCCAGACCGGCTCGTTCGTGCCGGGGGCGACCGGCAATATGGCGAGCCAGTCCATCGGCAGCTCGCTCACGGTCGGCATCAACGTGATCATGCTGCCGGGCGGCAAGGTGATCACCATCGCGACGACGGCCGCCAACCAGCAGCTGTCGCAGGAAACGCCGGTCAGCCAGGTCGAATTCCAGGCCCGGCGCGTGTCGTGGCGCGAGCTGACCGTAGAGTGATGCTCGACGCGCGCGTGCCGCTCGCGCTGGCCGCGTCGCTGCTGCTGCACGGCGCGGCGCTGGCGCTCGCGGACCGGCTGCCGTACGGCGCACAGCGGCAGGCGCCGGAATGGTCCCAGTGGGGCGCGGGCGCGCTGCATGCCCGCCTGCTCAATCGCGCGGAGGAGCCCGCGGCGGTGCCGACACCGCCAGCCGCCGTGGGCATCGCCAAGCGGGTCGGCACCGGTACGCGCCAATCGGCTTTCGCCCTGCCGGGGGTCATTGCCGCTCCGCGCTATCTGCCCGCCGAGGAGCTCGACGAACGCCCGCAGATTCGCACCCACGTGGAGCCTGCGTTCCCGCCAGATGCGAACGTGGCCTCAGGCCGCGTCGTGCTGCGCCTGCTGATCGATGAATCCGGGGCCGTGGACAAGGCAGTCGTATTGCAGGCGGATCCGCCAGGACCCTTCGAGTTGGCCGCGGTCGAAGCGTTTTCGCCTGCGCGCTTCAGCCCGGGCCGCAAGGACGGCGTGGCGGTGAAGAGCGCCATGACCCTCGAGCTTCGATTCGGCGAGGCCCCGTTGGCCGACGCCGGCATGCGCCGGCAGGACGTACCGCTATTTCAGCCACCGCGCCGCGCGCCCAGCCGGCGCAGCGCTTCCGCACAGGAGAGACCATGAAGACCGAGATCGTGACGATGGCGGCGCTTCTCGCCGCGATGCTGGCGCTGTCCTCGCAGGCGCGCACCCCGCAGGATCGCGTGCCGCAGCAGCCGGCGGCCAGCCTGATCCTGGCCCAGGGCAGGGGCGAGGCCACCTGCAAGCTGGAGGAGCGCAACGTGCCGCAGGGCACGACCTACTGCAAGGAGGGCTTCGTCGTGCGCTGCACGCCCAGGGGGACCTGGGAAAAGACCGGCAAGGGCTGCTAACGGGCCTGGCCGCGCCGCGCCAGCCCGCGCGGCAGCGTGAACACCACGCTCTCGGAGATGCCCGCGAGCGGCCGGACGCTGCCGGCGCCGAACTCCTTCAGGCGCGCGACGAGCTGCTCGACCAGCATTTCCGGCGCGGATGCCCCAGCGGTGACGCCCACGCAGCGCTTGCCCACTACCCATTCCGGCCGCAGGTCCGCCGCGCTGTCCACCATGTAGGCCTGCGCGCCCATGTTCTCCGCCACCTCGCGCAGGCGGTTGGAGTTGGAGCTGTTGGGCGAGCCCACCACGATCACCACGTCGCAGCGCGGCGTCATGAACTTGACCGCATCCTGCCGGTTCTGGGTGGCGTAGCAGATATCGTCCTTCTTCGGGCCGCGGATGGCCGGAAAGCGCACCTTCAGCGCGGCGACGATCGCCTGCGCGTCATCCACCGACAGCGTGGTTTGCGTGACATAGGCGAGACGCGCGGCGTCGCGCACCTGCAGGCGGGCGACGTCCTCGACCGTTTCGACCAGGTGCATGCCCGCATCCGCCTGCCCCATCGTGCCCTCGGCCTCCGGGTGCCCACGGTGGCCGATCATCACGATCGCGTAGCCCTCGCGCAGCATCTTGGTGACTTCGACGTGCACCTTGGTGACCAGGGGGCAGGTGGCGTCGAATACCTTGAGCCCACGCGCGGCCGCGTCCTTGCGCACCGCCTGGGCAACGCCGTGGGCGCTGAAGATCACCGTGGCGCCGGTGGGCACCTCGTCGAGCTCTTCGACGAACACGGCGCCCTTACGGCGCAGGTCCTCCACCACCGACTTGTTGTGGACGATCTCGTGGCGCACGTAGATCGGCGCGCCGAACTGCTCCAGCGCGCGCTCGACGATGTCGATGGCGCGCTCCACCCCGGCGCAGAAGCCGCGCGGATTGGCGAGCAGGACTTCCATGCCGGCCATTCTAGTCCGTGCCGGCGCCGCGCCCGCGCGGCGCCTCGCGATGGAAGAAGCTGTCGGCGATGAGGATCGCCGCGCCCACGCTGATCGCGGAGTCCGCGACGTTGAATGCGGGCCAATGCCAGCCGGCCGCGTGGAAATCGAGGAAATCGACGACGTGCCCGTAGGCGAGGCGGTCCCACAGGTTGCCAAGCGCGCCGCCAAGGATGAGGGCCAGGCCCGCGCACAGCAGCCGCCGCGCGGGATCCCGCCACAGCATCCAGCTCACGATCGCCGACGCCACCAGCGCCACCGTCACGAAGAAGGGCGTCTGCCAGCCGGGCGCGCTCGCAAGGAAGCTGAACGCTGCACCGCGGTTGAACACCAGCGTGAGATTGAAGAAGCCGGTGAGCTCCAGCGCCTCGCTCGGCCGCAACCAGGCGAGCGCCGCCCATTTCGTCAAGCGATCGACGGCCACCACGGCCGCGGCGGCGAGGAACCAGGGCAATGCCCTAGGCATAGACGCGCTTTTCGCCTGAACCGTGCAGGTTGGTCTCGCAGCGTCCGCAAAGGCCTTCGGCATTCACATCCGCGCGATAGTGCCAGCAGCGCTCGCACTTGGTGTGCGCGCTGGGAGTGACGAGCACTTCCACTTCCGCGCCGTCGGCGCGGTGCACCGTAGCGCGCGAGGCGATGAGCACGAAGCGCAGATCGTCGCCCAGCCGCGCCAGGGCCGCGTAGGCCCGGCCGCCGGCGTGCACGTCGAGTTCCGCCGCAAGGGAGGAGCCGATCTGCTTCGCCTCGCGCTTTTCCTCCACCTTCTTCGCGACGATCTCGCGCACGCGGCGGATCTGCTCCCAATCGTCGAGTGCGGCTTGCGCCAGGCCGTGATCCGGCAGCGCGTGATAGACCTCCTCGAAAACGCTCCTGTCCGCGCTGGCGGTCATCACCTGCCAGGCCTCTTCGGCGGTGAAGCTGAGAATCGGCGCCATCAGGCGCACCAGGCACTGGGCGAGGTGCCACAACGCGGTCTGCGCCGAGCGCCGCGCCGCGGACTTGGCGCCGCAGGTGTAGAGCCGGTCCTTCAGGATGTCGAGGTAGAACGCGCCCAGTTCCTCGGAGCAGAAGGTCTGCAGCTTCTGCGCGACGAGGTGGAACTGGTAGCCCGCGTAGTCCGCGGCGACCGCCTCCTGCAGGCGCGCGCCGAGCGCGAGCGCGTAGCGGTCGATCTCCACCATCTGCGCCACGGGCACGGCGTCGCGCGCGGCATCGAAGTCGGAGATGTTCGCGAGCAGGAAGCGCAGCGTATTGCGGATGCGCCGGTAGCTCTCCACCACGCGCTTCAGGATCTCGTTGGAGATCGAAAGCTCGCCCGAGTAGTCCGTCGCGGCCACCCAGAGCCGCAGGATCTCGGCGCCGAGCGTGTTCGAGACTTCCTGCGGTGCCACGGTGTTGCCCTTGGACTTGGACATCTTGCGGCCCTCGCCGTCCACCACGAAGCCGTGCGTCAGCAGCGACTTGTAGGGCGGCGTGCCGTTCAACATGCAGGACACGAGGAGCGAGGAATGGAACCAGCCGCGGTGCTGGTCGGAGCCTTCCAGGTACATGTCGGCGGGAAAGCCCAGGTCCGCATGCGAGCCGCGCAGCACCGTCTGGTGCGTGGAGCCCGAGTCGAACCAGACGTCCAGCGTGTCGCGGCCCTTCTCATACTGCGAGGCTTCCGCGCCAAGCAGCTCCTCGAGCTTCAGCGTATGCCAGGCCTCGATGCCGCCCTTCTCCACGCGCTTGGCGACCTCCTCGAGCAGCTCCAGCGTGCGCGGGTGCGGCTCGCCGGTCTCGCGGTGCAGGAAGAAGGGCATGGGCGTGCCCCACTGCCGCTGGCGCGATAGCGTCCAATCCGGGCGGTTCGCGATCATGCCGTACAGCCGCGCCTGTCCCCAGGCGGGAAAGAACTGCGTCGCCTCGACGCCGCGCAGCGCCAGCGCGCGCAGGGTTTCCTTCGGCTTCGCGCCCCGGAAACCCGGGACCTGCTCCATGCCGGCGAACCACTGCGTGGTGGCGCGCAGGATCACGGGCGTCTTGTGCCGCCAGCAGTGCATGTAGCTATGCGTGTAGTTCTCCTTGGCGAACAGCACGCCGCGCTCGGCGAGCGTCTTCACCACCTTGCCGTTGGCGTCCCAGATGGACTCCCCGCCGAAGAGCGGCAGCGAAGGCGCGAACTTGCCGTCGCCCATCACCGGCGTGAGGATATCCGCGTCCTTCATGCCGTAGCGGCGGCAGGATTCGAAATCCTCGACGCCGTAGGCCGGGGCCGAATGCACGATGCCCGTGCCGGTGTCCAGCGTCACGTATTCGCCGAGATAGATCGGCGCCTCGCGGTCGTAGAACGGATGGCGAAAGCGCAGGTTCTCGAGCGCCTTGCCAGTGCAGGAGGCGAGCGTGCTGCCCGAGAGCCTGTAGCGGGCAAGGCAGGCCGCCTGCAGGTCGGCGGCAAGGATCAGCAGTCCCTTCTCGGTGTCCACCAGGTTGTAGGTGAACTCCGGATGGACGTTCAACGCCTGGTTGCCGGGCAGCGTCCACGGCGTGGTGGTCCAGATCACGGCATGGCCCGGCTTCTGCGGCAGGCGCGCGAGCCCGAACGCCCGCGCGACCTTGGCGGGTTCCGCGAAGGCAAAACCGACATCGATCGCCGGGTCCTTGCGGTCTTCGTACTCGACTTCGGCCTCGGCGAGCGCCGAGCCGCAATCGAAGCACCAGTTGACCGGCTTCAGGCCGCGGTAGACATAGCCCTTCTCAAGCAGCCGCCCAAGCACGCGCATCTCGTCGGCTTCGTTGCGCGGCGCCATGGTCTTGTACGGGTTCTCCCAGTCGCCCAGCACGCCCAGGCGCCTGAAATCCGCCTTCTGGCGCTCGATCTGCTCGGCGGCGTAGGCGCGGCACAAGCGCAGCGTCTCTTCGGTCGGGAGGTTGCGCCCGTACTGCTTTTCGATCTGCACCTCAATCGGCATGCCATGGCAGTCCCAGCCCGGCACGTAGGGCGCGTCGAAGCCGGCGAGCGACTTCGATTTCACCACCATGTCCTTCAGGATCTTGTTCACGGCGGTGCCGATGTGGATGTCGCCGTTGGCGTACGGCGGGCCGTCGTGCAGCACGAACCTCTTCGGCCGCGAGCGGGCCACCTGGCGCAGGCGGTGGTAGACGCCCTTCTCCTGCCATTGCTTGACCCACTGCGGCTCGCGCTTGGCGAGGTCGCCGCGCATCGGAAACGGCGTATCCGGAAGGTTCAGCGTCTTCTTGTAGTCAGGCATTCGTCTTCTTCGCAAAAAAGGTCCTGGCCTGCGCCGCGTCGCACGCGATCGCCGCGCGCAGCGCCAGCACGCCGTCGTACTTCTCCTCGTCGCGCAGCTTGGCGAGGAACTTCACCTGCAGATGGCGCCGGTAGAGATGCCCGGAATAATCCAGCAGGTGCGCTTCCAGCAGCGGCACCGTGGTCGGGTTGATGGTCGGGCGCCGGCCGACGCTCGCCACCCCGGGACGCCATTGCGCTTCGCCCTCGATCCGGCACTCGACGACGAAGACGCCCGCCAGCGGCGGCGGCCGGCGCAGTACGAGGTTCGCGGTCGGGAAGCCCAGCTCGCGCCCGCGCTTCTCGCCATGCGCGACGCGCCCGCTCATGGTGTAAGGCCTGCCCAGCAATCGCTCGGCCGCGGCGAGGTCGCCGGCCGCGAGTGCCGCGCGCACGGCGGAGCTGGACACCCGCTCGCCGTGCAGGGCCACCTCCGGCATCGCCTCGAGCTCGAAGCCGCTGCGCTCGGCGAGCTTCTCGAGCAGCGCGAAATCGCCGCCGCGCTTCGCGCCGAAGCGGAAATCGCGCCCCACCAGCAGCCAAGCGGCGCGCAGCCCCCGCACCACGACTTCCTCGACGAAGCGCTCGGCTGCCAGCGCCGCGAGCCGCGCATCGAAGCGCGCAACATGCACCCGCCCCACGCCCGACGCCGCCATCAACTCGAGCTTGTCGCGCAGCCGCGTGAGCCGCGCCGGCGCGGTCGCGGGAGAGAAGAACTCGCGGGGATGAGGCTCGAAAGTCAGCACGCAGGCAGGCAGCTTGAGGGCGCGCGCGCGCGCCACCGTTCGCTCGAGCATCGCCTGATGACCGCGGTGGACGCCGTCGAAGTTGCCGATGGTGAGCGCCTGGGGGCCGCCCCCCGGCGCAATGGACCCGTGCGTGACCCGCATCCGCGCGTGTAAAATGCTGAATTATAGCGGCTTTCGGGGAGGCGACCATGCAGACTCTCGAGCAGCAGATGAGCTTCTACGCGGCCTACCATCAGAACCCGCGCAACAAGGCGACGCACTTCGTCGGCGTGCCGATGATCATCTTCGGGTTGTTCATCGCGCTCGGCTGGGCGCGCATCGAAGTGGGCGGCGTGACGCTCAGCGCCGCCATGCTGCTCGCCGCGATCGTGCTCGTCTGGTATTTCCTGCTCGATGTGCCTCTCGCTGCGGCGATGCTCGCGGTCAACGCGCTGCTCCTCTACCTCGCCGATCTCGTCTCGGTGCAGCCGATGGCCGTCGGCGCCGCCTGGTTCCTCGTCTTCTTCGGCGGCGGCTGGGCGGTCCAGCTGATCGGCCACGCGTTCGAGGGCCGCAAGCCCGCGCTGGTGGACAACTTCTTGCAGATCTTCGTCGCGCCCATCTTCCTCGCGGCGGAGGCGTTCTTCGCGCTCGGCTACAAGCCGGTGCTGCACGCGGCGGTGCAAAAGCGCGCGAGGGAGATGCGCGCGGCCGCCGGCATCGTCGAGCGCACTGCGGCGGCCTGACCGCTCAATTGAGGCGCGCGCAAATCGCGCCCAGTTCGAGCACGCGCGCGCGCATTTCCTCGATGTCCGGCGCATCGGGCGCGAGCGCGGAGTAGTCCACCAGGTCCTTGAGCGCCGCGCGGTGGCACTCCATCCGCTGGTACAGCAGGCCCCGCTCGCGCAGCTCGCCGTGCGCGTCCGGCGCCACCACCAGCATGCGGTTGAGCACGTCGAGCAGGCGCTCGGGCTTGTCCGCCTCACGATAGATGCCCTTGAGGTTGCGCAGCAGGCGCGCCAGGATCTGACGCTTGCCGGCCGGCTCGAGGAACTGCTCGAGCGGCATCTCGTCGAGAGGCACCGGCCCGGTGGCTCCCTCTGGAATGACGCGCCGCAGCCGCGCGCGCAGGTCGGCTTCGGACTGCGGCTCGCCTTCGGCAAACGGGTCGAGCACCAGCAGCGCCCCGCGCAATCGCAGGCGCACCAGGAAGTGGCCGGGAAACGATACGCCTTCCAGGGACAGGCCGACGCGGCGCCCAATCTCCATGTACAGCACCGACAGCGTCAACGGAATGCCGGTGCGGCGGTCGAGCACCTCGTTCAGGTAGCTGTTGCGCGGGTCGTAATAGTGGTTCGCGTTTCCGGTGTAGCCGAGTTCAGCGAACAAGAACTCGTTGAGCGCCGCGATCCGTTCCTCGGCGTCGTCCGCTTCGGCGAGGCGACCGCGCAGGCGCGCCGCCAGGCGCTCGATCTCGCCGAGGTAGCCGTCGACATCCAGGCCCGGATACGCATCCTGCGCGATCAGGAGGCACGCGCGCGCCAGGTCGATCGCCGGTTCTTCGCGCGCCATCAGCTCGGCGAAGCGGTCCGGCGATTGCATCAGGATGGTTCCTGCCGCGAGAAGTCGCGCCACCTCAGGCCGAAGGCGTAGAGGAGACCCAGGTACACCAGCACGCCGAGCGCCACCAGTCCGGCCACCGCCGGCACCTTTTGCTGCCAGTGCGCCGAAAGCCACCAGGCCGCCGGACCCATCGCGTAGTAGAGCACCGCCGCCATCGCCCCCACGGCGATCACGAGCTTCGCAGCGAACTGCGCCCAGCCCGGCTGCGGATCATAGATGGCGCGCCGGCGCAGGTGGTAGTACAGCAGCCCCGCATTCAGGCAGGCGCCCAGCCCGATGGCGAGCGCGAGCCCCGCATGCTTGAGCGGCACGATGAACGCCGCATTCATTGCCTGCGTCGCGACAAGCGTGAAGATGCCGATCTTCACCGGGGTGACGACGTTCTGCCTGGCGTAGAAGCCGGGTGCCAGGATCTTCACGAGGATCATGCCCACCAGCCCGATGCTGTAGGCGACGAGCGCCTGCCGCGTCATCCAGACGTCCTCCGACGCGAAGCGGCCGTAGTGAAACAGCGTCGCGACCAGCGGCACCGCGAGCACCGCCAGCGCCGCCGCGGCGGGCGCGGCGAGCAATAGCGTCACGCGCAGGCCCCAGTCGAGCAGCCTGGCGTATTCGCCGGTCGCACCGCTCGCGTGGTGGCGCGACAGGCTCGGCAGCAGGATGGTGCCCACCGCCACGCCGAGCACGCCCGCGGGAAATTCCATCAGGCGATCGGCGTAATAGAGCCACGACACGCTGCCGGAGACGAGGAACGAGGCGAAGATCGTGTTGATCAGCAGCGAGATCTGGCTCACCGACACGCCGAACACCGCCGGCGCCATCAGCTTGAGCACGCGTGTGACACCCGGGTGGTGCAGATTCAGGCGCCAGCGCGGCAGCATGCCGATGCGCGCGAGGAACGGCAGCTGCAGCGCGAGCTGCAGCACGCCGCCGACGAACACCGCCCAGGCAAGCACCCGCACCGGCGGGTCGAAGCGGTCGGCAAAGAACGCCGCCCCGACAATGAACGAGACGTTGAGCAGCACCGGCGTAAATGCCGGCACCGCGAAGCGGCTCCAGGCGTTGAGCACCCCCGCAGCGAGCGCCACCAGCGAGATGAAGGCGATGTACGGAAAGGTGATGCGCAGCAGGCTCACGGTGAGCTCGAACTTGCCGGGGTCGGCGGCAAAGCCGGGCGCCGTGACGTAGACGATGAAAGGCGCCGCGGCGATGCCGAGCGCCGCCGCGATCACCAGGGCGACGCCGAGCAGCGTGGCAACGGCATCGACCAGCGTGCGCGTGTCCTCGGGCGACTGGCGGTTGCGGTACTCGCTCAGGATCGGCACGAACGCCTGCGAGAACGCGCCTTCGGCGAACAGGCGCCGCAGCAGGTTGGGAATGCGGAACGCCACGAAGAAAGCGTCGGTGGCAAGGCCCGCGCCGAACAACCGCGCGATGAAGAAATCGCGCGCGTAGCCGAGCACCCGCGACAGGAACGTCATGCTGCTCACCGTGGCGAGGGCGCGGAGCAGGTTCATCCTGCGACTCCCATCGGCAGGCTCATCCCGCGGCTCCCGGAGGCAGGGTCATGCTAGAATCCGGCCCCTTTTCCGAACCGGATCCGAGCCATGGCCAACATCAAGTCCGCGCGCAAGGCAGCGCGCCAAGCGGTGAAGCGCCGCGCCCACAACGCCTCGCAGCGCACCCAGCTCAGCACCGCGGTGAAGAACGTCGAAAAGGCGATCGCCGCGGGCGACAAGGCCAAGGCCACCGCCGCGCTGGAGCGCTCGCGCAGCGTGATCGACCGCATGGCCGCCAAGGGCATCGTGCACAAGAACCACGCGTCGCGCCAGAAGAGCCGGCTCGCGCACGCGATCAAGGCGATGCAGTAGCCGCATCAGACGGCGTCGCCCGCTCGCTGCAGCCCGGCGAGCCGCTTGTCCACCGCCACGCAGCGCACGCCCCCGGAGGTGACCGGGTGCACGTAGGGCGAGGAGCGCATGCGGGATTATACTTGCGCCCCTCATGGCGAAGCCCGTCAGCCGCATCCTCGTCGTCAACGACGAGCACCTCGTGCTGCGCGAGTTCGTGAAAGGCCTGAACGCCGCGGCGCGCTCGCTCGACAACCCGCTCGGCATCACCTTCGCCGGTGTCACCACCGCCAAGGAAGCGCTCGCGGCGATCGAATCCGACGGCGACATCCAGGCGGTGCTGGTGGACGACACGCTGTATACCCTGGGCAAGCAGAACGGCCACGGCGCCAGCCAACACCAGCGCAGGCTGCAGGTCTCGGCCCTCGAGTTCGTGCAGCGCATCACGCGCTTTCGCCCCGAGCTCGACGTCTACATCCTCATCGCGCAGGAGAAGGAGGACGACGTGGTGGATGCGCTGTTCACCGAGTCGGTGGATGGCTACTTCTACCGCGAGGAACGCGACTACCGCGGCATCTACCGCATCCTCAACGCGCAAATCCAGGAGCGTGCGCGCACGCCCTTCACCGACCAGCTGAAGAACTACGTGTGGATGGCGAAGGACCAGTGGCATACGCCAGGCCACTCCTCCGGCGAATCCCTGCGCGGCAGCCCCTGGGTGAACGACTTCTACGAGTTCATGGGCGAGCACGTGTTCGACGCCGACCTCTCGGTGTCGGTGCCGATGCTCGACTCGCTGATGGAGCCCAAGGGCGTGATCGCGGAGGCGCAGCACATGGCCGCCAAGGCCTTCGGCGCGCGGCGCACGTTCTTCGCCACCAACGGCACCTCCACCGCCAACAAGGTCATCTTCCAGACGCTGCTCGCGCCGGGCGAGAAGCTGCTGCTCGACCGCAACTGCCACAAGAGCGTGCACCACGGCGTGGTGCTCTCCGGCGCGCACCCTGTTTATCTCGACTCGGCGCTCAACCGCAAGTACGGCCTGTACGGGCCGGTGCCGAAGAAGACGCTGCTCGAGGCGATACGCCGCCACCCCGACGCGCAGGCACTGATCCTCACCTCCTGCACCTACGACGGGCTGCGCTACGACCTTGCGCCGATCGTCGAGGCCGCGCACGCCAAG
>Ga0326726_10000802_pt1 | contig 28769 bp, 24 predicted proteins | sample MHFenrmetagenome_2_FD_207603 | JGI IMG/M metagenome (GOLD analysis project Ga0326726, IMG submission 207603) | Lab enriched peat soil microbial communities from Michigan Hollow, Ithaca, NY, United States - MHF15MN | ecosystem: Environmental > Terrestrial > Soil > Wetlands > Peat | place: USA... | reverse complement strand
TATCGCCGCCGCGGCCATCGAATACGTTTTGGTAAATGCCAGAGGACGAAATAGTCGCCCTTCCTGAGCCTCCAGTGTGAAGACGGGGATGAACGATACTGTAATCACGAGCAGAGAATAGAAGAGGGCCGGCCCGACCTCTTTTGACGCTTCGAGGATGACTTGCCAGTGCTCCTTGCGCTGATCGGGCGCCTGTAGCGCTTCATGCTCGATGTGTTTATGAGCATTCTCGATCATGATAATCGCCGCATCCACCATCGCGCCGATGGCGATTGCTATCCCGCTGAGCGACATGATATTCGCGTTGATTCCCTGCATCTTCATGACGATGAATGAAATCAGGATCGCAGTTGGGAGTGTGATAATTGCCACGAATGCACTTCTGGCATGGAGGAGGAAGATGATGCAAACGATCGCTACAATGATAATCTCCTCGGTGAGCTTATCCTTGAGAGTGTCGATGGCTCGAATGATCAGACTCGAGCGATCATATGCAATATTGATCTTGACATCCTGAGGGAGCCCCTGTTTCAGCTCCTCAAGCCTGGTCTTTACATTCTCGATCACCCGGAGAGCATTCTGGCCATAGCGCATGACGATGATGCCGCCCACAACCTCACCTTCGCCATTGCTCTCCGCAAGACCACGACGCATGAGGGGGCCGATTGTGACGTCGGCGATATCTCTGACGTAGACTGGCGTACCACTCTTTGCATCGACCATGACGGGAACAGCCTTGATGTCATCGATCGACTTGATGTAACCGAGCCCCCGCACCATGAATTCCTTCTCGCCCATCTCGATAACTTCTCCACCGACATCGTTGTTGGAATTCTTGATCGCCATCTCCACCATGTTCAGGGGGATCCTGTACGCAAGCAGCTTCGTTGGGTCGACGGTTACCTGGTACTGCTTTACGAAGCCACCGATACTCGCAACTTCCGCGACACCACTGACCGAGGTCAAGCCGTATTTCAGGTACCAGTCCTGGTAGGAGCGCAGTTCCTGAAGGGAGTGCTCATTAGAGGTCAACGTGTATTCGAAAACCCATCCAACACCTGTCGCATCAGGTCCAAGGGTAGGTATCACCTTTTGGGGGAGGCGCTTCTGTGCATAATTCAGGTATTCAAGCACCCGGCTTCTTGCCCAATAGAGATCAGTGCCGTCCTCGAAAATGACATAGACGAGAGAATACCCGAAAAACGAATACCCACGCACGACCTTGGAACCCGGGACCGAGACCATTGCGGTTGTGAGCGGATACGTTACCTGATCCTCCACAATCCGGGGAGATTGTCCGGGATATTCGCTGTAGATGATCACTTGAACGTCGCTGAGGTCCGGAATTGCATCGATAGGAATGTTAACCATGGAATAGATGCCCCAGCCGATCAGAAAGGTCACGGCAAGAATCACCATGAATTTGTTTTTGACGGACAACTCAATGATTTTCTTGAGCATTTCGGGTATCCTTACTGTGACGGCCGCCGGTTTAGAGAAATTGGCATCGAACTATCGCTTGACATACTTGTCAGGGGTTGCCTTGAACTTCTCCATGTCTTCCGTGCTGCAGAAGTAATACTTCTTCCCGTTGTACGTGTAGGAGAGGTTTTCATCCCCGCTGGCTTCCATTCCGCCGACCGGATCAATCAGCTTCTCTGCTCGCACTTCGTCGCTCGAATCCTTACTGCTTCCGGTTTTCTTTTGAATGGGTTTCTTTGTATCAGGCACGTTCTTCATATCGTGATTCTGACCCTTTTTTGTATCGGGACTCATCTCCTTCATGTCATGCCCTTTGTGCTCTTCACCCGCCGGCTTCGCTTCTTCCATCGGCTTGGACATGTCCATTCCGGCATGGCCCGCCATCTGGCTGATCGCGGCCTTGAGGTTGCTTTCAGAGTCAATCAGGAATTGAGAAGAGACGACAATCTTTTCCCCTTCCTTTACTCCTTTGAGGACCTGAACATACCCCTCGGCCGTAACGCCAAGCGTCACTTGACGAGGATCGAAATACCCGCCGCCCAAAGCGATAACAGCAATGTTGCGTTCCCCGGAATGGATAATTGCCTGTTCGGGAACGGCAACGGCTTCCACAGTCGTTGGCGAGGAGATTTCTACCGTGGCAAACATCTCGGGTTTAAGTTCAAGCGAGGGCGTATTGCGCACCTCAACGCGCACTCTGGCAGTCTTCGTTTCCATGTTCAGCATCGGATAGATGTAGGTTATTCTCCCCTGGAATTTCTTTCCGGAGAGATAGGAAAGCTCAATGCTGACCTTCTGACCCGTTTTCACCCAGGGGAGCTCGTACTGGTAGATATCGGCTAAAACCCAGACGGTGGAGAGATCGGCGATCCTGTACAGCTCCATGCCGGCCATGACGCTCTGTCCTTTGTACACCATTTTGTCAATCACATATCCGTCAGCGGGAGAGTTGAACAGCATCGTCTTCTTCGGCTGGCCGCGCCGTTCCAGTTCGGTGATTTCCGACTCGGGGATATCCCAGTTGAGAAGCCTCCGCCTTGCACTTTCCACAAGGGACTGGCCGCCTTTGCGTGCCTCCTCCAGGTTGCTCATTTCCAACCGCTTCTGGTACCGGACAGCTTGGAGATACTCCTCCTGTGTGCTGACGAGTTCCGGGCTGTAGAGTTCAAGAAGTGGTTCCCCTTTGCGGACCGGCTTGCCCGTATAGTCAACGTACAACTTCTCGACCCATCCCATGATCTTCGAGTTGATCGAATACACCTTTGTTTCGTCGGATTGTACTTTCCCCACCGCGCGAATGATCCTGTTCAACCTTCGGACCGCCACCTCTTCAACTTTCACGCCGATGTTCTGCACGGTTACCGGATCAATCTTGATCCCCTTCGTGCCGCTTTCACCCTCGTACACGGGGACCAAATCCATTCCGCAATCCGGGGCTTTACCAGGTTTGTCAGAAGTAAACCAGGGATGCATGGGGTCCTTGTAGTAGGCGATTCTCTTCTCGCCACCTCCGCCAGGTTCTTCAGCATAGACAGGGACGTAGTCCATGCCATCCGGGGCCTTTTTTGGCGTGGCAGACGTATTTTCTGGGTTCATGGGATCACGATAAAGGAGGATCCTCCGTTCTCCCGATTTGCCGCTGCCCGTTGACGGGCGAAAGATGAGCCAGCCGGCACCCAATCCGATAACAGCACAAACGACCGCGGTGATGATGGTTTTCTTCATGACTGCTTGCTCCTGTTATTCAACTCTCTGTGCAATCTCGGCGATGTCCAACCCAACGGCCTGTTCGAGCTGAGCCTGGCTCGCCATATAGCTCATCACCGCCATATAGTAATCGAGTCGCACCATCAGCAGCATCCGGTAGGCATCGATGAGCATCAGAAATTCCGTCTTGCCCGTTTGGTACGCGGCAATGGTGGATTGGAGCGTTTGTTCGGCCTGGGGGATGGTCGTGTTTTTGTACAGCAATACGACGTTCTGGGTTGTCTGCACCTTGACCAGGGCATTCTGCACATCGAAGAGTGTCATGTTTTTCATGTAGTTGTATTCTTCCTCGGCCTTCTTCACGTTCAACTCGTTCTCGTCCACCTTCGAGGACGTCCTGCCGCTCGCCCACGGGGCAATGGGAATGCTGATACCGACCATCACAGCCCAGAAGTCATCCCCCGTCATTGCCATGTCCTTATACATAATTCTTGCCATAACATCGGGGAAGTACTCTCGTTTGGAAGCGGAAAGGTCAGCCCTGTTCATCTCAATGCCGAAGTTCATCGCCTGAAGTTCGGGGCGGTTCGCAAGTGCGAGCGGACGAAGCTGTTCAAATGTCCATCCGGGAATCTTCCTCTCGATGTCAGGCACTTGTCCAATCGCCGCATCTGCCGGTCTGCTGAGGATCGTATTGATCATCAATTCGGCAACCAACCGTTCCCTCTGCAGGTTGAGCCCTTCGTTAATAAGCGTTGAAAGCTCAGTCTGTGCCCGAAGAATATCAGGTTGTTTTCCCATCCCCACTTCATACTGCTTCGCCGCGATGTCCACGAACTTCCTCATGAGATCCTGATTCTCGGCGTTAATGTCGATCTTGCGCTGCGCCAGGTAAAGCTCATAGTAAGCAATCTTCAGGTCTTTGATGACTCTGCGTTCCAGGGCTTTGAAATTCTCCTCAAGCATCGCGGTGTTCCTCTCTGCAGCTTCACCCATGGAGGAGAGTTTGCCCGGGAATGGAAACATTTGTTGAACAAAGTAGTCCGTCTCCATTCCATTCTTTACAGGGTTGGGGAAGGACTTAATGGGAGTCTGGTAGAATTCAACGCCCACCTGCGGCGCCTCCCAGGAGGTAACCTGGTCGGCCTTTGCCCGCGCAGCAGAGGTCTGATGTTGCGCCGCGTGCAACTGCGGATTGTTCTGAAGTGCCTCGGCAATAAGACTGTCAAGCATTGAAGCACCGTGGTCCTGGCCGTAGCCACACACGGGTGCGGCAAGCATGATGAGGACTCCCGCTGCCGGGAAAAACTTTGTCATGACTGACACTCCTCGTTCGGTGGTGGAGAATGGAGATGGACCGTCTACTGCGCACTTGCATGCGGCAAGCTGCAACACTCACAAACGAACGCACTGCATCCGTTCAGGAGTGTCGCACGTGTGAAGAGGGTGGGTCTAAATCAGGAGCGCTTCGTGGAGGACGTACTTCTCCCCTGAAAGCGGAGAGGAGTCGACAAAGAAGGAACTACGGATTGCTACTGAGGTGAGCAGCGCCGATTCCTGGCTTGATGCGAGGATGGTGTTAAGCGTGAGGATAACCCGTGAGGCCTTTTCCCCATGCACCTGCTCATGGAGCGCCTGGAGATTCGGTAAGCCCCCTCCCACGAACTTGACGTGACAAGCGACTTCGTCTTTCAGTGCAGGTCCGTGTGAAGAAGCCTGTGAAGACTCACACATTGTGTCGTGGGGATTCCCAGAACATTGGCAACCGCTGCTCTGCATCACGCACGAGTGAATAACTGCCGTAAAGCCGGCGTTGCCAAGGAAGAACAACATGACAATTGCCCCATGAAGCAGGGTAGCTGACTTTGGCAGCCTGTTTACAGATTTCACGTGATTGATAACTCCCATGCGTGACCTTGCAGGTGACCTCGAGAGTCAGACCAGGGGTCTGTCAATGATGATGCCATTCTTCCCGTATCCTTTTAAAACGCGGGAATCGTCTGATTCGTTCCGGTATCGCGGGTGCTTTTTGCGACCTCGTGAACTGCAGGAGCGAATTCTCAATTACGAGAATCGCAATCTCGCCCTTCCCCGGCGATCGATTTACCATCGCAGCATCCTCACGGGCAGAGATCCCCCCCGGCGGCGCCTCATTTCCTGTTAAAAGCCCGTAATATGTCCACGAGCAATTTCCACCCTTCTTCCCGTTTCCAAACGCGGAGGTATGAACACGAATCGGCAACGCCCGAAATAGCAATGCCGTAAACGTAGCCGAGGTCTCCCGCCTTCGATAGGCCGGAACCGCGAGGCTCGAATTTTCCAGGGGTAGGTTGAGCTCCAAGAAAGTGAACGGCGTCTGCTTTTCCGATTGCCGGAAACTCGCCGTCGCGATAGACCCGGACTCTCGCTGCACCGAATTTTTCGAGAGAGGGTCCGGCTCCGTTCTTAGAAGTCTCGTCCGTATACTTGCGTTCGGTTTCCAGGAAATGGCTCTCCTCGCTCCTGTGCATGTCATCGGGATGGTGAAGAGTGGAGTACTGCGGCACCTCCGGCGTCTCTTCAGCACGAGGATAGTCTCCGCCGAGGTCTAGTACGACGCTCCAGGTTCCGCTCGAATCCTTTCGCCATACGGAACCGAAAAAGCCGAATGCAACGGCGGCAGAATCCTTCGCCATCCTGTATTCCCAGGGGCCTGTTGAATATCCGAGGTCCTGCGACGAAGCGACCTGAACAAACGTCGGATACCATGTCAGAACGCCACGGGTCGGGGCATGTTGTTCCCAGAACGGTCTGGCTCTTTGCGGGGCGGGATAGAAACCGATGCAGTCTTCCGAAAAGAAACGAAGGAAGGAATCGCGCGTGCCGATCCTTTCCGATTCCGCCGAGAAAGCCTTTTCGCGGCCAGCGAGGTCATTCGCAACGGAATCGACTTGAGCATATATTGTCGATGTCGCCAGCGAAGCGAGCAAGAGCAGACATGCGAAAGGAGCTCCACACTTCGCGGGGAAAATTCTGTCGATACTTTGTCGGGCAATCAGCAGAGTATTCATGCCAAGTTTCTTTTACTTATGATTGCACGCCGGCCTTCTCGTAATACTTTTCGCATTCCTTCTCTCTTCCGCGGATCACTCTTTTTCCTTTGAGCGGACCGCGCTGCTCAGTCACAACTGTGCATTGTTGCTCACCCTTTCCTTTCGCAGCATAGACTACCACCCAGTCGTCAGTCTTTTTCAGTTTGTGTGCGGTAGCGGTATTTGAAAACATAATCGTGAATTTCCATTCTTCGCGCGTCGTCGAGAAGATGGGAAGCCATGCCTTCTTCTCAGGATTGAGGAGACGGGGAGCGATCCGTTTCAGTTTTCCCGCATCTGCTTTGCTCCGGTATTCAGCGTCCATTGCCAGAATGAGCGAAACCTGAGGTGACGGGACGGATTTTGTTGCGCGAGGTTCCGCCTCGTGACTTTCGCGTGCCTTTGCCAGATCCTCCTCACTTGTCTCCTTCCGAAGATCTTCAAGCAGTGAAACTTTGCCCTTCTTGATGTATTCTTCAATCAGGCCGGCAATGCGCGACCCAATCCCCGGGATTCCTTCCAACGCCTGAACTCCTTGTTCTTTGACATGTTCTCCAAGCGGAGCGCGCCGCGCGCGTATCGATTGGGCTGCAGAACGATAGCTGCGTATCCTGAAAGGATTCTCTTCCCCCGCCGCGAGGTAATCGGCGATCGTATCAAGAATTGCCGCAATATCCTTGTTGTTCGGAAAGGCGGAAGGCATTCGATTTTGCCCACATGTGAGCAACGGAGTAACATTATAGGAAGTCAGGGAGCGAGTGTCAAGAGAAGAGCTGCGAAGCGAGCGCCTTGGTGGCCGACAAGTGGCAAAGCAATCCGGATTCCTTTCTTAAACACACAGTTGGGCTGGAGACGCCATTTGCCGGAAAGTCTGCGACATCCTTCGACTCGGTCGCTCCGCTCCCTCGCTCAGGATGACGATAGTGATATACTTGACCCCGCCAAAAGACTTGTCGTCACCCTGAGCAAGTCCGCCGCAGTCGGAAAGTGAGCGCGTCGAAGGGTGGCATTGAAACAGTTGCGCCGGATTTCCGTATACTTAAGCCTCTTCCCTCATTACTTAGCCTCGACCTCAACCTTAATCTCAGTCTTAATCTCATCCTAAAACTCAACCTTCCACAGGCTTGCACTATGAATACCCGCACCATGCTTTGCTTGGGCCTGCTCCTGCTCTTATCACCTATGTTGCTGTTGGGCCAGGAGGAGAGCCGCTTGCTTCGCTTTCCTGCAATTCACGGGGATCAGGTTGTCTTCACGTACGCAGGAAATCTTTACACGGTGTCCGCGCAGGGTGGCGTTTCCAGGCGCTTGACAAGCGACAAGGGCTACGAGATGTTCGCGCGATTCTCACCCGACGGCAAGACCCTCGCCTTCACGGGACAGTATGACGGCAACACGGAGGTGTATGTCATGCCTGCGGAAGGGGGCGTCCCGACCAGGGTGACATATACCGCAACGCTTGGCCGGGACGACGTTTCAGACCGGATGGGGCCGAACAACATCGTGATGGCGTGGCGGGATGCCTCTCACATCGTGTACCGCTCGCGTCAGATAGAATGGAACGATTTCAAGGGGCAACTGTTCCAGGTTTCGGTCGGCGGCGGACCATCCGAACAGCTTCCCCTTCCCCGCGGCGGCTGGTGCACCTTTTCGCCCGACGGAAAAAGCATGGCGTACAACCGGGTCTTCCGCGAGTTCCGGACCTGGAAGCGATACCGCGGTGGCCAGGCGGACGACATCTGGCTTTATGATTTTGGCACTGCTGCCACGACGAACATTACCGACAATCCCGCTCAGGATGTCTACCCGATGTGGCGCGGAACGAAGATTTATTTCCTGTCCGACAGGGATGACAACAAGCGAATGAACCTGTACGTGTACGACCTCACGACAAAACAAACGGCAAAACTGACGAACTTCACCGACTACGACATCAAATTCCCGTCGCTCGGAGACAACGACATCGTGTTCGAGAACGGTGGCTTCATCTACCGGTACCCCCTCAGTGGCTCGCCGATGCAGAAGCTGAGCATCATTATTGACGAGGATCTCGTGTCCGGCAGGGGAGGAATATGGGACGTAAGCAAAGAGGTCACCAATTACGAAATCGCTCCTGACGGGAACAGAGCATTGTTCGGCGCCCGGGGGGATGTCTTCACCGTTCCCGTCAAGTACGGCAACACACGAAACATCACCTCGACCCCCGGCGTGCACGAGCGTAATTCGAAGTGGTCTCCCGACGGGGAGTGGATCTCCTACATTTCCGATGTAACCGGCGAGGACGAGATCTGGATTGCACCTCAGAAAGGCGAAGGTAAGCCGGTGCAGCTGACCCGCGGTGGCGACACATACAAATACCAGCCTTACTGGTCTCCTGACAGCAAGAAACTCCTCTGGGCGGACAAGAAACTTCGCCTTCAATACGTGGACGTTGATTCAAAGAACGTCACTCTGGTTGCGACAGCAACGGCCTGGGAATTCAGCGACTATTGTTGGTCGCCTGATGCAAAATGGATCGCATATGCGAAGCCGGAAGAGAAGGTGATGACGACGATTCAGCTCTACTCGGTGGAGAACAAATCAACCGTCGAAGTCACCGATGGCTGGTTTGACTCCAGCGCCCCCGCCTTCAGCAGCGACGGCAAATACCTCTTCTTTGTTTCCGACAGGAACTTTACGCCGACATATGGAGTGTTGGAGTGGAACCACATTTACCGTGATCTGTCGTCCCTCTACCTGATCACGCTGGCACAAGATACCAAGTCACCCCTCGAGCCGAAGAGCGACGAGGTCAAAATTCAGGAAGCGAAAAAGGGGACCGGCAAGGAGAAGGATGAGAGCAAGCCCGATGGCAAGAAAATACCGCAGGTGAAGGTTGACCCGCAGGGGATACAAAGCCGCATTGCGAACATCCCCGTCACGCCCGCATCGTATCGCAATATCCAGTCTGTGGGAGACAAGATCTACTACATTCGCAGCGGCAGCAGGGATGAAAAGCCCAAACTTTTTCTCTATGAATTCGACAAGCAGAAGGAAACCGAACTCGGGGAATTCAACGGCTTCGAGATTTCTGCCGATGGAAAGAAAATGCTTGTAGGTCAGGCGCAGACCTATGCAATTATCGATCTGCCGACGGGAAAGATCGAGATGAAGGAGCATCTGGATCTCGGCAACATGAAGGTCACTCTGGACCGGCGGGCTGAATGGAATCAGATTTTCCACGAATGCTGGCGGCAGATGCGGGACTTCGTCTACGACCCGCACTTGCATGGCGTCGACTGGCCGGGCATCCAGAAGAAATACGGGGCATTGCTCCCTTATGTAAATCACCGTGCGGACCTCACATACATCATCGGCGAGATGATCGGAGAGCTCGACCTCGGGCATACGTACGTGGGGGGAGGAGATTATCCGAAACCGGACCGCGTTCCTGTGGGGCTTCTGGGCGCGAGGATCGAGCGTGATACGAAGTCTCACTATTTCCGCATCGTTAAAATCCTGAAGGGACAGAATTGGGATAAGAAACTCCGCTCCCCGCTCACCGAAATCGGGGTCAACGCGCATGAGGGAGATTACATCATTGCCATGGACGGGGTGCCGACAAACACCATGGCCGACATCGAGCAGGCCCTTGTGAATACTGCAGGCAAACAGGTCACCCTTCGGCTCAATTCTGCGCCGCGGGAGGAGGGGAGTCACGAGGCGGTCGTTGTGCCGACAGATGACGAACGACAACTTTATTACCTGAACTGGGTCGAAGGAAACATTGACAAGGTAACAAAGGCAACCGACGGCAAAGTGGGATACGTTCACATCCCCGATATGGGTGCGTCGGGACTGAACGAGTTCGTCAAGTATTACTATCCCCAGATCAGGAAGCAGGCTCTTATCGTTGACGTCCGCGGGAACGGCGGGGGCAACGTATCTTCGCAGATCATCGAACGTTTACAACGGGAGATCGCCATGATTGACGTCGCACGGAACACCGCCCCTGGTCTGAACCCGGGGGGTATGGTGTACGGGCCAAAGGTCATGCTTCTTGACGAGTTCTCGGCGTCTGACGGAGATATCGTGGCGTACCGATTCAAGAAATACAAGATTGGTCCTGTGATCGGCAAACGCAGCTGGGGAGGCGTCGTGGGGATCCGCGGCTCACTCCCCCTGCTCGACGGCGGTTTCCTCAACCGCCCGGAATTCTCCCGGTATGACGTCGAAGGGAAGGAATGGATCATTGAAGGACACGGGGTGGATCCGGACATCGTGGTCGACAACGATCCCGCTCATGAATATGCCGGCGTGGACGATCAGCTGAACAAGGCGATCGAGGTCATCAAAGACCTTTCGAAGAACATCCCCTCGGAGCTTCCGCCTCCGCCGCCGTATCCGAAGAAGTAGGGAAGAGCAGATTAAAATTGAGCTTTAGATTGAGGTTGGGGAGAAGCAATTGGAAATGACGAATAGGCAACAGGCAATTGGAAATGAATTGCCTGCTGCCTATTTCTTTATGCACCCTGCACATTGCCAATTGAATTGTTGACTCACCGGACGAGCAAGAGTTTCTTCGTTTGTACGTACCCCCCTGCCTGGATTCGGTAAAAATACACACCGCTTGCCAGGGTTTTCCCGTCGAATTCGACCTGTTGATATCCAGCCTCCTGATCACCGTTCACCAGTACTGCAACTTGCTGCCCCAGCGCATTGTAAACAGACAGAAAGACACGACTTCCATGTGGCAAACTGTATCGAATCGTGGTCGTTGGGTTAAAGGGGTTCGGGTAGTTCTGCTCGAGGCCAAATGCCGGAGGGATGCCCGGCTCTGTTCCAACACCAATGACAGGAACAGTCGTGTCTTCAAGATACTTTTGATAGACCTGGGACCACTCATACGCCGAATTATACGCCGTGAGTTGTGCATTGTCCCATGTCAAAGAACCAATGGGGAGTCCGTCGATTTGGGAGAGATACGTTGACTGGCCAAAATTTTCCGTGAGATCAGTGAACTTTCCAATTCCCGCTCCATTTTGAGTCAGTGAGTCTGATTTCACGCCATTCACAATACCCGGGAGCGTTTCAGGGTCATAGTCACCAAATATGTACTTAGAATGAACGATGTCGGGTGCAGTGGGAAACCTTGGATCGCCCCAAAGGTTTTGATTCCATTGCGCCATCATGGTCACTACCGATGTATCGGCGATACCGGGCGTAAGAGTCCCCGGGTTCACTGTTTGCGTTCTCTTTTCAACGAATCCACCGTTCGGCGGTCCGTATGCAGCAAAGAAACTTTGCGTACGCAAGTTCATCCACTCGCCCGGTACATTTCTGATGGGGAACGGGGGATTGAAATAATACCAGGTCAGATACGAAGGGAGTGCGTCAAAGCTGGCAAGTTTATAGGCACTGGAATTGTAGTACCCGTCAACCAGGATTGGATCATAATAGTTAATATTGTCCGAAACAAAGACCTTCAGTCTATTCAGTTGCAGATCGGGGGAGTAATGTGTCTCGTCGATTTGGTATTTCGGCTGTACGATGACGTCATCCCAGGAGCTGATGGAATCAACATCGATGGTGCTGCTGAACGGTCTTCGAGGAGCCGAACCACTGACTGTTATGTTGGTATCTTCGCCAACCCAGTTTTGATTGATGAAAATGTTATTGACGACAAACAGTTGACGGTGATACGGACCCAGGAGCCAGTTCTTCTTGTTATTGACGATCGTGTTGTGATTGAAATATGCAAAGTCTGTAAGTTCATTCCACTGGAAGAATGTCAGACCCCCGCCCGTTACGGTGCAGTTCTCGACCCATAAGGTATCAATGGGATGTTTGCACTGGAACACTCTCGAACCCCACCACTGTCCCGGATAGAACAAATTCCTGAAATAGGAGCGGGTTATAAAGAATTTCGCACCATACGGCCAACCGCCGATCGCACCGGATTCATTTGTGCAATCAAATAGGTCGACGTTCGAGAACTCGAACAGGCAATTGTCGATGGTCAACGATTGCGGCATCTGGTTTTTCGTGCCGCAATAGAAGAGCTCAATGGTCTGATACCCATCCAGTTGCCGGCTGACATAGTAGATATTTTCGAACTTCAGACTTCCGTAGACCAGATTGGTTCCGCCGCTATTGATCACGACGTGCGCGGGCCCGGTATTTGCGATGAGGATGACCGGCTTTGTCGAGCCATAGACGGATGGCACGCCCACGAGCGTGAGTGTCCCGGTCGGGTTGTCCACACGGATCGGTGCTAACTGGAAATAATACTGACCCTCATTCAACGCGTACACCCTGTTGGGGCTCACTCGTTCCCCGGTGCTCGACGTATCCCCATTGATGATTGCTTCAAGCAAACCCTTGTTTTCACGACCGGTGAGCGTGCCGCCGGGAACAAAGATGGTATCCTGACTTGCCGGGACTTGTGCTGAGGAAAGGTACCGTAGAGCTGCACTCAATACAGTGAGCAACAAGCAATGTTTCATAAGCGATTGCATTTTCATCTCCTTGACCCTGCAGCTGAGGATCGACGGTCAATTCCTCTGAATTGCGTGGGTAATCGACGGGGAACGGAAGCGGGTTAGGTACTGCGCGTCAAAGAACGCGACAAGGGGAATTGCTGACCGGGTGGACTACTGCAAACTTACCAAGGGTTGCAGAGTTTGTCAAGCGGTGCTACGTTTGCACCGTATGATCTGGCGAATCTATTTGTCATTCTCGGCATTTGCAGACATGATTCCTGGCGGTTGTGCGGCCTGAATTCCGTCGCGCACTCGACACTGCTGCAAATATATACAGTCGCAATGGCAGAGGTCCACCTGCACTTTGTCCCTTCCCCGCAACGAAGAAGGGGAACAATTAACAATGTGGGGTGCACAAATTGCCGGTCGGTTGGATTCGTGAATAAACAAGAGAGGCGCCCGAAAGAGCGCCCCTTTTGTTTTTGCCACAAAGCCTGAGAGAAAATCACTTCCCCTGCAACTGACGCATCATCGATGCCTGATCGTCTAATCCCCAGTGCTCCGTGCCTTTGCCGTTTTTGACTTTGATGAGGTCAAAGACATCGAACTTCACCTTCTTGTTCGTCGGCGCCTTCCCCATGAACTTCCCATTGTTCGTCCCTTCCCATGTCTGATATGCCCCCACCAGATCTCCGTCCGCGACCAGCATCACCGGCGTTGCATGCAGATCTGGAAACGCCTCGTGAATCATCCGGAAGAACGCCTTCACTCCTTCTCTTCCTGCCGGAGTTCCAGGCGGAAGCTGCTGATGCTCAACAAAGTCCTCCGAGAGATACTCGTCGATCGCATCGACTTTCCCTTCGTTGATGACCTCCTCAATGAATTTCCCAAACAGCATTTTCCCCCTGGTCTGATCGTCAAACACCGGCATGAAGTGACTGATCTTTTCACCGGTGAAAATCGCCATGGTGTTGAAGCCGGCCGAGGCCATTCCCACTTTGGCGAATGCATCTGAAGTCGCGGTTGAGATCCAGCGCACGGTGTCACCCGATTGGCTGAATCCACGGGATGTGACGTGGAATCCCGCCATCTGGTCCGACATCCAAGATGCGAACTTGTCATATCCGCTGAGCATTTTCCCGTCGGGAGTGTGCACCATGCAGTCGTTCGTGAACAGTTGTTTCATGCCCTCCATGTCATGCGCATTCACCAACATATCGAGGTGTTTCGCGATCGGCACCAGGTCGTGCGGCCGTGGCGAACATGCCGCCAGGAGCACACAAGCGGATGCGAGAACCACACATGATTTTGTCATATTTCAACCTCCGTGATTAGTGGGACCTGAATTAAATGAAGGGGGTAACAACGCAAACGTACCCGGGGGACAATCAGCGAAGCTTTTCAATCCCCCAGGACTTCAAACGCTCCATCATCGCGTTGTCGGTGAGGTCATAGCGAATGGGCGTTATGGAAACAAACCTGTCACGGACGGCAACCTGATCGGTGCCGGGATCGACATCGGTGATACGCATCTTCCCTGTCAGCCAAAAGTATTCCCGGTTTGCCGGATCGCGGCGTACATCGAACTTATCCTCCCACGACGATTCTCCCTGCCGTGTGATTCTCACCCCTGCAATTTCCAGCTCCGGGACTGCGGGCACATTGACATTGAGGAGTGTTCCGGGGGGCAGTCCGTTTTGTGCGACAATTGCTGCAAGGCGGGCAGAAAAACGTGCAGCGTAGGAAAAGTCGGGTTCGTCGTAGGTCGTTAGCGAAACTGCAAACGATGGAATCCCCAGCACCGTTCCCTCAGTGGCTGCAGAGACGGTTCCGGAATAGAGAATGTTCACCGCGGTATTTGAACCGTGGTTGATCCCGGAAATAACGAGGTCGGGTTTCTCTTTCAGTAGAAATCGAACGCCGAGCTTCACCGCGTCGGCCGGGGTGCCGTCGACCGCGTAACCGAAGAGCTCTCCATCCCTCTGGAAGGGCACCATGCGGAGAGGATAATTCATAGTAATGGAATGTCCGGCAGCGCTTTGCTGCTTGTCGGGAGCCACTACTGTCACGTCGGCCATTTTCCGGATCTCCTTTACAAGCGCGTGAATCCCCGGGGCCGCAATTCCATCATCGTTGCTGATCAAGACGTGCATAACTGCTTCGCTCAGTAGCTTTCTTTTGTCCCCGGGAATTGCTTCCCCTTCACGTCGCTGATATACCTGGAGAAGGCGCTCCGCATGACATCGGCAAGCTCGGCATATCGGCGCACAAATCTCGGTTTGAACTCCTCCGTCAGACCGAGCATGTCATATACGACGAGCACTTGTCCGTCGCAATGCGGCCCGGCACCTATGCCGATGGTCGGAATGTTGACGGACGCCGTGATTCGTCGCGCCAGCTGCGCGGGAATCTTCTCGAGGACGATTGCGAATGCACCAGCGCGTTCGAGAGCCTTTGCATCACGCACGATCTGCGCCGCCTCCTTCCGCTCCCGGGCCCGGACTTCATAGGTCCCAAACAGGTTAATCGCCTGCGGAGTGAGGCCGAGATGCCCCATAACCGGAATGCCTATGCGCACCAACCGTTGGACAAGCTCCGCGACGTGTTCACCTCCTTCAAGCTTCACGCCCCCGACGCCAACCTCCTTCATCACACGGCCGCAGTTTCGTATGGCCTCATCTACGCTTGTCTGGAACGACATAAACGGCATATCGACCACAATCAACGCGTTCTTTACAGCCCGCTTGACGGCTCTGGCGTGATAGATCATGTCGTCGACTGTCACCGGAAGCGTGGTTTCATGACCCTGAACCACGTTGCCGACAGAATCCCCGACCAGGATGATATCGATGCCAACCTGGTCCAGATACTTCGCAACCAGGAAATCGTACGCGGTGAGCATTGCGATCTTCTCGCCCTTCGCCTTCATCGTCATCACTGTTTTTGTGGTGACGACTCTCGGGCTGGCCTTTTTGGTTTCCATTGTCTGTTACGTTGTCGTAGTGAGCAGATACTGTTCAGCACCCTCCTGCGGGAGCCGGAAGCTCACTCCCCATGATATTTCAAAACCCCGCCGAATGCACTCTGAAAGCCGCTGGTAATCGACCTGTGTACCACATATCAAGCCAAGATCAGTGGTCCTCCCCTCCAGGTCCCGCTTGATCATACCCCGCGTTGCCTCACCAAAGGTGACGTAGTCGGCGAGCCGGCGGTGTGCCGGTCCGCAGAGGATGGAGCCATGCTGAAGAACGACATCGCCTGACCCTTCGCTGAAGCGACGCTGGGCGCTGCCGACAAGCTTACGTCCCTGCCATTCGATTTCATAGCGGGCAGAGCTCGAAAAACAGGGGAGTGATGCGGGAGCCCGGTACTCTTTTGCGAAATCCGGCTGAGATTTCTGCAGAGACACCGCCACGCCATAGAGGTCCAATCCACATACAAGGGCCGAGGCGATCGAGTTATACACCTCCAGAATGCTTCTTCGCCCTGCATGCATCACCAAGGAGTATGTGAGCTCCTCGGCATGAAGTATTGCCCTTCCTCCCGTGGGCCTGCGGACGACATCGATCCCATCCGCGGTGCAACGCTTCAGATCGAGATCACCTGTCGGCTGGTGATAGCCGACGGATATAGCCCAGGGTTTCCAGCGAAACAGCCGGAGCACAGGTTCTCCTGAACCGTCTGCAAGCCGCCGGGCGAGACGCTCATCGAGCTCCATATTGAAGGAGCCGCGTCCTTCACCGGTGTCAAGAAATGTCCAGCCACCACTCTGCATGGGATTACGAAAGTAGGCGCGGACCGGAGAGAATTCCTCGTTTGCTCCCTGCAATGAAGTCAACCAAAACGGAAACCTCTTTGACCGAGGTCAGGGTAGAATCCTCCCGGATTTTCGCGAGAGCCTGAGATACGTTGAGCTTTGACCGGTAGATCAGGGCAAACGCGCGGTCAAGTGCATTCAGAACTTCCCTTGAGAAGCCCCGTCTTCGCAGTCCGACGGAGTTCAGCCCTTCAAAAACAAGCGGCTCGCCCCCCGCGAGGATGTACGGCGGCACGTCTTTCGGCACGCGCAGCCCTCCTCCGATCATTGCATGCTGTCCTATGCGTACAAACTGATGAATGGGCGTGATCCCGCCGATGACGACCCAGTCGCCAACCTCGCAGTGGCCGGCCATCATCGCTGCGTTCGCCATGATCACATGGTCTCCGAGGATGCAGTCGTGCGCAACGTGGGTGTAGCCCATCAGGAAGCAATCGCTTCCGATGATCGTCCTTCCTCCTTCACCGGTACCCCGGTGCAGGGCGGCATACTCGCGGACGGTCGTCCGGTCGCCGATCTCACACGTCGTCGGCTCGCCGGCATATTTCAAGTCCTGCGGGACATGACCGATAACCGCACCGTGATGAATCTTGCATTCCTTGCCGATGCGTGCGCCCGTGGCTATCAGGGCGCTGGCCCCGATCACCGTGCCATCGCCTATGACGGCTCCGTCTTCCACGATGGTAAAGGGACCGATTGAAACGTTCGTGCCGAGGCGAGCCTTCGGGCTCACCACGGCACGGGGATCCAGGGTGACGCTCATGGGAGTGTCAGTTCAAAGTCGGAGTGGAACGGGAGAGTGGTTTGGCGGGCTTTCCGTCTCCACCCGCCTTCTGCTGTGCATCAGCACGGGGTACGATCGAAGCCATCATCTCCGCCTCGGCGACGAGCGTACCGTCGACATAGGCAAGTCCTTTCATCTGGCAGATCTTGCTCTTGCGGCTCATCATCGTCAGCTCAAACACCAGCTGGTCTCCCGGTAGAACAGGCTTGCGGAATTTGGCATTGTTGATTGCCATGAAGTACACGAGCGTATCACCGGGATTCTCCACGCCGTTGAGCAGGAGGATCCCTCCGGTTTGTGCCATTCCTTCAAGCACAAGCACGCCGGGCATCACCGGCTGTCCGGGAAAATGCCCCTCAAAGAACGGCTCGTTGGAAGTAACATTCTTGACGCCGACGATCTTCTCATCAAGCTGAAACTCGATGATTTTGTCGATCAGCAGGAATGGATACCTGTGCGGTAGGATTTTCTTGATTGCGTTGATGTCAAAGACAACCCCCTCCTTCCGTTCGTGCTGGTACTTCCGGATGAGTTTCTTCTGCTGGTACAGTTTGCGCACCATGCGCGCAAACTCGATGTTTGCGGCATGTCCGGGACGGGCAGCGAGTATCTGCGCTTTCAACGGCACGCCGATCAGCGCCAGGTCGCCCATGACGTCCAGAAGCTTGTGCCGGGCCGGCTCATTGGGAAAATGCAGCGGACGGTTGTTGAGGACTCCGTTGCTCCCCAGGATCACCGCATCTTTTATTCCGAGCTTCGTAGAGATCCGCTTTATTTCCTCGTCGTTCAGCTCCCGGTCGACGATAACGATCGCATTGTCCAGGTTTCCCCCGCGGATCAGACCTTGCTCATGCAGCACCTCCACCTCGTGCAGGAAGCAAAATGTGCGGCAGGGGGCAAATTCCGTCGCGAATTCCTTCTCGAGGTTGAAGAGTCCGCTGTGCTGGCTTCCAAGCGCGGGGTTGTTATAGTCCACCATCACGGTGATCCGGTAGTCATCCGTCGGGAGGGCGACAATGTCCACCTTGCGATGTTCGTCATGATAGTGGACGGTCTGATCGATGATCAGATAGTCCTTTGGCGCATCCTGCATTTCGAATCCCGCTTTCAGCAGCGCGTCGACATACGGTTTCGCGCTGCCGTCGCCCACCGGCGGTTCATTGGCATCGAGCTCGATCAGGACGTTGTCGATTTGCAGCCCGACGAGAGCCGCCATGACGTGCTCGACGGTATGGACCCGCGCGTCGCCCACTTCGATCGTTGTTCCGCGTGAGATGTCCACCACGTGGTCCACGTCGGCAGGAACTTCCGGCGATCCTCCAAGGTCAATCCGCCGGAACCTGATGCCGAAATTTTCCGGGGCCGGCTTGAACGTCATCGTCGATACGTTCCCCGTGTGGAGGCCGATGCCGCTCATGGATACAGGCTGCTTGATGGTACGCTGTTGAACGAGCATAAGAGTCCTGCCGCTGGTGATTTGTCTGGTTCCAGGGTGCAGCCGGGCGATTGCCGGCGGTTATCCCCGGGCGTTCAACGATTCCAGGATTTTCCGGAGCTCCTGGATTGTGTTCTTGAGTTCGCGGATCGTTGCAAGGGCATCCGGAAGTTGCGGCATTGCCCCCATGATCCTGGATGCCTCGCGGAAGGTAACTGCCGGCGTTCCCATGTAGGTGACCCCGGGTTTGTGGGCCGACCTATGTACGCCCGACTGCGCGCCCCATTTACAGTCGTCGGCAATATCCAGATGGCCCGTGAAGCCGACCTGTCCCCCGATCATGTTCCGCTTGCCGATTTTCGTGCTTCCCGAAATGCCGGTTTGTGCCGCAATAACCGTATTCTCCCCAATCACGACGTTGTGTGCCACCTGGATAAGATTGTCCAGCTTTGCGCCATGCTCTATGCGGGTTTCGCCCAAGGTCGCCCGATCGACTGTGCAGTTGGCACCGATCTCCACATCGTCACCAACGACGACGATACCGAGCTGTGGGATTTTTTCATATGTGCCGTCGGGTCGGGGCGCGAACCCGAACCCATCGCTCCCTATCACCGTCCCCGAGTGAATGATCACCCGCCTACCGATCTGGCACCCTTCACGAACGGTAACATTCGCATAGATCAGGCTGTCCGCCCCAATGACGACATCCCGTCCGATCACCGTTCCCTGCATCACCCGCACACCGTCGCCCACCCGGGACCGCTCTCCGATCACTGCAAGGGCTCCAACACGGACATCCTTTCCGATGTGAGCCGAGGAATTTATGACGGCGGTCGGGTGTATTCCGGGAGGCAGAGGATCCTCCGGCGGATTAAAGAGGAGGAGAACGTGGAGGAAAGACGCATAGGGATCTTCGACCCGGAGGAACACTGGACCGGGACCTCCCGACCGGGCCGGGACCGCGACGGTCTTCCCGACGATGACCGCGGACGCGCTCGTCGTCTCAAGAAACTTTGCGTACCTGGGATTCGCCAGGAAACTGATCTCGCCCTCTGCCGCCTGCTCGATCTTCCCGACGCGGAAGATAGACGTGGACGCGTCACCCTCGACCTCCGCATGGATCACTGAGGCGATATCACGGACGGTCATCATCACGGGAAGGGAGGATTATTTGCCGTACGATTGCATCCGCAGCAGAACCTTCTGGGTAAGATCGTACTTGTCGTTTGCAAACAGGACAAGGGTATCTCCACTCCTGTCGAAGACGTAATCAAAGCCGTCCTCTTTGGCAACTTCCTCCACGATCTTAAAGAGCTTGTTCTGGATCGGTTTCATCACGTCGTTCTGTTTCTGGAACAATTCTCCGTTCTGTCCGAACTTCCGGTTCCGGAAATCGGTGATGTTTTGATCGAGCTGGCGGAGATCTTTCTCCTGATCGGAGCGGACCTGTTCGGTAAGAATCAATTTGCGACGGTCGTAGTCGTCAAACTTTTTCTTCCAATCCGCCTGCATCTTCTGCAGCTCTGTTTCCCAGGCTGCCACCTGGGCATCCATGGTCTTCTGCGCATCGATTGCTTCGGGGAGAGTCTGCATGATCGCTTCCGAATTGACGAAGCCGATCTTTATTTGAGCGGGCGCCCCTGCCCACGCCAGCACCAGCACAAGGACCACCGTGGCTATTCTTTTCATCATCTCCTCTCCGGCTGGATTACTTTCCGCGGTTGAGCTTGTCTATCACCTTGTAGGTGATATCGTCCTTCGGGTCCCCGTAGAGGAGAATCTGGATCTGGTCGGTTTTGTCGAACACGAAATTATACCGCTCCTCCTTTGCGACGACACTGATGGCGGACTTGATCTTTTCCCTTACGGGATTGAGAATTTTCTCGGTTTCGGTTGCGAAGTCGCCGTCCTGACCAAATTTGTTCTGGCGGTATTCGTTCACGACCCGTTCCTGATCGATCAGTTTCTGCTGTTCTGCCTTCTTCGTCGCATCGTTGTACAGAGCTTCTTTCCGCTGATATTCCTCATAGCGGGACTGCAGATCGCGCTGCATGGCTTCGAGAGAATCCTGCATCGGCTTGCGGATGGCATCGATTTTCTTTTGCGCGTCCTTGGCTGCGGGAAACTCCTGGAATATCTTCGCGGAATTGACGTAGCCGATTCGCTGCCCCTGCGCCGCCGCAATGAATGTTCCCGCGACAAGCAGGGCTGCCGTAAGAGAGATAGTGCGAATGTTCACGAGTGCTCCAAGTGAGAGTGAGATGATAAATTGGGGGCCGGACGTCCGAACTTCGCCGCCTCAGAACCCCCGACCGAAAACAAAATGAAAGTGCCAGCCATCGGGTCTTCCGTCCCGCGGCGAAACGTCATCAAAACCATAACCCTCATCGAATCCGATAAGGCCGATGGGATTAATCTGCAGCCGGGCGCCGATTCCTGCGGACCGTTTCAGATCAAGGAGGTTGGCCTTCGACATCGACGCATAGACGTTGCCTCCTTCTGCAAACACGAGAAGGTAAATCGGAATCGGATTGATAGCCAGTGCGAACCGCAGTTCCATTGTTTGTTTCGTCATTACCTTCCCGCCTACCACACTCCCGCGGGAGTCGATGATGCCCACCGATTGATCATCATAACCACGCAGCGGCGTCGTCGCGACGTACCCGAGACCGGTACCGCCCATATAGAAGAACTCGATGGGAGAAATCGTCGAGTCGGGAGCAGTGCCCAGGGGTGAGATATACCCGTACATGGAGCTCAGGTAGAGGGCCACCCGTGTGCTGTTGAATAACGGCATGTACCACTCGGCCTGAAACGATTCTTTGTGAAAATCCGTGTTCCCCGGGAGGAAGGGGCCCCCGGAAAGCTCAAGGGAGAGCGAGACATTTGATCCGGTGACGGGGAAAATCGGATTATCGACACTGTTGCGTGAAATGATTTGCGTTACCGCAACCTGGCTTGTTCTCCCCTCACGATAGTAGCCAAGTCCGTTCCGGATGTTGTTGAACTGAACGTTGAGAATCCAGTCCCCCCGGAAATAGTCGTCGGGCCATTTAAACCTCCGGCCAACGCGGAGCGAGGCGCCCGTTTGCTGCAGATCGAAGTTGTAGTTCTGGCGGGTATCGAAGAGACTAACCCCGAAGAGCGTCGGCTCGCCGAAGAGCCACGGCTCCGTGAAGCCGACGCTGAACGTCCTGAAGCGCGCGGCCTCGCCGAACTCCCAGTCGAAATTGAGGATCTGTCCGCCTCCTCCTGACAGGGGGTCTGAAATGGCGAAATTGTTGATGGTAAATCCGAGCGCACCGGTGACTCCGAATGCCCCGCTGTAGCCGACGGAGGCGTTGATGTTATCGCTCGATTTTTCCTCCACTTCGTAGGTCAGGTCGACCGTCTTGTCGTCCACCAGGGAATAGTCGGGCTTGATCTTCTCCGGATTGAAATAGTTCAGGACGGAGAGCTGGCGAACGCTGCGCATGATGGCGCTCCTGCTGAAGTAGTCGCCGGGTCGCGTGTAGAGTTCGCGTCGAATCACTTTCTCCTGTGTTTTTGTATTTCCCTTGATGTTGACGCGACCCAGACGGAACTGGTTCATCTCGTACACGCTGATCGTAATATCGACCGAGTCGTCGCCCACGCGGGTTTCCGTCGGTTCGAGGTTCATCCGAAGGTAGCCATTGTCAAGGTACAACGAAGCGACATCATCCTGAGCCTCATTGCCGCGCAGGTTGTGGTCAAATTTCTCCTGGTTGTACACATCCCCCGGAATCAAGTTCAGGCGTTGATTCAGGACGTCTGCCGGGTACACCGTGTTTCCCTGCCAGGTGATCGAACGAATCTTGTACTGGGGCCCTTCCTTGACGCGGATCAGGATATCCATGTTCTCCTTGTCGTCGGAATAGGAGATTGTATCCGAGAGGACCTGCGCGTCCCGGTATCCGTTCTTCTTGTAGAAGGCGATGATCTTCTTTTTGTCTTCATCGTACTTTTTCTGATCGAACTTCGCTGACGACCAGAATTTCCACCAGTGTTTTTCGCTTGTCTCATCCATCGCACCGCGAAGATCGCCGTCGGCAAAAGCCGTATTGCCGTTGAACCTGATATGATCGACCTGGACTTCGTTCCCTTCATCGATCGTGATCTGCAGGGCAATACGGTTTTTGGCGGTGTCGACGGGTGTGGCTTCAATCGTTACCTTCGCGAGGAGGTAGCCCTCATTCTCATACAACTTTTTGATTTCGCGGGTGATCCGGGCGATCTCCTGCGGCTGGAAGACCTGACCGCGCACGAGGTTGATCTTTTTGTTGATGTCGTCTTCGCTGATTTCCTTGCGACCCGAGAAGACCGTGTGATCGTAGCGCGGGAGTTCCTTGACAGTAATCAGCAGGTAGACGCCGTTCCCTGCCTGGCGATCGATCGAAATCTGTATGTCATCAAACAGTTTCAACCCCCAGAGCCGCCGGATCGCCTGCGAAACCTGCTCGCCCGGCACCGTGATTTCATCACCGATCTTCAAACCGGAATTCGCGATGATTGCTGCCGGATCGGAGAGCGTGTTCCCCTCGACGGAAACACCGAGGATCTTGTACACTTCCTGTGCCGCGCGTTGCTGGGCAAACCCCAGCGGGCCGGTCAGAACGAGGGCAGCAGCGAGTCCGGCGAAGAGATATCTCATATTCAAAGTCCTGTCACGCGCTTGTACTGGAGGCCGGGTCGAGGCTGTTCGCCGGACGGATGGGGAAGCTGCTCGCTTACCATTCCAAACCTTCGCTCGCGTTTCTGATACTCCCGGATTGCCTCATACAGATCGTGCCTGCGGAAGGCGGGCCAGTATTTCGGGGTAATGTGAATCTCCGTGTATGCGAGCTGCCAGAGAAGGAAATTGCTGATGCGGAATTCACCGCTCGTCCGGATGAGCAAATCGGGTTCGGGGATCCCGGCAGTCGAAAGGTACGTATCGAGGCACTCCTCGGTTATCTGGTCTTCCATGATACGATGTGCCGCCGCATCACGGACAATACGTTTCACGGCCCGCGTTATATCCCACCGACCGCTGTAACTCAGGGCCAGAATGAGCGTGAGACCTGTATTCTTTTCCGTTTTCCGGATATCCTCCAGGAGCTCGTCCTGCACTCCCTGAGGCAAAGCCGTAATATCCCCGATGGCGCGGATTTGTACGTTATTGGTGTTCAAACGGTCGGTTTCGTCTTTCAGGGCCTTCAGCAACAGACGCATCAGGAGGGAGACTTCTTCCTGCGGGCGCTTCCAGTTTTCGGTAGAAAACGCGTAGAGGGTGAGGTACTGCACACCGAGCTGCCCGCATGCCTCCACGGTGTCACGGACAGACTCTACGCCCTCGGCATGTCCGGCGATTCTCGGCATCCCCCGCTTCTTCGCCCACCTCCCGTTGCCATCCATGATGATCGCAATATGCCGGGGAATCTCACCGCCTGTCCGCAGCTTCTCTTGCTCCAGCTTGTCTTTCCCCGTCGCGTGCTGAGGACCTTTTCCCAATGATGAACTTCTCCCGTGCTTCATTACCAATCACCGCCGAGGGCGGGGCAACAAACACGCACTGAAAAGAAAAATTAACCGATTTTGTGCTGAAAGTCAAGAAAACGCAGGTTTGACTTTCCATGCCAAAACAGATATACTATTGTACTTTTCACATCATTTTAGACAAGGATTGACGATGGCCGGGCTGCCGAACATGCAGGGGATGATGAAACAGATTCAAAAAATGCAGGAAAAGGTGGCACGCATTCAGGAAGAGCTCGAGACCCGGACTGTCGAAGCGGATGCCGGAGGGGGGATGGTCAAAGCCACGGTGAACGGCAAACAACACCTTGTGAAGATCACAATCGAGAAAGAGGTCATAAATCCTGCGGATCCGGAAATGCTTGAGGACCTCGTCCTCGCTGCCGTGAACAAGGCACTCGATGAGGCAGGAACGATGGCGCAGGAGGAGATGGCGAAAGCGACAAGCGGCATGCTGCCGAACATTCCCGGCCTGAATCTCCCCGGATTCTGATCAACTTCGCATCGCGCCCCGGCCGAAACTGCGTTAACTCACCCCTATGCTGTTCACATCGGAAGCGCTGCAACAGCTCATTGAGGAGTTCTCCCGACTTCCCGGGATTGGCCGGAAGTCAGCACAGAGGCTTGCCCTGTTCATCCTGAAGCTTCCCCGCGAGGAGGTCGTCCGCATGGCCAGGGCCCTCGTCAACGTCAAGGAGAAGATCAGGTACTGTTCCGTCTGCTGCAACATCACGGAAGACGATCCCTGTGCCATCTGTTCCAGCGCAAAGCGCAACCGGCAGGTCATCTGCGTGGTCGAGGAGCCCAGCGACGTCATTGCCCTTGAAAAAACCAACGAGTTCAAGGGCTTGTATCACGTGCTCGGAGGGGCTCTCTCGCCACTGGATGGCGTAGGACCAGATGACCTCAAGGTGAGGGAACTCCTCCAGCGGGTCGGGAACGAGATAGAGGAAATCATTCTTGCAATGAATCCTGATGTTGAGGGAGAGGCGACGACGATCTACCTCTCCCGTCTGCTGAAGCCCCTTGGAGTAAAGGTCTCCAGAATCGCGCGCGGAATCCCGGTTGGAGGAGACCTTGAATTCGCGGACGAGGCAACCCTCTCGCGTGCTCTCGAGGGACGGATCGAGTTGTGAACGATACTTCATGGAGGGCGGAGGCGTTGCCTCCAGCGTCATGAGCTTCTCAGTGCCCAAGCGCCTTCCGGCGGTCTTCCTCTGCACCGTGGTCATGGCAGGATTCGCGGGGTGTGACCTGTTTCGCCTTCGGTCCCCGGAGACACCCGAAGACTCGGGACCGACCTTTCCTCCGGCAACCGAACCGCTGATAGCAATCGCCAATCTGGAACAGGCGGTGGCACTGAAAAACGTCCAGAATTATGTGATATGCTTCGCGGACGCCAACTCGGGGCCCCGCACCTTCAGCTTCATTCCTTCCGCAGACGGGAGCGCCCTCTATGCCTCTGTCTTTCGCACCTGGTCCATTACTGATGAACAGGCGTATTTCCAGAACATCACTGCCCGGACAACTTCGACATCCGTGACCAATCTCTCGCTGACACAGAAGAGCCAGTTCTTCGCCGCCGACTCAGCAGTTCTGGATTATGAATATATCCTGACCATCGAACACACCGACCCCACGTTTCCGAAAACTGCCAGGGGGAGTCTGGAGTTCGCCCTCCAAAGGAATCCAAGCACCAACATCTGGACCATTTACCGGTGGACGGACATTCAAACACCGCCCGACACTTCCTGGAGTCTGTTTAAAGGAAAGTTCAGCAACTAATGCGCTGCGTCCTCCATCAGGGCATGAGTCAGATATCCCCTCCGGCCGTCGCAATGTGCCTGGCTCTGGTCGCATTTTTCGCGTCGCCGGGATGTGTCAATCCCTTTGCGCCCGGCAGAGACGATTCTCCGGCTGCCGCGGCGTGCGACCCGCACACAATCGACGGGGTGTTCCAGTGCTTTCAGGCTTCATACACATTTCGCGATACCACCATCTACGGTCAGCTTCTTGATGCTGACTTCATTTTTGTGTACCGTGACTATGATCTGGGCATTGACGTCACCTGGGGGAGAGATGAAGAGATGCGAAGCACGTACGGCCTTTTTCAGAACGCCCAGAAACTCGACCTGATCTGGAATGCGGTGGTGTCAACCGCCGCGGAGTCAACCAGCGTCAACGTTGTCCGCGGCTTCAATCTGTCCATCGTGTTCAATCCCAGCGACATCGAACGCATCGACGGTTATGCCAATCTTTCGTTCCGGCGGGAGCGCACGTCGGATCCGTGGAAGATTGTGCGGTGGCGCGATGAATCCAACTTCTAAGAAGACATGAGTTTCTCGTATACCGTCCGCGAAAGCCTCTCCGGATTCCGCAGAACAAAGCTTTCGAGCACTCTCTCGATTGCCACGATTTGCATATCGCTGCTCTTTCTCGGGGTGTTCGCCGCAATCACGATCAACGCATCCCGCCTGATCCAGAACCTGCGCAGCCGCCTGGAAATGGAGGCATTCCTCCAGGAACCGATCGGCGAGGACGAAGTTGCTTCATTGCTTTCCCGCGTGACGGCGATTGAAGGCGTGGAAAAGGTTGTTTTTGTCTCTAAAGACGAGGCAGCAAAGATCTTCAAGCAGGAATTCGGAGAGGATATTAACAAAGTCCTTGATTTCAATCCCCTTCCGCCGTCGTTTAAAATCACCTTGCAGGAGCCTTACCGCACCTCGGAACGGACTGCTGCAATCTACGAGCGACTTATGGCGCTCCAGGGAATCGAGAGCGTCGTGTACCGCAGGACATTGCTTGAACTGATCGATCAGCGGGCAAAGAGCATCAACAAGATCATGCTGGGGCTTGGCATCGCTGTCAGTCTTTCTGCGATCTTCCTGGTCGGCAATACAATAAGGCTGTCGATCAGCGCGAAGAAACAGCTGCTTCGCACGATGGAGCTGGTCGGTGCCACAGGAGGATTCGTCCGCCGGCCTTTCCTCATCGAGGGGATACTGCAGGGATTCTTAGGCGGCATCTTCGCCGCGACAATACTGAAGATCGCGTTTGAACAGCTTGCAGGCTTTGCCTCAACAGAATTCGCTCCTTACCTGAGAATGCCGATGATCTTCTATCTCGCCGTTGCCGCCGTCGGAGCGATTCTCGGACTGATCGGAAGCACCTTTTCGGTGCTGAGGTTCGTTCGCCCGTCGGCCGCGCAGTAACCCGCCGCAAGAGCCACGGTTGCGCTTCGCTGCAGGGATTTGTAGATTTACAGATTCTGTTTTCCAGCCGGCTCTGTTTCGTTCATCCACGCTCACCGCCGTCCCGGGACTTCTTTTATGAACAGAATATCGTCATTCTATGCTTCCTCGGTGGGACGGAAGCTATGGATGGGTCTCACAGGCTTTTTCCTGTGCAGTTTTCTTGTCCTGCATCTCACGATCAACCTGTTTCTCTTCAAGGCCGATCGGGGATCAACGTTCGACGCATATGCCGAATTCATGGCAACGTACCCGTTGATCCGCCCCCTTGAGATCATCCTGTTCGCAGGCTTTCTGCTGCATGCAGTGTTCGGAATCTGGTTGTGGATCAGCAACCGGAGGGCGCGGCCGGTGAGTTATGAGGTCAACCACCCGTACGAAAACAGCACTCTGGCTTCCCGGACGGCATTCATCACCGGGAGCTTTGTGCTGCTCTTCCTCATCATCCACGTCAACACGTTTTTCGTCAAATCCCGATTCTTCCCAAACGGTATGCCGATGTCCGAGCGCGTGCGGGAAGCGTTTCATAGCCCGTGGTACGACATGTTTTACATCGTAGCGCTGGTGTTCCTCGCCTTTCACCTGAAGCACGGCCTGCAATCAGCGTTTCAGACATTTGGACTCCGCACGCCTGCCTACCGCAAACTTATCGATGCGCTCGGCGTGTTTTTCTGGCTCCTCATTCCGGTCTGCTTCGCTGCCATGCCCCTGTATTTCCTCTGGTCTCACTGAGAGGGACTCCGTTATGACTCTGGATTCGAAGATTCCCGCCGGTCCCATTGAGAAGAAATGGGATGCTCACCGGTTCGCATTGAAGCTGGTGAATCCGGCCAATAAGAGGAAACACCACATCCTCGTTGTAGGAACGGGGCTTGCAGGGGCATCGGCTGCGGCATCACTTGCCGAACTTGGATACCAAGTGACCGCCCTTTCATACCATGAGTCGCCCCGCCGTGCGCATAGCATTGCGGCCCAGGGAGGAATTAATGCACCGAAGAACTATCCGAACGACGGTGACAGCATCCACCGACTGTTCTATGATACTGTAAAGGGAGGGGACTTCCGCTCGCGCGAGGCGAACGTGTACCGTCTTGCCCAGGTCAGCGGCTCCATCATCGACCAGTGCGTGGCTCAGGGTGTCCCCTTCGCCCGCGAATACGGCGGGCTGCTGGACAACCGCTCGTTCGGAGGAGCGCAGGTCTCACGCACGTTCTACGCACGCGGAC
>Ga0326726_10000801_pt1 | contig 28798 bp, 29 predicted proteins | sample MHFenrmetagenome_2_FD_207603 | JGI IMG/M metagenome (GOLD analysis project Ga0326726, IMG submission 207603) | Lab enriched peat soil microbial communities from Michigan Hollow, Ithaca, NY, United States - MHF15MN | ecosystem: Environmental > Terrestrial > Soil > Wetlands > Peat | place: USA... | reverse complement strand
AACGACCGCTGCCGTGCCGAGCGGCCGGCGCTCGTCGGGCCGGCCATCGGCGCCATCGCCTGCCATGCCGTGGAGGAAGGGCGGGTCTAGGGAAGCTCTGCGCAAGTCGCGCGGTAGCGCGTTGCGGCCGGAACGCGGCGCCGGCTAGGCGCGAGGCCGCAGCGATATGTCGATATCGCAAGGCCGAGCAACAACGCCGGCGCCCGTGTCATGGCGATATCTCTCGCCTCGCCGCTACGACTTTCGGCCGCAACCCGAGGGCGGCGAGGCCTCTTCCTTGCAGCCCGGCCTCGCGGCTTCGCCGCCTAGAGGGACGCGGGCGATTTTCGCGCACGCGGTACTTGCGCAGAGCTTCCCTAGCGCCGCCGCAGCAGGTCCTTCAGCTTCTCCTGCACTTTCTCGGTCGCCTTCGCCTTCGCGGCCTGGGAGGCGACCGCGCCGTAGTCGATCTCGTACTTGGGCGAGTCGAACGCGCCCGTGAGCTTGACCGGGATGGTGAGGCCCGCGAGGTGGTCGAGGTCCGCGCCGCCCTGGCCCTTGGAGGTCGCCACGACCGTCGCCTTGGCGAGGTAGTTGAGCCGCGAGCTGCCGATGTCGATGTCGCCCTCGCCGCCGATGCGCAGCAGCGGCGCTTTCACGTCGAGATCCTCGTTGTGCGCCACGCCGTTCTTGATGGCGAAGCTCGCCGTCATCTCGGAGAAATCGGTGCGCTGCGCGGTGTCCGAGGGCTGCTGCTGCGCCGATTTCGAGCCGAACGCGGCCCGCGTCTTGCGCAGCGCCTCGGTGAGGTTGATGCCCTTCACCGCGCCATCGCGCAGGGCGATGTGCGCCGTGCCGCCCAGCGCCTTCTTCATCGCGTTGACCGTCGCGCCGGCGGCCGTGACGTCCAGCGCGATGTTGCCGCGCCCTTCGACCGCATCGCGCCCCGCCGCGTCCTTCACCAGAGGCCCGATGGCGACGTTATTGAGCGTTTCCTTGAGCGCGATGCGATTGCCGCTGGCGTTGAGGGACAGCGCGCCGGCGAGCGTGCCCTCGTAGAGCTTCGCCGAATGCGGCGCGAGGTCGGCGCGGCCGCCGGCCGCGCGCAGCTGTGCCTTGAGCTCGGAGAGCCTGAGGCCCTGCACCCGCAAGGCACCGACCGCGAGCTTGCCATCGGCGTTGAGGCCCTTCAGCCCGCTCAGGTCCACCGGCACATCCACGTCGACCTTCGCGCCCACGCCGGGCGCCGGCTTTGCCTTGGGGCTCGCCACGAGGTAGCGGTCGAGGTTGAGCTTGTCCACGTCCACGTCGAAGCTGTAGTGCGGCGCGGCGAAGTTGGTCATCCCTGCCTTCGCCTTCACCGTGGTCTCGTCGAACTTCGCGGTGATATCCGCGTTCACGCTCTCCTTGGCCACGTCCGCGCGCACGTCGCCTGCAACCGCGAGCTCGACCCGGCTGTACTCCGCGGCCGTGCCGTCCACGCGCAGGTTGATCCCCGAGAGGACGTAATCCTGCCGCTCGAAGTTGAAGCGATAACCCGCCTCCAGCGCCACTTTCGCATCTACCAGGGGGTTCTTGCCCCTGAGCTGCGCGCCGAGCGAAAGCTTCCCCGGCACGTCCTCGGCGATGCGTCCCGTGCGCAATTCGAGGTGGGCGACTTCGAGAGTCTGGCCGGTGCCCTCGTCCTTGTAGGCGAGCGTGCCGCCCTGGAGCTGAATGCCGGCGACGTCGAACTGCACCTTGGACGGCGCTGCGGCACCCGCCACCTCGGGCTTCTTGGCCCCTGCGGCCCCGAGCAGGTCCTCGAAATCGAACTTGCCGCCCTTGGCGCGGATCACGCTCGCCTTGAGGCCCTCGATGCGCACCTGGTCGACCGCCACCTGCCCGCGCAGCAGCGGCATCAGCCCGACCGACACGTGCGCCGAATCGAACGCCGCAAAATCGTGCGGGGTCGCGCGCCGCGAGAGCGTCACCTTGCCCACGGACACGCCGAGCGAAGGCCAGAACGCGAGCTTGACGTCGCCGTGGAATTTGAGCGTGCGGCCGGTGCGCTCCTTGACCAGCTTCTCGACCTCGTCCTTGTACTGGTTGGGATCGAAGGTGAGGGCCAGAATCGCCGCCGCCGCGACCACGAGCAACACGAGGGCGAGCAGCGCGAACAGCGAGTACTTCAGGATCTTCATGCAGGCTTCCTCCCGGCAATGCCGAAGGGCACGTGCCCCGTGGCGACGTGGCGGCCGGCCGACTCGACGTGGCCGCGCTGGTCATCGAAATAGAAATCCGGCTCGAACGCTTTCAGGAACTCCCCCTTGTCCAGGCCGCCGAGAAACATCGCCTCGTCCACCGCGATCTTCCAGTGCATGAGCGTCCTCACCGCACGCTCGTGGGCAGGCGCGCTGCGCGCGGTGACCAGCGCCGTGCGCAGGCGCATCGTGGTGCCCGCGGTCTGCAGGCGGTGCAGGGCCTCGAGCAGAGGCTTGAACGGCCCCGGCGGCAGCGGCGTATCCACGCGCGCGGTCTCGTGGCGCGTAAAGGCCTCGAGGCCATCGCGCTGGTAGACGCGCTCGGCTTCGTCCGAGAACAGCACCGCATCGCCGTCGAAAGCGATGCGCACCTCGTCCTGGTGGCGGCCGGCCGCCTGCGCCGACTCCGGCACCACGCGCGCGGCCGGGATCTTCGCGTCCAGCGCGCTCATCACGTCCTGCTCGTTCGCGGAGAGGAACAGGTTCGCGCGCAGCGCATCGAGGTAGCGGTAGGGCTGGCGGCCGCGCGTGAACACGCCCCGCTCCACGCGCAGGCCCTCGCGCTGCGCGGAGCGGAAGACGCGCAGGCCGCTCACCGGGTCGTTCTTCGACAGGATCACCACCTCGACGCGGTGCGCATCCGGCGTGTTGAAGGCGAGGAGCTTCTTCACCAGCGGGAAGGCCACGCCCTGCTTCGCCGGCACCTCCATGCGCCCGAGCTGCAGCGTGACGTAAGCGTCCTCGCCGTCGCGCTCGAACACGCGGTTCTCCTCCTCGAAGTCGAACAGGGCCCGCGAGGAGATCGCGACCACGAGCTTTCCGTCGAAGCTGACTGGCATCGGCGTGCGCGCCTGCCTGCGCTAACGGGAGTAGGCGAGCGCCGCGGCCATCAGCAGGCCGTTGGCGTTCGCGGCGGCGATCGACTGCTTGATGCCGGGCGCCAGCTTCGCGGGCTCGCCCGCATGCGCGAAGAGCTGCCGCGCGGCGCCCAGCGTCATCGGCAGAGTGGCGAGGGAGGCGAGCGCCGGCTTAGGCAGCGCTCCGGCCAGCACGGCGCCGATCACCCAGAGGTACGCGGCCAAGCCGATAACGGCGTAGCCCCACGGCGCCGCCCGCACCCCGAGACGCACGACCCAGTGGCGCTTGCCGGCCGCCTCATCGGCCCTGCGATCCGGAAACTGGTTGATATAGAGGATGTTCGTGACCAGGAGCGCGTAGCTCGCCACGGCGAAGGCCGGCAGGGCCGCGAACGCCTTGCGCTGGACGTAATCCGTGCCGATCGCGATCAGGCCGAAGCCGAGAGCGACGCACGGTTCGCCCAGGCCGCGGCTGTTCAGCTTGAACGGCGTTCCCGAGTAGGCCCAGCCGATGAAGCAGCCCGCGACGCCAATCCAGAGCAGCCCCGGCCCCGAGACCGACATCAGCCAAAGCCCGGCGAGGACCGTGGCGCCGAGCAGCGCCAGGCCGAACTGCAGCATGGCGCGGGAGGACATGACGCCATTCTGGATGAAGCGGCTGCCCCCGGTGAAGGGGAACAGGCGCTCCGTGTTGACGCGATCGGTGCCGTTCAGGTCGTCGTAGTAGTCGTTGAGCACGTTGACGGCGGCGTGCACCACGAGCGCGAAGAGGAGCGAGACTGTCGCCGTCATCGGCGAGACCGTGACGCCGCCGTAATACGCCGCGGCGATGCCGATCAGCGCCGCGAAGACGGACACGCTGAGGAATGCCGGCCGCGTCGCCATGAGGTAGCGCAGGACCGGGTTCGGTAGCGCGGCAAGCGTCGGTTCGGCAGGCGTCACGTTCGGCAACTCCATTCTGGAACCCTGGATCCTCGAGCGTCGGCGCGGCGCTACCGGTACAGCGCCGACGCGTCGACGTAGATCTGATAGTGCCGCACGCTGCCGCCGCGCGTCTCGAAGTAATTGCAGAACGGCGCGCTGAGCGAGGAGCCATCGTGGCGCACGTAGGTCACGACGCCGCGCGACCACACCCGCTCGCCTTCCGTCGTGACGCCGAGCACCTTGTGCGAGAGGCCGCGAATGCTCGCAAAGAATCCTGCCACCGCCTCGCCGATCGCCTTGCGGCCTTTCACGGCGGGCGCATTGCCAAAGATGAAGGCGCCGTCCTCCGCGACCAAGGACGCAAAGCGCTCCGCGTCCTTGGCGTCGATCGCATCGAAGACTTCGTCGATCCAGGCGGCCCAGCCAGACATCTCACACCCCCATGATGGAGCGGGTGATGGGAATCGAACCCACGTTCACAGCTTGGGAAGCTGTTGTCTTGCCATTAGACGACACCCGCGGAGTGCGTCGAAGTGTATCATTTGCCCTATGATTCAAGTCATTGTGAACGGCGCACCGCAGCGCTTCGAGCAGTCGCTCGACGTCGCCGCGCTGGTCGCGCGCATGCAGCTCGCAGGCAAGCGCATCGCGGTGGAAAAGAACGGCGAGATCGTGCCGAGGAGCGCGCTCGGCGCGACCATGGTCGCCGACGGCGACCGCTTGGAGATCGTGGTCGCGGTGGGGGGCGGATGAACGACGAATTCATCATCGCCGGCAAGTCCTATCGCTCGCGCCTGCTGATCGGCACCGGCAAGTACAAGGATTTCGCGCAGACGCGCGCTGCGGTCGAGGCCTCCGGCGCGGAGATCGTGACGGTGGCGATCCGCCGCACCAACATCGGCCAGAACGCGAACGAGCCGAGCCTGCTCGACGCGTTGCCGCCCTCGAAGTTCACCTACCTGCCGAACACCGCGGGCTGCTACAGCGCCGAGGACGCGGTGCGCACGCTGCGCCTCGCGCGCGAGCTGCTGGATGGCCACGACCTCGTGAAGCTGGAAGTGCTGGGCGACCCGCACACGCTCTACCCGAACATGCCGGAGACGCTCAAGGCCGCGGGCGTGCTGGTGAAGGAAGGCTTCAAGGTGATGGTGTACTGCTCCGACGACCCGATCCAGGCAAAGATGCTGGAGGACGCGGGCTGCGTCGCCATCATGCCGCTTGCCTCGCTCATCGGCTCGGGCATGGGCATCCTCAATCCCTGGAACGTGCAGCTCGTGATCGGCGCCGTGACGCTGCCGGTCATCGTGGACGCCGGCGTGGGCACGGCCTCGGATGCGGCGATCGCCATGGAGCTGGGCTGCGACGGCGTGCTGATGAATACCGCCGTTGCGGCAGCGAAGGATCCGGTGCTGATGGCGCGCGCCATGAAGAAGGCGGTCGAAGCCGGCCGCGAGGCCTGGCTCGCGGGCCGCATGCCGAAAAGACACTACAGCGCCGCGCCCTCCTCCCCCACCGAAGGCCGGATCGCGCCTTCCCGCAGCAAAGCGGCGTGAAGCGCGCGGTCCGCAGTTACGTGCTCCGCCAGGGGCGCGTGACCGCCGCGCAGGAGCGCGCCCTCGCCAAGCTGGCGCCGGTTTACGGCATCGAATATCGCGAGGCGCGCCTCGATCCGCGCGAGATCTTCGGGCGCGCTGCGCCGCTCGTTCTCGAGATCGGCTCAGGCATGGGCGAGACCACCGCGCGCATCGCCAAGCAGCGCCCGGACACCGATTTCATCGCCGTGGAGGTCCATGGGCCCGGGGTCGGGAGCCTGCTGAAGCTCATCGAGCAGGAGCAGCTCAGGAACCTCCGCGTCATCCGCCACGACGCGCTCGAGGTGCTCGAGCACATGATCCCGGACGCGTCGCTCGCCGGCATCCACCTCTTCTTCCCCGACCCCTGGCCGAAAAAACGCCATCACAAGCGGCGCCTCGTGCAGCCGGCGTTCGCGGCGCTCGCGGCGCTCAAGCTGGCGCCCGGTGGATTCCTGCATGCCGCGACAGACTGGGAGGACTACGCCGCGCAGATCGGCGAGGTGCTGTCGGCTGCGCCCGACTTCGAGCGCGTCGCACGCGGGGCTGCACGGCCTGAGACCAAGTTCGAACTTCGGGGCCTGAAGCTCGGTCATAAGGTGCACGATTTCGTCTTCCGCAGGAGATCCTGAGCGTGCTGCGCTGGCTGCTGCTGTCCCTTTCGTTCCTGCTTGCGGGCCTGGCCCGCGCCGAGCCCTCCACCCACGACCTTGACTGGTTCGACGAGGCGCGACAGCGCGCGGTGCCGGTGCGCCTGTACTGGCCGGAGGGCGCCGCCCCCGTGCCCCTGGTGGTGGTCTCGCACGGCATCGGCGGCTCGCGCCAGGGCTACAGCTACCTGGGCGAGCACTTCGCCGCCAACGGCATGGCGAGCCTGCACCTGCAGCACGTGGGCAGCGACCGGTCGCTGTGGGCGGGCAACCCCGTCTCGCTCGTGGGGCGCCTGCAGGACGCGGCGCAGGAGCGTGAAGCGCTCGAGCGGGTGAAGGACCTGAGCTTCGCGCTCGACAGGCTGCTCGCGCACGAGCGCTTCGGCGCCCGCATCGACCGTGCGCGCATCGCCGCCGCGGGCCATTCCTACGGCGCGAACACCGTGATGCTCGCCGCGGGCGCGAGCGTGCAGCGCGCGGGCCGCCAGCTCGAGCTGCGCGATCCGCGCGTGCGCGCGGCGGTGCTCCTCTCGGCGCCGCCCTTCTACGGCGAGGCGGACCTGAAGGCGATCCTGCGATCGATCACGCTGCCGACCCTGCACGTCACGGCCACCGAGGACATCATCCGCATTCCCGGCTACTACTCGCCGGCGAGCGACCGCATCGCGGTGTTCGAAGCGGTCGGCAGCCCGGTGAAGGCGCTGGCGGTGTTCGAAGGCGGCTCGCACAGCATCTTCACCAACCGCGCCAGCACCGGCGGCGCCGAGCTCAATCCCAAGGTGAAGGCGGCGACCAAGGAGCTTGCGCTGGCGTTCCTGCGGCGCGTCTTCGAAGGCAAGGAGGAGGCACTGCAGCGCTGGCCGCAGGTCTACCAGCCCATCCTCGCGCGCTGGATCAGTCCAGGAACAACTGCAGCAGCTCGTTGAGGAAGAGGCGCCCGCGGCGCGTGGGGCGGATGCGGCGCGCGTCTTCCTCCAGCAGTCCCCGTTCCTGCGCCGATTGCATGTTTCGCAGGATCGCGGTGACCGGCAGCCCGGTGCGCGCCTCGAACAGCTCCGCCGGTACCCCATCCACCAGCCGCAGGGCGTTCAGCATGAACTCGAACGGCAGCTCGCGCGGCGCGATCACCTTCTCCTGCGCCGTGCCGGCGGTGGCCATGTACTCGCGCGGCTGCTTGGCGCGCTCATGCCGCGTAACGCGGTCGGCGAAGCTGATCTTGCCGTGCGCGCCCGCGCCGATGCCGAGGTAGTCGCCGAACTCCCAGTAGTTCAGGTTGTGCCGGCAGCGCCTTCCGGGACGCGCAAAGGCGGAGGTCTCGTAGTGCTCGAAGCCCGCCGCCGCCGCCATCTCCTCCGCCATGAGCTGCATGTCGGCGCAGGCATCGTGCTCGGGAAGCAGCGGCGGCTTGCGGTAGAAGACGGTATTGGGCTCGAGCGTCAGCTGGTAGGCCGAGAGGTGCGGCGTGCCAAAGCGCAGTGCCTCGCGCAAGTCTGCCCGCGCCTCCTCCAGCGTCTGACCCGGCAGCCCGTACATGAGATCGAGGTTGACGTTGTCGAAGCTCGCCTGCGCCATGTCGATGGCGCGCCGCGCCTCCTGCACCGAGTGGATGCGGCCGAGCGCCCCGAGCTTCGCGTCGCTGAAGCTCTGGATGCCAAGCGAGAGCCGGTTGACGCCCGCCGCGCGATAGCCGCGAAAGCGCCCCGACTCGGCAGTGCCGGGATTGGCTTCGAGCGTTACCTCGGCATCGGGCTCGACGGCCAGGCGCGCGCGGATCGCGGCGAGCAGCCGGTCGATCGCCTCCGGCGAAAACAGGCTCGGCGTCCCGCCGCCGATGAAGATCGAACGCAGCCTGCGTCCCCAAACCGAGGGCAGCATCGCCTCGAGGTCGGCGACGAGCGCGTCCACGTACTCGCGCTCGGGCAGCGCGTCGCCGCGCTCGTGGGAGTTGAAGTCGCAATAGGGACACTTGCGCACGCACCACGGCAGATGCGCATACAGCGCGAGCGGCGGCAGTGCCACGAAGCGAACGACGCCCGGGAGATCAATCTTTGCCTGCAGCACGGAATATTTTACAGCCCACCGGCAATGGACTATCGTGCAAGCGAGTCCCCAAGGCCGCTAACAAGGATAGAGGGAAGCGCGCAGGATGGCTCTGGAAGTGCTTCTGTGGTGCGCCGCTGCGCTGCTTGGTACGAGCGCGGCGGCGGTCGCGGCGGCACGCCATCGCGCAGCAAGCGCCTGCGTCTATGGCATTGCGCTCTGTGCAACGGCGATCGCAATGGTCGCCGCAGCTTTGTTCCTCCTTGCCGACGGCCGCACCGCCACGTTGCTGCTGCCGGTCGGCCTGCCCTGGCTGGGCGCGCATTTCCGGCTCGACGCGCTGGCGGCATTCTTCCTGCTGGTCGTCAATCTCGGTAGCGCGGCGGCGAGCCTGTATGGCTTGGGCTATGGCAGGCACGAAGAGTCGCCCGCGCGCGTGCTGCCGTTCTTCCCCGCTTTCCTGGCGGGAATGAACCTCGTGGTGCTCGCCGACGATGCGTTCACCTTTCTGTTTACCTGGGAATTCATGTCCTTGTCCTCATGGGCGCTCGTCATGGCGCACCATCGCCGGCCCGGCAACGCCGAGGCCGGCTACATCTACCTGCTCATGGCAAGCCTCGGAACGCTGGCGCTGCTGCTCGCGTTCGGCCTGCTCGCCGGGCCCGCCGGTGGCTACGCCTTTGACGCAATCCGCGATGCGTCGCCATCGGCCAACGTTGCCGGCACTGTTCTAGCGCTAGTGCTGATCGGGGCCGGCTCCAAGGCCGGGCTTGTGCCGCTGCACGTCTGGCTGCCGCTTGCGCACCCTGCCGCGCCCAGCCACGTCTCGGCCCTGATGAGCGGCGTCATGACCAAGGTGGCGGTGTACGGCTTCGTGCGCATCGTGTTCGACCTGCTCGGCGAGCCAGCCTGGTGGTGGGGCGCGCTGGTTCCGCTGCTGGGCGGGATTACGGCGGTCCTGGGCGTGCTGTATGCGCTCATGCAGCACGACTTGAAGCGCCTGCTCGCCTACCACACCGTGGAGAACATCGGCATCATCTTCATCGGCCTGGGGCTCGCGCTCGCCTTCCAGGCGAACGACATGCAGGCCGCCGCCGCGCTGGCGTTGACCGCAGCGCTGTTCCACGTCTTCAACCACTCGGTGTTCAAAAGCCTGCTGTTCTTCGGTGCGGGCGCGGTGCTCACGAGCACCGGGGAGCGCGACATGGAGCACCTGGGCGGGCTGATACACCGGATGCCCTACACCGCATTTGCCTTCCTGATCGGGTCGGCGGCGATATCCGCGCTGCCGCCGTTCAACGGCTTCGTTTCCGAATGGCTCACCTTCCAGGCGATCCTGCTCAGCCCGGCGCTGCCGCAGTGGTCGCTCAAGTTCCTTGTCCCGGCGATCGGCGCGCTGCTCGCGCTCTCTGCCGCGCTTGCCGCCGCCTGCTTCGTGAAGGCCTTCGGCATCACGTTTCTAGGTCGGCCGCGCACGCAGGTGGCGCGGGACGCAAAAGAGGTCGACGCGTGGTCGCTCACGGCCATGTTCGTGTTCGTCGCACTGTGCCTGTTGGCCGGAATCCTGCCGGGGTATTTCATCGACGCGCTGTCGTCAGTCACCCACGCGCTGGTCGGTGCACACGTTCCGCGCCAGAACGAACTCAGCTGGCTGATGATCGTGCCGATCGCCGAGAGCCGCAGTTCCTACAACGGCCTGCTGCTGTTCGCGTTCATCGTGATGGCAGCCTGGTCCGCGACCTGGGTCATCCATCGCTGGGCGTCTGCGGCGACGCGCAGATCGGCGCCCTGGGATTGCGGCTACCCCGACGCGAGCCCGATCACGCAGTACACGGCCGGCAGCTTCAGCCAGCCGATTCGCAGGGTCTTCGGCACCTTCGTGTTCCGCGCGCGCGAGGAAGTGCATATGCCGCCGCCCGGGGACAACAGCGCCGCGCGCCTGCACGTGAGACTGCGTGACGTGCCGTGGGACGTGCTTTACGCCCCGCTCGCCGGCGCGGTCGGCTTCGCGGCCGACCGGCTCAACAAGGTGCAGTTCCTGACGATCCGGGCGTACCTGACGCTGGTATTCGGCGCGCTCGTCGTCCTGCTGATGGTGCTGGGAATATGGCAATAGCGCTCGACATGCTGGTGCAGGCCGTTCAGATGCTGGTCGTGCTGGCGCTTGCGCCGCTGCTGACGGGGTACGTGCGCATGGTGAAGGCGCGGCTGCTGCGGCGACAGGGTCCGCCGCTGCTGCAGCCCTATCGCGACCTGCTGCGCCTCCTGCGCAAGGAAGTCGTCCTGGCGCACGACGCGTCCTGGTTGTTTCGCGTTGCACCGTACCTGGTATTCGCGACGACCTGGGTGGCAGCCGCGCTGGTGCCGACCTTCGCCTCGGGCCTGGTCGTCAGTGCGGCGGCGGACATGATCGTCATCGTCGCGCTGCTCGGCAGCGCGCGCTTCATGCTCGCGCTGGCCGGGCTCGACGTCGGCACGAGCTTCGGCGGCATCGGGTCGAGCCGCGAGATGATGATCGCCTCGCTCGCCGAGCCGGCGATGCTGATGGTGGTATTCACGCTGTCGCTGCTGGCCGGGTCCACCCAGCTTTCCTCCATCGCGTTGTTCATGCAAGGCCCGGGCATCGGCTTGCGGGTGTCGCTGGCGCTCGCGCTCGTGGGCCTGATCATGGTGGCAATCGCGGAAAACGCCCGCATCCCGGTCGACAACCCGGCCACCCACCTCGAGCTGACGATGGTGCATGAAGCCATGATCCTCGAGTACTCCGGCCGCCACCTGGCGCTGATCGAGGCCGCGTCGTACCTGAAGCTTCTGCTCTACCTGTCGGTCATCGGCTGCGTATTCGTACCGTGGGGAATTGCGCCGTCCGGAGAGGGTCTTGCGGCCTACGCCATCGGCCTCGTGCTCTACGCGACCAAGCTGGCGGCCGGCGGCTTCATGCTGGCGGTGTTCGAGACTGCGATCGCCAAGATGCGCGTATTTCGCGTGTCCGATTTCCTGGGCGCGGCGCTGATGCTCGGTTTCCTGGCGGCGCTGCTGCGCTTCGTGTCGCGCGTGGCCTCCTGATGGACCAGCTCGCCCTCGACGTCGCGCACCTTTTCGCCGGGGGCCTGGTGCTGGTCAGCTTCATGCTGCTGTACCAGGACCGCATGACTGGGATCGTGAACACCTTTGCTCTGCATGCCCTGGTGGTTTCGCTGTCGGTGGCGTGGCAGGCGTACATTCAGCATGCGCCGCACCTGTACATCACGGCCGCCATCGCGCTGGTGGTAAAGGCGTTCGTGATTCCGCTGGCGCTGCACCAGATCATCGTGCGCCTGGGAATCCACCGCACCATCGAGCCGGTGGTCGGGGTCGGTCTGACGATGCTCGCCGGCATCGGACTGGTGGCGCTCTCCGTGATGGTCATGCTGCCGATCACGGCCACGGCAGGCACGCTGGCGCGCGAGGACTTGGCATTCGCCCTGTCGGTCGTCCTGCTCGGCCTGCTGATGATGATCTCCAGGCGCAACGCGGTGAGCCAGGTGATCGGCTTCATGTCGATTGAGAACGGCCTGATTCTCGCCGCCACCGGCGCGAAGGGCATGCCGCTCGTGGTGGAGATCAGCGTCGCCTTTTCGATCCTCATCGCGTTGATCGTGATCGGGGTGTTCCTGTTCCGCATCCGGGAGCGCTTCGAGACGGTCGATATCCACGAGCTGCACGAGTACCGGGGCGAGCAGCCATGACCGACCTTGGCGCTATCGCGGTCGGCACGGTCCTCACGATTCCCGCGGTCGCCGCGGCTCTGCTGGCGCTACTGCCCGACGACCGGACCACCGCGCGGCTCAACGTCCTGGCGACACTCATGACGTTCGCCGCGGCGGCCGTGTTGTTCGTGGAGCGCCCGGCCCCCGGCCGCTACCTGATCGTCGACGACCTGAATGTCGTGTTCATCGTGCTTAGCACCTTCGTCGGGGTCACGACCAGCGTTTTCAGCGGCAGCTACATCGCGCACGAACTGGAGACCGGTCGGCTGACCCCGGCGTACTTGCGCTTCTATCACGCGATGTACCAGACGCTCATGTTCGGCATGAACCTGGCGCTGCTGTCCAACAACGTCGGGCTGATGTGGGTGGCGGTCGAGCTGGCGACACTGACCACCGTCCTGATGGTCGGCATCTACCGCACTCCCGCGGCGCTCGAGGCAGCGTGGAAATATTTCCTCCTCGGCAGCGTCGGCATCGCCCTCGCCCTGTTCGGTACGATCCTGGTGTATCTCGCAGCGCACTCGGTCGTGGGCGAAGGGCTGGATGCGATGGCCTGGAACGTGCTCGTGGAGAGGGCGCAGGCGTTCGATCCGGCGCTCCTCAACCTTTCGTTCGTGTTCCTCCTGCTCGGCTACGGCACTAAGGTGGGGCTGGTGCCGCTGCATGCGTGGCTGCCCGATGCGCACGCCGAGGGCCCGACGCCGATATCGGCGGTGCTCTCGGGCCTGCTGCTCAATGTCGCACTTTTCGCGGTGCTGCGCTTCAAGAGCATCATGTCGGCAAACCCCGCCGCGCTAGCGCCGGGGCCGCTCATGGTCGCGCTCGGGCTGCTGTCGGCCATGTTCGCGGCGTTCATGCTGTACCGGCGGCACGACATCAAGCGCATGTTCGCCTACTCGTCGATCGAGCACATGGGCATCATCACGTTCGCGTTCGGCATGGGCGGGCCGCTCGCGAATTTCGCCGGCCTGCTGCACATGACCATGCACAGCCTCACGAAGTCGGCGATCTTCTTCTGCGTCGGCCACATTGCGCAGGTCAAGGGTACGCAGCAGATGTCGGAGATCCGTGGCCTCACCGTGTCGCACCCGGTGCTCGGCTGGAGCCTCGCGCTCGGGGTCGTCGCCATCGTCGGTCTGCCGCCGATGGGAATCTTCATGAGCGAGTTCCTGATCGTAACCTCCACCTTCGCGCGCGCCCCGGCGCTCGCAGTGCTGCTCGGCCTGAGCATCCTGGTGGCGCTCGGCGCGCTGCTGCTGCGCCTGAACGGGCTCGCGTTCGGCGAACCGCTCGGTAGCGATCGGCCGGCCACTGCGTCGTTCGTGCCGATATTCGCCCACCTCGGGCTGGTCGTGGTCGCCGGCATCTGGCTGCCGCCCGTTCTCGTCGCATGGTTCCAGCACGTCGCGGCCCTCTTGAGCTGATTCCCCATGGCGTCCCTGAAGACCGCGATTCTTGCTGGGACGCCGCAGAAAGCGCATCAGCCCTGGCCGCGCTCGGTCGTGGCCCTGGACATTTGGCGAGAGGCCGCGCAATCCCTGCGCTCGGGGTCATGGTCCCTTCTAGGCCTCTGGGGGGAGCCCGGCTTCGCGCACATGGCGGTGATTGAGAGTGAAACGAACGAGTGCGCGGTCCTCAGTCTCGCCTGCGAGGCGGACAGCTTCCCTTCCCTCGGGCATGCCCCGGCCGTGCGACTGGAGCGCGCGATGCGCGACCTTGTCGGCCTGGTCCCCGAGGGCCTCGCCGATACGCGCGCCTGGCTCGACCACGGCAGGTGGCGCGTACGCCATCCGCTCGGGCGCGAGCGCCCGTCGGATGCAGCGGCGGCCCCCTATGCCTTCCTGCCCGCGGAAGGTGAGAGCCTGCACCAGATTCCCGTGGGTCCCGTGCATGCGGGCATCATCGAGCCGGGTCACTTCCGCTTCACCGCGAACGGCGAGACCGTCGTGCGGCTGGAGGAGCGTCTCGGCTATGTTCACAAGGGCACCCAGTCGCTCATGGCCGGAGCTTCCATCGAACGCGCCGCGGTGCTCGCCGGTCGCCTTTCCGGTGACAGCACGGTCGCCTTCGCGCTGGCCTTCGCCAGAGCTGTGGAGTCCGCGCTCGGCGTGGAGGTCCCGCCGCGGGCCGTCTGGCTCCGAGCGCTGCTCGCCGAGCTGGAGCGGCTCGCCAACCATTTCGGCGACATCGGCGCGGTCTGCAACGACGCCGCGTTCTCCATGATGCATGCGCAATGCGGCCTGCTGCGCGAGCTGGTGCTGCGCGCGGCTGAGGCCTGCTTCGGGCATCGCCTCATGATGGACCGCGTGGTCCCTGGCGGCGTGCTGAGCGACCTGCCAGGCGACGGCGGCAGGCAGCTGCTCGCCCTGGTCGCACTGGCGCGCAAGAATTTCCCCGAGCTCGTGGAGCTGTACGACAACACCGCCTCGCTGAAGGACCGCACGGTGGGAACAGGAATTCTGTCAGCGGCGCTGGCGCGGCAGTTCGCCGTCGGCGGCTTCATTGGACGCGCCTCAGGACGCCACTTCGACGCGCGACGCACGCCAGGCTACCCGCCCTACGACAAGTTGCAGTTCGAGGTTCCCGTCGTCCAGGCGGTGGACGTGAACGCGCGAGTCTGGATACGCATCCGCGAAGTGGAGCAGAGCCTCGCGCTGATCGAGGCGATCCTGGCGCAAATGCCGCCTGGCCCGGTCCATACCCCGCTTGCGGGCGCATCCCAGGCCGGCGCGCGCGAGGGCGTGGCGCTGATCGAGGGTTTCCGCGGCGACGTCCTCGCCTGGGTGAGGATCGGCGCCGACGGCAAGGTCGAGCGTTGCCACCTCAGGGATCCGTCGTGGTTCCAGTGGCCGCTGCTCGAGGCGGCGATTGAAGGCAACATCGTCGCCGACTTCCCGTTATGCAATAAATCGTTCAACTGCTCCTATTCGGGGCACGACCTCTAGGGAGCCTCTGATCTATTCCCGCGTGCGCGACGGTGGCGATTTTCGTGCAGGGCGAGACAGCGGCTGCCGCCGTGTGCTTGACGCCCACAAGGCGGCCGATGGCGAAGCCATGCGCGAAAATCACCCCGTCCCTCCAGGCGGCGAGGCCGCGAGGCGGGGTTCCAAGGCAAAGGCCTCGCCGCCCTCGGGTTGCGGCCGGAAGTCCCCGACGGTTGGCATACGATAGCGCGATGACACGGGCGCCCGCGTTGTTGCTCGGCCTTGCGATATCGACATATCGCTGCGGCCTCGCGCCTAGCGGGCGCCGCGTTCCGGCCGCAACGCGCATCCGCGCGAATAGATCAGAGGCTCCCTAGGCTGAGCGCGCATGCGCAGACTCCTGTTCAAGAACCTCGTGCACGGGCCCCTGACGGAGGTTGCGCCCGCGGCGGACGATGGCGCGCTCGCCGAGCTGGCGTCACGCGTGCAGCGGGCTGCGCGCAGGCGCCTGGGACGCTCGCTCTCGATACGCGAGGTCGACGCGGGGTCGTGCAACGGCTGCGAGCTCGAGATCCACGCGCTGAGCAACGTGCTCTACGATCTGGAGCGATTCGGCCTGCGCTTCGTTGCCTCGCCGCGCCACGCCGACGTACTGCTGGTGACTGGCCCGGTGACGCACAACATGCGGGAGGCCCTGGAGCGCACCTACCAGGCGACGCCCGACCCGAAGTGGGTGGTGGCGGTCGGCGATTGCGCCCGCGACGGCGGCGTGTTCGCCGGAAGCTACGCCTGCATCAGCGGTGTTTCGGTGGTGGTGCCGGTCGACCTGCATATCCCGGGTTGCCCGCCCTCGCCCCTCGCTCTGCTCAAGGGATTGCTCGCGCTGCTGGAGGGTGTGTCCGCAGATATGACGTAGTCGAAGCTGCAAGGAGGCGCCATGAACGGTGATGATGAGCAGCGGTCGGTGTTTCTCGCGCGTTTTTCTTCCACGGAGATTGCAGTCGCGGGGATGATCAGCGCGGTGATCCTGGTGGTCCTGGTGATCGTAGCCGCCAGCATCACCTGAGCGCCGCCAGCAGCCTCGCCGCGGCCCGGCCGCGGTGGCTGACGCGGTTCTTCTCCTCAGGCGGCAGCTCCGCCGCGGTCACGCCGCGCCCTGGCAGCAGGAACAGGGGGTCGTAGCCGAAGCCGTTTGCGCCGCGCGGCGCCCGCGCGATCTCGCCCTGCCAGGTGCCTTCGGCGACGAGCGGCTCGGGATCGTCGGCGCCGCGCACGAGCACCATCACGCACCGGTAGTGTGCCTTGCGCTCGTCGCCGAGGCTGGCGAGGAGCTTCGCGTTGTTGCGCGCATCGCGCTCCTCGCGGTTGCCCTCGCGTCCCGCGTAGTAGGCAGAGTGCACGCCGGGCGCGCCGCCCAGCGCGTCCACGCAGAGGCCCGAGTCGTCGGCCAGCGCGGGCAGGCCGCTCGCGCGGCTCGCGTGCCGCGCCTTGGCAAGCGCGTTCTCGACGAAGGTGTCGTGCGGCTCTTCGGCCTCGCCGATTCCGAGGCGTGCCTGCGGGATCACTTCGATCCCGAGCGGCGCGAGGAGCTCCGTGATCTCTCGCAGCTTGCCGGGGTTGTTGCTCGCCAGCACGATGCGCTTCATCGCGTTGGACGGTGGCGCTTGAGCGCCGCCTTGATCTCGGCGATGGCCCGCTCGATGTCCTCGTCGGTCATGCGCAGGAAATCCGGGTCGGTGGCACCGAAATCCTGCACCGCCGTGGTCATTTCGGCGAGCGGCGCGGGGCGCGGCGCTTCGCCCAAGGGCACGGCGTCCTCGCCCCAAGCGAGCGCGAGCGCGGAGATGTTGTCGCAGCCGGGTCCGCCATGCTCCTCGGCAAGCGCCGCGAGGCGCGGCACGGCGTCGGCGAGCGGCACTGCGCACAAGCCCTCGAGCAGCTGCTGCCGGGTAAGCGGCCCCCAGAGGCCGTCGGAGCACAGCAGCAGCAGGTCATCGCGCTCCAAGCGCATGCGCGACGTCGGCTCCACGCGGGGCGCCTGTATGCTGCCAAGGCATTGCAGCAGGCGGTTGCGCTCCGGGTGCGAGCGCACCGCGTCCTCGTCCAGCCTGCCCGCGTCCACGAGCTGCTGCACCACGGTGTGGTCGCGCGTACGCGCCTGCAGCTTGCCCTTGCGCAGGAGGTAGAAGCGCGAATCGCCGATGTGCGACCAGTAGGCGTGACCGTCCTGCACCACGCAGGCGACCACGGTGGTGCGCGGCGTGTCGGTGAGGCCCAGGTGCGTCGCCTCGCGCAGCAGCATGCCGTGCGAGCGCCCGATGGCACGGAACAGGAACAGGTCCGGGTTGGCGAGGCGCGGCCGCGCGTCGCGCCTGAAAGCGGCCCCGATGTGGCGCATCGTGAGCTCGGCCGCCACCTCGCCGTGCGCGTGCCCGCCCATGCCGTCGGCCAGCACCAGCAGCAGCGACTCGGGCGTGCCCCAGTAGCCGAGCCGGTCCTGGTTGTAGGGCCGCCTGCCGGGCCGCGTCTCTTGGACAATGGTGAATTTCATCGGCCGGTGAGCCTCCTCAGCATGCCCTTCAGCTGCTCCAGCATCGGCGCCGCGCCGCGGTATTCCGGCTCCTTCTCGCCGAGCAGCACCTTTTGCAGCGCAAAGCCGCTCTGCGGGCGCTCCAGGTGTTCCAGGCGCATGCACCAGTCGATGGTGTCGAGCAGCTCGCTCGTGTACTTGCCGGCGCCGATCTTGCGCGCCGGCACCATGCGGTCCTTCTCCAGACGCTCCTCGGCCGAGGGCGGCGCCGAGGCGGTGACGCAGGCATAGATGGTCGCGCCCACCGAGTAGATGTCGCTCCAGGGCCCGAGACTGGCGCGGTCCATGTGATGCTCGGGAGAGGCGAACCCCGGCGTGAACATCGGCGGCAGCGACGGCGCCTCGCCCTGCAGCATCTGCCGCGCCGCGCCGAAGTCGATCAGCAGCGGCGTGCCGTCGCTCCTCAGGTAGACGTTGCCGGGCTTGATGTCCAGGTGCAGCAGCTTGTTGGTGTGCACCTCGCGCAGGCCCGTGAGCAGCGCCGCGAACGTGCTGCGGATCCAGCTCTCGCGCAGGGTGCCGCGCCGGGCCTGGATGTGCTCCTGCAGCGTGCGGCCGCGCTCGTAGCGCATCACCAGGTACACGGTCTCGTTGGCGCGGAAGAAGTTGAGGACGCGCACCACGTTGGGATGCCCGAGGCTCGCGAGCGCCTTGCCTTCCTCGAAGAAGCACTTCATGCCGTAGCGGAACGCGGCCGCCTGGCCTTCCGGCACCTTTGGTTCGATCGCGTCGCCCGTGCGCAGCGCGAGCGACGCGGGCAGGAACTCCTTGATCGCGACCGGCGTGTCGTTCTCGTCGTGCGCCAGGTAGACGAAGGAGAAGCCGCCGGAGGCCAGCACGCGCAGGATGCGGTAGTTCTGAAGCTGATGCCCTTCGGGCAGCGGCTGGTTGGCTTGGGCCGCCATCTCCCCTATGATACCCGCTTCGAATCGCTCGCCTTCCCGCGTTCCATCCCCTTGATCCGCAGCATGACCGGATATGCGCTTGCCGCCGCCGAGCATCCGCGCGGCACGCTCGGCCTCGAGCTGAAATCGGTGAACTCGCGCTTTCTCGACCTGCAGTTCCGCATCGCCGACGAGCTGCGCGCGCACGAGCCGCTGCTGCGCGAGGCGATCACGACGCGCGTTGCCCGCGGCAAGGTGGATTGCCGCCTGAGCTTTGCCACCGCTGCGGCGGGCGCGCAGGCGCTCGACCCGGCCGCGCTGGAGGCGCTGCGGCGCCTGGCCGAGGCAGCGCAGCGCGCGTTCCCGCAGGCCGGGCCCCTGCGCCTCGGCGACGTGCTGCGCTGGCCCGGCGTGCTCGCCGGCAGCGCGCCCGATGCGGAGGAGATGAAGCCGGCGGTTGCGGCGCTCGTCGCGCGCGCGGTGGGCGAGCTGTGCGCGGCGCGCGAGCGCGAGGGTACGAAGCTCGCGGCGCTCATCGCCGGGCAGGTGGCGCAGATGCGCGCGCGTCTTGCCGAAGTGCGGCCGCTGGTGCCGGAGGCGAACGCCGCGTACCAGGCGCGGCTCGCCGAGCGCCTGCGCGAGGCGATCGGCACGGCCGATGACGATCGCATCCGTGCCGAGCTCGCCGTGTTCGCGGTAAAGACCGACGTCGAGGAGGAGCTGCAGCGCCTCGCCTCGCACCTGGAAGAAGTCGAGCGCACGCTCGCCAAGGGCGGCGCCGCGGGCAAGCGCCTGGATTTTCTCGCGCAGGAGCTCAATCGCGAGGCCAACACGCTCGCCTCCAAGGCGGCCACGCAGCGGATCGCCGACTGCGCGCTCGAGCTGAAGCTGCTCATCGAGCAGATCCGCGAGCAGGTGCAGAACATCGAATGATGCGCGGCCTGCTGTTTGTCATCACGGCACCCTCCGGCGCGGGCAAGAGCTCCCTCATCGCGAAGCTCCTCGAGGACGAGCGCGGCCTCGCGCTCTCGGTCTCCTACACCACGCGCTCGCCGCGCCCCGGCGAGCAGAACGGCCGCGAGTACCATTTCGTCGACCTGCCCGCGTTCGAGGCGATGCTCGAGCGCGGCGAGTTCCTCGAGAGCGCGGAAGTCCACGGGCACCGCTACGGCACATCGCAAAGAGTGATCGATGAAGTGCGCGCCAGCGGCCGCGACCTGCTGCTGGAGATCGACTGGCAGGGCGCGGCGCAGGTGCGGCGCCTCTACCCGGAGAGCGTCGGCGTTTTCATCCTGCCGCCGTCGATGGCCGAACTGGAGCGCCGGCTGCGCAAGCGTGCGCAGGATTCCGGCGAGGTCATCCGGCGGCGGCTCAACAACGCCGCGGAGGAAATGAGCCACGCCGCCGAGTTTAAATACGCTATAATTAACAACAACTTCGACGATGCCCGGTTCGACCTGCGGGCGATCGTGCGGGCGGAGCGCCTGGCCACCGGCCGGCAGCTCGAGCGCCACCCCGAAGTCTTCAGAACGGAACGCTGACCATGGCACGCATCACCGTAGACGACTGCCTGCAGAGAATCCCCAACCGCTTCCATCTGACGCTCGCCGCGACTTATCGCGCGCGCCAGCTCGGCGCCGGCGCCACGCCGCTGGTGGAGCCCAACCGCGACAAGCCGACCGTGATCGCCCTGCGCGAGATCGCCAGCGGCAAGGTGGGCGCCGAAGTGCTCAAGCGCAACGCCACTCCGCCGAGCCTGCCGAGCCCCTGAGCCCGACGGCCATGCGGTAATCTCCCCGCATGGCAGCAGTCCACACGCTGGATGAGAGCCGCTTCGGCTACCTGAAGCAGGCCGACGTCGCTCGGCTTGCGGACGCGTACCGGTTCTCGGAGGCAGCGCACAAAGGGCAGAAGCGCCAATCGGGCGACCCGTACATCTCGCATCCGCTCGCGGTCGCGGAGATCCTCGCCGACTGGCATCTCGACGGCCAGGCGCTGGTGGCGGCGCTGCTGCATGACGTGATGGAGGACACCTCCGTCACCAAGGCCGAGATCTCCGACACCTTCGGCAAGCCGGTGGCGGAGCTGGTGGATGGCCTCTCGAAGCTGGACAAGATCGAGTTCCAGTCCGCCGAGGACGCGCAGGCCGAGAACTTCCGCAAGATGCTCCTGGCGATGGCGCGCGACGTGCGCGTGATCCTGATCAAGCTCGCCGACCGGCTGCACAACATGCGCACGCTCGGAGCCGTGCCGCTGGCCAAGCGCCAGCGCGTGGCGCGCGAGACGATGGAGATCTACGCCCCGATCGCCAACCGCCTGGGCCTGAACACGCTGTTCCACGAGCTGCAGGAGCTCGCGTTCTCGTACCTGTACCCGCTGCGCTACCGCGTGCTGTCCAAGGCCACCAAAGCGGCGCGCGGCAACCGGCGCGAGGTGGTCGGCAAGATCGAGGCGGCGATCAAGGTGAAGCTCGCCGAGGCCGGCATTGCGGCCACGGTGTTCGGCCGCGAGAAGCACCTGTACTCCATCTACCGCAAGATGACCGAGAAGCGCCTGTCCTTCTCGGAGGTGCACGACATCTACGGCTTTCGCATCATCGTCAAGGACGTGCCGACCTGCTACCTCGCGCTCGGCGTGCTGCACGGGCTGTACAAACCCGTGCCGGGCAAGTTCAAGGACTACATCGCCATCCGCAAGGCGAACGGCTACCAGTCGCTGCACACGGCGCTCATCGGCCCCTACGGCGTGCCGGTGGAGGCGCAGATCCGCACCGAGCAGATGCACCACCTCGCCGAGGCCGGCGTCGCCTCGCACTGGATGTACAAGGACGACAGCGCTTCGCTCTCCGAGCTGCAGAAGAAGACGCACCAGTGGCTGCAGTCGCTGCTCGAGATCCAGGACCAGACCGGCAACCCGCACGAATTCCTCGAGAACGTGAAGGTGGACCTGTTCCCGGACGAGGTCTACGTGTTCACGCCCAAGGGCAGGATCCTGCCGCTGCCGCGCGGCGCCACCGCGGTGGATTTCGCCTATCTCGTACACACCGATATCGGGAACCGATGCGTGGCTGCTAAGGTGAACGGCGAGCTCGTGCCCCTTAGGACGGAACTGCGCAACGGCGACCGCGTCGAGATCATCACCGCAAGCCACGCCAAGCCCAATCCGGCATGGCTGCAGTACGTGCGCACCGGCAAGGCGCGCGCCAACATCCGCCACTTCCTCAAGACCATGCAGTACGACGAGTCGGCCGCGCTCGGCGAGCGCCTGCTCGAGCAGGCGCTGAAGGCCCAGGGCTCCTCGCTCGCGGACATCGACGACGCGAACTGGGAGCGCGTGGTACGCGAGACGGTTGGCCGCACCAAGCGCGAGCTGCTGGCCGACATCGGGCTGGGCAAGCAGTTGCCGGCGGTCGTGGCGCGACGCCTCCTCAAGCGCGCGGAAGGCGCGCCGGAAGCGAAAGGCAAGGCCGCCCAAGTCGTGATCCGCGGCACCGAAGGCATGGCGGTGCAGATCGCAAGCTGCTGCCGGCCGATCCCCGGCGACGCCATCGTCGGCTCGATGAAGAAGGGCCAGGGGCTGGTGGTGCACAACACCGAGTGCCGGCAGATCGAGCGCTCGCGCCGCAACGAGCCCGAGCAGTGGATCGACGTGGAGTGGGACCCGACCGGCACCCGCCTCTACCTGACCGCGATCAAGGTGATGGTGGCGAATCAGCGCGGCGTGCTGGCGAAGGTCGCCTCCGAGATCGCGGATGCGGGCTCCAACATCGACTCGATCAGCATGGACGAGGACCGCACGTTCTACACCACCATGCTGTTCGTGCTGGAAGTGGCCAATCGGCAGCACCTCGCGCGCATCATGCGCGCGCTGCGGCGCCTGCCGGACGTGAAGAAGCTCGCGCGCGTGCGCGAGTAGCAGGCAACCTCGGGAGGAGGCGACATGACTGCGTTTGCCCGGCTGATCCGGACGGCCCTCGGCGCGGCGCTCGCGTTCGCTTCAACGATGGCCCTCGCCCAAGGCTATCCGACGCAGAAGGAGGGCAGCTGGATCGCGCGCGATTTCCGCTTCCATACGGGCGAGGTGCTGCCCGAGCTGCGCATTAACTACACCACGCTCGGTGAACCCACTGCGGAACCGGTCATGATCCTTCACGGCACGACCGGATCCGGCAGCGGACTGCTCAGCCCCGGATTCGGCGGGGAGCTCTTCGGCCCCGGGCAGCCGCTCGATGCCTCCAAGTACTACGTCATCCTTCCGGACTCGATCGGCCACGGCAAATCGAGCAAGCCCTCGGACGGCATGCGCGCCAAGTTTCCCCGCTACAGCTACGAGGACATGGTCCTCGCGCAGTACCGGCTGCTGACCGAGGGCATGGGCATCCGCCACCTGCGGCTGATCCTGGGCAACTCCATGGGCGGCATGGAGGTCTGGATCTGGGGCGTCACCTATCCGGAGTTCATGGATGCCCTGGTGCCCATGGCGTCGATGCCGACGGAGATGTCCAGCCGCAATTGGATGATGCGCCGGCTGATCACGGACTCGATCCGCAGCGACCCGGAGTGGATGAACGGCGACTACACGAAGCAGCCGCGCAGCGCGCAGTTCGCCTCCGTGTTCTACGGCATCGCCAGCAATGGCGGCAGCCAGGCGTATTTCAGGGTGGCGCCGACGCGCGCGAAGGCGGACGCGCTGCTCGACCAGCGCCTGAAGGCCCCGTTCCGCGGCGATGCGAACGACATCCTGTATCAGTGGGACTCCTCGCGCGACTACAACCCCGCGCCGGGGCTGGAGCGCATCCAGGCAACGCTGCTGGCCATCAATTCGGCGGACGACGAGCGCAATCCTCCCGAGCTCGGCGTCATGGAGCGCGAGCTCAAGCGCGTGAAGAACAGTCGCCTGTATCTCATTCCCGCCAGCGACCAGACCGCAGGGCACGGCACGACGGGACAGGCGAAGTGGTGGAAGCAGGAGCTGGCCGCATTCCTGGGCACAGTGCCGCGGCGCGGAAAGTGAGTCGCGCGCACTGGCGCAGCAGGCGGACTGCATGACAGGCCGCAGCCGCTACGACGCGTTGATGGATGTGGTGCGCAGCCGCATGACGGTGCGCGCCTTCGATCCGTCGAGCGCGGTGCCGCGCGAGGACTACGAGATGATCCTCGAGGCCGCGCGCCACAGCCCTTCCGGGGCGAACGCGCAGCCCTGGCATTTCATCGTCATCACCGAGCAGAACCTCAAGGACCGGATCATGGAGTACTTCCGCGAGGAGCAGGTCGCCCGCGCGAAATTGAAGATGAAGTTCCCGACGCCGGACTACCGCGGCCTGGCCACGGCGCCGGGCATGATCGTGGTGGCGAGCGACTTCCGCTGGGTGCGGGCCTTTCCGGTGCTGAACGACGGCTCGCCGCTCGACCGCATGTACAAGGAGAACGCCGAGAGGATCCTCCTGCAGAGCGTGGCGGCCGCGACCATGTCGGCGCATCTCGCCGCCGCCGCGCTGGGCTACAACGTGTGGTGGGTCACCGCCATCGGCCAGCAGAAGGCGCAAGCGGCGATGAAGCCGCTGCTCGGCATTCCCGAAGAGTTGTCGGTGCTCGACATCATGTGCTTCGGCAAGCCGGCCAAGCCGCCCTACAAGCGTTGGAAGAAGAGCCTTGCCGAGATCGTCAATTGGAACCGGTTCGATCCCGCGCACTACATGACCGAAGCGCAGATCGACGAATGGATCGCGACCACGCGCCAGAAGGTCATGTACAAGGACGAGAAGAATGTCGACTGAGATCCAGGATGGCTGCAAATTGGCGGCCGCCGCCCGGCGTGCATTCGCCATCGTCCTGCTGCCGCTGGCGGTCCTGTGGTTCGGCGGCCTGGAGTACCGCGGCCTGTTCCAGCCCGACGAGGGGCGCTACGCGGAAATTCCCCGCGAGATGCTCGAGAGCGGCGACTGGGTCACGCCGCGCCTGAACGGCCTCAAGTATTTCGAGAAGCCGCCCCTGCAGTATTGGGTCACCGCGCTGAGCTTCGCGGCCTTCGGGGAGGACGAGTTGCCGGCGCGGCTGTGGCCCGCGATGACCGGATTCCTCGGCATCCTGCTTCTCGTGTTTACCGGCAACCGGCTCGGGCCGCCGGGCACGGGCCATCTGGCCGGGCTGATCGTGGCCGGCTCGCTCGGGTACTTCTTCGCCGCGCAGTACCTGACGCTCGACATGGCGCTGACCTTCTTTCTTACCGGCGGCCTGTGCGCTTTTCTACTTGCGCAGCGCGAAACGCAACCGAGCCGCGCGCGTCGCGGCTGGATGCTGGCAGCATGGGCCAGCGCCGCCTGCGCGGTCATGACCAAAGGGCTGGTCGGCGTCGTCTTGCCCGGAATGGCGCTGACCGCGTACGCGCTCGCACGCAGAGATTGGTCTGTTGTCGGCCGGCTCGAATGGCGGTGGGGGCTCGCACTGTTCTCGGCAATCGTGCTGCCATGGCACGTGATGGTGCAGTGGCGCAATCCCGAGTTCTCTTCCTTCTATTTCGTGCACGAGCACTTCGCGCGCTACCTTCTCCCGGCGCACAACCGTCCGGGCGCCTGGTGGTATTTCATCGTGATCCTCCTGCTCACCGCGTTGCCGTGGACAATCGTCCTGCCGGGCGTATTTAAACGCTCCTTGACACGCTCACGAGCCCACCGCGCCTTCGATCCAGATACCCTCCTGCTCGCCTGGGTTGCAGTCATTCTCGTGTTCTTCAGTCTGTCGCAGTCGAAACTTCCCGCTTACATTCTTCCCGTCGTGCCGGCGCTCGCACTGCTGATCGCGCGCGACACCGCCTTGCGGGGCAAGTTCGACGGCACGTGGCCGAGCCTCGTGCTTGCACTCGCAGGCGCCGCTGCGCTCGAAATCGGGATGCCGCGCCTCATGCGCGCGATGGCGATCGAGGATCTCGTGTTCGCGTTCTTCCCGTGGTTCATCGCCGGCACCGTCGTGCTGGTAGCCGGCGGCTTGCTCGCCTGGCGGATGCGCGCTGATCGCATTGCGTTCAGGATTGCAACACTCGCGCTGGCGACGGTCCTGGGCGGCCAGATCCTCCTGTCCGGCCTGCACCCGATGGATGACCGATTCTCCGCCGAGACTTTTGCGGAGCGACTGCTTGGCGACGATTTCGCGTTCGCGCCCGGCGCGCCTTTCTACAGCATCGGCTTTTTCGACGAGAGCCTGTCGTTCTACCTGGGGCGCACGTTCACGCTGGTGTCCTACAAGGGCGAACTCGGGCCCGGCATCGAGGCAGAATCCGGGAAGTACGTCGAGTCGCTGGAGGAATTCAAGCAGCGCTGGGTGGCGTCCGATGACGCTTACGCCGCGATGCCGCCGCGGCAGTATGCAGCTCTCAAAGCCGAGGGCCTGCCGATGCGCCTGCTCGGCGAGGACCCGAAGCGCGTCGTGGTTTCGCGCTCTCGCGAAGACCCCCCGCGGCGCGCCAAGAACCCGGGGTGGCTGTTTTGGTGGCTCCAGCCGCCGGCTGGCGCCGCGGCTAGCGCACGCTTTGCGCCAGCTGCGTGAAGTGCGCCGAGAGCTTCGCGATGCTGTCCGGAACGTGGTGCTTGCGCGGCGTATAGCCAGGCAGCATCGAGCGCAAGCGCATGCCGAGCGGGAAGGTCGCAAGCTGAAACCTCTGACGCGCCGTGATGCGGCAGCGCTCGCCGTGGCGCTCGATGTCGGCCGCCGACATCAGCAGCGCGCACTCGTCCAGAAAGCGCAGCATGTGGCCCTGGGAACGCCAGCACATGCGCACGCGATACAGGTAGCCGCGGTAGAGGTGCTGGTAGAGGTCAAAGGCGACATTGCGGTGCTCGATTTCCTCGAGCATGTGCCACTTGAACAGGCTGCCGAAGGCCGGATGGGTGCGCTTGTGATCGTACAGCCCGCTTTCGATCATCCTCAGGGCGAACTGCAGGGTGTAGGACTCGAAGCCTTCCACGTAGCCGATGCAGAACCGGTCGCTGGCGTTGCCCAGGAAGCGCTCCAGGTCGCCCCGCAGCCGGTCGAGCCTTTGCTCGAGACCGGGGTAGCCGTGCGCGAGGACGATCTTGTTGAAGTCGACGTGCCGCTGGTAGTGCTGCGCCTCCTGGCGGCAGAAGCGATCGACTTGCTCGCGCAGCTCGGCGTCGCGAATGCGGTCCAGCACGCGCCGGAACGACTTGACGGCAAACGGCTCCAGGAGCGCGACGTACAGCCCGAAGGCCGTATGGTTGTACGAGAGCACGGAGTTGCCGGCGATGTACAGCGGGTGGAAATCGGCGGCGCCGGGCACGTCGAACTTCATCGTCCGCACTGGGATGGGATGCATGGCGGAGGAGTATGCGCTCCCGCTCTGCGCGCTGTAAATGTGCGTCGCGCACCCGGGACGCGGGCCTTGCGCCGGCCCGCTGCTCGGAAGCGCCACCGCAAGCCCCGGAAGATGCCTGATCCGCGCTAGATGGCGCGGCAGGTAGCGGGCAGGTACTTCGCGGAGATGCCCCCCGACGTAGCCGGGCCGCAACGCCACTCGGAAATCGACTGGCCCATCTGCGCCGAGGAATCTGCGGGCGCGCCGCCGATGTAAGGCACCATGCTGACCTTCTTGCCGTCGACGCTGGAGCCAATGGCGCGCGTGGTTACCGTCACCGTTCCATTGTCGTCGGTCTCGACGAGCTGCACGTATCGTGTGCTACCGCCTTCGCAGCCCCAGTTGTTCGCGCCGGGTGCTGATCCGCCGGCCTGGTAGACCTCCGAGACCGCGGTCCGGCAGGTGCTCGCCGCGAGGATCACTTCGCTCATCTTCGCCCGGATGGTGTAGTCCTGGTAGGCGGGCAACGCCACGGCCGCGAGGATGCCGATGATCGCCACGGTGATCATCAACTCGATAAGCGTGAAGCCTTGCTGAAGCCACTTCATCGGCGCCCCTCCGCAGCGACAATCTAGCGGAATGCGCGGCGCACGACCTGACATGCCGCGTCAGTGTCGCCAAATTTGTAGCGCGATGTGACCAAATCCGCGTTGCGGGCCGTAGCGGATTCGGAGCGCCGACGAATGGATCAGGACTTGGACTTCGACCTCTCTTCTGGCACAAATTTAGCGCAACTGCCATAGCGCCCGCTTTCGCAGTCGAAAGCAGACATCGAGTGAACCAGCCGCCGGCGTCAGCGGGTCACGGCGGAGACGAGCGCACGCAGGACTCGGTTTTCGGCCAGGTGGATCGGGACTTCGTCGTAGTCGCCCGAGGTCAGGACGACGCTGAGCTCGAGCTTGGGGACGACGAAGATGCGCTGGCCGCCATTGCCGAGCGCGATGGCCCAGTCGACTTCGCCTCCGCCCCAGGCCACCTGCCCGAGCCACCACTGGTAGCCGTAGGCCATCGGCTTGCCGTCCAGGCTGAGGAACTTCATCCCCGTCGAGAGGCGGGGCCGCAGGGATTCGGCGATCCAGTCCGCCGGCACCACTTGGCGGCCACGCCAATTCCCGCGCGCGTTCACGAGCCGGCCGAGCTTCAGCATGTCGCGCGGCCGCAGGCGCAGTCCCGCGAAGGGCAGCGCCCGGCCGTGCACGTCTTCGGTCCACTCGAAGTGCGCGATGCCAAGGGGCGCGAAGAGGTCTTCGCGGGCGAGCTCGGAGAGCGGCTTCCCCGACAGGCGTACGAGCGCGTTGGCAATCACCGTCGTACCGCCGCCGTTGTAGTTGAACGTCGTTCCCGGCCCATTCGCCAGCGGACGCTCGAGCACGAAACGGTCCTGGTCCAACTTCCAAAACAGCCGAATCTCGTCGCTCGTCAAGAGGCCCTTGCCCCACTCGGCCCAGTCGAGGCCGCTGCTCATCGAGAGAAGCTGGCCCATCGTCACCCGATTGGAGCCGGCCCACGGGGGCGACACAGCGGGCTGCACTTCGAGGACCGGCGTGTCCACGGCGGGCGCGCGCCCATTGGCAAGCGCGATGCCGTAAAGCAGGCTCACGATGCTCTTGCTCACCGAGCGCGCGTCGTGCAGCGCGTCCGCATCGAAGTGCGTAGGTGCGCCGAAGAGGTTGTTGAAGCCGTAGCGCACGCTGATCGGCCGATCCCGGCCGCTCCGGTACAGTTCCGCCACCAGCGCGCCGCGACGTTCGACGAGAAGCGCGTGGATATTGTCAGTGCCCGCCGCCACATCCCTGAGCACGCGGCAAAGCGCCTCGGCGTCGAAGCCCGCCGTCTCCGGCGCGCCCACGCTCCACTCGGCATCGGCCTGCGGCAAGGCGCAAGGGTCGGCGCGCACGGGGATCTCTCTGGCGCAGGCAGACAGCGTGAGCGCGAACAAGACCGGCGCGAGGCGCGAGAGCGTTCGCATGCCGCGAACTCTAGCGCAACTCGAAGTTGACGCTGCGGCGACGTGAAGAGG
>Ga0326726_10000800_pt1 | contig 28799 bp, 20 predicted proteins | sample MHFenrmetagenome_2_FD_207603 | JGI IMG/M metagenome (GOLD analysis project Ga0326726, IMG submission 207603) | Lab enriched peat soil microbial communities from Michigan Hollow, Ithaca, NY, United States - MHF15MN | ecosystem: Environmental > Terrestrial > Soil > Wetlands > Peat | place: USA... | reverse complement strand
CCGACTGGATGGTGCCGAGCGCCCCCGCTTCGACGAGGACGGCGGTGAGCTTGGGGATGAGCTGGGAGTCCGCGTACTCGGGCGTGCCCTTGCGGCCGTCCCGGGCAAAGCCGGTGTTCTCCCCCGGGATGAGGACCCAAGCGCCCTTGAACGCGGCCGGGTTGGCCTTGACCTCGGCGATCGCGGCCTCAACCGCGGCCTTCTTCTTTTCGATGTCCTCGGGCTTGGCATTCCGGCCCGGGATCGAGAACGGATCGGACTTCAGGATGGCGACCGGTCCGCGCTGGCGGCCCTTGGTGCCGGCGGTGAAGGTGGGCGTCCCGAAATACAGGGATCTCTCGGCCGGTTTGATCATCTTGCCGAACCAGGGGCCGCGGTTGAATCCCACCGGCACCTCGCCGGCCTCATCGAGCTCGACCTGGAGCCCGAACTGGCGGAACTGCCAAGCCGCCCATTCGACCGTGTCGGTGTAAGCGTTGGTGCCCGTCTCGCGGCCGCCGAAACGGTTGCTGGCGAAGTCGTTCCAGGTCATGACCCGGTTGTCGGTCGTGCCGAGGTCGATGATCTTCTTGACGACGGGATCGACCGCCGGCTTGGCGGGCGGTTGGGCCGTCCCGGCGACCGAGGTCAGGCTGGCGACCAGAAGGGCCGCGATGAGGACGGATCGAAGGGCGCGCGCGTTCATGGATCTCCTCCGGCTTACTGCGTTCAGGGGCGGAATCATAATCTCTCCCCGGAGAGACTGTCAAGGAACGCGGCGACTCGCTATTTTGAGGGATTTAGGCCTCCCCCCGCGTCATAATAGTGAGAGGACCGGAAAAGGAGACCGCGAGCGTGTTCGAACAACAATGGCTGGCCATCTATCGGGAGACCGTTCGTCCCCTCTACGGATACATGTCCCGGCGGACCGGGGGGGACAGGGCCCTGACCGAGGATATCGTCCAGGAGACCTATCTCCGGGCCCTCGGCCGTTGGGATCCCAAGGCCCTGCCCCAGACGCCTCTGGCCTGGCTGAAGCTCGTGGCCCGGAACATCCTCATCGATCATCTCCGGCAGAGGAAAAGGGGCCCGGCGTCCGTCTGGACCTCCGATCCACCCGCTGGTCCGGAGCCCGGCAAAGACGATTGCGGATCCTCAGATCTGTTCTTGGCCGTGACGTCTTTGGACCGCAAGAAGGCGGGCCTCCTCGAGGAGTTCTATTATGACGGGATGAGCGTCCGCGAGATCGCCGAGAAGAGAGGCCTGTCCGAAAAGGCCGTGGAGGGTCTGCTGCGTCGGGCCCGCCAGGCCTTGAAGGCCCGGCTTCCCGACCAAGGACCTGTGGGAGGACAACATGCCTAAGACCCTGGAACCTGACATGGAGTTCGTCGAACGTCTCGAATGGCAGCTGGCCTCCGAGCTGAGAAGGAGCCGGCTCAAGAGGAGCGCGCCCAGGATCGCCGTGCCGCGCGCGGCGGTGGCGGCCGCCCTCCTGGCCGGGATCCTGCTCGCCGGCGTGGCCGCGATCAAGGCCGCGGAACTCGTCCAGGATTCTTGGCGCAAGAAGATCGAGATCGCCAGGGCGGAAACGGAGGTCCGGCTCCAGGAGGCCCGATTGGAGACCGAGCGGGGGCAAGCGGCCCTGGTCCACGAGCGGTACGCCGTCGGCCTGGTCTCGGAGGGGGACGATCTCTTGGCGACGACGACTCAGGAGAGGTCCCGGCTCGGCCTCGAGCGGTCCCGGCTGGACCTGGACGAGGTCCGGCGCTCCGGAGCCCCGCCCCGGGACGAGCTTTACGCTCCCCTCGTCGGCGGCCGGGACTTCGTCAGCGAGCGGCTTCAGCTCGAACGGCGAGGGGCCGAACTCGGTCTAAAGGTCCTCGAGGCCCGCGCCAAGCAGCTCGAAGAGAGGCAGCGGCTGGGATTGATCGCCCCCGGCCAAGCCCGCTCGGCCGGGAGTGACATCGCGGCCCGGAGGACCCGGATCGCGGAGATCGGGCAGAGGCTCGATCTGAGGAAGCGCTTCCTGGCCGCCGCGCTTTCCGCCGTCCGGGTCGAGATCGCCGGTCGTTTGGCGACGGCCCAGGCCAACCTGGCCGTTGCGCGTTCGAAGGTCGAAGACCTGAAGGAGCGGAAGGCCCGGGCCGAGACCCGGCGCGATCTGGGGGTCGCCTCCCCCGCCGAGTTCGAAGAGCTCGCCGACGCGCTCGGCGCCGCCGAGGCCGAGCTGAAGCTGGCCGCCCTCGAGGTCGGCATCCTCGAGAAGGTCAAGTGAACCCCTCCGGCTATTTTTTGGCCGGCAAGATATCCGCGAATTCCTTGATCAGGGCCTGATAGGCCTCGGCCGCGACGTCCTCCTGAAAGTCGGCCATCTCGGCCGCCGAGGGCGTGGTCGCGGCCCACTCGCTCCGCTTCGCCGCCGCGCGCGCCAGGGCCCGGTCCTCGATCCGGAAGAGCTTGGGCAACACGCCCTCCCCGCCGTAGGTCCTGAGCCGGGTGACATTGAGGTACTGGTACATCCGGCCGCGGGCGTCGGGATAGAGGTAGGCCCCGATGGCCCGGGCGGCGGTGTCGAGAGGCGCGTTCTTGGGGCCGGTGGTCGCGGCCGGGACCCGGCCGGCGGCCGGCCAGACGGGCACCGCCACCCCCGTCACGGGCTGGCCGAGCAGCACCCACATCGTCGCCAAGTAGGGCTTGTCCGGCGAGGGCGCCCCTTCGAAGACCAGGGCCGAGACGCTGGTGTTGCGGTTGATGGTATCGTTGGTGTGGACGTAGAGCGGGGCCGCGGGATCGTCCGGCAGCGGCCTCGCCAGCGGGTTGGAGTAGAGCTTCTCGTTGATGAGGTCGCGGGAGGCCTCGCGGAGGACGAAGCGGACGTCGATCCGCCCCTGCGCCCGGGCCGCCTCGACGAGGTGGCCGATCCGCTCGAAGCGGTCGAACCCTCCCCCGAGAGTCTGATCGGGCGAAGTGAACGCGAAGTTCGTCCGGACGAGTGTGCCGAAGGGCGCGACGCGCGGGTCCTGGGCGTCGAACTTGACATAGGAGCCCCGCCGCGCCTCGAAGAAACAGGCCCCGCCCGCCGCGTCGATGACCCCGAAGTTCGCCGCCAGGTCCCATTTCCCTTTCTCGCGGACGAGCAGGTCCTCGAAGTCCTTCACCGTGGCACAGGCCCCGAGGGCGAGCTTCATGAAGCCGCCGTTGCCACCGCCGTCCAGCTTCTTGGATCCGTCGCCCAGGTCGTCGGCCTGGGAGTTCATGATGGCGAAGCCGGCGGTGTTCTGGCCGCCCCAGACCTCCTTCGGATCCACATCCTCCGAGATCACGACGGCCAGGAAATCGAATCTCGGGCCCTTAAAGGCCATCAGCTTGTTGTTCGGGTCCGAGGTGTCACGGTTCTTCCACATCAGCGGCCGGCCGCCGGCCGTGGCCCGCCCGGCGATGACCGCGAGCGTGCAGGGCGCCGCGGCCTGAATGAGGATGGCGATCGCCGCGGCGACGAGAATGGGCCTCAAGGCCCACAAAGAGTGTTTGGTCATAATGGAACATCTCCTCCGGGGCCGATGATATTGCCGGGCCCGGACGCCGACTTGTGCCCGGCATAGAGGACCAGGCCGATCGCGGACGTGGCCAGCTTCCGGATCCGGCGGATGACGCCGAGGCTCAGCCCCATCGCGGCGGTGAAACCCATGCTCTGCAGCATCAGGACGTGGGCGGTCTCCATGACCCCGAACTGGCCCGGGACGATGAAGAAAGCCGTGTTGAACAGGGTCACGCCGGTCGACGTGAACAGGGCCTGGAAGGGCGAGGCCTGGGTCCCGAGGACCCTGAGGATGACAAAGACCTCGACGGCCCCGAGAATCCGGGCCGCGTAGTGGAGGCCCAGGGCCGCCACCGTCTGCCGGCCCACGCCTCTGTAGATGACGCGGAGGTTCCGATCGAGCTCCTCGAGGGCGCGCTCCCGGCGGACCACGAAGATCCGGAGCGAGGGCACGACCTTGGCCAGCCGGACGAGGGTCCAGCGCAGACCCTTCAATTGAAGGAGGATGAACAGGGCGAGCCCGACCGCGGTCAGGGACAGGCAGACCACGGCCGCCGTGGTCATCCAGGCCGGCAGGCGGATCAGCAGGAGGCTCAGGAGGAAGCCCGTGGCCAGGAAGAGGGCCGCCGCCAAGGCTTCGACGGTCTTGTCGGCCAGGACCCCGGGAATGCCTTCCGCGAGCGGGGCCTGGCCCTGGATCAGGAACGGACGGGCGGCGTCTCCCCCGACGTTGGCCGTCGGGATGAGCGTGTTCAGGGAATCGCTGATGATCTTGACCCTAAAGAGCCGCTTGAGGGGGATGGGCCGGAAGTGGGCGGCCTGGATGATATGCCAGGCCCAGGCCTGAAGGAAGAGCCAGGCCAGGCTGATCCCCACGACGACCAGGAACCAGGGCCCGAAGCGGCCCAGATAGCCGAGGACCGTGGCCGCACCGACCTTGAGCAGCAGGAAGGCCAGGAGGATCAGGCCGGCCGCGCTGAGGGCGATCCGGGCCCAGCGCGGGAATCCCTTGATCCTGCCGAGCGACAGCCCTGCGCCGTCGAGCCCGACGGCGACCGCGTGTTCGGCCTTGGCCACCGCCGCCTCGTCGTCGACATCGAGCCAGAACAGCTCCCCGGCGTCCCAGGTCAGGGCCCGGCCCCGGGCCGCCAAGACCTTGATGCCGCCGGAGAGCGAATAATCCCCGGCCTTTTGGCTCGTCTCGAGCGCCTCGAACAGGGCCGGCGTGCACAGGAACGCGCCCGTATCGAAGGCCGTGGAGTCCGCGAGCTTCTTGCCGATCGCGGCGATCCGCCCGGCCACGTCCCGGACCCTGGTGACGTCGTCCAGGTCGACGAAGGGGCCGTCGAGCCGCCGGTCCACGGCCAGAATGACCTCGTCCGGACCGATCGCCTGGCGGCGCAGCCCATCGAGCAGGGCCGGATCGAAGATATGGTCCGACATGACGAGCAGGAACCGGTCCGCCACCAGGCCCTTGGCCTTGAGGACGGACAGGCCGTTCTCTTTCTCCCACTCCTCGTTGCGGACGGTGACGATGGGCAATCCGTCCGCGGCGGCCCGGGCCTGAAGATGGTCTTCGACCGCTTCGCCGGCATATCCGGTCACGACCACGAACCGTCGGGCGCCGGCCGCGTGAGCGGCATCGATGGCCCGGTCGATGAGGGCCCGGCCGCCGACCTCGAGCAGGGGTTTGCTGGGCGCTCGGGAGGCCAGGCGGCTGCCGCGCCCGGCGGCGATGATGACACAACCGAGCTCGGTGGCGGTCGTTTTAGGCATCAAAACACAGGCTTTGTCAGTTTCAACAAGGAAAGCCTATTATAAGGGAGGTCGGCTATGCCCGCAAGGCGCCGGTCCGGCAGGCGATTTGAAATAAGCGCTCAGGGAGTTTATAATTCCGTCATGCCAAATCAGAGGGGGCCTGCCGGCCCTTACAATTACGAGGGTTCCTTGAAGCCCCCGCTGCCCGATGCGGTGCCAAAAATCGTCAAATTGGACCGGATCTTAAACCGGCCCATCGCCTCGCTGATCGTACGCGCGGCTCTGCGGATGGACCTCCGGCCGAACCAGCTGACCGTGGCCGCGTTCGTCGTCAGTGCCATCGGGGCCAGCCTGTTCGTGCACGGCACCCGGCAAGGCTTCCTCCTGGCCGGCCTGATCACCTACTCCGGGAACCTGCTTGACGCCGCCGACGGCATGCTGGCCAGGACGAAGAACCTTTGCACCCGTTTCGGGGCCTACCTCGACCTTTACCTGGACCGGCTGACCGATTTCCTGGTCTTCGGGGCCATGGCCATCGGCAACTACCGCTATACCGGGCACCGCCTGTTCTTCTTCGTCAGCCTGTTCGGATTGGCCGCTTATATGCTGCAGGTGCTCCTCTATTATCTCGAGCGGGAATACCGCGGCCTCGGTTCGGCCTCGGGGGCGAGCGGCGACTACCGGGGCCTCGTCTACCTGGGCATCCTCGTTTTCGCGGTCTTCAACCAGCTCGAGATCGTCATGTCGATCCTGATCTGCATTCCCGTCCTCAACATGGCCTATCGGTTCATCCGCTTCTGGATCGTCGAGCGCCCGGAGGAACCTCCGCAGACGCCCTGACCCCCCGAGCCCACACGAAAGAGAGGCTTTTCATGCCCGCAATCCGCAGAGGGAAGGATATCGCTCCGGCCCGCGGCAAGCTCGGCGTTCTCATGCCCGGCATCGGCGCCGTTTCCTCGACCCTTCTGACCGGCCTGTTCTCGGCCCGCAAGGGCCTGGCCCGGCCGGTCGGGTCGCTGACCCAGACCGGCAAGATCCGGCTGGGCAAGCGGACCGAAGGCCGGTACGTGCCCATCCGGGACTTCATCGCCCTGGCCGAGCCGGCCGACCTGGTCTTCGGCGGCTGGGACTGCTTTCCCGATTCCGCCTATGAGGCCGCCTGCAAGGCCAGGGTCCTGAGGCCGTCGCACATCGAGGCCGTCCGCGACGAGCTCGAGGCCGTCCAGCCGATGCCGGCCGTGTTCGACCGGAAGTTCGTCCAGAACCTCGACGGCCGCCACGTCAAGCACGCCCCGACCAAGATGGACCTGGCCGAGCTTCTGATGAAGGATATCGACGGCTTCCGTTCCCAGCACATGACGGACCGCCTGGTCATGTGCTGGACGGCCTCGACCGAGGCCTACCGCGAGACGCAGGGCGTCCACGCGTCGGTCAAGACCTTCGAAGCCGGGCTCAAGGCCAATTCGCCGGACATCAGCCCCAGCCAGATCTACGCCTACGCGGCCCTGAAGATGGGCCTCCCCTACATCAACGGCGCGCCGCACATCACGACGGACTGCCCGGCCATGCTCGAGCTGGCCCAGGAGAAGGGCCTGCCGATCTGCGGCAAGGACTTCAAGACGGGGCAGACCCTGATGAAGACCATCCTGGCCCCCGGCTTCGCGGCCCGGCTGCTCGGCATCTCGGGCTGGTTCTCGACCAACATCCTGGGCAACCGCGACGGCGAGGTCCTGGACAACCCCGACTCGTTCCGCTCCAAGGAGATCTCCAAGCTCGGCGTCCTCGACACCATCCTGCGGCCGGACCTCTATCCCGAGCTCTATGGGAATCTCTGCCACCAGGTCAAGATCAACTACTATCCGCCCCGGGGCGACAACAAGGAATCCTGGGACAATATCGACATCTACGGCTGGATGGACTACCCGATGCAGATCAAGGTCAACTTCCTCTGCCGCGATTCCATCCTGGCCGCGCCGGTCGTCCTCGACCTCATCCTGTTCACGGACCTGGCGGCGCGGGCGGCCATGCCCGGCATCCAGGAGTGGCTGTCGTTCTACTTCAAGTCCCCGATGGTGGCCAAAGGGCTCTACCCCGAGAACGACCTGTTCGTCCAGCAGAGCAAACTTATGAACACACTCCGCTACCTCATGCGCGAGGAGCTCATCCACCACACTGGGCTGGACTACTACTACGATATCGAAAAGAGCTAAGCCGCGGGGCGCGGAACATTCACGGGATGTCGGTCTGAAGTTCTATTTGTCTTGGGAAAAACCCGGCGCTTTTATGAATGTCATTCATAATGCAGGGCCAGGATGGGGTCGAGCAGCGAAGCCTTGTAGGCCGGATAATAGCCGAAGAAGATCCCGACCATAGCCGAGAACCCGAAGGCCAGCACGACTGAGAACGGCGAGATGGCCGTCGTCCAGCCGGCCAGGGCCGAGATGACCTTGGAGACGGCGACGCCGGCCAGGATGCCGCCGATCCCGCCGATCATGGACAGGGTCAGGGCCTCGGCGATGAACTGCATCCGGATGGCCCGGGTCTTGGCCCCGACGGCCATGCGGATGCCGATCTCCCGCGTCCGCTCGGTCACGGACACCAGCATGATGTTCATGATGCCGATGCCGCCGACGAGGAGCGAGACCGAGGCGATGGCCCCGAGAAGCAGCGTCATCACCCGTGACGACTGCTCGGCCGCCTGCAGGAACTGGGTCAGGTTGCGGACGGAAAAGTCGTCGTCCTGGCGCGAGCCGAGATGGTGCCGCTGCCGGAGCAGGGCCTCGATCTGCTGCTGGGCCGCGCCCATCTCCTCGAGGCTCTTGGCTTCGACCATGATCGTCCGGACCATGCCCGGGAAGCTCGTGCCGAAGACCCGCTTCTGGGCCGTCGTCACGGGGATGTAGACGACGTCGTCCTGGTCCTGGCCGACGGCGGACTGGCCCTTGGAGGCGAGCACGCCCAGGACGCGAAAGGGAATATTTTTGATGCGGACGATCTCGCCGACCGGGTCCTCGCTCCCGAACAGGCTGTCGGCGACGGTCACGCCCAGCAGGCAGACTTTGGTCGCGCTGCGGACATCCTGATCGGTGAAGGCCCGGCCGCTCTCGACGGGCCAGTCGCGGACGCTCAGGACGTCGGGCGTCGTGCCCTGGACGCCGGTCGACCAGTTGGTGTGGCCGAAGACGACCTGGGCGACGCCGCCCAGCATGGGCGCGACGTAGCCGACGGCCGAGCACTCCTTCTTGATGGCCTCGGCGTCGCGCAGGGTCAAGGTCGGCTCGGTCCCCGCGCCCATGCGCGCGCCGCCCGAGGTCGTCGAGCCGGGCAGGATGATCAGCAGGTTGCTGCCGATGCTCTGGATCTGCGCCGAGATCCTCTGGGACGCCCCCGTGCCCACGGCCAGCATCGCGATGACCGCGCCGACGCCGATGATGACGCCGAGCATGGTCAGGGCCGACCGCATCTTGTTCGATTGCAGCGCCCTCACCGCGATCCGCAGGGTCCAGACCAGGTTGATCATCGGGCCGCTTCCCGGGTCCAGGCCTCGGTCGTCCGCGCGATCCGGGGACCGCTCAGCCGCTCGTCGCCGACCAGGCGGCCGTCCCGAAACCGGACGATCCGCTGGGAGTAGGCCGCGATGTCCGGCTCGTGGGTGACCAGGACGAGGGTAATGCGGGAGCCTTCGTTGAGCTTGACGAACAGCTCCATGATCTCGATGCTGGTCTTGGTATCGAGGTTGCCGGTCGGCTCGTCGGCCAGGATGATCGGGGCACCCTTGACCAAAGCCCGGGCGATGGCCACGCGCTGCTGCTCGCCGCCCGAGAGCTGGTTGGGGCGATGGGTCTCCCGCCCGGCCAGCCCGACCGCCCGCAGGGCCGCGGCCGCCTGGGGCTCCCGGTCCCGCGGCGGAACGCCGTCGTAGAGCATGGGCAGCTCCACGTTCTCAATGGCCGTCGCCCGCGGCAGGAGATTGAAGCCCTGGAAAACGAAGCCGAGCTTGCCGTTGCGGATCTCGGCCAGGCGGTCCCGGTCCAGCTGGCTGACGTCCTGGCCGTCGAGAACATACCGGCCCGAGGTCGGCTTGTCCAGGCAGCCGAGCAGGTTCATGAAGGTCGATTTGCCCGAGCCCGAGGGGCCCATGACCGCCACGAACTCCGTCCGCTCGATCGACACCGTCACGCCGTCGAGCGCCCGCACCTGGACGTCGCCGACGTCGTAGATCTTGACGATGTCCTGGACTTCGATAAGGGCCATGCTAAAACATCCTGAAACCAGACGGCCGGCTGGACGGCTTGGCCAGGGACTCGATGATCGCCGCGTCGCCCTCTCTGAGATCGCCGGATGTGAGCTCGGTCAAGGTCCCGTCGCTCAGCCCGATCTTGACCGGGACGCGCACGGTCTGGCCGTTCCGCTCGACCCAGACGGCCGGGCCACGCTCGGCCGGCGCCTGCCGGCCGCCGGCCGCGGCGGGCTTGAACCGCAGGGCCGCGTTCGGGATGCGGAGGACGTCCTTGACGACCGAGGTGATGATCGAGACGTCGGCGGTCATGCCCGGCTTGAGCTTCAGGCCCTTGTTGTCCACCTTCACGACCACGTCGTACGTGACGACATTCTGGACCGTGGTCGCGGCGTTGCGGACCTGCCCGACGACGCCCCGGAACGTCTCTTCGGAATAGGCGTCGACCGTGAACTCGGCCTCCTCGCCAGCCTTGACCGCGCTGATATCGGCCTCGTCCACGGTCGTATCGATCTGCATCTTGGTCAGGTCGGCCGCGATCATGAACAGAGTCGGCGTCTGGAAGCTCGCGGCCACGGTCTGGCCGATGTCGACGTTCCGGGAGATGACGACGCCATCGACCGGCGAGACGATCTTGGTATAGACCAGGTTGGTCTCGGCCAGCTTCAGGGAGGCCGAGGTCTGATCGACCAGCGTTTGGGCGGCCACGGTCGAGGCGTGGGCTGTCAGGTCGGCCGTCTCGGACGTGTCCATCTGGCTTTTGGCGACCAGGTGGCGATCGTAAAGGCTCTTGTAGCGGTCCCAGGTCCGTTTCGCGTCGGTCTCGGTCGCCTGGGCCTTCAGTAGATTGGCCTTGGCGTTGGAAAGGTTGGCCCGGGCCTGGTCCACCTGGGCCTGGAAGAGGGCCGGGTCGATCGTGGCGATGAGCTGCCCCTTCTTGACCGGCGAGTTGAAGTCGGCGAAAAGGGCGTCGATGCGGCCCGAGACTTGGGTTCCGACGTTGACGCTGGTGACCGGGTTGACCGTGCCCGTGGCCGTGATGGTGGTCGTGATGTCGCCCCGGGTGATCTTCTCGGTGACGTACTTGGTGGCGCCGCTCTTGCAGGCGGCCGGCGCCAGGGCCGCGAGCGCCCCGATGAGGATGATGCCTGTTCGTGTCTTGTTCATCTCAACCCCATGGCCAAATCGAGGCTGGCACGGTTGACTTTGCAATCGACGAGCGCTTGGATATAGGCCAACCTGGCGCTGATCAGTGTGACTTCGGCGTCCGCGACCTGGATCGGGTCGCCGACGCCTTCCTGGTAGCTGCCGGTCGCAATATCGAGGTTCTCCCGGGCCGCGGTGACGTTGAGGTCGGCCACCGGGACGACCTCCTCGGCCTGTTTGAGGTTCCAGTAGGCCTGTTCGACGGCCAAGCTGATCGTCTGACGCTGTCCCTCTTCATTGGCCCTGAGAACGTCGAGGTCGGCCTTGGCCGCGGCGACCTGGGCCGTCGTCTGGAACCCGTTGAACAGCGGGACGCTCAGGCTCAGCCCCAGGCTCCAGCCGCGGGCCAGGGGGAATCTGTTCCCGGCGTAGTCATAGGATGCCGACCCGGCCAACGAGGGATAGAACCCGGTCCGGGCCAGCGTGATCGAGGCCTCGGCGACCCGCCGACGGGCCACGACCGAGGCGAGGTCGGGGCGGCTCTCGTAGGCCTGGGCCAGGGCCGCCTCGAGGGTGATGGTCGAGGCCTCGAAGGTCAGCGTGTCCTCGATCTCGTAATCGAGCCTCCTCGTGACGCCCATGGCGTTGTTGAGAGTGGCCTTGGCCACCTTGACCGCGTTGCGGGCCTTGATCAGGTTGACCTTGGCGTTGCCCAGGTCCACGGCCGCCTTGGTGACGTCGTATTTCGGGGCCAGGCCGACTTCGTACTGGCCCTGGGCCTGGTCGAGATGGGCCTGGTATTGTTTCACCGCCTCCTCGGCCACTCCCTGGTTCCGCTCCGCCTGGAGGACGCCGTAGTAGCTCTGCTTGACGCCGAAGACGGCCTGTTGGGCCGCCGTCTCGACGTCGGAGGTGGAGGCCCGATGGGTCAGCTTCTGGACCCGGACCTGGGCCGGGGTCCGGCCGAAGTCAAAGATGTTTTGGCTCAGACTGACGGCGGTAGAATAAGAATTGAAGGTCACGGCCGGGGTTTGGATGCCGAGCGAGGTGCGCGGCCCGACAAGCGAGCGCCCATAAGAGGAATCCCAGTTGATCTGGGGAAAATAGGCCGACTCGGCCTCCCGAACGAGGCTCTCGCTGGCCTGGGCCGTAGCCTGCGCGGCCAGGAACGCCGGCAGACGCTCGAGCGCGATCGCGACGCACCGTTCGAGCTTCAGCGTCTCGCCCGGCCGGACGGCGTCCTGTCCCCCCGCGGCTGAGACCGCCAGGAGAAAAGCGGCCAAGGCCGCGGCCAAGCCTGTTCGTCCCATCACAACGATTTGTCGCCGGGCATTCACTCTGGTCCTCGACCTCCCTCTCGGGACGATAAGTATCAAGAACCATGCCAATCCAAGATAGGGTGGACGAGGCGGACCGTCCCGGGGAGAGGTTCTGGCGACTGTCCCCGCAGGGGATTGTCCCTCTTTAGGGCGGGGAGGAGAGGCTAATCCTTCTTCAACGCGGCCTGGATCTTCTCAACGATCTCTCCCGCTGAGAAAGGCTTCATGATGAATCCCTTGATCCCAGCGGCCAAGACCTCGTCCTCCTGGAGGGTCGCGCTGAAGCCGGTCGATAGGATGATGGGCACATCGGGCCGAATGTGCAGCATCTCGCGGGCCAGCCTCTCGCCGGTCAGCCCGGGCATGGTCTCGTCGGTGATGATCAGGTCGAAATCGCTCGGGCGCCGGCGGAACACAGCCAGGGCCTCGAGGGGGTCCGTCGTCGCCGTGACGGAAAAGCCGAGCCGCTCCAGCATAGGCTTGACGGAACGGACCAGGATGTCCTCGTCGTCTACGAAGAGGACTCGACCCTTGGCTGCGAGGGCCGTCCCCGGGGCGGGTCCGGCGGACTTGGCCTTCCCCTTGGCGGCCGGGAAGTAAACGGAGAAGACGGTCCCTTGGCCCGGAGAGGTCGAAACGGCGATGGCCCCGCCGTGGCTCCGGACGATCCCCTGGACGACCGGCAGGCCCATGCCCGTGCCTTCGCCGCGCTGCTTGGTCGTGAAGAACGGCTCGAAGATCCTGTCCAGGACCTCGGGCGGTATCCCGCTCCCCGTGTCCTCGACGGTCATCTTGACGTAGGGTCCCGGCACGAGCTCGGGGCTGATCATCGACGCTTCGGAGCCGATGACGACGTCGCTCAGCCCGATCGTCAGCCGACCGCCTCGCTCGCGCATCGCGTAGGCGGCGTTGGTGCCGAGGTTGATGAGGACCTGGCCGATCTGGGTCGGGTCGGCGCGGACGAGTCCGGCCGCCGCATCCAAGCGCTCGACGAGGTCGATGCTCCGCGGGATCGACGATCTCAGGAATCCGGAAGCTTCCTTGACCACCGCCGTGAGATCGATGACGTCCCGCTTCTGCTCGGTCGGCCGGCTGAACGCGGTGATCTGGCGGACCAGCTCGCGGCCGCGATTGGCCGAATCGAGGACGAGCTTCAGGTAGCACGAGAGGGGGCTGTCCTTCTCGGCCTCGAAGGCAGCCAGCTCCGTGTTGATGAAGATCGGGACAAGGATGTTGTTGAAATCGTGGGCGATGCCTCCGGACAGGGCCCCGATGGCGTCGAGCTTCTGGAGGTTCCGCAGGGAAGTTTCGAGCTTGTGCTCATAGGTCGCGTCGTGCTCGAGCACGGCGAAGTTCATGACATGGCCGGCCGGGTCGCGCACGGCGGAGATGGTCACGTCCAGCTTGCGGTCCGCCTGGCCGCCGATCTCGCGCGTCAGCCGCCCTTTCCAGGTCTCTCCCTTGTCCAGGGCTTGGCGCAGCCGCTGGCGGAAGGCATCATCCTCGAGGTCGAGCCTCAAGACATCCGCGAAGAGGCGGCCCTCGACGTCCTGCCGGGACAGTGCGTGAAGGGTCTGGAACGTCCGGTTCACATAGAGGATGCGGCCGGCCATGTCCGAGATGATGACGGCCTCGGCGCTCTGCTCGACCGCGGCTGTGAGCCGGCGTCCTTCCTCCTGGGCTTTGACCCGCGGCGTCACGTCGACCAGGCTCAGGACGGCCCCTTCGACGCGGTCGCCGGTCGCCACGCGCAGCAGGCTCCAATCCCAATAGGTCCCCTTGATCTTTGGGTCGTCGAGAAGAAAAGGGCTTTCGAGCTCGACGTGGGGCTCTCCCGTTTCGACGACCTTCCGGAAGACCGCTTGGCTCGCGGGGTCGGGATACAGGGTGAACAGGCTCTGCCCCGCATACGACTCGGGCGTGCCGCCGAAGGCATCGGCGAAGGCCCGGTTCACCCGGATGAAATCGAAATCCGGGTCCAGGTAGGCGATGGCCAGGTCGACGCTGGCGAACACGCGCTCGAGGAGCTCGGTCGAGCGGGTCAGCTCGGCCGTCCTCTCTTTGACCTTCTCCGCGAGCTCGGCCTGATAGACGAGGAGCTCGTCCTCGGCCTTCTTTCTCGCGGTCATGTCGTTGCCGATGGCCAGGATCTCCCGGACCCTGCCCGCTTCGTCGAACAGCGCCTTGTTCGCCCATTGGACCCAAACCCGGTTGCCGCCACGGACGACGTTTTCGTTCTCATGCGCGGCGTAGAATTCGGGCTGGGCGACGACCTCGTCGACGAGGCGGCTCACGTCGAGGCCCTCCGAATCCCTATCCGGAATGAGGATGCGGACGTTCCGTCCGAGGATCTCCTTTTCGGAATACCCGAAGAACGCCTGGGCGAAGCGGTTGAAATAGGTGATCTCTCCGCTCGGCTTCCACCGGATGATGATGGAATTGGCATTGTCCACGAGATCGCGGTAATCCTTCTCGCTCGCCAGGAGCCTGTCTTCGACCGCTTTGCGATCGGTGATATCGCGGCCGTAGATCCTGAGGCGGCCGCCACGGCCGGGCGACCAGATCTGCTGCAGGAACCAGCGATCGTCGATCCGGACCTCGCGGCCGAGTGAACTTCTCCGAGACTTCCAGATCCTCTCGGCGAGATCACCCAAACCGGCCAGCCAGGGATGCTCGAGCCCCTTCTCCGGCAGGCCGTGAAGGATGCGTTTGGCCGCCGGGTTGAGATAGTAGACATGTCCGGCCGTGTCGACTTCGACGACCGGTTCGGGATTGAGCTCCGGGAAGGTGGCCAGCCTCGTCAGAAGCTCCTGTCGCTTGGCCTCTGTGGCGTCCCGGACGAGCCAGCGGAAACCGGCAGGCCCGTCGTCCGGGCCGGGGATCGGCGTGATATCCACCCGGCCGGGGAAGACTGGGCCGCGTCTCGGCCGGAAGTCGATCTCCCAGTTCTCCAGCCGTCCGGAAGCCTTCAGGCCGCCGAGCCTCTCGAAGAAGGCCTTACGGTCGGCCCGGTCGACATAAAGGACCAGCGGCTTTTTGAGCAGGGACCCGGTCTTGGCGCCGAGCAGCGCCCCGGCCCGCTGGTTCGCTTCGACGATGATCCCCTGAGCGTCGGTCACGAGATAAGCGTCGGGGGCAAGATCGAAAAGCTCGAGATAGCGCTGCCGCCCTTCTTCTGCGGCCAGGCGGGCCGCGGCCAGCTCTTCGGACTGCTCGTTCAGCTCCTCCCCTGCCACCTGGAGCTCTTCGAGGGACGTCTGGAGCTCTTCCAGGGCCTCGGCGAACAGCGCCTTGTGCCCGGCGGGCAGGCCGGCGGCCCGCTGGGCGAGCCGCTTGATGAGCTGGGTCGTCCCCTCGACCCGGCTGTCGAAGATGTCCGCTTTCCTCAATGACTCCTCGCCGCGCGCTAATCCTCTTCCATGACCAGAACGGCCCCGAGGGGCTCGCGGCCGCCGGACGTGCTCGGCGTGACCGTCACCCGGCACTTGAAGCGCCTGCCTTTGCGATCGACGGCGTCGAGCAGGACTTTGCGGGCCTCCGGCCCTCCGGTCAAGGCCGACCGGACCGGGCCGACCAGCCGGTCGATCGGAAGCCCGATCTCGATCTCCGCCAGGAGCTTGCCCCTCACCTCGTCCAAGCCCAGGCCCCACAGGTCCTTGGCCTTCTTGTTCCACAGGAAGATCCTGAGGGCGGGATCGACCGCGATGATTGCGACGCTGACGTTCGAGAGGATGGACTGGGTGAATCCGTTGATCAGGTCGAGCTCGTTCGTCCGGGCGTGGAGCTCGTCGTTCGTGCCCCGGAGCTCTTCGTTCGTCGACCGGAGCTCCTCGTTCATCGTCTCCATCTCCTCGTTGGTCGACTGCAGCTCCTCGTTGGTCGTCTGCAGCTCCTCGACCGTCGATTGGAGCTCCTCGTTGGTCGTCTGCAGCTCCTCGTTGGCGGACTGGAGCTCTTCGTTGGCCGTTTCCTGCTCCTGCCGGGAGCGTTCGACCTCGAGCCTCAGGTTGTGACTGCAACTCGTGTCGAGGAACGAGATGCTGGACCCCAGCGCTTGGCCGTCGGCCGCGTAGAGCGGCTTGACCTCCGCGTCGAAGAAGAAGACGACGCCCTCCGCGGGCGAATAGGAAATGTCCTTCAGGACCACCGGCCGACGTTCGGCGGCGGCCTTCTCGACGGGCGAGCGCAGGTCGGCGGGCCGGAAGGACAGCTCGAGGTTCTGGAACGGTTGCTCGAGGTCCTTGGGGCCCAGCTTGAAGAGGTCCTGGGCCTGGGCGTTGATCGCGACGACTTTCCCGCCCGCGTCGAGGACGACCTGGGCGGAGGGCGAGGCCTGGCGGGCCGCTTCGAGAAGGAGGGCCCGGCCGTCCTTCGGCGCCGCGGCCAGAGCTTCGGAGGCCCGGGCGAGAGCGACGAGATCATCCCCATGCTCGTCCGAAGGGATCTTGCGGAAGATGCGCAGGCGCATATCGACCGGGGCGAAGAGCCTGGCCGAGGTCAGGGCCATCTCGGCCTTGCCGAGGAAGAGGAAGCCGTCTTCGTTGAGGGCGAAATGGAAGCGGTTGAGGATCAGGGCCTGGGTCTCGGCGTTGAAATACATCAGCGTATTCCGGCAGGCCAAGAGGTCCATCCGGGAGATCGGCGCGTCCCGGGAGAGATCGTGGCGGCCGAAGACGACACCGCGGCGAAGGTCGGACTTGACGACGAGGTTCATGCCGTCGGTCTCAAAATAGGCCTGCCGCAGCTCCTTGGGGACGTCTTCAAGCTCTTTTCGGGGATAGCGGCCCTGCCGGGCCTGAGCCAGGGCCTCTTCATCGATATCCGTCGCGTAGATCTTGACCCGGCGGCGAAAGGCGTCGGTCCCGAGTGCCTCGCAGAACGTCATGGCCAGGCTGTAGGCCTCCTGGCCGGAGGAGCACCCGGCGCTCCAGACCCGGATCGCGGCCTCCTCACTTTTGGCGGCGACGATCCGGGGGACGATCTCGCGGCCCAGGTAGTCCCAGGCCCCGGCGTCGCGGAAGAACGAGGTCACGTTGATCAGGATGGTGTTGAAGATCGCGGCGAACTCCTCCGGGTGGACCTCGAGATATTCGATGTACTCCTTATAGCCGGCGGCGCCGACGGCCTGGAGGCGCTTGGCGATGCGCCGGGTCAGGGTCGTCGGCTTGTAGACCGAGAGATCGAAGCCGCGGGCGGTCCGCAGGAAGTCGAGCAAGAGGCGCAGCGACTTGTCGTTCTCAGTGCTCATGGAGATGTCCCTTGGTCACGAGGGCCACGAGGGCGGCCGGGATCTCGGCGAGCGGCAGGGTGAAGTCCACGTGGCCGGTCTTGATGGCCGCGCTCGGCATGCCGAAGAACTCGGACGACCGTTCGTCCTGGGCGATGACCAGGCCGCCCATCTTCTTGATCGCGCCGACGCCCATGGATCCATCGCTCCCGGTGCCGCTCAGGACGACGGCAATGGCCCGGTCGCGGAAGGCGGCGGCCACGGATTCGAACAGGAGGTCGGCGGAGGGCCGGACGAAGTGCACGAGCTCGGACTGGGTCAGGGCGATCGTGGCGTCCGGATTGACGAGCAGGTGGCGGTTCGGCGGGGCGATAAAGACCGTCCCCAGCTCCAGCCGTTCCCCGTCCTCCGCCTCTTTAACCCGAAGGGCGGTCCGTCGCTTCAGGATGTCGGCCATGAAGCTAGGGTGACGGGGGTCGAGATGCTGGACGACCAGGACGGCCGCGGGAAAGGCGCCGGGGATCCCGGAGAGGACAAGGCCCAGGGCGGTCAATCCCCCGGCCGACGCGGCGATGGCCACGACCTCGAAGGTCCCGGCCGCGAAAAGAACCAGCTTCGCCTCGATATCGTCCCGTTTGGCCACTCAAGCTCCCCCCGGATTATGGAGATGATCGCCGGCCGCTTCGTTTTCATTCTAGCACCGCCGTCGAAGTTCCACAATCATCCGGCGATCTCTGGGAGCCTGGAGATGGCACGAATCTTGAATAATATCCGGGTGGGAATGAGGTGATACCTCCTCAATCTCAGTTGTCACCCTGCCTTGGGCTCGACGGTGCGGGGGGGGACGAAGAGTCCCAAGGCAGGGGACTTTTTTTCAAGCCTTCGGGGGTTCCGGGGCGCAGAACAGAGTGCCACAGAATGGAACAGATGATGGGAGTGTTGATCCGTCGCTCCGGAGGCAGCAAGGGGTCCGCTCCGTGATGACCGGCGCGGGCTTGATCTCCTAGATGTCGGGAAGTCCCCGCGGCGGCGCGGGGCGGGAGGGCGGATGCCGGGGGGCGTTCGCCCTCTGTCATATCCGGGGCCCGGGATCGGGGCGCGGCTCTCGAGACCCGGCGGCGATCAGGCCAGGCGCTCCCAGCTCACGGCCCGCTTGAGGACTCGGTCGGCGACGACGGTGACGCCGAGACCAGGCCCGGGAGGGATCCCGATGAAGCCCTCGGCGCCCAGCACGACGGGCGGTTCGACGATGTCCTGGTCGAAATAATTCGAGGTCTCCGAGGTGTCTCCCGGCAGGCTGAAGCCGGCGGCCGCTTGCAGATGGATGTTGACCGCCCGGCCGATGCCCGTCTCGTCCATGCCGCCCGACCAGACGTCGACGCCGCGCTCGGCGCAGAAACGGGCGATGCGGATCGATTCCCCGAGCCCGCCGACGCGGCCCTGTTTGATGTTGATGATCCGGCAGGCGCCCAAGGCCAGGGCCGTCGAAGCGTCGGCCAGGTTGAGGATCGATTCGTCGAGGCAGACCGGCGTCTTCAGCGCCTTCTGGAGGAGCGAATGCTCGTAGATGTCGCTGTACGAGAGCGGCTGCTCGATCATCATGAGACCGAAATCGTCGAGGCGCCTCAAATGGTCGAGGTCCGCCATCGTGTAATCGCCGTTGGCGTCGGCCATCAGCCGGATCTCCGGGAACCGTTGGCGCACGGCCCGGACCCAGTCGACGTCCTGACCCTTCTTGATCTTCATCTTGATCCGATGATAGCCCTTGCCGACGGCCCGCTCGACCGCCGCGAGAAGCTGGGCCGGCGACTCTTTGAGGCCGATGCTCAGGCCGGACATGATCTTCCGGGCCGGGAATCCCAGGAGCTCGTGAAGGGGCAGGCCCTGCTGGAGCGCGAGAAGGATGAGCAGCCCGTTCTCGACCGTCGCCTTGGCCATGCCGTGGCCCCGGACATGCCGGAATCTCGTCTCGAGATCGCCCAGGGTGATCCCCGTTTCGACGAGCGGCAGGAGAAAGTCCTTGAGGATATGACGCACGGTCCCGTTGGTTTCGTAGGAGTAGAACGGGTCGGGGTCGGAGACGCACTCGCTCCAGGCCGTGGCCCCGCCCGATCCGAGGCGCAGGAGCAGCGCCTCCTTGTCGGTCCAAACATGGACGCTCGTTCCGAAGGGGGCGACGAACGGCAGCCTCACCGTGACGAGATCGATCCGGTCGAGCTTGGGCACGGCCAGGCTTTCGAACGACGAGAGCGGCTTGGTCATTGGTGTCATGCGAACCTCTCGGCCCCAATTTATCATTGCCGAACGGGCGGATTCAAGCGATTGGATTTTCGGCCGGCAACCTGCTACTTATGGAATAGGGGGTGATGTGATGGCGGCTCCATCCCGGGTCCGGACGCGGACGGAAAGAGATTGGCTCGGGCCCAAGCCAGTTCCTGCGTCCGCCTATTACGGCGTCGAGACGGCGAGGGCCCGCGAGAACTTCCCCATCAGCGGTCTGCGGGCCCCGGCCGTCCTCATCGACGCCTGCGCCCGGATCAAGAAGGCCGCGGCGCTGGTCAATGCCCGCCTGGGCCTGCTCGGCCGTCGCAAGGCCGCGGCCATCGCCGCCGCCTGCGACGAGATCTCGTCCGGCCGCCTGCGCGGCGAGTTCGTGGTCGACGTTTTCCAGATGGGCGCGGGGACGTCCTTCCACATGAACGTGAATGAGGTCGTGGCCAACCGGGCCGAGGAGCTCCTCGGGGGGCGGCGCGGCCGCTATCGCCTGGTCCATCCTCACGACCACGTCAACATGTCCCAGAGCACGAACGACGTCTACCCGACGGCCATGCGCCTGGCCGCGCTCGTGCTCCTCCGGGACGAGCTCATGCCCGCGCTCGTCGGCCTCGAGCGTTCGCTCGGCCGCAAGGCCCGGGAGTTCGACCGCGTCCTCAAGTCCGGCCGGACCCATCTCCAGGACGCGGTGCCCATCCGGCTGGGCCAGGAGTTCGCGGCCTACCGGTCGGCGGTGGCCAGGTCGCGCCGGAGCGTGGACGCCGCCGGGCGCGCCCTCTGCGAGCTGGGCATCGGAGGCAGCGCGGTCGGCACCGGGCTCAATACCCATCCCCGGTTCGCCAGCCTCGTCGTGCGCCGGCTGGCCGCGGAGACCGGGCTTCCTCTCACCCGGGCCGGCGACCCGATCGAGGCCACGCAGAGTCTCGGGCCGTTCGCCGGACTGTCGGCTTCGCTTCGCAATCTCTCCCTCGAGCTGACGCGGATCGCCAACGACCTCCGGCTCCTGGCCTCCGGGCCGCGGACCGGCCTGGCCGAGATCTCTCTTCCCGCGGTGGCCCCGGGCTCCTCCATCATGCCGGGCAAAGTCAACCCGAGCATGCTCGAGATGCTCAACCAGGTGTGCTTCCAGGTCTGGGGCTGCGATCTGGCCGTCGCCGCCGCCGTCCAGGCCGGCCAGCTCGAGCTCAACGTCATGATGCCGGTCGTGGCCCACAATCTGCTCTGGATGATCGAGCTCCTGGCGAACGCGGTCCGCGAGGCCGCCGCCCGGGCCATCGACGGGATCCGCGCCGATCCCAAGCGCTGCCGGAACTACGCCGAGTCCAGCCCGGGCTTGGCCGCCGCGCTGTCCCCGCTCCTCGGCTACACCGCCGCGGCCGAGGTGGCCACGGAGGCGGCCCGGACGGGCCGGTCCGTCATGGAGATCGTCAGGGCCCGCGGGCTCCTCAGCCCCGAAGCGTTGAGCCGGATCCTCGACCCGCTGGCCATGACCCGGCCCGGCATTCCGACCCTGGGAGCGCGGACAAGGACCCGGTCCCGCCGGCCGGGATCGAAGCCAGGCCCGGCGCGGAGGGCCCGATGATCCGCTCGGGCGGCCTTGTCCGCCACGATTACGATGCCGTCATCGTCGGCGCCGGCGGGGCGGGCCTCTATGCCGCCCTGCGGGCCAGCCATCGCGTCCGGACCGCCGTCCTGTCCAAGGTCCATCCCCTGCGCTCGCACACGGGCGCGGCCCAGGGCGGCATCGGGGCGGCCCTCGGCAACGTCGAAGAGGACAAGCCCGACTGGCACGCGTTCGACACGGTCAAGGGCGGCGATTATCTGGCCGACCAGGGAGCGGCCGTCATCCTGGCCGAGGGCGCGGTCGAGGCGGTCATCGATCTCGAGCGCCGCGGCCTGCCCTTCAGCCGCACCCCGGACGGCCGCATCGACCAGCGCCGCTTCGGCGGCCACACCCGCAATTTCGGCGAGGGCCCGGTCCGGCGGTCCTGCTATGCCGGCGACAGGACCGGCCACATGATCCTGCAGACGCTCTACCAGCAGTGCCTGAAGAACGAGGTGGCGTTCTTCGACGAGTTCCACCTCCTCGATGTCCTCCTCGACGGCCGGACCTGCTCCGGCGTCTTGGCCATCGACCTGGCCTCGGGCGACCTCCACCTCTTCCGGGCCCGGACCGTCCTGCTCGCGACCGGCGGCTTCGGCCGGATGTTCCGCGTCACGTCCAACGCGTTCGCCAGCACAGGCGACGGGCCGGCCGTCCTGGTCCGGCGCGGCGTGCCCCTCGAGGACATGGAGTTCTTCCAGTTCCACCCCACGGGCCTTCTCGGGCTGGGCATACTCGTCACCGAGGCCGTCCGCGGCGAGGGCGGCGTGCTGAGGAACCGGACCGGCGAACGCTTCATGGAGCGCTACTCGCCAAAGCTCCTCGATCTCGCGCCTCGCGACATCATCTCGCGGGCCATCGTCACCGAGATCCGGGAGGGCCGCGGCTTCGCCGGGGACGGCTCGGCCGAGGACTATGTCGTCCTGGATGCCACCGCGCTCGGGAAGGAGACCCTGGCCTCCAAGCTGCCCGATATCACCGGCTTCTGCCGGACCTACCTCGGCCTGGATCCGGCCGAGTCGCCCATCCCCGTTCTGCCGACGGCCCATTACGCCATGGGCGGCATCCCGACCGACGACCGCGGACGGGTCGCCGGCTGGAACCCGGGCGAGCTCTACCAGGGCCTTTATGCCGCCGGGGAATGCGCCTGCGTCTCCGTCCACGGGGCCAACCGCCTGGGCACCAACAGTCTCGTCGATCTGGTCGTCTTCGGCCGGCGGGCCGGCGACCACATGGCGGAGTTCACGGCGGGCGGCGGCGGAGGGCCCCAAGGGCCGGACCGCGGGCCCGATCTGGCCCGCTATTGGACGGACCGGCTGCGGCCGGGTCGCGGCGGTCCGGGGACGCCGGCGGAAGACCTGCGCTGGCAGATGGAGACGATCATGATGGAGAAGGTCGGGATCTTCCGACGCGGGTTGACGCTTTCCGAGGCCGTCCAGGAGCTCGGCGCGCTTCGCCGGCTCTGGCGCGACGCGCGGCCCCGCGACGCCGCCCGGTCCTTCAACCTCGAGCGCCTCGACCTCCTCGAGCTCGGCCATCTTCTCGATCTCGCCTACGTCACCGCCGCCTCGGCCCTGGCCCGGCTGGAAAGCCGGGGCTCCCACGCGCGCGAGGATCATCCGGACCGCGACGACGCCCGCTGGCTGAGGCATACGCTGGCACGTCTCGACGGAGACCGGGTCATCTTCGGCGACCGGCCTGTCGATCTAGGGCGATGGGCTCCCGCCCCGAGGGCTTATTGACATGACCATCCGGCTCGAGATCCTTCGCCGGCCGCCGGGGCCCGGCCGGGACTGGACGGCCGGGCTCGGCGTCGAGGCCCGAGCCGACGAGCGCCTTCTCGACGTCCTCGTTCGCGTCCAGCGGCGGGTCGATCCGACGCTCGTGTTCCGCAAGAGCTGCGGCCACGGGGTCTGCGGCTCGGACGCCATGGTCATCAACGGCAGGGAACGATTGGCCTGTCAGACGCTGGTCAAAGAGGTGGCGCCCGAGGAGGGGGCCGTCGTTTCGATCGAGCCGCTGCGAGGCCTGGAGGTCCTGCGGGACCTCATCGTCGATCAGGAACCGTTCTTCCGCCGCTATCGGGAGGTCAAGCCGTACCTGATCGCGGCGGAGGCCGGGAGCGAACCTCAGGCCGGACCGCGGGAGCGTCTCCAGAGCCCGCAGCAGCGCCAAGCGATCGACGACGCGACGAACTGTATCCTCTGCGCCGCTTGTTTCTCGGCCTGTCCGGTCGTCCGCGAAGTGAATCCTCGGTTCCTCGGCCCGGCGGCTATCGTCCAGGCCAGCCGATTCGTCGAGGACAGCCGGGACCGGGGCTTGGAGGACCGGCTGGGTCCTCTGGACCGGCCCGACGGGGTCTGGCCGTGCGAGAACAGGTACGAATGCACCAGGGTCTGCCCCCGGGGGATCCCCGTCACGAAGCTCATCAACCTGACCAAGCGGCGGCTCACCGAATTCAAGAAGGGCCGGCCGGCCCCGGCCTAAGCAAACTCTTGGCTGGCCCGGGTCGGCGATGCCGGCCGGAAACGCCCGCCGCGCGGGCCGACATCAGGCCCGGCGACGTTATCGTCGAGTTCGACGGAAAGAAGGACAGGACGGCTTCCTCGTCGCCGTGAAGATCCCGTAGGGCTCAGAGCTGCTTGAGCGTCTCGAGGATGGCCGCCGCGACGGGCCCGTAGCCGCTCTTCAGGCGGTGTCCTCCGGGCAGCTGGAGGCAATGGACCCGATGGGGGTCGAGCTTAGTGCAGATCTGGTCGTCGTCCCCTTCGCCATAGGCGCAGAGGATCTTGATGCCGGCCGGGATCTTCTCGATCTCCGGGATGGTGGGCAGGGTGTTCTTCCGCGGGCCGGCGCCTACCCAGTCGAGGACGTGGAACTCGAATTCCGCCGATGAGGAGGGCCCCAGGAGGGCGATCAGGACCACCTGGGCCTGGAGGTCCTCCGGCAGACGGGTCATCATGAACGGCAGGGTGTCCGCGCCGAGGGAATAGCCGATCAGGACCACCCGGGTCTTGCGCCAGGCCGCGAGATAATGGCGCAGGATCCGAGTCAGGTCCAGACCCGTTTCATCCGGCGTCTTGGGCTTCCAGAAATACTTGAGGGCGTTGAGGCCGATCACGGCGACGCCGCTGTTCGACAGGTCTTGGGACAGGCCTCGGTCCGGCAGGGCCCATCCGCCATCGCCGGTGACCAGGACTGCCAGGACGTCGGTGGTGCCGAAGGCGGCCGGGACCTCGACGAGGGGCAGGTCTCTCACGGCCGGGAGTCCGGCCTGATCCGTGGCCGGAGGCGTCCCGGCGCCGGGACCGGCGGCCGAGCCCAGGGCGGTCAGAATAAAAAGAACGATGACGACAGACAAACGGCGGGCGCTCATGATCCGGCGCTCCCTTGCGTGATCTTGGCCTTCGTCGAGGCCAGCGACAGTCCGGTCCGGCCCAGGGCCAGGAGTCCCAGGCCCCAAAGCGGCGCCGACAAAAGCACGAAAACGACGACGGAGAAGCCGGCCGCGACCGTCTTATCCACGCCGAAGAGGGCCAGGCCCAGGACGCAGAACACTTGGTACAGGCCGAGGTTGCCCGGCGCCCCCGGGATGACCGTGCCGAAACGGACGATCAGGAAGACCGCCCCGGCGATCCAGAACGAGAGGCGCAGTCCATAAGCGATCATGATGAACCAGAACGAGAAGGCCTGGAAAGCGACGACCGGCAACGAGAGCAGGAAGGCGGCGGCCGAGACGCGGGTCAGGCCGATCAGGCGAAGCCCGTCCTGGAGTTGCCGCACATTCGAGGCGATCCAGCGGGACGCGGCCGAGCGGGGCCTGTCGGGGCGGTCGGGACGCGGCTCGCGGGCCCTGCGGACCACAAGAAAGAAGGTCAGGGCCGTCAACCCGATGATGGCCAGGCCGAAAATATTGCCGGCCGCGATCAGCTTGCGCGGCAGAGGCACTCGGATGGCCGTCAGGCCCAGGCCGGCCGCGAGCCAGATGCCGTCGAAGAGACGTTCCAGGGCCATCGACGGCACGACGGAGACCAAGGGGGCGGCCAGCCAGCGGGCGACGGGATAGGCCCGGACGACTTCGCCGATATGAAAGGGCGCGACCTCGTTGAGGAAGAGGCCGGCGTAGACGGCCTGGGTCGCCCGCATCACGGACAGGTCGCCGACCGGTTTGAGGAGCAGGCGCCAGCGGACCGCCTGGAGGACATAAGCGATGACGTCGGCCAGGATGCCGATGACGACCCAACGCCAGTCGAGCCCGGCCACGTGCTTCAGGAGCTTGGCCCAGGCGACGTCGTGGAAGACCCAGGCCAGCCCGGCGACAGCCGCGAGGTAGGCGGCCGTGCGGCCGAGCGTCCGGCCGAGCCCAGGCTTCTTGGTCATTTGGCCACGACCCCCGAGCTCAGGCCCGAGATCCGGAGAAGGGCGATGGCCATCCGCGGCAGCTCGAAGACGTTCCGGTACATCGTGTAGCGGGGCTCCCAGTGCGTCGCGAACTTGGCCTTGTAGTCCGACAGGCCCTCGTAGCTGAAAATGAAGTTCAGGCGCTGCAGGAAGTACTGGACGGCCCTCTCCTCGGCCCCCGCCTCCTCCCCGGTCAGGAAGCCGGACAGAGGCGCCAGCCCGAGGCTGAACCGGCGGAACCCGTTCTCCTTTTGCTTCTCGAAGAGCTTGATGAAAAGGCTGTCCATGATGCCCGGCGGCGCGTCCCGGCAATGGCGCATCAGGTCGATGGTCGTCTCGCCCGGGGCGTAGGACCGGACGATGTTGACGAACGCGAGGACTTGACCGTCCGGCCCCAGGGCGGCGAAAACCGGGGTCGGCCGGACCTCGGCCTCGGAAAAGACCCCGACCGTGAAGCCTCTTTCCCGGCGGCCCGGGATGCGCAGCCAATCGTCCGAGACCTCGCGCAGGCGGGCCAAAACCTCGTCCGGGATGGGCGGCTCGTAAAAGACCGCCCGCAGACCGGTCTTGTCGAACTGGTTGAGGGCGTGGCGGATGTGTTTCATCGACCTGCCGCCCAGGTCGAAGGCGTCGAAGTCGACGATGGCGTCCTCGCCGATCTTCATCTTCTTGAAGCCGGCCTGGCGGTACAACGGCAGGAAATCGGGCAGGACCTGGTAGAAGGCCAGCCGCCAATCGTTGTCTTCGCAGAACGCCGCGAACGAGCGGATGAGCCCCGGCAATTCCTCCTCCGGGCCGACGGGGTCGGCCAGGGTCACCGCGAAGGCGCGCGACACTCGATAAGCGATGAAGGAGGCGCCGGATTCGGAGAAGAAGAAGGCCTTGTCATGCGCCAGCTTGAACGGATCGAGCGCCGACCGGCCGTGCGACTCCAGGATCCGGGCGGCCTCGGCCCGCTCTTCGGGCAGGGTCCGGAGCCTGTAGAAGACCGGCCGGAAGAGCGAGTAGAGCACAAAGAGCAGGGCCGTGACGGAGACGAGGTCGAGCGAATCCAGGAACCAGACCGCGAAACGCGTCTGCGGGACGAGGAAGGGATCCTGGACAAAGACCAGGGCGGAGAGCGTCCGGCGGACGCCGTCCGCGAAGCTGAAGGTGATGCCGAAGTCCCGCTTTTCCAGGAGCCAGAAGCCGACGGCGCCGTAGAGGAGCGTGACGGCGAGGGCGATCCCGAGCGGGATCAGCGTGGTCCGAAGGTCCGGCAGGCTGCTCTTGACCCGGAAGTTCTTCCGGGCCAGGAACAGGACGATCATCAGGACGAGCGAGAGCGTGGCCTCCTCGTAATCCAGACCCTTGGTCAGGTGGAAGACGACCGAGAGCCCGGCCAGGATCATCACCAGGACGAAGGCCCGCTTCTTGCGCTTGAGGATGTTCAGCGAGGACACGGCCAGGGCGAAGCCGATGAGGAGGGACAGGAAGCGGGACAGGTGCACGAACGAGAGGGGGAAGATCCCCCCCAGAACGGTCATGCGCGTGGGCAGGGATCGGCTCGCCGCGGAGATGATGTTGACGATGCCGCTGCCGAGGGTGATAAGCCCCACGGCCCGCACGACGATCCGATGCGACAGCCGCCGGCGAGCCCCTCGAGGAGCGGGCCGGTCCCCCTCCCCGGCTTCGGTCCTCGGGAATTCGCTCGTGCGCGCGCTCGTCATGGCGTCGGGCGGCGGCAGCAAAGGCCGGAAGCTACAGCTTCTCCATGGCGCCGATCCCGACGTCGGCCGGGTCCACGTCCACGAAGACGACCCTGTTCCCGCCGGCCCTGTAGAGCACGATCACATGCGTGGCCCCGCCCCCGGTCAAGGTCCCGGTCCAACGTCCGATATTCACGGTGTCGGCCGCAAAAGAGCCCGTCAGGCCGGCGTTGCCGTCGATCACGCCGGAAGCGTTGATGTCCATCGTGCCGGTCAGCGCCCCGCCGGCCGCCAGGGTCCGCCCCAGCCAATCGTTCTCGCCAACGCTTGAGACGAACTCGAAGCTGACCGCGTAGTCGCCGGCCAGGTCTCCCGCCGACTGCGGCACGATCTGGCCCGTCGATACGGCCAGGGCGTCATAATCGAGGAACAGCGCGCCGCCGCCCCCGGCCGGATCGTTCGGGTCGGCGAGGTCGATGGCCGGGTCGACGAGGAAGACCCGCAGGGAGGCGAGGCTGGCCAGCTGGTCGACTGACGCGGGCAGATCGAGAGTCCCCGCCCCGTTCCCGTTGATCGAATAGCGGGCCTGGCCGGCGATCGACGTCGACGTGATGAAGTTGGCGTTGTTGAGATCGGCACGGCCGGTCGCGAAATTGCCCGCGCCGTCGGCCGCGAATTGGCCGGCATAGGCGAGAGATCCATAAGCCGTCCCCCCGGCTCCGGCCAGGGCGAAATTCCCCGTCAGGGACGCGTTCGAGAACGTCCCGCCCAGGCCGGCGTCGCCTTGCCCGAACAGGCTGCCGGCCGTCACGAACGACGGGGAATCCGCTTCGAGCAGCCGCAGGACCCGGCCTTGGACGGCGTAATAGACGTAGCTCACGCCGACGCTCAGATCGAGCGTGCCCCGGCCGAAGGCGTCCGGGGCCGTGACCGACCCGGTAACCGCAGAAGACGTTGTGATGCCGGCGTCGTTCTCGAAGTAGGTGCCGGCGGTCACGCTGCCGCTGGAAGCGGTCATCGAGAGAACGCCGCCGCGGGCGATCGGCAGCTGGATGGAGAGGTCCTCGCCCTGGGACGTGAAGGCGAACGGCCCGCTGATGGCCGCGGGGTCGAGGGCGCTCGCGGACTGGAGGTCCAGGCTGCCGCTCGAGGTGGCCGCGCCGTCGAACTGCATGATGAGCGCGTGTCCGGCCGAGACCACGGTGATGCTGAACGTCTCGACCCCCTTCTGGGGCAGGTCCGAGTTGCTCACGCTGAGGTTGATGCTGCCCCGGCCGTCCGGCCCGACCGCATAGGTGCCGGCGAGGCTGTCGGGGCCGGCTTGGCGGGAGGGATCGGCATAGTCCTGCTCGCCCCCGGTGATCAGGCCTGCGCCGTCGGCGACGAGGGTGCCGGCGGCAGCGTAGCCGCCGGTCTCGTTCTGTCCCTGGACCGCAAAGACATAGGTCCCGCTGAGCAGGCCGTTCGAGCCGACCGGGACGACGGAGACGACGAGGCTGTCCTGGGCCGTGGCGTCCGCGGCCGCCGTGGCGACAACGGTCACCGTGCCGGCCGGCGCCGGGGCGGTGTAGACCGTCGAAGCCCCCCTCGCGGGGTGGGGGGGCGGGTACGTGCCGCACGACCCGCCGG
>Ga0326726_10000799_pt1 | contig 28812 bp, 23 predicted proteins | sample MHFenrmetagenome_2_FD_207603 | JGI IMG/M metagenome (GOLD analysis project Ga0326726, IMG submission 207603) | Lab enriched peat soil microbial communities from Michigan Hollow, Ithaca, NY, United States - MHF15MN | ecosystem: Environmental > Terrestrial > Soil > Wetlands > Peat | place: USA... | reverse complement strand
GCCGAAGAACAGGAGCCCGAGCCCGGTGAGCGCGAAATGCACGCCGACCGAGACGATCAGCAGCACCAGCACCGACGCGTCGGCCAGCCGCTGGTACGCCAGCCGGTACACCAGTGGCCCGAGCGGCGTGACGATGGCCAGCGTGAGCAACACCTGAGCGCCCATCGGCCAGCCGCGCGGATGCGTCGACACGCACAGCAGCACCAGCGCGGCCGGCAGCGCCAGCGTGGTGGCGACCTCGCGCCACGCGCGGGCGGCCTGGCCCTGCCGCCAGGCGCGCGTGGCGTCGATCGCGGCGGCGATGATCGCCGCGGCCGCCAGCAGCCACAGCGTGCCGGGCAGGTCGCCGTGGCGCTGCCACAGCGAGCCGATCGGATTGCCTTGCTGCAACATCGCGAAGGTCAGTGCACCGAAGGCGACGAACTCGCCTTGCGGGATGAAGATCACGCGCGTGACGGCGAACAGCAGCACCGTGGCCAGTGCGAGCAGCGCATAGACGGCGCCGTTGCCGATGCCGTCGAGCGTGAGGATGGCGGCGATCGACGGGTCCATGCGAAACCTTGCGCGCTAGGACGATCGACTGCCGCGGCGCCGGACCGCGATGCCGGCGCGGCGGCGCGGCGGCGCGAGGTTCACGGCTCGATCTTCCAGTCGCCGTTGACCACCTTGAGCATCACCGGTGTTTCGGTGGTGAAGCCCCAGTGGTTGTCCTTGCTGTAGGTGAGCACGCCGTGGCACAGCACGGTGCGGCCCATGTTCTCGATCGCGTCACGCAGCGCGGCGCGGAACTCCGGCGTGCCCGGCTTGCCCTTGGCCTTGGCGACCGGCACCACTTTCTCGAGCACGATGATCGCGTCATAGGCGTGGCCGGCGAACTGGTTGCGCGAACCGGGGCCGTAGGCCTTCTCGTACTTGTTGACGAAGTCCTGCGCCACCTGCTTCGACGGATGACCGTCGGGCAACTGCTCGGGCACCAGCGCGGGGCCGCTGACGACGTAGCCGCCTTCGACGTCCTTGCCGCCGATGCGCATCAGGTCGCGCGTGGCCGCAGCGTGCGTCTGGTAGATCTTGCCCTTGTAGCCGCGCTCGATCAGCCCCTTGTGCGGCATCGCGGCACCGGAGCCCGACGCGACCACGAGGATCGCATCGGGATTGGCCGTCACGAGCTTCAGCGCCTGGCCGGTGACTGACGTGTCCGGCCGCGCGAAGCGCTCGACCACGGTGATCGGCGGGCCGCCGAGCTTGGCGCTCTCGGCGCGAAAGTCGTTGAGCCAGGTTTCACCATAGGCATCGGTGTAGCCGAGAAAGCCCACCGTCTTGATGCCCTGCTTCTTCATGTGCTCGATCACGGCATGCGCCATCACCGCGTTGCCTTGCGGCAGGCGGAACGCCCAGTGATCCTTGCCGGCCTGCAGCGCCGCCGGCGAGAACATCAACTGCACGGTGTTGGACTCGGCCACCGTCTCGGCCATCGCCACCGCGTTGACTGTGACCGACGAGCCCATCACGATGTCGACTTTGTCTTCGGTGACGAAGCGGCGCGCGTTCTGCACCGCGCGCGTCGGGTCGCTGGCGTCGTCGAGCAGGATGACCTTGAGCTTCTCGCCGGCCACGCTCTCGGGCCACAGCTTGATGTAGTTCTGCATCGGAATGCCCAGGCCGTTGGCCGGGCCGGTGAGCGGCAGGCTGATGCCGACCGTCAGGTCGGCCAGTGCCGGTGCCGATGCACCGAGCGCAAGCACGGCAGCGCAAAGAAGTTTGATGGATCTCATGTCGCGTCTCCTCGGTCTGTTGGGAACATGGCGGTCACGGGCACAAGGCCTCTCTGTCATCGGGAAACCGGAACCGCGCCGGCGCGCGTCGCCTCGATGAGGAACGGATCGGCGCCGCGGCCTTCGTACAACGCCTCGACCAGCGACGCGCGGTGCTGCAGCACCGCACGCTGGTTGATCGAGTTCTTGTCGGTCAACTCGCCCTTGTCGATCGACGGCGGCTCGGCCAGCACGTGGACGCGCTCGAGCCGATTAGCACTGCCGGTGCTTTGCGCCGCCAGCCGGTCGACCATCGCCTGAAAGTGCGCGCGCACCGTCGGGTGATGCAGCACCTCGGGTGCCGGCGCATCGTCGGCGCAGCCGGCCAGGCGCCGGCAGGCATCGAGCCGCGGAAAGATCAAGGCGCCGACGGTGTCGCGATTGATCCCGGTGATCACCGCGTCCTGCACGCAGGGCTCGCCCGCCTCGATGATGCGCGCGCGCAGTGGCCCCACGCTGACGAAGGTGCCGGTGGACAGTTTGAAGTCCTCGGCCGTGCGGCCGTCGAACAGCAGGCCGCGCTGCGGGTCGGCCGCATCGATCCAGCGCACTGCATCGCCGGTGCGATAGAAGCCTTCATCGTCGAATGCGTCGCGCGTTTGTTGCGGCGCGCGCCAGTAGCCCGGCATCACGTTGGGACCGCGAAACCGGATCTCGGTCTTGTCGCCCTCGGGCGCCAGCTTGACTTCGACGCCGGGCGCCGGCAGCCCGATGTGGCCCGAGGCGTTGTCGATGCCCACCGCGAACGTGCACGACGGTGCGGTCTCGGTCATGCCCAGGCCCGTGATAATGCGCAGCCGCTGGCCGATGGCGGCCGCGCCGTGTGCGTCGAGCTGGTCCCACACGGCCTGGCTCAACGCAGCGCCGGCGAACATGAACGCCTTGCAGCGCGCGAACAGCGTGCGGCGCAGTTGCGAGTCGTGGTCCATCGCGCGCGCGATCTCCTCGAAGCCCTTGGGCACGTTGAAGTACACGGTGGGCGAGATCTCGCGCAGGTTGCGCAGCGTCTCGGCCATTGCCGCCGGCGTCGGCTTGCCGTCGTCGATGTAGAGCGTGCCGCCGTTGACGATCGTGATGCCGACGTTGTGGTTGCCGCCGAAGGTGTGGTTCCAGGGCAGCCAGTCCACCAGCACCGGTGGCTCCTCGGCCAGAAAACGCATGCACTGGCGCAACATCTGCTGGTTGGCGCACCACATGCGGTGCGTGTTGATCACGCCCTTGGGCGCCTTGGTCGAGCCCGAGGTGAACAGGAACTTGGCGATCGTGTCGGGGCCCACGCGTGCGTGCGCAGCCGCCAACGCCGAGCCGGGCGTCGCGTCGAGCAGCTCGCTGTAGCGGCGCACGGGCCGGTCGACGAGCTCACCTTGCAGCAGCGCAACCGGCGTGTCGGCCGGCACGGCATCGGCGACGGCCTTGCCGTAGGACGGATCGCTGGCAAATACCAGGCCGGGCGTCACGGTGCCCAGGATGTGCTTGAGCTTGGCGTGGTCGTGCGACACCAGCGAATACGCCGGCGACACCGGCACGAACGGCACCCCGGCCCACAACGCGCCCATCGCCAGCGTGAGGTGTTCGAGGCTGTTCTCCGACAGGATGGCCAGCGGCCGCTCGACCGACAGGCCGAGGTCGAGCAGCGATTGCCCGATGGCCTGCGCGCGCTCGAGCATCTGGCCGTAGGCGATGTGTTGCCACCGACCGTCGGCATCGCGGCGCGCGACCAGGCTGCGCTCGGGAGCCGTGCGCGCCCAATGCTCGAGGCAATCGGTGAGCCGCGCCGGGTACGCGCCGAGCGCTTCGGTCGAGCGCAGCACCGTGCTGCCGTCCGGCCGGCGCTCGATCGCGGCCTCGACGCAGCCGCCGACCGATGCCTCGCGCGCTGGCAAGACGTTCACGACTTGACGACCTTGCCCGCGCGCTTGTCGAGGAACGCGCGCAACCGCTTCTTGGCCTCGGGGTTGCTCTCCGCCACCGCGGCCATCAGCGATTCGGTGAGCAAGCCCTCGGCCTGCGATTGATCGGCGATGCGCGGCAGCGCGTGCATCACCGCGTAGTTGGACATCGGCGCGTTGCCGGCGATGCGCTCGGCGAGCTCGATGCCCTTGGCGAGACCCTGACCCACCGGCACCACATACTGCGACAGCCCGGCCTGCAGGCCCTCTTGCGCGTCGTAGACGCGGCCGGTCATCATCAGGTCGGTCATGCGGGCCACGCCCATCAGGCGCGGCAGGCGCACCGCACCGCCACCGCCGACGAAGATGCCGCGCTGCCCCTCGGGCAGGCCATAGTAGGTGGACGCCTCGGCCACCCGCAGATGGCACGACGCGGCGAGCTCCAGCCCGCCGCCGACCACCGCGCCGTGCAGCACGGCCACCACCGGCACGCGGCCGAACTGGATCTGATCGAACGCCGCGTGCCACATGCGCGAGTGCAGCACGCCGGCGGCGACGTCACGCTCGATCAGCTCGGACAGATCGAGACCCGCGCAGAAATGCTCGCCCTCGCCGCTCAGCACCACCGCATGCGTCGCCTCGGGCAGGTTCACGAAGCAGGTGTGCAGCTGCTGGATCAGCGGGTCGCTGAGCGCGTTGCGCTTGGCCGGTCGATGCAGCCGCACATGCGTGACCGCGCCGGCATGCGACACCCGCAGCAGCTCGAGCTTGGCCAGCGCGCCGGCGGCGGGGGTGAACGAACGCGGCATCTTGGATCCTCTGCAGTCCTGAAAAGATAGTTCATGTCTTTAACTGAATGGTTAGGGCAAACCCCAATCGGATGATGGATTTCCGATGGCGACAGGGTCACCTCTTGCCAGTCAGGTGCCGGCCATATACTTACCGCGTTGAACTAAGAGAGCGCCATGGACACCACATCGCTCGTCGCCATCGACACCCACACGCACGCCGAGGTGTCGTGCTGGAACCCGTTCGACAACTACGGCGAGGAATACGACCGCGCGGCCGACAAGTACTTCGGCTCGAGCCGGCGGCCGACGATCGACGAGACGGTGGCCTACTACCGCGAGAAGAAGATCGGCCTGGTGATGTTCACCGTCGACTCCGAATCGCAGCTCGGGCGGCGCCGCGTGCCCAACGAAGAGATCGCCGAGGCGGCGCAGAAGAACGCCGACATCATGATCGCCTTTGGGTCGATCGATCCGCACAAAGGCAAGATGGGCGCGCGCGAGGCGCGCAAGCTGATCGAGGAACACGGCGTCAAGGGCTTCAAGTTCCACCCCACCGTGCAGGGCTTCCTGCCGGCCGACCGCATGGCGTGGCCGATCTACGAGGTGATTGCCGAGCACAAGCTGCCGGCGGTGTTCCACAGCGGCCACTCGGGCATCGGCTCGGGCATGCGTTGCGGCGGCGGCCTGCGCCTGCAGAACAGCAACCCGATGCTGCTCGAGGACGTGGCGATGGCGTTTCCCGACATGCAGATCATCGTCGCGCACCCGAGCTGGCCGTGGCAGGACGAGGCGCTGAGCCTGGCGCTGCACAAGCCCAACGTGTGGATCGACCTGTCGGGCTGGAGCCCGAAGTACTTTCCGCCGCAGTTGGTTCAATACGCCAACACGCTGCTGAAGGACCGCATCCTGTTCGGCAGCGACTTCCCCCTGATCACGCCCGAGCGCTGGATGGCCGACTTCGAGGAGGCCGGCTTCAAGGACAAGGTGAAGCCGCTGATCCTGAAAGAGAACGCCAAGCGGCTGCTGGGTTTGAGCTGACAACGGCCGCCGGCCGTTGCGGCGCAGGCTCATGTCGCGCAGCGACGTGACGCCGCAGCCAAAACGACAACGGCACCTTGCGGTGCCGTTGCGTGCCGTTGTTGCTGTTGTTGTTGGCGACCCCTAGGGGATTCGAACCCCTGTTACAACCGTGAAAGGGTCGTGTCCTAGGCCTCTAGACGAAGGGGTCAAGAACTTCATCGACTCGATGCGCGTTGTCGTTGGTGGAGGTAAGCGGGATCGAACCGCTGACCTCTTGCATGCCATGCAAGCGCTCTCCCAGCTGAGCTATACCCCCAATGGGACCCGCGGCGACGTGCTTCGAGCGAGGCCGCGATTATATAGGCGTGTTTGGGCGGGCGACCCGGCCGTCGCTCAGGCCAACGCACCCGACAGCCGCCCGAGCACCACCGTGCGATCGAACAGTGCCAGCACGGCGTCGATCGACGGCGTCTGCGTGCGGCCGCACACCGCCACTCGCAACGGGATCGCGAGCTGCGGCATCTTGAGTTTGTGTTCGGCCAGCGTGTCCTTGATGGCCTGCGCGATGCCGGCCTTGTCCCAGACGGCCGAGGCCAGCCGATCGCATAGTGACGCGATCGCCGGCCAAATGGTATTCGTAAGGTGCGTGGTTCGGTCGTCGTCGCTCGCGCGCACCGGCAGGTCGAACATCGAGAGCCAGTCGGCCAGTTCGACCACGGTGGTGCAGCGGTCCTTGAAAAGCGCGCAGCGCGCTGCCACGCGCGCATCGTTCAGGTTCACGGCCACGCCACGCTCGACGAGAAACCGGGCCACCAGCGCGGCCAGGCGCGCGTCGTCGGCCGCCTTCACGTGGTGCGCATTGACCCACGCCAGCTTGGCCGGATCCCACTGCGCGGGGCTCTTGGCCATGTGGCTGCCGTCGAACCACTGCACCATCTGCTCGCGGCCGAACAACTCTTCGTCGCCATGGCTCCAGCCCAGGCGCGCCAGGTAGTTGAGCATCGCCTCGGGCAGGTAGCCCGCCTCTTCATAAGCCATCACGCTGACCGCGCCGCGGCGCTTGGACAGCTTGAGCCCGTCTTCGCCGAGGATGATCGGGCAATGGCCGTACAGCGGCAGCGGCGCGCCGAGCGCGCGCAAGATATTGATCTGCCACGGCGTGTTGTTGATGTGCTCGTCGCCGCGAAAGACGTGCGTGATGTGCATGTCCCAGTCGTCGACGACGACGGCGAAGTTGTAGGTCGGCACGCCGTCGTTGCGCAGGATGATCAGATCGTCGATCTCTTCGTTGCCGATTCGGATCGGCCCTTTGACCAGATCATCCCAGCTCACTGCACCCGTGGTCGGGTTGCGAAAGCGCACCACCGGCTGCACGTCGGTGGGCACCGGCGGCAGCGTCTTGCCGGGTTCCGGTCGCCAGCGCCCGTCGTAGTGCGTCTTCTCGCCGCGTGCGCGCTGCGCCTCGCGCATGGACTCGAGTTCCTCGGGCGTGCAGTAGCAGCGATAGGCGTGGCCCGACGCGATCATCGCCTCAGCCACCTCGTGGTAGCGCGGCAGTCGCTGCATCTGGTGGATCGGGCCCTCGTCATAGTCCAGCCCGAGCCATTGCATCGCGGCGAGGATCTGGTCCACCGAATCCTGCGTCGAGCGCGCGACGTCGGTGTCTTCGATGCGCAGCACGAACTGCCCGCCGTGGTGGCGCGCGTAGGCCCACGAGTACAACGCGGTGCGCGCGGTGCCCAGGTGCAAGAAACCCGTCGGCGACGGCGCGATGCGGGTGCGAACGGTCATCGCACTGCGTCGAGCCCGCGCGACAGATCGGCCTTCAGGTCGTCGAGGTCCTCGAGTCCCACCGCGATGCGGATCGTGCCCTGCGTGATGCCCGCCGCCAGGCGTTGCGCCTCGGTGAGCCGCGCATGCGTGGTGCTCGACGGGTGGGTGATCGCGGTCTTGGTGTCGCCGAGGTTGGCGGTGATCGAGCAGACCAGCGTCGCATCGATCACCGCGAACGCGTTGGCCCGCGCACGATCGGCATCGGCGCCGCGCACGACGAATGCCGCCACCGGGCCGCCGACTCCGCTTTGCTGCCGCATCGCCAGCTCATGCTGGGGGTGCGAAGGCAACCCCGGGTGGTACACCCGCTCGACCGCGGGATGCTGCTCGAGCCAGCGCGCCAGATCGAGCGCGCGCGCGCTTTGCTCGCGCACCCGGATCGACAGCGTCTCCATGCCCTTGAGCACCACCCAGGCGTTGAACGGCGACAGCGTGAAGCCGGCGGTGCGCATCAGCGGCATGAACTTCTCGTCGATCAGCGCCTGGCTGCAGCACAGCGCGCCGGAGATCACGCGGCCCTGGCCGTCGAGGTACTTGGTGCCGGAGTGCATCACGATGTCGGCGCCCATCGTCATCGGCCGCTGCAACGCCGGCGAGCAGAAGCAGTTATCCACCGCCAGCAGCGCGCCCGCGTTGTGCGCCACCTTGGCCAGCGCCGCGATGTCGCACACCTCGGTGAGCGGGTTGGTCGGAGATTCGGCGAACAGCAGCTTGGTGTTCGGGCGCACCGCATCGCGCCACTGCGACACGTCGGTCTGCGACACGAAGGTCGACTGCACGCCAAACTTGGCAAAGTCGTTGAGCAGCCGGATGGTCGAGCCGAACACACTGTGCGAACAGATCACGTGATCGCCCGACTTCAGCAGGCCGAGCAGGATCATCGTGATCGCGCCCATGCCGCTGGCGGTGCCGATGCAGGCCTCGCTGCCCTCCAGCGCGGCCAGGCGGCGCTCCATCATCGTGACGGTGGGGTTGGTGAAGCGGCTGTAGACGAACGCCTCTTCTTCGTTGGCGAAGCGCGCGGCCGCGGTGGCGGCGTCGGGGTGCACGAAGCTGCTGGTGATGAACAGTGCCTCGGAGTTCTCGCCCCACTGGCTCGGCGGCAGGCCTTCGCGCACCGCCAATGTGTCCAGCCGCGCGTCGCGCGGCAGCCGGGTGCGCGGCAGCTTCTTGCCGCCCGTCATGCGCCGTCTGCCCCGCTGTGCAGCGCCAGTCGCGAGCGCTGGGCGTCGTCGTCCTCGTCGCTCATCGCGCCGCGTGCCGCCAACGAAGCCTCCGAGACGTCGCCGGTGATGTAGTGGCCGTCGAAGCACGAGGCCTCGAAGCCATCGAGCTTGGGATTGAGCGCCTTGACCACGCGTTTCATCGCGTCGACGTCCTGATAGATCAGCGCATCGGCGCCGATGAAACGACGGATCTCCTCGACGCTGCGGCCGTGGGCGATCAGTTCCTCTTTGGTCGGCATGTCGATTCCGTACACGTTGGGATAACGCACCGGCGGCGCCGCCGAGGCCATGTAGACCTTGCGCGCGCCGGCCTCGCGCGCCATCTGCACGATCTCCTTGCTGGTGGTGCCGCGCACGATCGAGTCGTCGACCAGCAGCACGTTGCGGCCCTTGAACTCCTGCGCGATGGCGTTCAGCTTCTGGCGCACCGACCGTTTGCGCACCGCCTGTCCAGGCATGATGAAGGTGCGGCCGACGTAGCGGTTCTTGACGAAGCCCTCGCGGTACGGCTTGCCGATCTTCTGCGCCAGCTGCATCGCCGACGGGCGGCTCGACTCGGGGATCGGGATCACCACGTCGATCTCGTTGGGCGGCATCGTCGAGATGACGCGCTGCGCGAGCGTCTCGCCCAGATTGAGCCGCGCCTGGTAGACCGACACGCCGTCGATCACCGAATCGGGCCGCGCCAGATACACGTACTCGAACATGCACGGGTTCAGGCTCGGGTGCTCGGCGCACTGGCGCGCATGCACGCGGCCCTGCAGGTCGATGAAGATGGCCTCGCCAGGGGCCACGTCGCGGTCGGTGCGGTGGCCCGTGCCCTCGAGGGCGACCGTCTCGCTGGCCACCATGACCTCGCCGCCAACGCTTGCCGACGAACGACCGAACACCAGAGGCCGGATGCCGTAGGGATCGCGGAAGGCCAGCAGCCCATGGCCGGCGATCAGCGCGATCACCGCGTACGAGCCGCGCAGGCGCCGGTGCACCGACTGCACCGCTGCGAAGATCACTTCGGGCGACAACGCACGGTCGCGTCCGGCGCGCTCGATCTCGTGCGCCAGCACGTTGATCAGCACCTCGGTGTCGCTGCCGGTGTTGATGTGCCGGCGGTCGATGTCGTACAGCTCCTGCTTCAGCGCCGCGGCATTGGTGAGGTTGCCGTTGTGCACCAGCACGATGCCGTACGGCGCGTTGACGTAGAACGGTTGCGCCTCTTCCTCGCTGTAGGCATTGCCGGCGGTGGGGTAGCGCACCTGGCCCAGGCCCACCGTGCCAGGCAACGCACGCATGTTGCGCGTGCGGAAGACGTCGCGCACCATGCCGCGCGCCTTGTGCATGAAGCACTGCGTGCCCTGCATCGTGACGATGCCGGCCGCATCCTGGCCGCGGTGCTGCAACAGCAGCAGCGCGTCGTAGATCAACTGGTTGACCGGTGACGGGGCGATCACGCCGACGATGCCGCACATGGGATGGAAACCTCGCGCTGAATGCCCGATTGTCAGGCCGGCAGGTGCCGGGCCACCGCGTGGGGCAATACCGGCTGCAATCCGGCCAACAAGACGCCGAGCAGCGCCGCTCCATGCGACGCCTGCCAGGGTGCGGCCCGCACGGCCGGCGTGTACGACACCACGGTGGCCACCGCGAGCAGCAGCACCAACGCGCGCACGAGCCCGAACAGCGCGCCCAGCGTGCGGTCGATCAGCGTCAACGGCGTGGCACGGATGAGCAATCGGATCAAACGCGCCATCAGCATCCAGACCACCAGCGCGACCACGAAGGCGACCGCGAATGCCGCACCGACGTTGAGCGCCGAACCGGGCGCGCCCACCGGCAGATGCGGCGCCAACGAGGGGCTGGCCGCTTGCGCCGCAAAGTAGGCCGCCAGCCAGCCGAGCAGCGACAACACCTCGAACGCCAGACCCCGCACCAGCCCCACCAGCACCGAGGCGAGCAGGATCGCGAGCAAGGTCCAATCCACCCAGCCGATGTCTTGCATGGTGATCATCATGATGCCTCGCTGGCGCAATGCATGGGGCGCGGGCGAAACGCGCTCACAGCGTCAGCACCGCGGCCGGCAAACCGGCCGCCTTGAGCGTGCCCGCTACCCTTTCGGCCTCTTCGCGCGCGACGAACGGCCCCACGCGCACGCGGATGCGTTTGGCGCCATCGATCTCGATCACTTGCGTGTAGCTCTTGAGGCCCAGCTTGTCGACGCGCAAGCGCATGTCACGCGCCGACGTGGCCTCACCGTAGGCGCCGACTTGCACGACGAAGCGGCCGTTGGCGGCCTCCGGTTTGTTGGTCTGCGGGGCGGCGGCAGCGATGGGCTTGTTCGGCTCTGCGGCCGCCACCACCGTGGCCTGTTTCGCTGCGGTCGGGCTCGACGCCGACGCTTGGCTTTGGCCTTCGAGCAGCGCACGGGCGCGGGCGCCATCGTCGTTGCGCGTCTCGGGCTTGGCGGGTGGCTTGGTTGCCGCAGCTGAATTGGTCGCGGGCTCGTTGCGCGGCGAGGCCGATTCGTTGCGCGGCGGCGTGACGGGAACCGGGGCAGCGGCATCGCGCTTGGGCTCGGCGCTGCGCTCGCCGATCACGCCGCTGCTCACTCGCGTCGTGGCGGCAGCCGCCGAGGCCGTGCGCGGCGGCGGCAGCGGCAACGACGGCGCGCCCTCCTTGCGTGGAATGTCGATCGCGATGTCCACCGGAATGGGCCGCGGCTGCGTCTCGAACAGCACCGGAAAGCCGATCACGCCCGCGCCCAACAACACGGCCGCGCCGATCAGACGCCGACGTGCACGGGCCCTTGCAGCCTGCACGGGATCGGGCGTGCCGGCGCGTGGCGCCTCGGTTGCCGATGATCCCTGCAAGAACGAGAACAGACCCATGCGCTGCGTTGGCGGGCGACGTGAGCGCTGTGACCAACCGCGCAAGCGCCGCGGTCCCCGTGAGGGACGGTCATCCCAGGTGCGTGGCCGCGGTCTGCGGCAAGCCGTCTTTCAACACGCCGCCCACTGTGTAGAAGGAGCCGAAGACGACAATTCTATCAGCGGGGTCCGCCGCAGCCAGTGCGGCGCGCAGTGCCTCGGCTGGACCAGCATGCGCGCTGACGCGCACATCCGTCGCCGCTGCGCCCGCGGCGATCTCGTGCACCAAGTCGGCGGCCTTGGCGGCGCGTTCGAGCGGCAGGTCGGTGACGAACCAGCGGTCGATCAACGGCCGCAGCGGCGCGATGACCTGGGCCACGTCCTTGTCGGCCATCACGCCAAAGACCGCGAAGGTTCGCGGATAGAAACCCATCTGATCGAGGCTGACGGCCAACGCGCTGGCGGCCTGCGGGTTGTGTGCCACATCGAGCACGAGGACCGGCTGCCCCGGCACGATCTGGAACCGGCCCGGCAACTCCACCATCGCCAGGCCGTTGCGCACCGCCTGCAGGTGGATCGGCAGTCGATCGTGCAGCGACTCCAGCGCAGCCAACGCCGTGGCGGCATTGAGCAGCTGGTTGGCGCCACGCAGCGCGGGATGCGCCAGCGCGTTGAAGCGCCGCCGGCGCCCATGCCACGACCACTGCTGGCGATCGCCCTGCAGGCCGAAGTCGCGGCCCTGCAGCCACAGGTCGGCATCGATCTTGGCGGCGTGTTCGATCACGCTCGCCGGCGGTTCAGGGTCGCCGACGATCGCCGGCCTGCCGGTGCGAAAGATGCCGGCCTTCTCGCGGCCGATCGACTCGCGGTCGGGCCCCAGGTATTCGGTGTGGTCGAGCGCGACGTTGGTCACCACCGCGCAGTCGGCATCGAACGCGTTGACCGCATCGAGCCGGCCGCCGAGCCCCACTTCGAGGATCACCAGGTCGGGCCTGGCGTGCGCAAACGCGCTCAGGATCGCCAGCATCGTGAATTCGAAGTAGGTCAGCGTGATGTCGCCGCGCGCCGCCTCCACCGCTTCGAAGTGCCGCAGCAGCGAGGCGGCGTCGGCCTGTGCGCCGTCGATGCGGCAGCGCTCCTCGAAGTGCACCAGGTGGGGCTTGATGTACAGCGCTGTGTGGTAACCGGCATGGCGCGCAATCGATTCGATCATCGCGCAGGTCGAACCCTTGCCGTTGGTGCCCGCCACGCTGATCACCGGGCACTCGAAACGCAGGTTCAGGCGATCGCGCACCGCCTGCACGCGCTCGAGCGTGAAGTCCATGCTCTTGGGATGCAGCCGCTCGCAATGCGCGAGCCAGTCGTCGAGCGTGCGCGGTGCAGTCATCGCGCGGGATCGGGCTCGGTCAACCGCGCCGCCAACGGCGGGGCGCTCAGGCCACGGCGTCTGCGCTTTGCTTGAGCAGCATCGCCAACAGCCTGGCGACCGCGGGCCGCAGTTGGCGGCGGTCGACGATCATGTCGAGCGCGCCCTTGCCGAGCAGGAACTCGGCGCGCTGAAAGCCCTCGGGCAACTTTTCGCGCACCGTGTTCTCGATCACCCGCGGGCCGGCGAAACCGATCAGCGCCTTCGGCTCGGCCAGCACCACGTCGCCCATGAACGCAAAACTGGCGGACACGCCACCCATCGTCGGGTCGGTGAGCACGCTGATGAAGGGCAGCCGCGCCCCGGACAACCGCGTCAGCGCCGCGTTGGTCTTGGCCATCTGCATCAGGCTCAGCGTGCCCTCGTACATGCGCGCGCCACCCGAGGCGGTGAAGCACACGAAAGGCATCTTCTGCTCCACCGCGGCGTCGACGCCGCGTACGAAGCGCTCGCCGACCACGCTGCCCATCGAGCCGCCCATGAAGTCGAACTCGAAGCATGCGGCCACCAGCGGCACGCTCATGACGGCGCCGCCCATCACCACCAGCGCATCGGTCTCGCCGGTGTTTTCGAGCGCGATCTTCAAGCGCTCGGGGTACTTCTTGCTGTCCTTGAACTTCAGCGCGTCGACCGGCACCACCTCCTGGCCGATCTCGAAGCGCCCCTCCGGGTCGAGGAAGGCATCGAGCCGCGCCCGCGCGCCGACGCGATGGTGGTGTTCGCATTTCGGGCAGACATTGAGGTTGCCTTCGAGGTCGGTCTTGTAGAGCACCGTCTCGCACGCCGGGCACTTGATCCACAGGCCCTCGGGCACCGAGCGCCGCTCGGCGGGGTCGGTCTGCTGGATCTTGGGTGGTAGCAGCTTTTCGAGCCAACTCATGTGCGTTGTCCTTGTGCGGCGGAATCGAGCGCTTGACGGATCTCGGCCATGAACGACTGGGCCGCGGCCGCCACATTGTCGCGCGGTTCGGCCTCCAGAATCTGCACCAGCCGCGCGCCGATGACCACGGCGTCGGCCACCCGCGCCACGGCGCAGGCAGTCGCCGCGTCGCGGATGCCGAAGCCCACGCCGACCGGCAGTTTCACATGGGCCCGGATGCGCGGCATCGCGGCGGCGACCGCCGACACGTCGAGGTGCCCGGCTCCCGTGACGCCCTTGAGCGACACGTAGTACACGAAGCCGCTGGCCAAACGCGCCACCTCCTGGATGCGCGCTTCGGTCGAGGTGGGCGCGAGCAGGAAAATCAGATCGACGCCGGCCGCTTTCAGCGCCGCCGCGAAAGCGCCGCATTCTTCGGGCGGATAGTCGACCACCAGCACGCCATCGACGCCCGCCGCGGCAGCGTGGCGCACGAACGCGCCCGCGCCCTGGCGCTGGTCGAAGCGCTCGATCGGGTTGGCGTAGCCCATCAGCACGATCGGCGTCTGGCTGTCGCGCTGACGAAAGCCGCGCACGATCTCCAGCACCTGCGGCATGCCGATGCCGCGCGCGAGCGCGCGCTCGGAGGCTTTCTGGATCACGGGCCCGTCGGCCATCGGGTCGGAGAACGGCACACCGAGCTCGATGATGTCGGCACCGCCCGCGACCAAGCCGTGCAGCACTTCGACCGTGGCGTCGGCAAACGGATCCCCAGCGGTCACGTACGGGATCAGGGCCTTGCGTCCTTCGCGCCGCAATCGATCGAGAACCGGAGCAATGCGGCTCATGACCGGCTCGCCTGACCGGGTGCACCCTTCACCGATTGGCCACGACACGACGGCCGGCAGTAGAAGTCCGCGCCCGACAAATCGGCCACGGTGCCGATGTCCTTGTCGCCGCGGCCCGACAGGTTGACCAGCAGGTGCTGGTCGGGCTTCATCGTGGCGGCGAGCTTGATCGCGTAGGCGACCGCATGACTCGATTCGAGCGCGGGAATGATGCCCTCGGTGCGGCACAGCCGGTGGAATGCGGCCAGCGCCTCGTCGTCGGTGATCGCCACGTATTCGGCGCGGCCGCTGTCCTTGAGGTAGGCATGTTCGGGTCCGACACCGGGGTAGTCGAGCCCGGCCGAGATCGAGTGCGTCTCGAGGATCTGGCCGTTGTCGTCTTGCAGCAGGTACGTGCGGTTGCCATGCAGCACGCCCGGCGAGCCGGCGTTGAGGCTCGCCGCGTGCCTGCCGCTTTGCAGGCCGAGGCCCGCGGCTTCCACGCCGATCAGGCGCACGCCCTCATGTTCGATGTAGGGATAGAAGATGCCCATCGCGTTGCTGCCGCCGCCCACGCAAGCGATCACCGCATCGGGTTGGCGGCCGATCTGCCTTGGCATCTGCACGATGCATTCGTCGCCGATCACACGCTGGAAGTCGCGCACCATCGTCGGGTAAGGGTGCGGGCCGGCCACGGTGCCGATGATGTAGAAGGTGTTCTCGACGTTCGTCACCCAGTCGCGCAACGCTTCGTTGAGCGCATCCTTCAGCGTCTTGGAGCCGCTGTCGACCGGCACCACCTTCGCGCCCAGCAAGTGCATTCGATAGACGTTGGGCGACTGGCGCTTGACGTCTTCGCTGCCCATGTAGACCACGCACTCCATGCCGTAGCGTGCGCACACGGTGGCGGTGGCCACGCCATGTTGGCCGGCGCCGGTCTCGGCGATCACCCGCGGCTTGCCCATGCGCTTGGCCAGCAGCGCCTGGCCCACCGTGTTGTTGATCTTGTGCGCGCCGGTGTGATTGAGGTCCTCGCGCTTCAGGTGGATCTGCGCGCCGCCGATCTCGCGGCTCAGCCGTGCCGCGTGATAGACGGGGCTCGGGCGGCCCACGAAGTGTTCGAGCTCGTTGCGAAACTCGGCGACGAAAGCGTCGTCGCTGCGGTAGTGCTGGTAGGCGGCCTGCAATTCATCGAGCGCGTGGACCAGCGTCTCGGCGACGAAACTGCCGCCGTATGGCCCGAAGTGCCCGCGCGCGTCGGGCTGTTGGTAGTGCTTCATGTGAGATCGATCAGGCCGGCGCCGGGCCGCCCCAAGCCGGGCTGCGCCCCCTCGGGGGGCAGCGACGGAGCGAAGCGACAAGCGTGGGGGCCAACATTCCTCTAGTGGATGGCGTCGTCGATGCGCGCATCGGCTTCGCGCACCGCGTCGCAGAACCGGCGGATCAGCGCGGCGTCCTTGACGCCTTTGCTCGCCTCGACGCCGGAGCTCACGTCAACGGCCCAAGGCCGGACGCGCATCACCCCATCGATCACGTTTGCAGGATTCAACCCACCAGACAAAACGAGCGGAACGGGCACGCTTGGTGGAATGAGTGACCAATCGAAGACCTTTCCGCCGCCACCGTAGCCCTGGACATCGGCGTCCAGCAGCAGCGCCGAGGCGCTGGTGAAGGCGTGGGCGAAGTCTAACAGCGCAAATCCCTCGCGCATGCGCGCCGCGCGGATGTAGGTGCGCCGCGGTGCCTCGCATTGTGCCGGCGTCTCCTCGCCATGGAATTGCAGCACCGCCCGTGGCAGCTGGTCGATCGCGCGTGCCAGGTCGTCGGGCTTGGCATTGACGAACAGGTACACCGGAGTCACGAACGGCGGCAGCATGCGCGCCAGCTCGGCCGCGCGCGCCGCGCTGACGTGGCGCGGGCTGCGCGCATAGAGCACGAAGCCCACCGCGTCGGCACCCGCTTCGGCGGCCGCAGCCACGTCGGCCTCGCGGGTGAGGCCACAGATCTTGATGCGGGTGCGCTGTTGCACGGCGTGCGGATCGCTTGATTCAGGGCAGCCAGTCGGTCGCGGGCACGCGATCGGGCAACTGCAAGCGGGCATCGTAGTACGGGCCGACGAAGTACAGGCCGTCGGCGGCGAACGTCGGCGCCGCGGCGTCGCGGTCGCGTGCCGCCAGCACGTCGTGCAGCCAGGCGGCGCGGCGGCGACCGCTGCCCACCGCCAGCAGACAGCCCATGACGTTGCGCACCATGTGGTGCAGAAACGCACTGGCGTCGAATTCAAAGCGCCAATAGGCGCCGCGCTGATCGATGGCGATCGAGCGCAGCGTCTTCACCGGGCTCGCGGCCTGGCATTCACTGGAGCGAAACGAGCTGAAATCATGCTCGCCGATCAGGATCGCGGCGGCGCTTCGCATGGCCTCGAGCTGCAACGGCTCGAACACCCAGCCCACGAGGCCGCACTCCAGCGATGGCCGCACCGCCGATTGCAGCAGCACGTAGCGATAGCGCCGGCCGCGCGCCTGGTAGCGTGCGTGAAAGTCGTCCGGCACCGGCTGACTCCATTGCACGGAGACGTCGCGCGGCAAGTGGCTGTTGGTGCCGCGCACCCACGAGAAGGCTTCGCGCCGCACCGGCGCGTCGAAGTGCACCACCTGATTCAGTGCGTGCACACCGGCGTCGGTGCGGCCGGCGCAGATCGTGGTGACCGGCGCGTCGGCAAAGCTGGATAGCGCCAACTCGAGCGCGTCTTGCACCGCGCCGCCGCCGGCCTGGCTCTGCCAGCCTTTGTATGCCGTGCCGCGGTAGGTCACGCCCAGCGCCCAACGGCCGGCAGTGGATGGTGGCTTCGCAGCCATCGCCAAGTGAACACCGCGGATCCGGCTTCGCCGGTCCGCTGGTGTTGCCCCTAGAGGGGGCCGAAGCCGGACGCATTGGGTCCAGTGGACCCAATGCGCCTGCTGAGGGGCCGAGCCGGAAGGCTCGGGCTGGGGCCGAAGGCCCGGCCGCTAGGCCGCATCGGGGGTGGCCACGTCACGCAAGGCTGTCGAGCATGCTCTGCGCTTTGGTCTTCAGAGCGCCACCGGCCTTGGCGACGACCTCTTCGAGCAGATCGCGCGCGCCTTCCATGTCGCCGATCTGGCGAAACTCTTCGGCCAGCTCGAGCTTGCGCGCCAACGGATCGTTCTCGTCGAGCGCGCCATGGCCCGACGGTTGCGCGGGCAGCGTGAAGTCACCGAAGTCGAGCGTCGGCTTGGCCGCGCTGCCAGAGCTCGGCGCCCCCGGTGCATTGAGGTCCAGCGAGATCGACTCGAGGTCGACGCGCGACGGCTTGGCCTCCGGGCGGCCGGCCTTGGCGCCGGGTTGCGGCATCGTGCCCAGGTCCAGATCGAGGTCGAGATCAGGCGCACTGCGGCTGTCGGGCGAAGACACCGAGTCGATCGCCGACGGCGGGAAGCCCGAGGTCGACGGCATGATCGACTGCGGCATCGTGCTGGCACCCAACGGCTCGATGATGCGGCCACCATCGCCAACCACGTTGGCCGCCGGCGCACCACCGGGCTTGTACAGCGGGTTCTCGGGGTCGATCTGGCGGCCGAGTTCCTGCGCCTTGCTCCAATCGTCGCCCTCGCCCTTGGTCAGCGAGTACAGCTGAGTGGCCAGCAACTCGAAGCCCTTGGTGTCGCGCCGCTTCGCGTACACCTCGAGCAGCTTGGTGCGGATCGCCAAGCGGTCCGGGTTGCCGCGCATCGCCTCCTTGAGGATCTCCTCGGCTTGCAGATCACGGCCGTAGGCCAGATACACGTCGGCCTCGGCCACCGGATCGACATCGCCGATCGCGTCGAGCTGGCTCAGCGAGTAGCTCATCGACGACGATGCACCGGTGGCGTCGCGCGTGTCGACGCGCTGGCCGCCGCTGGCGCCGAAGAACGAATCGGGCTGCAAGCGGCTTTCGAGGAACGAAGTCTCGCCGTTGTCCTTGCGGAAGCGGCCACGCAGGCGATACAGCGCCAGACCCACCAACAGCACGACCAGACCGATCGCACCGGGCATCGCCATCGGATGATCCATGATTGCTGCCAGCATGCTTGGCTCTTCGGCCTGCATCGGCGGGGTCGCGACCTTCGGTGCCGAGGCACGCGGCGGTGGCGTCGAAGCGGCAGCGACTGGCGGCGGCGCGGCAGGCTCGCTGGCCGCGGGCGCGGGCAACGCCACCGACGGCGCGGCGGGCTCTGCCTTCGGCGGCTCGACCACCGGAGCCTGCGCCACCGTGGTCGCTGGCGCGGGTGGAGGTGTGACCGGCGGCGTGGGCAGCACCGGCTTGGTCTCGGCAACCGGCGGCGGTGCCGCGGGCGCCGGTGGCGCTGCCGCAGGCGCCGGCAGCGCCGGCGCGGTGGCTGTCTTGCTGCCCGCACCTTGCTGCAACTGCTTCAGCTCTTCGACGTTGCGCGTGAGCTCGGCCACCCGCGCGGCGGCCTCCTTCTTCTCGGATTCCTTCGAGACCTTGGCCTCTGGGCCGGCCTTCACCGCGCCTTGCGTCAACTGCAGCTTGTCGCTGGTGGGCGCGGCGGCCTGCTTGCGATCGTCGACCGCCGCCTCGACCTTGCCCTTGGCCTGGCGCGTGCTGTCTTCGCTCTTGGCGGTCGGCACGTTGCCGGCCAGGCGCTGGCGGTAGGCACCGAAGTCGGCGCTCTGCGCGCGAATGACTTCGCGGGCCTCCGCAGTGGTGACGGCCTTGCCATCGTCGGACGACGGCACCGACAACACCGCACCGGCCTTCAGCCGGTTCATGTTGTCGCCCATGAACGCGTTGGGATTGCCGCGGAACAGGGCGACCAGCATCTGGTCGAGCGACACACCGGCACGTTGACTTTGTCTGGCGATGCGGTACAGCGTATCGCCCTCGCGCACCTTGTACTCCGCGGGGCCGCTGGGCAGCGCCGCCGCCGGCGCCTTGGCCGATTGCACGGTGCCGCGCGACGACGGCGTGGGCCTCGGTGCGGGGGCTGCCGCTTGCGGTGCGATCGGCGTGGCGGTGACTGTCGACGGCGCTGGCATGGCCTGCGGCGCCGCCGACACCTGCGGCGCGGTGGGCGCGGCCGCTTGCACCGGTGGCGCAACGCGCGACTGCGGCGGATCGAGCAGCAGCGTGTATTCGCGCACCAGGCGCCCGGAGGACCAGGTCAGCTCCAGGATCACGTCGACGAACGGCTCCTGCACCGCGCGATCGCTGGTCACGCGCAAATAGGGGCGGCCATCGGGGCGACGCGCGATCGACACCTGCGCCGAGGGCAACACGGCGTTGTAGTCGATGCCCGAGGCACGATAGGACTCGGGAGGCGCGATGCGCACCTTCAGCGAAGAGTCTTCGTCGGGTGAGAGGCTGGTGATTTCGATCTCGGCGCGCAGCGCTTCGCCGAGGGCCGATTGAACGTTGAGGCGACCGAGTCCGAGGGCCCACACATTGCCCGAGGCAGCCACCAGTGCGGCCAGCGCGACGCTGCTCAGCGCGACGCGTCCAGCATGTCCAGAGCGATATTTCAAGGCGTCTCCCAAGTGCAACCGGCGCGCTCGGGTCCGGCGCGCCGACGTTCGCAAGTCATGCAGCTCGAACGCTTCACCTACGGTCGCGGGTAACTCGTCGAAACCACAATAACATCAAGCATATAGGCTGACAAGCTCATGCAAAAGCTGACGTCTGTGTCAAATCTCCCGCACGCGGCATCCTGTCGCCAATTGTTGCCACTGGACAACGCACTCGCAGGCACCTCGCTGTTCAAGTCTCCAGCAGCAGCCTGAGCATTCTACGAAGCGGCTCCGCAGCACCCCACAACAATTGATCGCCGATGGTGAACGCAGCCAGATGGCGCGGCCCCATCGCAAGTTTGCGCAGGCGCCCCACCGGAATCGACATCGTGCCGGTGACTTTCACCGGTGTGAGGTCGCGCATCGTGGCCTCGCGTTCATTGGGCACCACCTTCACCCATTCGTTGTCGGCGGCGATCAACGCTTCGATGTCGGGCAGCGGCACCTCGCGCGTCAGCTTGAAATGCAGCGCCTGGCTGTGGCAGCGCATCGTGCCCACGCGCACGCACACGCCGTCGACCGGAACGGCCGGCGTACCGAAGCCATCGCCGCGGCCGAGGATCTTGTTGGTCTCGGCCATGCCCTTCCACTCTTCACGGGTCAGGCCGCCACCCATGTCCTTGTCGATCCACGGGATCAACGAGCCACCGAGCGGCGCGCCGGAGTGCTCGATCTCGGCGGCGCTCATCGATTGCTGGCGGGCCAGCAGCTTGCGATCGATTTCGAGAATCGCGCTGGCCGGATCGTCGAGCAGCGCACGCACCTCGGCGTTCAGGGTGCCGAACTGCGTGATCAGTTCGCGCATGTGCTGGGCACCGCCACCCGATGCCGCCTGATAGGTCATCGTGCTCATCCACTCGACCAGGCCGGCTTTGAACAACGCACCCACGCCCATCAGCATGCAGCTGACCGTGCAGTTGCCGCCGATCCAGTTCTTGCCGCCGCGGGCGAGCGCGTTCTTGATCACCGGCATGTTGACCGGGTCGAGGATGATGACCGCGTCGTCCTTCATGCGCAGCGCCGACGCGGCGTCGATCCAGTGGCCCTTCCAGCCGGCGGCGCGCAGCTTGGGGAACACGTCGTTCGTGTAGTCGCCACCCTGGCTCGTGACCACAATGTCGCAGCGCGCCAGCGCCTGGATGTCGCTGGCGTCCTTGAGCTTGGTTTCGTTCTTCGCCATCGGCGGCGCGGCACCGCCCGCGTTGCTGGTGGAGAAGAACAGCGGCTCGAAGAGCGCGAAGTCACCCTCTTGCTGCATGCGATCGATCAGCACCGAGCCGACCATGCCGCGCCATCCGACGATTCCTACCAGTGCCATGTCATTCGCCCCTTGTGGATATGAACTGGATTCCCTCTGCCCCGGCCCGTTCGCCGGTGCTGAGAATCGCGGGCGACACGAACCGAGAGCGGCTAACTCTTGATCGTGGTTTTCGTGATGGCGGCGACGACGGCGTCGCCCATCTCGCGCGTGCCGACCTTGCGCGTGCCTTCCGACCAGATGTCGGCCGTGCGCAGCCCCTGCTGCAGCACGCGGCGCACCGCGGCCTCCACCCGCTCGGCCGACTCGGGCAGATTGAGCGTGAAGCGCAGCATCATCGCCATGGACAAGATTGTAGCCAGAGGATTGGCCACGTCCTTGCCCGCGATGTCCGGGGCGCTGCCATGGCTGGGCTCGTACAGGCCTTTGTTCACGGCATCGAGCGACGCCGAGGGCAGCATGCCGATCGAGCCGGTCAGCATCGCCGCCTCGTCAGACAGGATGTCGCCGAACATGTTGCCGGTGACGATGACGTCGAAGCTCTTGGGGGCGCGCACCAGCTGCATCGCCGCGTTGTCGACGTACATGTGGTCGAGCGCGACATCGGGGTAGTCGGCATGCACCTCGGTGACCACGTCCTTCCAGAACTGGAAGGTCTCGAGCACGTTGGCCTTGTCGACGCTGGTCACCTTGCCGCGCCGCTTGCGCGCCGCCTCGAAGGCCACGCGGGCGATGCGCTCGATCTCGGGCCGGCTGTAGCGCATGGTGTCGAAGGCTTCGTCGGCGCCAGGGAAAGGCCCGTCCACCGCCTTGCGCCGGCCGCGCGGCTGGCCGAAGTAGATGTCGCCGGTGAGCTCGCGGATGATCAGGATGTCCAGGCCCGCCACCAGCTCGGGCTTCAGGCTCGATGCGTGCGTCAGCTGCTCGTAGCAGATAGCGGGGCGCAAGTTGGCGAACAGGCCCAGGTGCCTGCGCAAGCCCAGGATCGCCTGCTCGGGACGCAGCGCGCGCTCGAGCTTGTCGTATTTCCAGTCGCCCACCGCGCCGAACAGCACGGCATCAGCCGCCTTGGCGAGGCTCAGCGTGGATTCGGGCAGCGGATGGCCGTGTGCCTCGTAGGCTGCGCCGCCGACCAGCGCCTCTTCGAGTTCGCACTTCAACTCCAGTGCCCGCAGCACCCGCACAGCCTGCGCGACGATTTCTTTGCCGATGCCGTCACCGGGCAGGACTGCGATCTTCATGGTTCGGAGGGTGGAAAGGTGGACGGGGTGTCCGGCTCATGGACCAGGTCATGCACCAGCGCATGTTCGCATGCCTTGAACACCACGTAGGCGGCCATGCTCACGTATCCGGTCAGCAGCAACTCGATCAACTGCTGCACGCCCCCGTCCATCGCGGCCTGCCAGCCGTGTTCGATCAGCAGCTGTCCGTTGGCCTTGAGCAGGAAGAACAGATTCAGCGATCCAGAGCCGAACACGAAGAAGGCAAGCCCGAGCACGATGAATGAGAGCCATCGCCGCGCCAGCACCACGCGACGAAACCACGCCGACAGCCTCACGCGTGGCCCTCGAGCGGCTAGCGCGGCAGCTGCGCCAGCCACGGCATGCGAGCCAGGCGATCGGCCTCGAAGGCGCGGATCTTGTCGGCGTGGCGCAGCGTGAGGCCGATGTCGTCGAATCCGTTGACCAGGCAGTACTTGCGAAACGCCTGCACCTCGAAGGGCAGTTCGGCGCCGTCGGGCTTGACGATCACCTGCCGCGGCAGATCGATGCTCAGCTCGTAGCCGACGAAACCGGCGACTTCGTCGAACAGGCGCGCCACCTGCGTGGCCGGCAACTGGATCGGCAGCAGCCCGTTCTTGAAGCAGTTGTTGAAGAAGATGTCGGCGAAGCTCGGCGCGATCACCGCCCGAAAGCCGTATTGCTCGAGCGCCCACGGCGCATGCTCGCGGCTCGAGCCGCAACCGAAGTTTTCGCGCGCCAGCAGGATCGATGCGCCGCGGTAGCGCGGCTGGTTCAGCACGAAATCCGGGTTGGGCTTGCGCGCAGCCGGGTCCTGCCCCGGTTCGCCCGGATCGAGATACCGCCAGGCATCGAACAGGTTGGGCCCGAAACCCGAGCGCTTGATCGACTTGAGGAATTGCTTCGGGATGATGGCGTCGGTGTCGACGTTGGCGCGATCCATCGGTGCGACCAGGCCCTGGTGAACGGTGAAGGCTTGCATGGCGAGGCTCCGAATCAGATGATGCGACGCACGTCGACGAAGTGACCGTTCAGCGCGGCCGCCGCGGCCATCGCCGGGCTCACCAGGTGCGTGCGGCCGCCGGCACCTTGCCGGCCCTCGAAGTTGCGGTTGCTAGTCGACGCGCAGCGCTCGCCCGGCTCCAGGCGGTCGGCGTTCATCGCCAGGCACATCGAGCAGCCGGGCTCGCGCCATTCGAAGCCGGCGGCCTTGAACACCTCGTGCAGGCCCTCGGCCTCGGCCTGCGCCTTGACCTGCCCCGAGCCCGGCACCACCATCGCCAGGCGCACGTTTTGGGCCACGCGCCCGCCGATGCGGCGCACCACCGCGGCGGCTTCGCGCAGGTCTTCGATGCGGCTGTTGGTGCACGAGCCGATGAACACCTTGTCGATGTGGATGTCGGTCATCGGCTTGTTCGGCGTCAGGCCCATGTAGACGAGCGCGCGCTCGATGGCGTCGCGCCGGGTGGCGTCTTTCTCGCGCTCCGGATCGGGCACCCGCTCGTCGACGCCCAGCACCATCTCGGGCGAGGTGCCCCAGGTGACCTGCGGCTTGATCTGCGCCGCGTCGAGCTCGACCACCTTGTCGAAGTGCGCGCCCGCGTCGGAGTGCAAGCTCCGCCACGACGCCACCGCGTGGTCCCACTCGGCGCCCTGCGGCGAAAAAGGTCGGCCCTTGACGTAGCGCACGGTGGTGTCGTCCGCGGCGACCAGGCCGGCGCGCGCACCGGCTTCGATCGCCATGTTGCACACCGTCATGCGGCCTTCCATCGACAGCGCCCGGATCGCCGCGCCGCCGAACTCGATGGTGTAGCCGGTGCCGCCGGCGGTGCCGATCTTGCCGATGATGGCCAGCACGATGTCTTTGGCGCCGCAGCCTTTGGGCAACGTGCCGTCGACCAAGACCCGCAGGTTCTTCATCTTCTTGGCCAGCAGCGTCTGCGTGGCCAGCACATGCTCGACCTCGCTGGTGCCGATGCCGAAGGCCAGCGCGCCGAACGCGCCGTGCGTGCTGGTATGCGAATCGCCGCACACCACCGTCATGCCGGGCAGCGTGGCGCCGTTCTCGGGCCCGATGACGTGCACGATGCCCTGGCGCTTGTCGAGGAACGGAAAGTACGCGGCGGCGCCATGCGCCTTGATGTTGGCGTCGAGCGTGGTGATCTGCAGTTTGCTGATCGGATCGGCGATGCCGTCGTAGCCCTGCGCCCAGCCGGTGGTCGGCGTGTTGTGGTCGGCCGTCGCCACCACCGAGCTTGTGCGCCACACCTTGCGCCCGGCCAGGCGCAGGCCCTCGTAGGCCTGCGGACTCGTCACCTCGTGCACCAGGTGGCGGTCGATGTAGAGGATGGTGGTGCCGTCTTCCTCGGTGTGGACGACGTGGTCATCCCAGAGCTTGTCGTACAGCGTGCGGGCAGTCATGGCGGTGTCGTGGGTCAGCGGGTGTGAGTGTGAACCGATTTGCGGCGGCCGCTCGCAGTCGTCGGCGGGCACAGCGTGTCGACGAAACGCCGCAGCGACGGCGGCAGCACCTCCTGGCGGCGCACTGCCAGCAGGTAGCTGCGCTGCGCCCAGTCTTCGTTGAGCTTGAGCGGCTGCACGCGAAACACTTTCGCGAAACGCTCGGCCACCACGGCAGGCAGCACCGCGACGCCGAGGCCGGCCTCGACCAGCTGCGCGATCGCGTCGAAGCCGTGCACCTGCATGCGCGCGTTCAGCGTGCGGCCGAGCGCCTGCGCGCGCTCGCGCATCTGCTGGTGCGCCGCGGCGCCGGCATGCAGGCCCACGAGGTCGTGATCGAGCAGCGCGTCGAAGCGGTGCCCGCTGCGCCGGGCCAGCGCATGGCCGCGCGGCACCAGGATGGCCAACGACCCCTCGCGGTACGCGATGCAGTCGAGGCCGCCCTCGCGCGCCGGGCCGACGAAGATGCCGGCATCGGCGCGACCTTCGGCGACGGCACCTTGGACATCGGCGCTGGTCATCTCCTCGAGGCTGATGCGCACACCGGGATTCGCTTTGCCGAAAGCGGCCAGATCAGCAGGCAGCTGCTCGGCGATGGCGCTGGCGTTGGCGGCGATGCGCATGTGTCCTTTGATGCCGCGCGAGAACTCGACCACCTCGTTCTCGAGCGCATGCAGAGACGCATGCAGGCTGCGGATGTGGCGCAACAGCGCACGCCCGGCCTCGGTGGGCTCGACGCCGCGCGCGCGGCGCTCGAACAGGCCGACGCCCAGGCGCGTCTCGAGGTCGGACAACCGCTTGCTCGCCGCGGCCAGCGCCAGGCTCTCGCGCTCGGCGCCGCGGGTGATGCTGCGGGTGTCGGCAATGGCCAGCACGAGGTTCAGGGTGGTGAGGTCGAAACGCATGGCGCGCAAGCAAGGCGCACGGGTCGCATCTTGACCCGTGCCGGGTCGTCGGCATCGCGCCAATTGTGAACCGAGCCTTCGCGCCCGGCGAAGGCTCAGGGCTTTCCGCAGCGGCCGTCCACCGACACGGTGCCGTCCTTGCACTCGGTGATGACGGCTTCGCTTGGCGCCCGCAGGTAGACGATTTTCTTGGCGCCGCGGTCGCAGGTGCCCACGACCTTGCCCGGCGCCGAGGCCGCGGTCTCCACCACGGTGAGCGTGAATCGCTCGACGCCCAGGCTGCGGATCTTGGTGTCGATCTGAGCCCGCAGCGGCTCGCACGTGTCCGCGGCCCCGGCAGCGCCCGCCACCCCAAACCCGATCGCGGCAATCACGGCAGCGCGCATCGACACACTCCAACTGGGGTGCCATTGTCGCCGCGCGCCCGATCTGCCGCGCGATCGGCCGGGTTTCGGTGGAATGAACAACTGCACAGGCCGGCCAATAATGCAGACGAGCAACCGGGGAAGCCATGACGGTACGCGGCGCACGATCGGCGGGAAGCACGCTTGGCCAAGCGCACGAACGGCGCACGGCACGATCGGGCATCGCCACCCGGCTGCAACGCCTGACCGCCTGCGGCCAGCGAATCCACGCGGCGCGCAGCGTCGCGGACCTCCACGCGAGTTTGATCGCCTGCACCGTCGCGCTCAGCCAGGCGCGACGTGTCTTGCTGGTGCTCCAGGCGTCGGGTGGACGTGACCTCGCTGGGGCGCGCTTGCCGTCGGGCGAGGATCAGCAAGCCTTGTTGGCCGCCATCGCCGCCTGGCTCGACGAAGCGCAACGCGATCGCACGCCACGGCTTCGCCACGGCCCGGCCGGTGTGCCGCTGATTGATCAGCGGTCGTGCCTGGTCGCGCCGCTGGTCGCCTACGGCGAGCTCCTGGGTTACCTGTATGCAGATGTCGAAGGCAAGGCTGGCCGCTTCGACGACACCGATCGCGACCTGCTCGCGGCGTTGGCTGCGCAGGGCGCCGCAGCGCTGACCCACCTGCGTGCTGCCGCAGCCAGCGCGCGCTCGACGGCGCAGCACGATGCCGAACTGGCGGTGATCAACAGCATCCAGCAAGGCATCGCTGGCGCGCTGGACTTCCAGGCCATCGTCGACATCGTCGGCGACGAGTTGTGCGAGATCTTCGGCAGCGACAACCTCGGGATCGCCTGGCGCGACCTGCAGGCGCAGACCGAGACGGCCCACATGCTCTATGCCGTGCAGCACGGCCGCCGCGTCACCTTGCCGCCGCTCCATGTCAATCCGCAAGGGCGCTTTCTGCGCGCGTTGCTGGCCAACGAACCGGTGCTGGCCAACAGCCGCGCCGAGATGGATGCCTGGGGCCTGCGTCCCCCGCCCGGCCTCGAGCCCAGCCTGGCCACCCTGACCGTGCCGATCTTCGTCGGCAACGTGCTGCGCGGTGGCATCACGCTGGACAGCCACGACCCCGCGCGCCGCTACGGCGATGCCGACGTGCGCCTGCTGCAGACCGTGGCGGCAAGCGCCGGCCTGGCGCTCGACAACGCACGGATGTTCCAGGAGACCAAGGAATCGCTGGAGCAGCAGCGGGCCACCGCCGACATCCTGCGCCTGCTCGGCCGCTCGATGGCCGACACGCAGCCGGTGTTCGACAAGATCCTGGAGAGTTGCAAGCACCTGTTCGGCGGCGACGAGCTCGACGTGCTGCTGGTCGACGAGCAGGATCGGCTGCAGATCGCGGCCTACGTCGGCAAGGCGCGCGACGTGATCGCAGCAACCTTCCCCGCGCCGGTGGCGGGTTCGGCTCCCGGGCGTGCCATCACCGAGCGCCGCGTGGTGCACTACGCCGACGTGCTCAACGCGCCCGATGTGCCGCCGGTGATGCGGCGCATGGGCCAGGCCGTCGGCTACCACTCGGTGGCCTTCGCGCCGATGCTGTGGCAAGAGCGCGGCATCGGCGTGGTCGGTGTGGCGCGCTCGCGAGGCGCTTTCAGCGACAGCGAGCTGGCACTGCTGCAGACCTTCGCCGACCAGGCTGCGATCGCGATCCAGAACGCGCGGCTGTTCAACGAGACCCAGGAAGCGCTCGAGCGGCAGACCGCGACCGCCGAAATCCTGAAGGTCATCAGCGCATCGCCGACCGATGTCCAGCCGGTGCTCGACGCCGTGGCCAAACGCGCCGCGATCCTCTGCAACGCCGACTGGGACAGCATCTGGCTGATTTCCGGATCGACGCTGCGTCTGGCGGCCAATCACGTCCTGTCACCTCAGCGCACCCCGGTGCAGGATCCGTACGGACTCGAGATCCCGCTGCAGGCGGCCAGTCCCAGCGCACGCGCCGCCGCACGCGGTTGCGTGATCCACGTCGCGGACATCGCGCCGTTGCTCGACACCGAGTATCCCGACGCGCGTGCCATGCACGAGCGCTTCGGCTTCCAAACCACGCTGTCGGTGCCGATGCTGCGCGACGGCTCGGTGTTCGGCGTGATCGGCCTGTACCGTGGCGACGTCAGGCCGTTCGACGCCGACGAAATCGCGCTGGTTCAGACCTTCGCCGACCAGGCGGTGATCGCGATCGAGAACGCGCGCCTGTTCAACGAGACCAAGGAGGCGCTCGCCCGGCAAACCGCCACCGCCGACATGCTGCGGGTGATCAGCCGCTCACCCACCGATGAACAACCGGTGTTCGACTCGATCGTGGCCACCGCAGCCCGGCTGCTGCCCTGCCACCTGGCGTTCCTGCTGCGCCGGGACGGTGCCACGTTTTCGATCGCCTCGATTGCCAGCGCCCAGGGCCCGGTGGCCGACC
>Ga0326726_10000798_pt1 | contig 28817 bp, 27 predicted proteins | sample MHFenrmetagenome_2_FD_207603 | JGI IMG/M metagenome (GOLD analysis project Ga0326726, IMG submission 207603) | Lab enriched peat soil microbial communities from Michigan Hollow, Ithaca, NY, United States - MHF15MN | ecosystem: Environmental > Terrestrial > Soil > Wetlands > Peat | place: USA... | reverse complement strand
CAGATCGGACCCGTGCTCATCCAGGGAAACGGCTATGACGGACAGGGGATCGGTCAGCAGTTCGGGGCGATCACCCAGTTCGGCAAGATCCGGAGCACGGGCGGCTGGGGGCAGCTCGGGTTCGACATCACGAAGAACTGGGGTCTCTTCGGCTTCTGGGGCATCGACAATCCGAAGAACGAAGACGTCGCCAGGTGGGTGGGCGCCGCCACGGGACGCATGAAGAACATCCAGTACGCCGGGATGCTGCGGTGGAAGAGCGGGCCGGTGGCCTTCGGCTTCGAGTACATCTACGACAAGCTGACCGTCGGCCTCCAGGACTCCCAGCGCCACTCGACGCAGCTCGCGCTGTCGGGCCTCTACAACTTCTAGAAAACGCCGCCGCGAGGCGGGCGAAACGGGCGGGGGCCGAGGCTCCCGCCCGTTCTTTGTTCAGCTCGTCGAGACGCGCACCTGCGCCCGCATCGCCTGCCAGGCCTCGCGCGCCTCCTCCACCGAGCCCTCGTCCTCGATCGTCGTGATGTCGCCGGGCTCCATGTCGAGGGTCACGGCCTTCAGGACCCGCCGCATGATCTTGCCCGAGCGCGTCTTGGGCAGCGAGTTCACGAAGTTGAGGTCCCCGATGACCGCCACGGGGCCGAGCTCGCGGCGGATCGTTTCGAGCAGATCCTGGCGCAGGCCGTCGGTGGGAACGTGCCCCTGCTTGAGCACGACGAAGGCCGCAATGACCTCGCCCCGGAGCGGGTCCGGACGTCCCGTGACGCCGGCCTCCGCCACCGCGGAATGCTGGAGGCAGGCCGTCTCGACCTCGATCGTCCCGATGCGGTGCCCGGCAATCTTGATGAGCTCGTCGGCCCGGCCCGCGAACCAGACGTACCCGTCCGAATCGACGTGGGCCGAATCCCCCGTGCAATAGACGCCCGGGATCTTCTCCCAGTAGTCGAGGCCATAGCGCTCGGGCTCGCCCCAGAGCGTCGGCGTCAGGCCCGGGAACGGCCGGCCGAGCACCATGATGCCCTTCTCGCCCGGGCCGCAGGGCGTGCCGTCCATGGCCACGACCGCGGCGTCGATGCCCGGCAGAGGGACCGTCGCCGAACCGGGCTTGATCGGCATCAGGGCGATGCCGTAGGGATTGCCGAAGACCGGTCCGGCGGTTTCGGTCTGCCACATGTGGTCGATCACCGGGATCCGGCCGCGGAAGACCTTCTCCTGCAGCCACTCCCAGGCCGGCGCGTTCAGAACCTCCCCGGCGCAGAGGACCCGCTCGAGCTTCGAGAGGTCGTGCCGGTGCGCGGGCGCCTCGCCGTAGCGCATCAGGAGGCGCACGGCGGTCGGCGACGTGAAGATCCCGGTGACTCCGAACTCCTCGGAGATCTTCCAGACGGTCTCGGGGTCGGGGTAATCGATCGCTCCCTCGTAGGCGAGCGTCGTGCAGCCCAGGAGCAGCGGCGCGTACACGATGTAGCTGTGCCCCACGATCCAGCCGATGTCGGACGTGGACCACCAGATGTCGTCGGGCCTCAAGCCAAAGCACCAGCGGGCCATGCTCGCGATGTGGACGGCGTATCCACCGTGGGTGTGAACGGCGAGCTTCGGCCGGGCCGTCGTCCCCGAAGTCGCCAGAATGAAGGCCGGCTCGTTGGACTCCATCGGGACCCAGCCGCCGCTCTGGCCCTCTCCCAGCTCGAGAAACGCTTCCCACATCACGTCGCGGCCAGGGGCCATGGACGGTGTGGCGCCGTCGCGGCACCACACGACGACTTTCTCGACGGCGTGTTCGGCGCCCGAGAGCGCCTGGTCGACGATGCCCTTGAGCGGCACGTCCTTGCCCTTGCGGAAGGTTCGGTCCGCGGTGAAGACCATCTTCGAGCCGCTCGCCCGGACGCGGTCGCCGAGGGCGCCCGAGCCGAAGCCGGCGAACACCACCACGTGGATCGCGCCGATCCGCGTGGCCGCCAGCATCAGCAGGATCGCCTCCGGACAGGTCGGCATGTAGATCGTGATGCGGTCGCCCTTGCCCACTCCCGCGCCGCGCAGGGCGGCCGCGACACGCTCGACCCGGGAAAGCAGCTGCGCGTAGGTGAAGATCCGCCGTTCGCCGCGCTCGTTCAAGCCCACGAGGGCGGCATGGCCCCCGCGGCCCGCGTGAACGTGGTGGTCGAGACAGTTGAACGCCAGGTTCGTCTGTCCTCCGACGAACCATCGGAACGTCGGCGGCTCCCAGACGAACGTCTTGTCCCAAGGCCGGAACCAGGGCAGTTGCCGCGCGGCCCGGTCCCAGAAGGCCTCGGGGTCGGATCGGCCGTCCTCGAGCCAGCGGTGAACGATGGGGTTGACAAGCTTCATGACGCCCCCCTCGGAAAAGAAGATGCCGGGGTCTTCCCCGCTACGGCTTCAAGAATGCTACCTGAGCGGCGGGGGCCCCTGATGCAAACGCCCCAATTGCGCATCGACCCGCCTGCCCGGTTGCGGAGTAGCATGGCGCGGCCGAGGGCGGCGGAGGCCCGATGCGCATCGCCTTGCTGACCGACATCCACGCGAACCTCGAGGCCCTCATGGCCTGCCTCGAGCACGCCGATCGCGCCGGGGCGAGCCGCTGCGTCTTCCTCGGCGACCTCGTGGGCTACGGCGCGGACCCCGGGCCGGTCGTGGACGTCGTCCGTGGCCTCGTGGAGCGCGGGGGCGTGGCCGTACTCGGCAACCACGACCAGGCGATCCTCTACGGCGCGTCCTCCCAGATGAACCCGGAGGCCGCGACCGTGGTCGAGTGGACGCGGTCCCGCCTCTCCCCCGGCCAGTTCGACTTCCTGAGGGCGCTCCCCCTCGCGGTCGAGGAGGCCGGACGCCTCTACGTCCACGCGAACGCATGGGCGCCGGACCTCTGGGAGTACATCGTCTCGCCCTTCGACGCGGGCAGGAGCATGCGGGCCACCCGTTGCCGGATCACCTTCTGCGGCCACATGCACACGCCCGCGCTCTACCACCTGGCCGGCGACGGCCGCGCCTGCGCCTTCACGCCGGTCCCGGGGGCCGCTATCCCGCTCCTGCCGGCGCGGCGCTGGCTCGTCATTCCCGGCGCCGTCGGGCAGTCACGCGACGGAAACCCGGCCGCCTGCTACGCGCTCCTGGACGACGCGACGGACGCGCTCGTCTACTACCGGGTTGCGTACGACCTCGGGGCCTCGCTCGACAAGATCCGGGCGGCCGGCCTGCCACTGTCCTTCAACGCGCGCCTCGGCCTGGGGCGCTAGGACTGCCGATGCCCGGGATCCGCGAACCCGGCACCGTCATCGACGGCTACGTCCTGGAGGAGAAGATCCACCGGGGCAGCATGGCCGAGATCTGGCGCGTCCGCCGCGGCGACCCGCCGGTGCTCTCCGTGATGAAGATCCCGTCGTTCCGCGACACCGACGACCCGGCGTCGCTCGTCGGGTTCGAGGTCGAGCAGATGATCCTGCCGACCCTCTCGGGCGTCCATGTCCCCCGGTTCATCGCCGCCGGGGATTGGGCGGTCCAGCCCTACATCGTCATGGAGCACATCCAGAGCACGTCCCTGCGGTCGCGACTCGACGAGGCGCCGCTTCCCCCGGACGAGGTCGCCTCGATTGGCGCCCGGGTGGCCGCCGCCCTGCACGACGTCCACACCCAGCACGTGATCCACCTCGACATCAAGCCGTCCAACGTGATGTTCCGCGAAGACGGAGCGGCCGTGCTGATCGACTTCGGCGTGTCCCGGCACGACCGCCTTCCGGACCTGCTGGCCGAGCAGTTCCGCCTGCCCATCGGCACGGGCCCCTACATCTCCCCCGAACAGATCCGCCAGATCCGCAACGACCCTCGCAGCGACATCTTCTCGCTCGGAGTGCTCCTCTACTACCTCGCCACCAACGAGCGTCCGTTCGGAAACCCGACGAGCGTCCGGGGCCTCAGGCAGCGCCTCTACCGCGACCCGGTCCCGCCGCGAGCGTGCAATCCGCGCTGCCCGCCCTGGTTGCAGGAGGTGATCCTGCGGTGCCTCGAGATCGCCCCGGCCGACCGATACCAGACGGCGGCGCACGTCGCCTTCCAACTCCAGCATCCCGACCAGGTGGCGCTGACCGACCGGGCCGAGAGGATGTCCCGGGACGGACTCCTGACCGTCCTCAAGCGGCGCTTTCGCTCGATCGGCGAGGAGCCGGACCTGCGACGGTCGGCTGACGATCACCTCTCCCGGGCGCCGATCGTGGCCGTGGCGCTCGACCTCGACCAGGGCTCGGAGGCCCTGGCCGAGGCCCTGCTCACGGCCGCCCGCCGGGTCCTGCAGACGCAGCCGGGCGCGCGGCTGGCCTGCCTGACGGTCCGAAAGACGCCGCGCCTCGCCATGGAATCGGCCTTGGACGCCGAAGGGCGCAGCCTGCGGATGCGCCTTCTCGTCGAGCTCCAGCACTGGGCGCGGCCCCTCGGCCTCGGCGTCGGTCGAATCACTCATCACGTCCTCGAGGGACCCGACCCGGCGGCTGAGATCCTCGATTTTGCGAGCTCCAATCACGTGGACCACGTCGTGATCGGGTCGCGAGGCAGCTCCACCCTGCGGCGCTACCTCGGCAGCGTCTCGTCGCAGGTCGTGGCCCAGGCGGTTTGCACCGTGACGGTCGTCAAGTCCAGGGCGCCCGAGGACGACACGGATGATGGATCCGCCGAGGACGGCAGGCCGCGATACCCGGGGCTTTTCCCTTGACATATCGCGCCGCGAGGAATTGAATCTGGCGCCATAGGCGCTCTTTGATCGGGTTGATCCCGTAAGGAGGGGCCATGGAAGTCACGCGTCGCGGGTTTCTGAAGGCAACGGGCCTCGGAACGACAATCGCCCTCGGCTTCGACGTCTCCCGAGCCAACGCCGAGATGCGCGAGTTCAAGATCTCGCGCACCACCGAGACCCGAAGTACGTGTCCATACTGCGCGGTCTCCTGCGGGATGATCATCCACACGCTCGGAGACAGGGCCAAGAACGCCACGCCCGCGGTCGTCTACGTCGAGGGCGACCCCGACCATCCCATAAACCGCGGCACGCTCTGTCCCAAGGGAGCCACCGTCAAGGACGACATCAACAGCAAGAACCGGCTGATGAAGCCCCAGGTCCGCCGGCCGGGCTCGGACAAATGGGAAGACATTTCCTGGGACGACGCGATCGCGAAGATCGCCCGCCACATCAAGGACACCCGCGACAAGAACTTCGTCGTCAAGAACGCCAAGGGACAGGCCGTGAACCGCAACCCCGGAATGGCCATGATCGGCGGTTGCACGGACACGACCGAATTCAACTTCCTCTACTGGAAATCCGCCTCGGCCTGGGGGGTGCCGTACCGAGATACCCAGGCCCGGGTTTGACACGGCCCGACGGTGGCCAGTTTGGCCGCCACGTTTGGCCGGGGGGCGATGACCAACGGGTGGGTCGACATCAAGAACGCCGACGTCGTCCTGTGCATGGGGGGAAACCCCGCCGAGAATCACCCCTGCGGATTCAAGTGGGCCATCGAGGCCAAGAAGACCCGTAACGCCAAGATCGTCGCCGTCGACCCGCGCTTCACGCGCACGGCGGCCGTCGCGGACGTCTACTCACCGATTCGGACCGGGACCGACATCGCGTACCTGCTCGGCATCATCCGCTACGCGATCGCGAATAACCGGTACCACGAGGAGTACGTCAAGCTCTTCACCAACGCGCCACTGCTGATCAACCCCGACTTCAAGTTCGACGAGGGCCTCTTCTCGGGCTTCGACGAGGCCGCCGGCAGCTACAAGCGCGACAGCTGGGCCTACCAGCTCGACGCGAAGACGGGGTTTGCGAAGACCGACCCCACGCTCCAGGACCCCAATTGCGTCTTCCAGCTGCTCAAGAAACACGTCGACCGCTACACGCCCGAGATGGTCGAAAGGATCTGCGGCACCCCGAAGGACAAGTTCCTGAAGGTGGCCGAGGTCGTGACGTCGACTGGAAACGCCGCGCGCTGCGGCACGATCATGTACGCCCTCGGATGGACGCAGCACTCGATCGGCGTGCAGATGATCCGCGCGGCGGCGATGCTCCAGCTCCTGCTCGGCAACGTCGGGCGACCCGGCGGCGGCGTCAACGCCCTGCGCGGGCATTCCAACATCCAGGGAGCGACCGACACGGCCGGCGTTTTCGACATCCTCCCCGGCTACCTCAAGACGCCGCAGGCCCAGTGGCAGAGTCTCAAGGAGTACAACGACGCCAACGTCCCAAAGGCGCTGGGCCCCTCCATGAACTACTGGCAGAACTATCCGAAGTTCATGGCCTCGGTCCTGAAGGCCTGCTACGGCAAAGCGGCCACGAAGGAGAACGAGTTCGGCTACGAGTGGCTTCCCAAGATCGACGGGAACTACTCCTGGATGTTCATCTTCGACGACATGTACCGCGGCAACTCCTCGCGAGCCGGCGGGCAGGAGCCGGGCCCCGAAGGCCTCATGACGTTCGGCATGAACCCCGTCGGGATCGGCCCGAACTCCCCGAAGATGATCGCCGCACACGCCAAGCTCAAGTGGCTCGTCGTCGTCGAGAACCACGAGGTGGAGACCGCGACGTTCTGGAAGGCCCCGAAAGAGTACGGCGGCCCAGATCCTTCGCAGATTCAGACCGAGGTTTTCCAGCTTCCCGCATCCAACTTTGCGGAAAAGGACGGGTCCTTCACCAACTCCGCGCGCTGGATCCAGTGGAAGTGGAAGGCCCTCGATCCCCCGGGTCAGATCAAGACCGACCAGGAGATCCTCGCGCGCATTTTCCTCGCCGTGCGCGAGCTGTACCGGAAGGAGGGCGGTGCGCTTCCCGAGGCCGTGCTCAACGTCGACTGGAGCTACTCGAACCCGGTGGCGCCCGATCTGTCGGAGGTCTTGAAGGAGCTCAACGGCAAGGCCCTCGCCGACATTTCGGACCCGAAGGACAAGACCAAGGTCTTGAAGGCCGCCGGGCAGCAGCTCGACGGCTTCGGACAGCTCCAGGACGACGGCTCGACGACGTGCGGCAACTGGCTGATGTCCGGCTGCTTCACGGAGGCCGGAAATCTGACGCAGCGCCGCGTCTCGGTGGACGACCCGAGCGGCCTCGGCATGTTCCACAACTGGACCTTCTCCTGGCCCGCTAACCGCCGCGTCATGTACAACCGGGCCTCGGCGGACGGAGAAGGCAAGCCCTGGGACCCGACGCGCGTCGGAATCAAGTGGAATGGCCAGAAATGGGTCGGCGACGTTCCCGACATGAAGCCCGACGCCCCGCCCGGCGAGTTCGGAGCGTTCATCATGCTGCCGGAGGGCTGCGGGAAGCTGTTCGCCCCCCTGAACGACGGGCCCTTCCCCGAGCACTATGAGGCCGTCGAAGCCCCCGTCCAGAACATTCTCCACCCAAAGGTCACGTCGAACCCGGCGTCGAAGAAGTTCAAGTCCAACAAGGACGTCTACGGCACGGCCGCCGACTTCCCCATCGTGTGCACGACCTACCGGCTGACGGAGATGTACCACTACTGGACGAAGCACATCAATCGCCTGAACCAGCTGCAGCCCGGCTTCTTCATCGAGATTCCGGAGGCGCTGGCCAGGGAAAAGGGCATCGTTAATGGAGGCAAGGCGCGAGTCACCTCGGCCCGCGGCTCGATCGAGGGGGTCGCCATGGTCACGAAACGCATCGGCCCCCTCCAGATCGACGGTAAGCAGCACTGGCAGATCGGCTTCCCGCTCCACTGGGGCTACGAAGCGACCGCCGATCACACGGGGCCGCTGGCGAACTTCCTGACGCCGTCCGCCATGGATCCGAACACGTGGACGCCCGAGTACAAGACCTTCCTCGTCAAGCTCGAGAAGGCGTGAGAGGAGGCGCACGATGAGCATTCAAGGCCTCGACATTCGGCGCTCCTCGGCTTCCGTCCTCGGTAGCGGGTCCGGGCTGCGTACGGCGACGACGATCTCCAAGTACATCGATACCTCGACGTGCATCGGGTGCAAGGCGTGCGAGGTCGCCTGCCAGGAGTGGAACGACCTGAAGATCGTCCCCACCCAGCAGACCGGCACGTACCAGACCCTGCCGACGCTGCACGCCGACTACTGGAACCTGATTCGATTCAACGAGCGCGACTTCGACGGCGGCATCGTCTGGCTCATGCGCAAGGACCAGTGCATGCACTGCGACGAGCCGGGATGCCTCGCGGCCTGCCCGGCGCCGGGCGCGATCGTGCAGTATGCGAACGGCATCGTCGACGTCAACCCCGACCAGTGCATCGGCTGCAAGTACTGCGAGACGGGCTGCCCGTTCGACGTGCCGAAGTTCTCTGCGACGACCGGGAAAATGTCGAAATGCACGCTCTGCGTGGACCGGGTCTCGGTGGGCCTCGAGCCCGCCTGCATCAAGGCGTGCCCGACCGGGTGCCTGCACTTCGGCACGAAGGATGACATGGTCGCCCTCGGCCGCCACCGCGTGGACCAGCTCAAGGCCAGCGGATTCACGAACGCCTCGCTTTACGACCCGCAGGGCGTCGGCGGCACGAGCGTCGTCACCGTGCTCGCCCACGGGGACCATCCCGACTGGTACGACCTCCCCGCCGATCCGCACGTGCCGCTGCTCGTGAAGTTCTGGAAATCGGTCCTCCGGCCGATTGGCGCCATCGCCGTTTTCGGCGCGGTCGTCGGGGCCTTCGGGCACTACATGAACCACGGGCGCAAGGGCGTCAAGGGCGCCGACGCCAACGACGCCAACCTTCCGGACGCCTAGGCCGGGAAGAAAGGGGAAGACAATGAGCGCAGCGAATCCTCCCCGCCCGCTCGACCCGGCGGTCCTCGTGGCCCGGGAGAAGGAAGACGTCCTCGTCGGCGACGAGATCGTCCGCCACCGGCTTCGTTCCCGCGTTCTCCACTGGACCGTCTCGGTCACGTTTTTCGGGTGCCTGCTGACCGGGATGCCGGTCTGGACTCCGGTATTCGGGTGGATGGCGAACCTCTTCGGCGGCCTCTCCGTCTGCCGGGTGCTCCATCCGTGGCTCGGGCTCGCCTTCTTCGTCTCTGTCGTCGTCATGACCATGGACTGGCAGTCCGAGATGAAGCTCGACCGAAGCAAGAAGGGATGGTGGGGTCCCGCTCTGTTCCACTACCTGAAATGGGAACTCGAGGACCAGAACGCCGGCAAGTACAATGAGGGCCAGAAATTCTATTTTTGGACGGTGGGCCTCGGCGCACTCGGCCTGCTCGTCTCGGGTTTGGTCATGTGGTTCCCGGCCTCGTTCGCGGCCCTCGTGCGCGAACTCGCCTTCGTCCTTCACGACATCGCCTTCATCCTCTTCGCGGTCGCCGTCGTGTTTCACATCTACCTCAGCACGTCGGCCGAGCCCGGCACCTTCCGCTCGATGACCCGCGGCACGGTGACCCGCAAATGGGCGCGGCTGCACCACCCCCGCTGGTTCCGGGAAGTGACCGGTGAGGACGCCCGTCGCCGGTAGCGCCCGGGAGGTCGCCTCGGATTTCGAGCGCCGTGCGGCGCGGGCGGAGATGCTTGGGCGCGCGACTCCTTCGATCGAGGAGCCCCTGGAGTTCGCGGCAGGCCTCTACCGCGCTCAGGCCCGCCTGGCCGGCGTGCTCGAGGCCCTGCACGCCGACGAGCCCCTCTCCGGCCACCTCGACGAGGACGTGGACCGGTTCCTCGACTCCACGGCCATCGTGGTCCGTTACGCGGCCGAATCCGGCCCGCCCGCCCTCTCGGAGGAGGCACGAGCCCGGCGCGAGGATTTGCCCTCGACGGCCCGGGCTCGCCTGATCGTCTACTGGGAGGGCGGGCGCCCGTCGAGCGAGGACTACCTCTCGCGGGCCATTCTGCGGCCCTACGTGGAGTTCCTGCGCGCGGCCCGTGTGCCCCCGGGTCGGGTTCATCGCCGGGGTTCCTGCCCTCTGTGCGGCGGCGCGCCCTGGATGGCGGCGCGGCGCGAGGGTTCGTTGATGGAGGGGGCGAAGCGGATGCTCGTCTGTGCCCTCTGCGGCGGCGAGTGGCTCTTCGGCCGGATCCTCTGCCCCTCCTGCCTCGAGCAGAACCCCGAACGATTGCCGTCGTTCTCGGTGGAAACCCACCCCACCGTCCGGATCGAAGCGTGCGAGACGTGTCATCGCTACGTCAAGTCGATCGATCTGTCCGAGGATGCCCGGCCGATTCCGGAAGTGGACGACCTCGTCTCCCTGTCGATGGACCTCTGGGCCCGCGAGCAGGGCTTCGAGCGGATCGAGCCGGGAATCGCGGGCCTCTGACGTGGGAGGCGGCATCGCGCTGCTCAACGCCGCGCAGGCCGCGCTCCGCAGCCGCTTTGACGACTTCTTCGGCGCCTTTGAGCGCCGCGACCAGGCCGCTTACCGGCTGGCTCTGACGGACTTCCACGAATGGCTCTGCCGCTGGACCGCGGCCGAGGAGCGTGCCCTGCTGCCGGCGCTGACGCGGGCACGCCTTCCCGGCCGCGATCCGCAGCGCGAGCTCACCCTGGAGTACGTCCAGCTTCGAGAGCTCACGCGCCACATCCGGATGCAGATCGAGGCCCGCGCCCCCATGGCCGACCTTCTCGGCCTCGTCGAGAATCTCTCCCGCCGCTTCGACGCGCACGAGCGCGAAACCGTCGGCGTCTACTATCCGGCGGCATCCGCGTTGCTGACGCCGTCGGAATGGCTATCTCTCGAGGAAGCGTCGCGAGGCTTCTGAAGGGACCTAGCCGAGTTGCGGCGCCTCGGGCTCAGCCGTCTCGTCTTTCGGCGTCAGCGCCTCGGACGCCCTCGCGAGCCGTTCCTGGGTCCAGCCGAGGCAGACCCCATCCCCGCGATAGAGAAGCTGCTCGCGGGTCAGCTCGACCAGCGTGATCGTTCCCTCACCCTCGTCCGAAACCAGGGACAGCCTCCAGGCCGAGACGGTCATGGAGAGCTCCCGGGCGCGCACCGGAACCCTCGAGAGGCCGAGGCCCCGGGGATTCGTCAGCCCCGCGACGGCCGAGTCCTCGGGCCCGGTCAGGGCTTCGCTCTGCACGAAAAAATCTGGGCGCGGCCGCCGTCCTGGACGATCAGGTCGCCGCCGAGCTTCGAGGCTTCCTCGGTACAGGGCCCCGTCCGCCCGTCCTCGCCGCCGCACGCGGTGCCGGCGGCAACGTCGCCGAGATAGACGCAGCCCTTCGCGGCCTGCCGGTCCTGCGTGATGCGGACCCTCGGCGCGGCCGGAGGCGGGATCGCCGTCTCGGCCGGCGGCGGCGCGGGGATCGCCGTGGCCGCGGGTGGCGGGGCCGTCGTCGGAGGCGGCGGCGCCACGGTCGGCGCGGGGGACGACGTCGGCGCGGCCGCCACGGGAGACGGCGCGGCCGGGGCCGCAGGGGAAGCAGCTGCCGCTGCGCCGGAGCAGTCGTACGCCTCGCCGGCCGGGCCTCTCATGAGGAGCGTGTCGCCGCCGGCCCGCTTGACCTGGTACCGGAGGCACTCCTCGGGAGTCGGCTGAACCGTCAAGCCGCACCCGAGGTCGGCGTTCCGGGAGTCCACATGCCGTATGAGCCGGCATTGGGCGACGTCCTGCGCGCTGGTCGTGACGCGCACCGTCCAGATGGCGCCCGTCGCGGCAGTGTCCTCCTTGTAGGAGGTACAGCCCGCGGCCACCGCAGCGCACAGGACCAGAACCCGGATCGCGCCGGCGCGAGGCCGTCTGCCTTCTCCATGTCCGGTCGGGCGCACTGGGCCGAAGCCTATCAAACGGCCGAGGCTCCCCCGTTTCGGCGGGCGGCGCCCGCGACCAGGCGGTCGCTCGACACGATCGCCCGCCGATGGGTGGCGCGGCCGATTTCGCCTCCCCGGTCGAACGCGATCACTTCGAAAAGATGAAGCCTGCCGTCGCGGCCCAGGTACCGGGCTGTCGCCCTGACCGGGACGCCCTCCGGGGTCGCCGCCGAGTGCGTGACGTCGACCGTCACGCCCACCGAAAGCTCTCCCGGCCCGAGGTGCGGCCGAAGGAGCCGCGCCGCCGCGACCTCCATGAGCGCGACCATCCGGGCGGTCGCAAAGACCGGGGGAAAGGCGTCCTCCGGGCCGAGGCGAAGCGAGCTCGCGAGGTCGGAAGCCCCGACGACGAGCTCCGCCGATGCCGTGGAGCCGATTTCGGGCTCGGACATCCTCAGGCCTTCCTCGTCATGCCGGCCCGGCGCCTTCCTTCACGTGACTGTAGAACGACCCGCCCCGGACGTTTTCGTCGATGCCGAGCCGGCGGTGGATGGCTGGAAAGGCCCGCTGCTCGCAGTCGGTGCGCTCGCAGAGCCGGCAGGTGATGCCGATCGGCACCGCGGCGCTCGGGTTGTTCACGTCGAGGCCGTCGCCGTAGACGAGGTGCCCGGTGTGGCTGATCTCGCAGCCGAGCGAGATCGCGAGCATGGGGTGCGCGGCGCCGAAGCCGCCGAGCGTCTGCCGCACCGTCCTGGCGACGCACAGGTACGTCGTTCCGTCCGGCATCCGCGACACCTGGGTGCGGATGATCCCGGGCGTCATGAAGGCGCTGTGGACGTTCCAGCGCGGGCACAGGCCCGAGAAGCGCGCGAAGCTGATCCCGGACGCCGAGAAGCGCTTGGAGATGTTGCCGGCGATGTCCACGCGAATGAAATGAAAGGGCACTCCCTCCGCGCCGGGCCGCCGCATCGTGGTCAGGCGGTGACACACCTGCTCGAAGCTGACGCCGAAGCGCCGCTCGAGTAGCTCGATGTCGTACCGCAGCGACTTCGCCGATTCGAGGAACGGCCCGTACGGCATGAGAACGGCTGCCGCGAAGCAATTGGCCAGCGCGACGCGGCACAGCGCCACGGAGTCGGGCGTTGTCAGGCGCGACTTTTTCATGATGCGGTCGAACTCGTCGCCGAGCTTCAGGAGGCCGACCTGGTGGGCGATCTGGAAGTTACGCGCGTGGGGCGGAAGGGTCTCGGAGACGCGGAGGCGCCGCCTCTCCGGTTCGTAGCGGCGCATCGCGGACCTCTCCCCCGTGTGCCTATCGATGGTGAGACCGATGCCGAGGCTCTCGAGATACCGCACGAGACCCGGATAGATGTCCGGGCGCTCGAGCCCGGCCTCGGCGGAAATTCGCTCGGCGGCCTCTTCGAGCGTCGGGAAGAAATTCATGTTCTCCTGCAGGACGTCCGAAACCTCCTCGGACGGCAGCCGCGCCGGATCGAGTCCGACGAGATCGCCGCCGTCCGTCACGCTCGAGGCCATTGCCTGCATGGATTCGAGGGCATCCCGGTAGGCGTGGTAAAGCTTGACGATCGCGCGGGAGACCGTCTCGTTCGACGCGGTCTCGCGCAGGTCGGTCGTCGTCACGTCGTGGGCCTCGAAGAGCGCGTCGCCGAACACCTCGTGAAGGTCCGAGACGAGGCGCGCCTCGCCGTCGGACCCGAAGGTCTTCAACTCCGCCGGATACAGCTCGGCCAGCTTCAGCAGAAGGGCCGCCGTCAGGGGGCGCTGATCATGCTCGATGAGGTTCAGGTAGGAGGCCGAGACGCCCAGCTTCTCGGCCAGGTCCACCTGGCGTAACCCGTTGCGCCTGCGAAGCATCCGAATCTTGGGACCGAACCTCGAGGTGGATGCCATCGTGATTTACAGAATACACCACTTTACAAAAGATCCGACGTTCGAGTTGACAGACTAACACCTTGTATATCAGTAACTTGTTGACCAAATCTCGAATCCATCGATGATGTGTAAACCCATGGACCACACGACACTCTGATCAAGGTCCCCCTGCGCTGCGGGCGTCCGCTGGATGGCGCCCAGGCGCTGCGGTCCTCGACGCCGGAGGGCATCCGCTGGAAGGTGCCCCCCGGCGTTTTTTTTTCGTCGCGAGAGCGGCGGTCCGGATCTGCGCCTTCGGCGCACCGGCTCGCGGCTCGCCCAAAGGGCTCGACCGCGAGCCTGATCCTGACCGCCGCTCTCGCTCCCGCGGCGTGAGCCTCCTCCCTCCCCTCGGTCGGGAGACTTCTCACGCCGCGAGCATTTGGGTCGGAGTGCCTGGCCGAAGCTGCGTCAGGTAGCTCGCCACCTGGCGAAGATCCGCTCTACGTCCTTCTGGGCTGCCGAGGCGGCGGCTTCGGCGGTGATCTCGTCGCGGGCGACTCGGGCGAACATCGTCGGGATGATGAACGCATTGAAGACCTCGTCGGTCGCCGCGGTGGCGTAGCCCGGGTACCCGACATTGGTTGCCCAGTCGAGTACGCCCGAGAGGACCTTGTACTTGCCGGGAGGGTCGGCCTTCGGGTCGCCGGTGAGCCGCTCCGCGATGTTCGGCACGGTCGTGGGATAGCTCGGGAAGTTGTAGAACTCGCTCTCGTCGAAAACGGACCCGAAGTTGCCGACGAGGTCGACCAGGAACTGTTTGGCGCCATCCGCGTTCTCCGCGAACTTCCAGATCACGTAGCAGTTCATGACGTGCTCGGCCGCGATCCGGCGCACGGGCCCCTTCAACGCCGGCACGAGGCCGATCTTTTTCGCGATCGCCGGGTTGTCCTTCTCCGCCGTGCGCGTCACCGAGATCGCGTTCTGGACGAAGGACGCGCGCCCGGCCAGCATCGCCCGGTTGTTGGACGCGGGGTCCCAGGTGAAGACCTCGGCCGACTCGGTCTCCTTGTAGAGGGCCCGCATGAACTTCAAAGCCTCGACCGTCTCCTTCGAGGCGAGCACGACCCGGCCCTCTGCGTCCTGCTCGGCGCCACCGAAGGACCAGAGCAAGGCGCGCATCGCCATGTTCGAGTCCATTTCCTGCGAGAGACCGAGCCCGACGGGATTGCCGAACTTCTCCTTGATCTTCCGGCCTCCGACGCGCAGGTCCTCCCAGGTGTCCGGGCCCGCCGGGAACCCCGCCTCGCTCCACAGGTCGATCCGATAATTGCCGGGATCGGGCACGTAGGAGTCGGAGAACGCGAAGTGCTTTCCGGATTTCGGATTGAGCGTGGACCTGCGCGCGAGCTCGATCATCCTGCCGTGCCGTCGCTCGACCGCCTCGACGATCTCGCGATGGTCGATGACCTGCGCCTCGTACGCCGCCGGGGGCGAGATGAAGAGAAAGAGATCGTGGCCCTTCCCGGCCGCAGCCTCGGCCGCGCCCCGAGCGTTGACCTCGGTCGCCGCCATGTGGTCGACGATCACCTCGGTGCCGTTCTTCGCGCCCCACTGCTTCGTGTACACGCCGTCGAACCACCGGTCGTAGCCCGGCACGAAGTGGCTCCACTGGAGAATGCGCAGCGTCTTCTTCGAGGGTTTCGCGGCGGCGCCTCTGTCCCCTTCCGGCCGGCACGCGAGGCCGGGCAGCGCTCCCCCGGCCAGCGCCGCGCCGGCGGCCCGGACGAACTGCCGGCGAGAGAGCCGGCGACGGGGCTTGTCCTTCATGCGCTGCCGCCTCTCTCCAATCTCGACAACCCCAAACGCACGCCGGGCGCGAGTCTATAATCGCCCGCGTGCCCGCCCTGGAGCCCGGAGCGCAGTTCCCGCCGGTCGCGCTGCGTGACGAACGCGGCGGGCCGTTCCCCCTTCCCGCGGGCGAGACGCTCTACGCCATCTTCAAGACGACGTGCCCCGTCTGCGAGCTGACCTGGCCGTACCTCGAGCGGATCCGCCGCTTCGCCGAGGGCGGCGGCCTGCGGATCGTCGCGGTCTCGCAGGACGCCCCGCGGCCGACCCACGATTTCTGCCGGCGGCTCGCCACGAAGCTCGAGACCGCGTACGACCCGGATCCCTGGCCGGCGTCCGACGCCCTCGGCCTCGAAACCGTCCCGACGCTGTTACGGGTCGGACCCGACGGCGTGATCGCCGAGACGGTCGTCGGTTTCGACCGCGCGCGCCTGGAGGGCCTCGCGCGACGGGCCGCCGAGCTCGCGGGCCGCGCCCCGGCGCCCCTCTTCCAGGCCACCGAGAAAGTCCCGGCCTTCAAACCCGGTTGAAACTCCCGCAACGCCGGCTAGGTAGCCGGAGAAGGCATCCGTGACCAAGAACCCCCAGACCCTCGGCGACCTCAAGGCGACCGGCTACCGCCCGCGCGGCGTGAAGGACGAGCTCCGCGAGAACCTGCGTCGCGCGTTGTCGCGGCGCGAGAACCCGTTCGAGGGCATCCACGGCTACGAGCGCACGGTCCTTCCGTCGCTCGCCAACGCCATCCTCTCGAAGCACGATTTCCTGTTGCTCGGGCTGCGCGGCCAGGCCAAGACGCGCCTGCTGCGCCTGCTCGTGAACCTGCTCGACGCCGAGATCCCGGCGATCGCCGGCAGCGAGCTGAACGAAGACCCCTTCGCGCCGATCACGAAGTACGGCCGGCGGATCCTGGCCGAGAAGGGCGACGACGCGCCGATCGCCTGGATCCCGCGGGCCGAGCGCTACCGCGAAAAGCTCGCGACCCCCGACGTGACGATCGCCGACCTCATCGGCGACATCGACCCCATCAAGGCCGCGACCGAGCGGCGCTCCTACTCGGACGAGGAGGTCATCCACTTCGGAATCGTGCCGCGCACCAACCGGGGCATCTTCGCGATCAACGAGCTGCCGGACCTGCAGCCGCGCATCCAGGTGGGCCTCCTGAACATTCTCGAGGAGCGCGACCTCCAGATCCGCGGGTTCCCGATTCGCATCCCCCTCGACATCCTCCTCGTCTTTTCCGCCAACCCGGAGGACTACACCAACCGCGGCAACATCATCACGCCGCTCAAGGACCGGATCTCCTCGCAGATCTTCACGCACTACCCCGAGGACGTGAAGACGGCGGCGAGGATCACGGCGCAGGAGGCGTGGGTCGAGCGCGACGGCGGTCCGACGGTCGAGATCCCGGCGCTCTTCCGCGAGCTCGTCGAGGAAATCGCCTTCGCCGCGCGGGCCTCGGAGTTCGTGGACCAGTCCTCGGGCGTGTCGGCGCGCATGCCCATCTCGGCGCTGGAGATCCTGGCGTCGAACCTCGAGCGGCGGGGCCTCGTCAACGGAGAATCACGCGTGTCGCCGCGCCTGTGCGACCTGCCGGCGACGCTGCCCGCCATCACGGGCAAGGTCGAGATGGTTTACGAGGGCGAGCAGCAGGGCGCCGAGGTCATCGCGAAAAAGCTGATCGGCACCGCCGTCAAGAAACTGTTCGACGCCAAGTTCCCGGCGCCCGACGCCGGGCGCCCGACCGAGCGCCGGAGGCAGGAGCTCGACGAAGACGAGGAGCCGACGGGCCCGGTGCGTCGCGCCCGCAGCGCTCCGCCGCCCGAGAAAGGGCACCCGCTCTACGAGCCGATCGTCGCATGGTTCGCCGCCGACAACCGCGTCACGATCTCCGACGACACGCCGTTCGCCGAGCACCTGGCGGCCCTCGAAGCCATTCCCGGCTTGAAGAAAGCCGTCGAGGAGCACTTCTCGCCCGCCTCGAAGGAAGAGCTGGCGATCGGCATGGAGCTCGTGCTCGAAGGCCTCACGCAGCACCTGAAGATCGCCCGCGAGGACCTCGACTCGCGCGTCTCGTACGCCGAAATGCTGAAGTTCAACCTGGTCAAGAACCGGGCGAACTGACGCATGGGAGGCAAGCCCCCATGCGTCATCCCGAGGCGCGAAGCGCCGAGGGATCCCGTCCTTTCCGCCACCAGGATCGCGGGAGCGAAGCCCCCATGCGTCATCCCGAGGCGCGAGGCGCCGAGGGATCCCGTCCTTTCCGCCGCCAGGATCGCGGGAGCGAAGCCCCCATGCGTCATCCCGAGGCGCGAGGCGCCGAGGGATCCCGTCCTTTCCGCCACCAGGATCGCGGGAGCGAAGCCCCCATGCGTCATCCCGAGGCGCGAAGCGCCGAGGGATCCCGTCCTTTCCGCCACCAGGGGCGATGCCCCTCCGTGACGAAGTCCTTCCGCGTCCGCGTTCTCTCGGGCGAGCCGCTGCTCGGCTGCTTCCTCACGTGGCCGACCGAGGGCGTACTCGAGCTGCTCGCGCTGGCGGAGTTCGACTTCGCGGTTCTCGACTCGGAGCACGGCTACTTCGGGCCGGAGTCGGTCGAGCGCATGGTCCGAGCCGCCGACCAGGCGAAACTGCCCGTCGTCGTCCGCGTCCCGAGCTGTGCGCATTTCTCGGAAGCGGGCCGGGCGCTCGACTGCGGCGCGGCGGGCACGCTCTTTCCCCGCGCCGACGGGGTCGCGGCCGCGCGCGGCGCCGCCGAGTCCGTCAAGTACGCGCCGGTAGGCAAGCGCGGCCTCGCCGGCGTGCGCGCCAACCTGTACGGCGCCGTCCCCTTCGACCATTGGGTTCTCGAGGCCAACGAAGCGACAGCCGTCTTCGTCCAGATCGAGACGGCCGGGGCCCTGAACGCCGTGGCGGAAGTCGCCGCCGAGAAGAGCGTCGACCTGCTCTTCGTCGGCCCGAACGACCTGTCGCAGGCGCTCGGGGTCCCCGGCCACTACGAGGACCCCCGCTACGTCGCCGCCGTGGAGCGCGTCGGCGACGTCGCCCGCCACCACGGCAAGTCCGCCGGCATCATGCTGCGCGCGGCCGCGGAGATCCCGGCGCTCCGGGAGCTCGGCTACACCGTCTTCACGACGAGCGACCGGGCGCTCTTCTCCCAGGCGGCACGGGCCTGGAGGGCGGGACTCGGGCGAGCCTGAACGAATGCGCTACCGCTACGGCGACTACCCGGTCGATCTTCTCCGCCAGCTCCTGACGATGCAGGAGCTCGTCAAGCTCTTCCTGCAGCTCGTGCTCCAGGCGGGCGGCGACGTCGAGGAGGCGCTGCGCTGGATGAAGTACCTCCAGGAGCGCGGAATGATCGACCCCGGCATCGACCTCGAGGAGTTCCGCAAGGAGCTCCAGAAGAGCGAGATCGTCGAGGACCGGGGCGGCGCGCTGACCCTCTCGGCAGCCGGCGAGCGCCACATCCGCCGTTCCGCGCTCGAGGAGATCTTCACGTCGCTGACGAAGGCCGGCTCGGGATACCACGCTGTGCCGCGCGCCGGCTCGGGGGGCGAGCTGCTGCCGGAGACGCGGGCCTACGAGTTCGGCGACAGCCCGAGCGCGATCGACGGCATCCGCACGATCGGCAACGCCGTGCGCCGGGACGCCGAGGACATCGCCCTCCAGCAGGAGGACTTCGAGGTCCACGAGGAGGAGCACCTGACCTCCTGCGCCACGGTCCTCGCCATCGACATCTCGCACTCGATGATCCTCTACGGCGAGGACCGCTTCACCCCCGCCAAGAAGGTCGCGCTCGCGATGGTCGAGCTCATCCAGTCCAAGTACCCGAAGGACTCGATCGACGTCCTGCTCTTCGGCGACGACGCGAAGCGCGTCCCCCTCTCCGAGATCTCGAAGACACAGGTCGGCCCCTTCCACACCAACACGAAGGCCGGGCTCGCCCTCGCCCGCAAGCTCCTCGTCCACCGCAAGAACCCCAACAAGCAGATCTTCCTGATCACCGACGGGAAGCCCTCGGCGATCTGGGAGCGCGGCCGCCTCTACAAGAACCCGTTCGGCCTGGATCTCAAGATCGTCAACCGCACCCTCGAGGAGGCCGACGCCTGCCGCCGGGACGGCATCACGATCACGACGTTCATGATCGCGACCGACACGTATCTCGTTGAATTCGTTGACAAGCTGACCCGCATCAACCGGGGCCGCGCCTACTACGCCTCGCCCTACAATCTCGCCGAGTTCCTCTTTACGGACTACATCCGCAACCGAAAGAAATTCCTTCACTGACCTGACCCGGTTTGGTCTCGGAATCCGCGGTTCTCATCAGGTAGGATTCTGCTCGCTGATCTCACAGGAGGATTCGTGAGAACGAACGCCAGACGTGCGCTCCTGGCCCTGTTCGCGGTCGCCTTTCGGGCTTCCGCGCAGTCTCCTGTCGAGGGCCCGGAGTTCCAGGTCAACACCGTGACCGCGGACTACCAGGCCGATCCGGCCGTTGCGGTTCTCACGGGCGACGACTTCGTCGTCGTCTGGGACACGTTCGGACAAGATGGGAGCCAGAGCGCCATCTTCGGGCAGCGGTTCGACCCGAATGGTGCGAAGCTCGGCTCCGAGTTCCAGGTCAACGGCTACACGACGGGCTACCAGTACCAGCCCAGCGTGAGCTCGGACGCGGCCGGAAATTTCGTCGTGGTGTGGGAGGACGACGCCCGCGACGGCTCGGGCTACGGGGTCTTCGGCCGCCGGTTCGACAGCTCCGGCACGCCGCTCGGCGGCGACTTCCCCGTCAACGCGTACACGACCGGCGACCAGTTCTCGCAGCACGTCGCCGTGGCGCAGGCAGGGAGTTTCGTCGTCGTGTGGCAGAGCAACGGGCAGGATGGGTCGGGCCCGGGCGTTTTTGCCCAGCGCTTCGACAGCTCCGGCAACAAGGCCGGCGGCGAGTTCCAGGTCAACCAGTACACGGCGGGCTATCAGGCCGCGCCGCGCGTGGCGGTCGCCCCGAGCGGCTCATTCATCGTGACGTGGGCTAGCCCCCAGGATTCGGCGCTCGGCGCCATCATGGCCCGCCGTTACGACAGCTCGGGCGCTCCGCTCGGCGGAGAATTCCAGGTGAACACGACGCAGGCCGGAGCCCAGTACCTGCCCGATGTGGCCATCGACTCGACCGGCAGCGCGGTTTTCGCGTGGATCAGCTATGCACAGGATGGCTCCGGCTCGGGCATCTTCGCGCGCCGCACCGACGGCGCGGGCTATCCCATCGGCGGAGAGCTGAACGTGAACACCTTCACGACCGGCTCTCAGTTCCGCCCGCGCGTGGCCACCGGCCCGTCGGGCGATTTCATGGTGGCCTGGCACAGTTTCGGCCAGGACGACCCGGCCGACCCGGCGCACGCCGGGATCTTCGCTCAGCACTTCGACGCCAACGGCCACCGGGACGGGGGCGAGTTGCTCGTCAACACCTACACGACGGACGACCAGCGCCGCGCCGCCCTGGCCGCCGACAGCCGCGGTCAGTTCGTCGTGACCTGGGACAGCTACGGGCAGGATGGCTCGGGCTATGGCGTCGAGGCCCGTCTGAGCGGCTTCCCGAAGAGCATGTCCATGAGAGTGGACGAAAGCCCGAGCGGAGGAGCGTCCAACGTCAACGGCGTCCTCGAGGCCGGCGAACGCGTCCTGGTCTCCCCGACCTATGGAAACCCCAGCGGCTCGACCCTCCCCCTTGCGGGCACGGCCTCGAACTTCACCGGCCCCGCAGGCCCCACCTATACCTTGAACGACCCCGTCGCGGACTATGGCTCGATCCCGGCGCACTCGTACACCGACGGTTGCAACGCGACGGGCAACTGCTACGAGTTCACCGTCGACGGAGCGCGGCCCTCCCAGCACTGGGACGCGACCTTCGACGAAGCCCTGAGCTACCAGAGTTTCGCCAGGCGCTGGACTCTTCACGTCGGCGGCAGCTTCTTCGATGTCCCTCAAAACGCGTTCTACCCGTTCGTCGAGAACCTCTTTCACAACGGCGTCACCGGCGGCTGCGCCGGCGGCGGATACTGTCCCGGCAACAACGTCACGCGGGCCCAGATGGCGGTCTTCCTGCTGAAGGCACGATACGGTTCCGGGTACAGGCCGCCTCCGGCGACGGGGACGGTCTTCACCGACGTGCCGGCGTCCAACCTGTTCGCGCCGTGGATCGAGAACCTCTTCGCCCTCGGCATCACCGGAGGTTGCGGCACCGGCCTCTACTGCCCTGACAACCCCGTGACGCGCCAGCAGATGGCGGTCTTCATCCTCAAGACCAAGTACGGCGCGTTCTACGTTCCCCCGACGGGAGTCGGCCTCTTCGGCGACGTCACCTGCCCGGGCGTCCTGTGCGACTTCATCGAGAGGCTCTACGACGAAGGAATCACCGGTGGCTGCCAGACCAACCCGGTCCTGCTTTACTGCCCCACCAGCCCCAATCTCCGCCAGCAAATGGCCGTCTTCCTCGTCAAGGGATTCGGCCTGCAGCTCTACGGCCCCTGAGAACCGGGCGCAGGAGAGAACCTTCCGGGCCGCGCGAGCGGCCCGATTTTTTTGCGGCCCGGCCGCCGATCGAGCATAGGATCCCGGCATTCGAAGGAGGGTTTGATGCGCTCTCACCATGTCGCCGTCCGCGGCCTCGCTCTAGCCATCCTCGGCGCGCTTCTCGTCGTGCGATTCGCCGTCGCACAGCCCGAGGCGCCGAGCTACGGAACGACCGCGACGACCTACGAACAGGTCCCGGGAATCGCGTTCAGCCCGTTCGCCTCCGGCGCAGTCTTCGGCTTCTCCGCGGTCAACACTGGTCAGGGCCTGCGCACCGGCGCCCTGCCGGGCGAGTACTTCGGGGCGCCGTTCCACCTGCCCTCGGGAGCGCTGCTGAAATCCCTCGAGCTCGACGCCTGCGACAACACGACGTCGACCGGGTACGTTCAGGCGTCCCTCGTCCAGGCCGACAAGTTCGGCAACGTCCTCGCCACCTCGCCCTTCATGCTCTCGACCGGAACCGGCTGCGTCGCGGTCAGCCAGGACCTCACCGCGCTCGCCATGGTCGGCGACAACCTGAACAAGCGCTACTGGCTGATCGCCTACATCAGCCACGCCGACGGCTTCAACGTGGGACTGGCCGGCATGACGGTCGGTTACCAGCTCCAGGTCAGCCCGGCGCCGGCGACCGCGACCTTCACGGACGTCCCGACGAGCGCCCCGTTCTTCCAGTACGTCGAGGCGCTCGCGGCCTCCGGGATCACCGGCGGTTGCGGCGGCGGCATGTTCTGCCCGAACAATCCGGTGACGCGCGGCCAGATGGCGGTGTTTCTCGCCAAGGCTCTCGGGCTCCAGTTCCAGTGACAGATTAGGGACTCCTTAAGGCCGGGGCGCCGGCCCCTCGCGGAAGTAGCTTTCGGGAATCGCTGTCGGATGCGCCGGCAGGGCTCGTCCGGAGGACTCATGCGCTCGAAAGTCCACACGCTCGCCCTCGCGGCCCTGGCCGCCGCGACGCCGGCCCTGGCGACCTTCCACCTGATCAAGGTCAAAGAGGTCTTTCCCGGGACGGTCGTCTCTCCCGGCGCGCAATACGTCGTCCTGCAGGCGTACGCGGCCGGGCAAGTCCTCCTCGGCACGCACAAGCTGCACGTCTACGACGCGGCGGGGGCCGAGGTGGCCGGCTCCCCGTTTACGTTTCCCGGCTCCGTCGCGAACGGCGCCGACCAGATGACGGTTCTGATCGCGACACCGGCGGCGGCCAGCCTCTTCGGGGTCACGGCCGACCTGGCGATGACCGCCGTGCTGCCGTTGACGGGCGGCAAGGTCTGCTGGGAGGCGCTCGATTGCGTCGGGTGGGGCAGCTACCACGGATCCCCGACGGGCGTTGGCACTGCCTTCAATTCCCCCGTCGGTCTCGAGCGCGGTCAGGCCATGCAGCGGCGTCTGGACATCTGCGCCCTCGGAATGCCGACCATTCTGGAGGCCTGCGACGACACGAACGACAGCGCCAACGACTTCGCCTTCGCGACGCCGGCCCCGAAGAACAACGCGGGAACGGTGGGAGCGCCGCCGTCCTCCACCTGCGGCAACAACATCCTCGAGGGCCTCGAGGGCTGCGACGACGGCAACACGTCCGGCGGCGACGGGTGCTCCGCGACGTGCCAGCCCGAGCCTGCGGCCGTCGTTTCCAGCACGCTCGTCATCGACGATTCCGCGAGCGCCCCTCCGGGCGCCAACGGCATCTTCGAGCCGGGCGAGACCGTCACCGTGGCGCCGGCGTGGACCAACGACGGCGCCAGCACCGTCCCCCTCACCGGCACGGCCGCCTCCTTCACCGGACCGGCGGGCGCTTCGTACACGATCGCCGACGCCACGGCGGACTACGGCTCGATCGTGCCGACGGACACGAACTCGTGCGCGACGGGGGCCGACTGCTACTCCCTGACGGTGTCCGCCCCGGCCACGCGCCCGGCCCAGCACTGGGACGCGACGCTCACGGAAGTTCTCTCCAACACCGGCTTCCGGACGTGGACGCTCCACGTTGGCGGGAGCTTCGCCGACGCGCCGAACACCCTGATCTTCTATCCCTTCATCGAGAATCTCTTTCACAACGGCGTCACCGGTGGCTGCGCGGGAGGCGGCTACTGCCCCACCAACCCCGTCACGCGGGCGCAGATGGCCGTCTTCCTCCTGAAATCGAAGTTCGGCGCGGCCCACGTGCCGCCGGCCTGCACGGGCACCGTGTTCACGGACGTTCCCTGCACCGGCGGGCCGTTCGATCCGTGGATCGAAGAGCTCGCATCCCTCGGGGTGACGGGCGGCTGCGGCGGCGGCAACTACTGCCCGGACTCTACGGTCACCCGCCAGCAGATGGCGGTCTTCCTCCTGAAATCGAAGGAGGGATCCGCCTACGTGCCGCCGGCCTGCGCCGGCGTCTTCGACGACGTTGCCTGCACGCCGGGCACGGGATTCTCCGACTGGATCGAGGAACTGTACAACCGCCAGATCACCGGCGGCTGCTCGACCGCGCCTCTCCAGTATTGCCCGACGAACCCGAACAACCGCGGGCAGATGGCGGTCTTCCTCGTCAAGACGTTCGGCCTTCTGCTCTACGGATCCTAGCAGGGTGCTGAGAAAAGGTGTGGAGCGGCGTTACGAGCGCCGCGGGGTCAGATCCGAGGAAGCGCGACGACGGCGATGCCTTCGCATCGTCGAGGAGCGATGACGAGGTGTTCTGAACGGGCGCTCGACGCGCCCGACATGAGCGGAGAGTGGTTCTCGGCTCGAGGGAAACGACTGATGTTGGGCCTCGGCAGCAAGAATTCTCGGCCGCCGTTCGCGAAGCGAACGCCTGCGGCCCAAAGCCCCGGACACGACGCCCGCGTCCTTTTTTCAGCAGCCTGCTAGAGGCGATATCTTCGGGGGCGCGTGAGCGCCCCCGTTCTCGTCCTCGCGGCTACCCTCGCCGTCGCGATTCTCGCCGCGGTCGTGCCCCGCGCTCTCCTGACACGCGCGCAGGACCGCCTGGCCAGGCGCCTCCTCGATGCGCCCGGCGCTTCCTTCAAGCTCCTCACGCGCGCCGAGCTGTGCACGGGCGGCGCCTACCGGAGGCTGCCCGGTGTCCTCGGCCTGACGGAGGACGCTCTCGTCTTCCACGGCCTCTTCGGCGAAACCGAGACGCTGCCCACCGCGAGGCTCCAGAAGATCTTGACGGGCACGCGCCTCTCGAACGGCCGCCAGCTGCTCGGCCGCGAGGTGCTGCGGCTGACGCGATCGAGCGGCGAGGAGCTCGAGTTCGTCCTCGCCCGCGCCTCGGCGTCCGCCTGGCGCAGCCACCTCGGACTCTGGGCCGTCGAGGAGCGCCGCGCGGCGATGGACGTCGTCTCGCCGGGCAAGAAATAGCCGGAAATGGCTTCGCCTCGCGCGGGGCGCATGCCGGCCCTCTTCGTCGGTCACGGCTCGCCGATGAACGCCATCGAGGACAACGAGTTCCGGCGCGGCTGGGCCGATATTGCGAGCTCCATTCCCAGACCGAAGGCGATTCTCTGCGTCTCGGCTCACTGGGAGACTCGCGGTGTCGGCCTGACGGCCGCCGAGCGGCCCGGAACCATCCACGACTTCTACGGATTCCCGGACGAGCTTTACGCGGTTCGCTATCCCGCGCCGGGGGATCCTGCCCTCGCCCGCGAGACGGCCGACCTCATCCGGAGCGCGGCGGCCGGCCTCGACGTCGAGCGCGGCCTCGATCACGGCGCCTGGAGCGTCCTCAGTGCGATGTACCCGGAAGCGGACGTTCCGGTCGTCCAGCTTTCTCTCGACACGGGAAAGCCGCCCGCCTTCCACTACGGCCTCGGCCGCGAGCTTGCCCCGCTGCGGGACCGCGGCGTCGTCGTCCTCGGCAGCGGCAACATGGTCCACAACCTCGGCCGGATCGACTTCAGGCGCGCCGACGGCGCCGAGTGGGCCGTCCGGTTCGACGCCACGCTCAAGGAGAGGATCCGGACTCGCGACCACGACGCCCTGGTCCGTTACGAAGAGCTCGGCCCCGATGCCCGCCTGGCCGTGCCCACCCCGGAGCATTTTCTGCCTCTCCTGTACGTGCTGGCGCTCCAGGAACCCGACGAGACGCCGGCATTTTTCAACGAGTCAACCGTGATGGGTTCGATTTCGATGACCTCGGTCGCCGTCGGCGCCTGATGCGGGGTGTTCCATCCCGCCCCCCCCGGCAGGAGTCGAAATCGGGGGCTTGACACGGTTCTCTTATAGTTCTATAGATATCGATCTATGGTGGCCAGACAGGAGCTCGACATCGTCACCGTCTGCAAAGCGCTCGGCGACCCGACCCGCCTCAAGATCCTCGAATTGCTCAAGGCGAAGGGGCGCTCGTGCTGCGACCTGATCGCCCGCGACGAAGAGGGCCTCTGCGCATGCGACGTCGAGCAGGCCGTAGGCCTCTCCCAGGCCGCCGTGTCCCACCACATGGGCCTCCTGCGGCGCGCCGGCCTCGTGAGCGCCGAGAAGCGGGGCCGCTGGATCTACTACTCCCGCAATGAGGCCGCCATCGCGGGCCTGGCGAATCTCCTGGCAAAAGCGGTCTGAAAAAATTTGAGACGATTGATCGACGTTTCTCGATTAATCGAACTGGAGGAACCCATGGCGTCCGCGGTTCACATCTCTCTCAACGTCTCGGACCTGTCCAGATCGGTCCAGTTCTACCGGGGTTTCCTCGGCGAGCCGAAGAAGCTCAAGGGGGACTACGCGAAATTCGTGAGCGAGAGCCCTGAGATTCACCTGGCGCTCCAGCCGGGCCTGGTCGGGGCCTCGTCATCGGGCGGCGCGCTCTCCCACCTCGGCATCCGCGTCGAGTCGACGGAGGATGTCCGCCGCTGGCGCAGCGACCTGAAGACCCGAGGCGTCGTCTCCGACGAGGAGAGGCGGGAGGCCTGCTGCTACGCCCTGCAGGACAAATTCTGGCTGACGGACCCCGACGGCAACCGCTGGGAGATCTACAGCGTGATCGAAGACATCGAAGCCGAGGCCTCCACTGGGCCGGCGACGGCCTGTTGCGCGAGCTGATCGGGCCGATGACGGGTCAGGTCGCCGGCACCGGCAAGCGCATGGGAGGCTTCGAGCGCTCGCTGTCGCTCTGGGTCGCCGCCAGCATGGGCGCCGGTCTCCTGCTCGGAAAAGCCTTGCCGGGCCTGACCGCCGCGCTGCGGGGACTCGAATTCGGCGAGGGGTCGCACATCAACGTCCCCATCGCCGTTCTCATCTGGCTGATGATCTACCCGATGATGCTCAGGGTCGACCTTCGGTCGATCCGGAGCGTCGGCCGTCGGCCGCGCGGCCTCCTCGTGACCCTCTTCGTCAACTGGCTGATCAAGCCGTTTTCGATGGCCTTCTTCGGCTGGCTCTTCTTCCGCCACGTCTTTTCCCCGTGGATCGGGCCCGAGCTCGCCAGTCAGTACCTCGCCGGGGTCATCATCCTCGCCGCCGCCCCCTGCACGGCCATGGTGTTCGTCTGGTCTTATCTCTCGGACGGGGATCCCGCCTACACGCTCGTACAGGTTTCGGTCAACGACCTCGTCATGCTCGTCGCCTTCGCGCCGATCGTGAAGCTGCTGGTGACCGGAGCCGCCGGGCTCGACGTGCCGTTTCGCGTGCTCCTGGTTTCGGTTCTCATCTTCGTCGTCATCCCCCTTGCGGCGGGCGCGATCAGCCGAACTGCTCTGATCGCCCGCCGCGGCGCCGCCTGGTTCGAGGAACGGTTCGTTTCGCGGTTCGCCCCCGTAACGACCGCCGCCCTGCTCGCGACCCTGACGATGATCTTCGCTTTCCAGGCCGAGAACATCACCGGGCGCTGGCTGCACGTTCTTCTCATCGCGGTCCCGATTCTCCTGCAGGTGTACTTCAACTCGTCGCTGACCTACGGCCTGATGAAGCTCTTCGGCGTCGAATACGCCGTGGCCGCCCCGGGGGCGCTCATCGGGGCGTCGAATTTCTTCGAGCTCGCCGTCGCGACGGCGATCGCGCTCTACGGCCCCGGCTCGGGGGCTGCCCTGGCGACCGTCGTCGGAGTGCTGGTCGAAGTGCCCGTGATGTTGTCGGTGTGCCGGATGTGCCTGGCCACCCGACACTGGTTTCCCGCCCCGACACCGTGACGCACGAGGAGAAGATCATGACGGACGCCCCCGAATCGCGGTTCAAGGTTCTCTTTCTGTGCACCGGCAATTCGGCGCGCAGCATCCTGGCCGAGTACTTCCTGAGGCGCCTCGACCCCGTGCACTTCGAGGCGTACAGCGCCGGAGCGAATCCGAAAGGCCGCATCAATCCCCACGTCCTCGAAATCCTCAAGGACGGGTACCACATCGACGCGAGCGACGCCCGAAGCAAGTCGTGGGAAGAATTCCGCAGCGTGAAGTTCGACTTCGTGATCACGGTCTGCGACAGGGCGAGAGAGTCCTGTCCGGTCTGGCCCGGCCAGCCGATCGTGGCGCACTGGGGATCGGACGACCCGGACGCCGTCGAAGGTGGAGAAGACGCGAAGCGCCAGGCCGTCAGGAAGGTGGCGGTCGAGCTCTACCGCCGTCTCGGCCTCTTCACCGCCCTTCCCATCGCGTCTCTCGACCGCCTGCGCCTCGAGGAAATGACGAAGGCAATCGGAAAGAACTAGAGCAATCCCATTGAGCCCCTCTCGGCGCCTAAGGGGATCCCTCGCTGCGCTCGGGATGACAGTAAGCCGCCGCGCGGCGACTATTCGCTCGCGGCGCGGGAAGTCACCCGAGCGAAGCGAGGGTGGAGGCCCGCGCCGCGGGAGCCGGAGCGCAGCGAGGGGATCAGGCGTCCGGTCGAGCCCGCATCCGGGCGAGCCGGACGCCGGTGCG
>Ga0326726_10000795_pt1 | contig 28854 bp, 22 predicted proteins | sample MHFenrmetagenome_2_FD_207603 | JGI IMG/M metagenome (GOLD analysis project Ga0326726, IMG submission 207603) | Lab enriched peat soil microbial communities from Michigan Hollow, Ithaca, NY, United States - MHF15MN | ecosystem: Environmental > Terrestrial > Soil > Wetlands > Peat | place: USA... | reverse complement strand
TTGCCGTCGCCTGCAGGATTTTCCGGCGCTCCGGGCCGCGCGCCGGCACGAGCGCGCGGGCGGGGCCCGCCATTTCGTCGAGGGTATCCACGATCGCGACGCTGTCGATCAGCGTTTCGCCGTCATCGAGCATCAGGGACGGTATGCGGACCAGCGGATTGATCTTCTGCATGTCCTTCGCGTCGCCGAACACGGACAAGGTATTGCGGGTGAAGGGCATGCCATAGTGATGCAGGGTTACCGCGACGCGGCGGACGAAGGGCGAGTCGTACTGGCCGACGAGGATCATGGCCAATCTTGGCGCGAAAATGCCATGCGCTCAACCCGGGCATATATAGTCGGCGATAATGCGCAAGCGGGCCCGCGCCGGACCGCACTCGGAGGCCATTGCCATGAGCCATGTCATGCGTCGAATCGCACTGATCCTGACCGCACTCGCGGTGCTTGCCGCCTGCTCCGTCAATCCCGTCACCGGCAAGAACGAATTGATGCTGGTGGGCCAGGGCACGGAACTGCAGATCGGGGAGAAGAATTACGCGCCGATGCGCCAGTCCGAGGGCGGCGATCAGCGGCTGGACCCGGAGCTCACGGCCTATGTGCAGGGAGTCGGGCAGCGCATCGCCGCCTTCAGCGACCGCAAGCTGCCCTATGAATTCACGGTCCTCGACAATTCGATTCCGAATGCCTGGTCGCTGCCGGGCGGCAAGATCGCGGTCAATCGGGGGCTGCTGACCCAGCTGAATTCGGAGTCGGAACTGGCAGCCGTGCTGGGTCACGAGATCGTGCACGCGGCGGCGCGGCATTCGGCGCAGGCGATGAGCCGCGGCATGCTGCTGCAGGGCGGATTGGTCGTGGCGCAGGTGGCGGCACACGACAGCGATTACGGCAACATCGCGATGATGGGCGCCGGCATCGGCGCGCAGCTGCTGACGCAGCGCTACAGCCGCGAGGCGGAGCTCGAGGCGGACAAGTACGGCATTGACTACATGAAGCGCGCGGGTTACGACGCGCAGGGCGCCGTCAGCCTGCAGGAAACCTTCGTGCGCATGCATGACAGCAAGGACGCGAACTGGCTGTCCGGCCTCTTTGCAAGTCATCCGCCATCGCAGGAGCGGCTCGACGCCAACCGCCGCAAGGTGGCCAGCCTGCCGCCGGGCGGTGATATGGGCGTTGATCGTTATCGCGCGGCAATGGCGCGCACGATGCGCGCGAAGCCTGCCTACGACGCGTATGACGCGGGACGCAAGGCGCTCTCGGAGAAACACCCGGACGTCGCACTCGCCAGGGCCGCGGAGGCCATCCGCCTCGAATCCAGCGAGGGACATTTTTACGCGTTGAAGGGTGACGCGCTGATGGTGCAGAAAAAGGATACGGCCGCGACCGAAGCCTACACCGAGGCGATCCAGCGCAATGACAACTTCTTCTATTACTACCTGCAGCGCGGGCTCATCGCCGAGCGGCGGCATGACGATGAATCGGCCCGACGCGACCTTGAAACGAGCATCAAGCTGTTGCCGACCGGGCCGGCGTACAACTCGCTCGGGAACATCGCGCTTCGCGCCCATCAGACCGACGCGGCACGGCAGTACTTCGCGGCGGCTGCCGGCGCCGAAGGTCCCGTGGGCGAGGCTGCGACGCTTTCGCTGATGCGGCTGGAACTGTCCGGGAGTCCGGAGAAGTACCTGCGGAAGCAAGCCGCGCTCGATACGAGCGGAAAGCTGGTCGTCGCGATCGGGAATGCAACGAAGGTTCCCGTGACCGGACTGGTGCTCGCGGTTCAGTATGTCGATAGCGGCGGCAAGACGGGTGAATTCCGCAGGGAACTCAGCGGAACGCTGGCCGGCGGCCAGCAGCTGCAGGTCGCCACGGGCCTCGGGCCATTCCAGAACAGCAACCAGTTCCGCGTTGCGATTGTCGGTGCGAGGGTCGCCGAGTGACGGCGACCCTGCACAGGCGTTGAACTAGGAATCGTAGCCGGGCACGAGCTCGCAGTTCGTATCCTGCCTGTTCTTACTGGCTGTCGTAGACAGTCTGGCAGTGCTCCTGCATGACGGTCTCGGTGTTGCCTTCCTGCATCTGCTTCTGCACCTTGTTGCCCGCGTAACCGCCGGCAGCCGCGCCCGCGACCGTCGCGAGCTTCTTGCCATCGCCGCCGCCGACCTGGTTGCCCAGTACGCCGCCGATGACGGCGCCAATGGCCGTGCCGGCAATGCGCCTTTCATCCTTGACCGGCGCCTGCTGCGTCACCGCTTCGTTCGTGCAGACCTGCCGCGCGACCCTGTTCGTGTCGTGCGTCTGCGCGACCGCGGCGTGGTCCTGCATGGCGCGCGTGGTTGCGTAGGCGCCGAGCGCCGTCACCGCGACCGCGCCGGCAATCACTCCAATCAATGCGTTCCTGTTCATCACTAATTGCCTCGTAGTACTTCGTCGGGGAATGGACCGACAGGGTATCGGGCCGCGTTTCGTGCGTCTGTGCGCAAACGAACATGTCATAACGCCCGGCAAAGCAGTCGTTGGCGCCAGGGTCACCGGGTGACGGCGACCCTGGACACCGTGGAGATCAGGATGCGTTGCCCGTTACGGGTGCGCCGTCCTTGATGCGGATGCGCTCGCCAGGATCGCGCTCCATGACGATCTCGCTTTCCTTGCCGTCAAGGCGATAAGTGACCTTGTAGCCTTCCTGCGAGGTAACCGAGTCGTAGACCGTCGTGCAGCGGCGCTCCGAGACCTGTTCGGTATTGCCTTGCTGCATTTCCTTCTGGACCTTGTTGCCGGCGTATCCGCCGGCGGCCGCACCAGCGACCGTCGCGAGCTTCTTTCCGTCGCCGCCGCCCACCTGGTTGCCCAGGACACCGCCGATGACAGCGCCAATGGCGGTGCCGGCGATGCGCCTCTCGTCTTTCGCGGGGGCTTGCTGAGTCACCAGTTCGTCCCGGCAGGACTCGCGCGGGATCTTCGTCGATTTCATGTTTGGCTCAACGGAAATCACGTCGGCGTAGTCCGCGAGCGGATTCAGGCCGTATTTTGTCGACGCAACGGCGCCGATGGCAGTGACCGCGATGATGCCCGCGATCAGACCGGTCAGCGTTGACCTGTTCATCGAGTGTCTCCTCTATGGCTCACAAAGCCACTATCCGCGGTCGTCTTGCAGTGGCAAATCCGGGTCGTCGCCTTTAAGCGACGCGCATTCTTCGGCGCATGTGGAAGGCTGGACGCGCCGGATTTCCCCGCGATCCGGTGGCGTCCGGAGATCAGCAGTCGAGCAGGACCCGCAATCTCCGGTGATGGAGCAATTGCCGCTGGAAGTCCCTCTCGTTCGCTGCGGTTTTCGCGAGCACGATTTGCAGCAGGCTTTTGCGTTCAGCCGCGCTCCATCGGCCCTTCGCCGTCCATGCGAGCACCAACGGCGCCCAGCGGGCAAGCGCCGCGCGTTGCGTCACCGTGAGGCGCGCCGTATTCCTGCGGCCGAGCCGGGCCAGCGCATCCGCGACTGCCGCCTCGCAGCGCGCACCCGGATCGCGCTGCGCATAGCGGCGCGCAACGACCGCTGCGGCTTCAAGCCACCGAAGGCTTTGTGGCAGACTCGCCTGGCGCCCCGGGACGAGCGAATAGAACAGGTGTGATTGCGCGAGCAGGCGCAGCGTCCTGGGCGAACTGCGATGACGCGGGTTGGCGGCATGCCGGGCGAGTTCGCGCGCCGCAATGCCCCGCGCCTTGGCAGTCCGCGGCCGGAACCCGAGCCGGTGGTAGAACCACCATGCGCCGCTCTCGATTCCTTCGTCGTTGCCGGCGCCGAGCTGGTAGGGCTCGACGCTGAAGTCCGTGCAGCCGAAGAGGTAACGCGCGGTTGCAATGAAGCGCGCAAAGATCCACGCGGCTTCGCCGCCGCGAAAGGTCTCGAAGGTGTTGAAGGACAATGCCCCGTGTCTTCCCAGCACTTCGATCTGCACGTAGCCGACCGGTACGCCGTTCTTCAGGGTCAGGGCCGTGTAAGTCGCCGGCAGCGTCGCCCGCCGCTCGGGAATCATGCCCATCAAAGCAAAGGCGAGGCCGAGGCCGGCATCGACCAGGAGGATGTCGCGCGGTTCGGGAAACTGGAACGCGGCGACATCCCGTTCGCGCGTGATCATCGAGATGCGCGCGAGCCGGATGGCGGCGAGGGCATCCGCACGATGAAGCGCCGTGATCCGTTGCGGCGCGGGTCGTGCCGCCGCACGAAGATCGGGATAGCCGCGCCGCAGGGCGGTGTCCTGGTAATGGATCGCCAGGCGGTCGAAGCGGGTGGTCGTGCGTTCCGGCGTGTTGCGGCCGGCGCGCAGGATGTACGAGAGATCCAGGCGATCGCCAAACGCCTCGCGGCTGAAACCATCGCCGGGCATCGCGGCGATCAGGCCGATGATGAAGTCGGCATCGGTCATCCCGCTCGGCACGAGGCGATCGACTGCTGCGAGGTCCTTTGCATGCCGGGCGACGAGCCATTCGGACTGCGCCGGCTCGAGCAAGGGTGGCAGGGCCGCGAGAATCTCGCGGGTCGCTTCTTCATCATCGCGGTCCAGCACCAGGGCACCGGGCCAATTTCCGGCAATCCACTCTGCGGTGGGCCAGAAGAAGCGATAGGGGATGTCGGTGCCGGCGATGCCGCTGCCCGCCAGTGCAACGCGGTATCGCCGCAGGTCCTGCCGTACCCGAAAGCGCCGCAACATGAGGCGTACCTGTCTGCGGACCCGTCGATTGTCCGGATAGGCATCCAGGAAACAGAGGATCTCGTGCAGCCTTCGCAGCTGGCCGGCCGACTGCATTCTAGCAACGGCAAGGACTGCAAGCAGCGAGAGTTTCCTCGCCGCCAGCCCCGGGCCGTAACGGCGTGCAATCCGTTCCAGCGACCCGAGCGCGCGAGCGGCGATTCGCTTTGCCACGACTCGATCCTAGCAGGCCGGCTGCGCTAGAGTGGGCCATGCCCTGCTGGAAGACCCTGCTCGCCGTTCTCGCGATCACCGCCGCTGGCAATGCCACTGCGCAAACCGCGCAACCGCTCGACGAGGCTGCTGCGGCTCGATTTGCGAAGCTGGCGCTTGCCTGCGTGCACCTCGAATATCCGAACAAGATCGGGCATGTGCTCGCGAGCGACGCCGATGTGCACCCGCCGCGGGACCTGACGCCGGTTTTTTTCGGCTGCTTCGACTGGCACTCGGCGGTGCACGGGCACTGGCTGCTGGCACGGCTTGCGCGGATGTATCCGGATGCGCAATTTTCGAAGGCCGCGCGCACCGCCCTCGATGCGAGCTTTACCGGGCCGAGGATAGCCGCCGAGGTTGCCTATCTGCAGGGTCCCGGGCGGGCCTCGTTCGAGCGGCCCTACGGACTTGCCTGGCTGTTGCAGCTGGTGGCGGAATTGAGGAACTGGCCGGACCCGGATGCCCAGCGCTGGGCGGCGTTGCTGCACCCGCTCGAAATCGAGGCCGCGACCCGTATTCGCGACTGGCTGCCGAAGCTCCGGTACCCGATCCGGGTCGGCGAACATTCGCAGACTGCCTTCGCCTTCGGGTTGATCCGCGACTGGTCCGTCACGGCCGGCGACGCCGCCATGACGTCACTGATCGACGAGCGGAGCAGGGCGTATTACCAGGCCGACAGGAATTGCCCGCTGGCCTATGAACCGTCCGGCGAAGACTTCCTGTCGCCCTGCCTGGCGGAGGCGGACCTGATGCGGCGCGTGATGCCGCCGGCGGAATTCTCCCGCTGGCTGGGGAAATTCCTGCCGCAGATTCCGCGCAATGGGCACGTGCAATGGCTGGCGCCGGGCGTCGTGACGGATCGCTCCGATCCGAAGCTCGCGCACATCGACGGGCTGAATCTCAGCCGCGCCTGGATGCTGCGTGGAATTGCGTCTGGGCTGCCGGCAGCCGACAAGCGCCGTCCATCACTCGTGGCAGCTGCCGAAAATCATGCCGCCAGTGCGTTGCCCGCCGTGACCGGCGAGCATTACGAGGGCGGCCACTGGCTCGGCAGCTTTGCGGTCTATCTGCTGGGCGGCTCCGGCCGTTCGACCGGAGCCGCCGCGCAGTAGCCGTTTATTTGAATTCGATCTTACGGAAGGCCATCTCGCCCCAGAACGAGCGCAGCTCTTCGTAGCCGGCAACGATCTGGTCCTGCTTGGCCTGCTCAAGCTGGGCGCGCGTCTCTGACTGGATCTGCTTGAACAGTGCAGCGTCCGGATCGGAAACCGCGCCGCTCGGGAGCTTCATCACGAGCATCATGTTGAAGTCGCGGTTCGCGGCCGTCTCGCTCAGGTAGATCGAGCAATCCACGACGACGCCGTGCTTCTTGCCGATGTCGCAGCCGGTCATCCAGGTCTGCTTGAGGCCGGCGAGATAGTCGTCGATGCGGTTCGGATTCACCTTCACCATCGTGACATCCCAGACTTCCTTGCTCGGCGTGTAGTCCGTGTAGGCCTCGAAAGCCTGCGCCGATGACGCCAGCATCAAGCCCGCCGCTGCTGCGGCATACGCAAATTTCCTCATCGTCAGTCTCCCTTCGTTGATGGGTGCAACACCCGGTTTATTGTTGACGCGTCATTATGGACTCTTGCCGGGTCCGCCGCCCTGCAGATAGTCGACGGCGACGTGCAGCGTTGCCTTCAGCGCGACCGCGATGCCGCTCTCGTCGATGTAGAACCGGTCTGAATGATTGTCGGGCGCAGTGCGCAGGTCCTGGTCGGGAGGCGTGATCCCGACCCAGTAGTAAACGCTGGGCGCCTCGCTCGAGTAATAGGAGAAGTCCTCCGACACGGTCTGCAGGCCGACCGATTTGACGGCATCGGCCCCGAACGCCGCCTGCAGGGACGCGGTGACTTTCTTCGTCAGGGCCGCGTCGTTGTCCACCACCGGGTTCGGCGCGGGCAGCATCTCGAGGGTGGCGGTTGCTCCATTGGCTTCGGCCACATTGGTCACCACGCGCCGGACGCGGTCGATGATTTCCTGGCGCGCCTCCGGCCCGAAGGTCCGTATGGTGCCGAGCATTTCGACGGATTCCGGAATGATGTTGTAACGGACGCCGCCATTGATGGCGCCGATGCTGACGACCGCGGGCAGCGCCGTGATGTCCGTCTGGCGGCTGATGACGGTCTGCAGCGAGTCTACGATCTGCGCGGCCGTCACGATCGGGTCGATGCCCGCCCAGGGCCGCGCGCCATGGCTCTGGCGACCGGTCACGACGATCTTGAAGAAATCCGATCCCGCCATGAAGGGTCCCGGCCGGATGCCGACCGTGCCCGCATGCAGCGTGGAGATTACGTGCAGCCCGAAAATCGCGTCCGGCTTGGCGATGTCGAACAGACCTTCCTTCATCATCAGGGGCGCGCCGCCTTCCTCGCCTTCCGGCACGCCTTCCTCGGCGGGCTGGAAGACGAACATGATCGTGCCGCGCAGGCGCTCCCGCATCCGCGACAGGATCTCGGCGACTCCCATCAGGATGGCCGTGTGGGAATCATGGCCGCAGGCATGCATGACGCCGACCTGCCGGCCGCGGAATTCGGCCATCACGGTCGAGCGAAACGGCACGTCGGTGCGCTCGGTGACGGGCAGCGCGTCCATGTCGGCGCGCAGCATGATCGTGGGCCCGGGAAGCGCGCCGTGCAGCAGCGCCACGACGCCCGTGTGGGCGATGCCGGTCCTGACATCGAGTCCAAGCTTCTTCAAGTGCGCCGCGACGATTCCGGAGGTGCGGAATTCGCGGTTTCCGAGTTCCGGGTGACTGTGGAAGTCCCGGCGCCACTCGATCACGCTTGGATTCAGCGCGGTGACTGCCGCATCGATCTCGGTCGCCGTCACATCGGCGCGTGCCACGGTCGCCGCGACAGACCACAGCGCAATCACCGGAAACCATTGCTTCATCTGGATCTCCACCTTCAATTGGTCATTGCTTCGACCGTCACCGGCACGCCGCTGAATGCAGCATTGCCGCAAACGGCGTCGATCGCCAGTTCATCCGTCAGGTCATTGATGCTCGCGCCTGGATGGACATTCGCAACCGCAAGCCGCGTTCCCGGCCGGTCGTGCCCCCAGCCATGCGGCAGGCTCACGACGCCCGGCATGACTTCGTCGCTCAGCTCGGTATCGACCTGAATTGCGCCGGCGCGCGAACGGACGCTGACGCGGGCGCCGTCCGCGATGCCCAGGTTCGCCGCGTCCGCCGGGTGCATCAGCAGCGTGCAGCGCCGCGGTCCCTTCACGAGGCGCTGGCTGTTGTGCAGCCAGGAGTTGTTGCTGCGCAGGTCGCGCCGGCCGATCAGCCGCAATCCGGTGGCGGTCGCCGCGTTCGAGACTTCACGTGCGAGGCGCGCGACATCCGCGACGAATGGCGCGGGCGCAAGCTGGATGCGCGCGCCCGGGCCGAGCCGCTCCGGCAGGCAGGATTGCAGCGGTCCGAGGTCGATGCCGTGCGGGAAGCGGGCGAGGCGCGACAGCGTCAGCCCCTTGCCGATCGGATTCCATCCCGCGCCGCGCGGACCCAGGCGCAATCCGAGGGCCAGCGCGCGCCGCGGCGTCAGCCAGCGGGTCCGCAGCCGGTCCATCAGTGCCGGCCGCCGCTGCGGGTCGTGCGCGGCCAGCCGCGCGGCGATTCCATGCAGGATCTGCCAGTCGTGCCGCGTATCGGTCCCCGGCTCAAAGAGCGGCAGCGAGTACTTGACGGTATTGCGGATCGCCAGCACGTGAAATATCAGGTCGTAATGATCGCGTTCGAGCGCGAATGTCGGGGGCAGGATGATGTTCGCGTGCCGCGTCGTCTCATTGAGGTAGAAATCGACCGAGGCCATGAACTCCAGGCCGCCAAGCGCCCTCTCAAGCCTCACGCCGTTGGGTGTCGACAGGACTGGATTGCCGGCCGACGTGATCAGCGCGCGAATCTGTCCCTTGCCGGGCGTGTCCATTTCCTCCGCCAGCGCCGCAACCGGAAACTCGCCGCTGAACTCGGGTAGTCCGCGCACGCGCGTGCGCCGGCGGTCGAAGTGCCCGGCCTGGCTGGTGCCCTGCGTGCGCGCCACCAGGTCAAACGCCGGCGCCGTGAACATCGCGCCGCCGGGCCGGTCGAGATTGCCGGTCAACAGGTGCAGTACCTGGATCAGCCATTGGCAGAGTCCGCCGAAACTTTGCGTCGACGTCCCGACGCGCCCATGACAAACGGCCGAAGGTGCGGCCGCGAATTCCCCGGCAAGTGTGCGTATGTCGCCGGCGGGAATGCCGGTCGTTCCCGCCACCGCTTCGGGTGCGAATGGGCGCGCCAGTCGCTCGATCGTTTCGATGCCATCGATCGATGGCTGCAGCCTGCCGGGCGCCACGCGCCGCTCCTCGAACAGCACATGGATCATCGCGAACAGCAGGAGCGCGTCGCTGCCGGGACGGATGAACAGATGACGATCGGCGAGGGCCGCGGTCTCGCTGCGGCGCGGGTCCACGACGACGATGCGTCCGCCGCGCGCGCGGATGGCCTTGAGCCGGTGTGTCACATCGGGCGCCGTCATCAGGCTGCCATTCGAGGCAACCGGGTTCGCGCCCAGCACCAGCAGGAAATCGGTGCGGTCGATGTCCGGGATCGGCAGCAGGAACTGGTGGCCGAACATCAGCCAGGACGCGAGATGGTGCGGCAGCTGGTCCACTGATGTCGCCGAGAAGCGATTGCGGCTGCGCAATGCACGCGACAACACGGCGCTCGACATCAGCGCCGAATAACTGTGGACGGTCGGATTGCCGAGATAGAGCGCGACCGCATCATGGCCATGCCGGGCCTGGATCGCGACGATGCGCGATGCGACCTCGTCGATGGCCTCGTCCCAGCCGATACGCTGCCAGCCGCCGGCGGTGCGCTTCAGCGGATGACGCAGGCGATCCGGATCCTCGTGGACATCCTTCAGGCCGAGCGCCTTGGGACAGATATGGCCGCGGCTGAATGGATCGTCAGGGTCGCCGCGGACCGACAGTATCTCGTCGCCACGCAGGCGGAACTCGACGCCGCAGATCGCCTCGCACAGATGGCAGGTGCGGAAATGGCGCCGGACGCCGGCCTCACGGTTCATCGTTCTGTTCGCATGCTGGCCGTGCCCAGTCTACCGCAGGGCTGCGGCCAGTCGGGCGTCGTGAGTTGAGGCGGCGGGGGCCCTGCGCTATCATGCGCGCCGGTCGGGGGGCGTGGCAGGCGCCACCGCAGTCGGGCAGCGAGGCCCGGTCGCGGTCCCCCGGAACCGGAAGGTCGATCAAGAGGCCCCCTCGCGGGGCCTTTTTGTTTCGGCCGGTCGCCAGGAATGGGCCTCGTGCCCATTTTTTGTTTCTGGGGCCGACGGAGGCTGCATGAGGGGCAGGTTGATCGGCTTGCTGGAGCCGGTACTGGCAGGACTCGGCTACGAGCTGGTCGAGCTTGAATTCAGCCCGGCGAGCAGCCGCGCCCTGGTGCGGTTGTACATCGACCGGACCGACGGTGCACCCGTGCAGCTAGACGATTGCGAACGCGCGAGTCACGCGGTTGGAAAGGTGCTCGACGCCGAGGACCCGATCGAGCGGGAGTACCAGCTCGAGGTGTCGTCGCCCGGCTTCGACCGGCCGCTCAGGACCGCTGCGCACTTCGCGCGGTTCGCCGGCAGCGAGGCGAAGATCGAATTGAAGGAGCCGCAGGACGGCCGGCGCCGGTTCCGCGGGAAGCTGGGACTGATCGAGGACGGAATGGTGTCGATCGAGGTGGACCGGCGCGAATGGAAACTTCCGCTGGCAGGTATCAGCAAGGCGAGACTGGTGGGTTGAAGCATGAACAAGCAGATCCTTGAAGTCGTCGAAGCCGTCTCGAACGAGAAGGGCGTCGCGCGCGAGATAATCTTCGAGGCGCTCGAGGCGGCGCTCGCGTCCGCGACCCGCCGCAAGCACGGCGAGGACATCGACGTGCGCGTCGAGATCGACCGCAAGACCGGCGAATACAAGACATTCAGGCGCTGGAAGGTCTTCGCGGACGATTCCTCCGAACTCGAGTTCACCGAGCGCGAATTGCGCCTTGACGACGCAAAGGACGTCGATCCGGCCGCCGTGGTCGACGGGTTCGTCGAGGTGCCGATGGAATCCGTGGCCTTCGGCCGCATCGGCGCCCAGACCGCCAAGCAGGTCATCGTCCAGAAGGTGCGCGAGGCCGAGCGTGCGCAGGTGGTCGAGGAATACAAGGATCGCGTGGGGACGCTGGTCTCCGGCATCGTCAAGCGCGTGGACCGGCACGGCGTGTACGTGGATCTCGGCGGCAATGCCGAGGGTTTCGTGCCGCGTGAACACATGATTCCGCGCGAAATCGTGCGGCCCCAGGATCGGCTGAAGGCGCTGCTGCGCGAGGTGCGCTCCGAGGCCCGCGGGCCGCAGCTCTTCCTGTCGCGCACCTCGCCGGATTTCCTGATCGAGCTCTTCAAGCTCGAGGTGCCGGAAGTCGGCCAGGGCCTGATCCAGATTCTCGGCGCCGCCCGCGACCCGGGTGCGCGCGCCAAGATCGCGGTCAAGAGCCTCGATCCGCGCATCGACCCGGTCGGGGCCTGCGTCGGCATGCGCGGATCGCGCGTGCAGGCGGTCTCCAACGAGATCGCTGGCGAGCGCGTGGACATCATCCCGTGGGTCGAGAATCCCGCCCAGTTCGTGATCAACGCGATGCAGCCGGCCGAAGTGACGTCGATCGTGATGGACGAGGACACGCATTCGATGGACATCGCGGTGACCGAGGATCGCCTGTCGCAGGCGATCGGCCGCGGCGGCCAGAACGTGCGCCTTGCCAGCGAATTGACCGGCTGGCGGCTCAACGTGATGTCGGAGCAGCAGGCGACCGAGCGCAGCGACGAGGAGACCGGAAAGCTGCGTGAAATGTTCAAGATCTCGCTGGACGTCGACGAAGACGTCGCCAACGTGCTGGTACAGGAAGGCTTCTCGACGATCGAGGAAGTCGCCTACGTTCCCGCCAGCGAACTTCTCGCCATCGAGGAATTCGACGAGGAGATGGTCGAGGAGCTGCGCAACCGCGCGCGCGACGTGCTGCTGACCCAGGCGATCGCGAGCGAAGAGAAGATCGATGAATCAGGCCCTGCGGAAGACCTGCTCTCGATCGAAGGCATGGACAAGGAACTGGCGTACGAGCTCGCGGCGCGCGGCATCCGTACCCGCGACGAGCTGGCGGACCAGTCGCTGGATGAACTCGAGGCCGTGCCCGGCCTGGATCCGGTTCGCGCCGGCCAGTTGATCATGGCGGCCCGCGCCCACCTGTTCGAAAGCGCCGGGCAGGCCTGAGCCCGCGCCAGAGGTAGAAGAAAATGTCCGACGTCACGGTCGAGCAATTCGCAGAGGTCCTGAAGGTCCCCGTCGACAAGCTGCTGGCGCAGCTTGAAGAGGCGGGCATCCGGGTGGACGGTCCCAAGGGGCGCATCAGCGAAGACGCCAAGCACGAGCTGCTGACGCACCTGCGAAAGGCGCACGGCAAGGCAGAGGATGGCGGCGCGCCGCGCAAGATCACGCTGCGCCGCAAGGCCCAGAGCGAGATCAAGGTCGCTGCGCCGATGGGCAAGGCTCGCACCGTCAGCGTCGAGGTCCGCCGCCAGCGCACCTACATCAAGCGGGACGTGCTCGAAGAGCAGGCACGGGTCGCCCAGGAGGAGCTGGATCGCCAGCGCGAAACCGAGGACGCCGAGCGCCAGGCGGCCGAAGCGCGCCTGAAGCATGATGTCGAACAGCGCGAGCAGCAGCGCCGCGAGCGCGAGGAGTCCGAGCGCCGCTCTGCCGAGGAGAATTCACGTCGCGCGGCGGAGGAACAGACCCGGCGCGAGGCCGAGCAGAAGGCCCGCGAGCAGGCCGAGAAGGAACGGCGCCAGCGGGAGGAAAAATCCCGCAAGACGGCGGAGGATGACAAGGGGCCGCGCTTCGGTCGCCAGGAATTGCATATCGCGGGCGGCCTGTCGGCGCGCCACAAGAAGGGCCGGACGCGCTCCGAGTCGCGCCGCCGCGCCGTCTCGACGACCGGTGTCCGCGAGCACGGCTTCGAGCTGCCGACGCAACCCGTGCAGCACGAGGTCAGCATCGGCGAGACGATCACGGTCGCCGAGCTCGCACAGCGCATGGCGGTCAAGGCCAACGAAGTGATCAAGACGATGCTCAACATGGGCGTTATCGCGACCATCAACCAGCCGATCGACCAGGACACGGCGGTCCTCGTGATCGAGGAGATGGGCCACGTTGCGAAGATCCTGAAGGCGGACCAGGTCGAGGAAGAGCTGCAGGCCGGAATGAAGACTTCCGACGAGTCCCTGCCGCGCCCGCCGGTCGTCACGATCATGGGTCACGTCGATCATGGCAAGACTTCTCTGCTCGACTACATCCGCCGCACCAAGGTGGCGGCAGGCGAGGCGGGGGGGATCACCCAGCACATCGGCGCCTACCATGTCGAGACGCCGCGCGGCGTCATCACCTTTCTCGACACTCCGGGCCACGCGGCATTCACCGCGATGCGCGCCCGCGGCGCGCAGGTCACGGACATCGTCGTGCTGGTCGTGGCGGCCGACGACGGCGTGATGCCGCAGACGAAGGAAGCCATCCAGCACGCCAAGGCGGCCGGAGTCCCGATAGTCGTCGCGGTCAACAAGATCGACAAGCACGGCGCCGACCAGGAGAAAGTCCGCAAGGAGCTGGCGCAGGAGAGCGTGATCGCCGAGGAATGGGGCGGCGAGAACATCTTCGTCCCCGTCTCGGCAAAGACCGGCGAGGGCATCGACAAGCTGCTGGAGTCCATCCTGCTGCAGGCGGAAGTGCTTGAACTGAAGGCGGTGCGCGATGCGCCGGCCGTCGGTGTCGTGCTCGAGGCGAGCGTCGAACGCGGCCGGGGCGCGGTCGCGACCGTTCTGGTCAAGCGCGGCACGCTGAAGGTCGGCGACTCGGTCGTCGCCGGCGAGCAGTTCGGCCGCGTGCGCGCGCTGGCTGATGAACTCGGCCGCGAAGCCGATTCAGCGGGTCCTTCGATACCGGTGCAGATGCTCGGCCTTTCGAGCCCGCCGAATGCCGGCGACGAGTTGCTGGTCGTCGACAACGAGCGCAAGGCGCGCGAGGTCGCGATGTACCGCCAGGGCAAGTTCCGCGACGTGCGCCTCGCCAAGCAGGCGGGCCAGAAAGTCGAGGACGTGTTTTCGCAGATGGGCGAGGAGGGCAAGGCCGGCACGGTCAACCTGTTGCTGAAGGCGGACGTGCAGGGTTCGGCCGAGGCGCTGCGCGAGGCGCTGAACAAGCTCTCGACCGACGAGGTGGCCGTCAAGGTCATCTCAAGCGGCGTCGGCGGCCTGACCGAATCCGACGTGATGCTGGCCGCGGCTTCCCGCGCGCAGATCGTCGCCTTCAACGTGCGCGCGGATGCCGCCGCGCGGACTGCGCTGCGCGACCAGAACGTGCAGGTCCGATACTACAGCATCATCTACGAGGCGATCGACGACATCCGCACGGCACTGACCGGCATGCTGGCGCCGGAGGTCAAGGAGCAGATCGTCGGCCTTGCCGAGGTCCGCGACGTGTTCCGTTCCAGCAAGTTCGGGACCGTGGCCGGCTGCCTGGTCGTGGACGGCTACGTGCGCCGCAACAACCCGATCCGCGTGCTGCGCGACAACGTCGTGATCTTCCAGGGTGAGCTCGAATCGCTGAAGCGGTTCAAGGACGACGCTTCGGAAGTCCGCGCCGGTACGGAATGCGGCATCGGCGTGAAGGGCTACAACGACGTCAAGGTCGGCGACCAGATCGAGTGCTTCGAGCGCGTCGAGGTTGCGCGCCAGCTCTGAGACTGCCATGCCGCGCGAGTTTCCCAGGGCGCGACGCGTCGAGGAGCAGTTGAAGCGGCTGCTGTCGGAACAGATTCGCCGCGAGGTCAAGGACCCCCGGGTCGGCCTCATCACGATCACGGCGGTCGAGGTCTCGCGCGACCTGACCCACGCCAGGGTGTTCTTCACACCGTTTGCCGGCGTCGGCGACCCCGAGGCAGCGCTCGAGGCGCTGCGCCATGCCTCCGGCTTCCTGCGTCACCAGGTCCGCAAGCTGATGCGGCTGCGGGTTGCGCCGGAATTGGTCTTCCAGGTTGACGATTCCATCGAACGCGCGGCGCGGCTTTCCGCCCTCATACACGACGCCGTCGAGAGCGACCGGCAGCACCCCGTCGAGCGCGAACCGGACGCTGAATGAACGGGGTGGCGGTGACGCGCCTCGCAAGCCGCTGGCGGGATATCGACGGCATCCTGCTGCTGGACAAGCCCGAGGGCCTGACTTCGAACGCGGCATTGCAGCGGCTTCGCAGGCTGTTCAATGCGCGCAAGGCGGGTCATACGGGGAGTCTCGATCCGCTGGCGAGCGGGCTTCTGCCGATCTGCTTCGGGCAGGCCACCAAGGTCTGCGGCCTGCTGCTGGATGCGAACAAGACCTATGTCGTGACCGTGGTCCTCGGCGAGCGGACCGCGACGGGGGACCGCGAGGGCGAGGTCGTCGAGCGGCTCCCGGTGCCGCAGCTCGACGAGACGGCCATCCGGGCCGTCGCGTCGCAGTTCCTGGGTGAATCCGCGCAGGTTCCACCCATGTACTCGGCGCTCAAGCGCCGGGGCCAGCGCCTCTACCAGCTGGCGAGACAGGGCATCGAAGTCGAACGGGCGGCGCGACCTGTCGTCGTGCACCGGATGGAACTCCTGGCCGCCTCGGGCAACCAGCTGCAGTTCGAGGTCGAGTGCAGCAAGGGGACTTATGTCCGGACCCTGGCAGAGGACTTCGCTCGCGCCTGCGGCACTGCAGGCCATGTCGGCAGCCTTCGCCGCCTGAGCCTCGGGCCATTCGTGCGGCCCGCGATGCATACACTGGCAAGCCTGGAGGCGGCCGCAGCAACTCCGCAGGCGCTCGATTCACTGCTGTTGCCGATCGACGCCGCCCTGCCGGAACTGCCGGCCGTGCGTCTTGGCACCGCGGAACAGGCCTGCGTGCTGCAGGGACAAGCGGTATTCGTCACCGGGCCCGGCTCCGCCCGCGTGAGGATGTACGGGGAGGGAGGGCTCTTGCTGGGTACCGGGCGCATGACGGCGGATGGGCATCGCCTGGCGCCGGAAAGGATCATGGTGGACATCGCTCCGAGGGCGCCCAATCAGGCTTGAGACAGCATCGGGCCGCGGGTACAATGCGCGGCTCTTAAAGGGTTAAGTGCCTGAGTTAAAAGGTCGTATCTAGATGCCATTCACGAGTGCGCAGAAGGCGGAGGTCGTCGGCAAGTACCGGCGCGCTCCGAAGGACACGGGGTCGCCTGAAGTGCAGATCGCATTGCTGTCCCAACGCATCAACGGGCTTGCCGAACATTTCACCAGCCACAAGAGCGACCATGCGTCGCGGCGTGGCTTGCTGAAGATGGTGGCACAGCGTCGTCGGCTGCTGGATTACCTCAAGGCGAACGCCCCCGATCGTTATTCCAAGATCGTCACTGATCTTGGCCTGCGCCGCTGAGGCGCATCAGCGATCCGGTGCCTGCCGATCCCGGCAGGCTTTCGGGACCTGACACCACTTTCAGATACCAGAGGGAATCCGCGTGAGCGTTTCCAAGCAGACATTCAATTACGGCGCGCACCAGGTCACGATCGAGACCGGCCGCCTGGCCCGTCAGGCAGACGGTTCCGTCGTCGTCACGATGGGCGATACCGTCGTCCTGGTCACCGCCGTCGGTCGGCGTGAGGCAGTCGAGGGGCGGGATTTCTTCCCGTTGACCGTGAACTACGTCGAGAAGACCTACGCCGCGGGCAAGATTCCCGGCGGTTTCTTCAAGCGCGAAGGCCGGCCGTCCGAAAAGGAAGTGCTGACCTCGCGGCTGATCGATCGGCCGATCCGGCCGCTGTTCCCGGACGGTTTCTACAACGAGGTGCAGGTCGTCGCGACCGTGCTGTCGCTGGATCCGGAAATCGATTCCGATATTCCTTCGCTGATCGGCGCCTCGGCGGCAATCGCGATATCCGGCATTCCGTTTTCGAGCCCGATTGCCGCTGCGCGGGTCGGCTACAAGGACGGTAACTATCTCCTGAATCCCACGACGACGCAGGCCAAGACCGAGTCCGACCTCGACCTCGTGGTCGCCGGCACGGCAGATGCCGTGCTGATGGTCGAGTCGGAAGCCAACTGCCTTTCCGAGGAAGTGATGCTTGGCGCCGTGTTGTTCGGCCACGAGCAGATGAAGGCGGCGATCGACGCGATCAACAGGCTGACGGCTGAAGCCGGCAAGCCGCGCTGGGACTGGAAGGCGCCGGCGCCGAATGTCGCATTGAAGCAGGCGGTCGCCGCGCAATCTGAAAAGGCATTCACCGAAGCCTATGGCATCGTCGTCAAGCAGGCCCGCGTGGCGCGCCTCGCGGAGATCCGCCAGTCGGTGCAGGCGGCGCTATCGGGCGGCGAGAAGCCTCAGTTCACGAAGGACCAGGTTTCCACCGAGTTGCATGATCTCGAGTACCGCCTGGTGCGCAATCTCATTCTGAGCGGAAAGCCGCGCATCGACGGCCGCGACCTGAAGACCGTCCGGCCGATTTCGGTCGAGGTCGGCGCGCTGCCCCGCACGCACGGATCAGCGATATTCACCCGCGGCGAGACGCAGGCCCTGGTCACGACGACTCTCGGCACCGGCCGCGACGCGCAGATCGTCGACGCGCTGGCGGGCGAGCGCCGCGAGCCGTTCATGCTGCATTACAACTTCCCGCCGTTCTCGGTGGGCGAGACGGGATTCATGGGTTCGCCGAAGCGCCGCGAAATCGGCCACGGCAACCTGGCCCGGCGCGGCATCAGCGCCGTCATGCCGAACCTCGAGTCGTTTCCGTACGTGTTGCGCGTTGTTTCCGAGGTCCTGGAGTCGAACGGCTCGAGCTCGATGGCGACCGTCTGCGGCACCAGCCTCGCGCTGATGGACGCAGGCGTGCCGATCAAGGCGCCGGTCGCCGGCGTCGCGATGGGCCTGGTGAAGGAGGGCGAGCGCTTCGCCGTGTTGACCGACATTCTGGGCGACGAGGACCACCTCGGCGACATGGATTTCAAGGTCGCGGGCACGAAGGACGGCGTCACCGCGTTGCAGATGGACATCAAGATCAATGGCATCACCGCCGAGATCATGAAAGTCGCGCTCGACCAGGCCAAGGTCGGCCGGCTGCACATCCTCGGCGAGATGAACAAGGTCCTCGACAAGCCGCGCGCCGAAATGTCGGAGTGGGCGCCGACCATCGTGACGATCAAGATCGACCCGGAGAAGATCCGCGACGTGATCGGCAAGGGCGGCTCCGTGATCCGCCAGATCACCGAGGAAACCGGCGCGACGATCGACATCGAGAATGACGGCACCGTCAAGATTGCGTCCGTCGATTCCGCTTCCGGGCGCGAGGCGCTGCGCCGAATCGAGATGATCACGGCCGATGTCGAAGTCGGCCGCGTCTACGAGGGCAAGGTGGTCCGCCTGATGGATTTCGGCGCCTTCGTCGCGATCCTGCCGGGCCGCGATGGGCTTGTGCACATCTCACAGATCTCGGACGAGCGCGTGGAACGGGTCAGCGACAAGCTCAAGGAAGGCGACGTCGTCAAGGTGAAGGTCCTGGAAGTGGACCGCCAGGGCCGCGTGCGTCTCTCGATGCGGGGCGTCGCCTAGGGCAGCCGCAGCTCGCGGCAACCCTGCAGCCGTCCGGGGCGCCAGTTCGGGAGCGCCCATTCCCATATTTCATCGATGGGCGCAGCCGCCAGCTCTGCCGGCGGCTCCTGTCTGAGCAATGCCAGCGCTTCATGGAGACTCGCAGCGGCCCGATCGGGGTCCAGGGGCACGGCGTGCCGCGACTTCGCGAGCTTGCGGCCGTCGGCTTCCAGGAGCAGCGGCAGATGCGCGTACTCGAGCGCTCGGTAACCGAGCGCCCGCTGCAGCAGGATCTGTCGCGGCGTCGAGGACAGGAGATCGCAGCCGCGGACGACCTCGGTGACGCCCTGCAACTCGTCATCCACGACCACCGCGAGGTGGTAGGCAATGAAACCATCGCGGCGCCGGACCACGAAGTCACCGCAGTCCTTTCTGCATTCCTCGCTGACGGCTCCCTGGAGCCGGTCAGAGAACCCGATGACCGAGGGGCCGCGGTCCGTCCGGAAACGCAGCGCGTGCGGGCCTTGGGCGGCCGCTGGATCGTTTCTGCAGGTGCCCGGATAGACAGGCTCCTCGTCCGGCGCCAGCGCCTGCGCCGCCAATTGCGAGCGGCTGCAGCGGCAGGCGTAACAAAAGCCCTTGGCCCTCAGTCCGGCCAGCGCTTCTTCATAAAATAATATTCGATCATTCTGGAATTCTACTTTTCCATCCCACTGAAATCCAAAGGATTCCAGCAACCGGAGCATTTGATCCGCGATGCCGGGAATCACCCGGTTGCGGTCGAGATCCTCGATGCGAAGGAGCCAGCGTCCGGATACCGATCGGGCGCTGAGGTAGCTGCCAACGGCGGCCAGTAGCGAGCCGAGGTGCAGGGGACCAGAGGGCGTCGGGGCGAAACGGCCACAGGGGCCGAGAGGAGCGGAGGACAGGGCTGGCGCGGGCAAGCCGGCGATCGGCCGGGATCTCAGCGGTACCAGTCGTCGCGGTCGCCGTATTGCTTCTCGCGCCGCTCGCGGCGCTCCTGGGCCTCGATGCAGAGCGTCGCGACGGGGCGTGCCTCGAGGCGCTTCACGCCGATCGGCTCGCCGGTTTCGATGCAGTATCCGTAGGTGCCGTCGTCGATGCGGCTCAGCGCCTCATCGATCTTGCGGATCAGCTTGCGTTCGCGGTCGCGCGTGCGCAGTTCGAGGGCGAACTCCGATTCGAGCGTCGCACGGTCATTCGGGTCGGGCGGGTTGGCCGCCTCGTCCTTCATGTGCGTCATCGTCCGGTCCACTTCCTCCATCAGGTCGCGTTTCCAGGAGTTCAGGATCACGCGAAAGTGCGTGAGCTGCTCCTTGCCCATGTACTGCTCGCCCTTGCGCTCGTGATACGGGCGCACATTTCGCGGGCCCAGCAGCAGGTTGTGGCCGCCGCCTGCGGATTCTTCGTCGTCGTCGACCATGCCAGGGCGGCGCACAAGACGCCCCTGCGCGCCGAGAGGCGGCCGCGGCTCCGCGAACTGGGGCGGCGGCATCGGTGCGTGCGGCTTCACCGCGCCCGACGCGCGCGCAGGCGCCGCGGCCTTGACGGCTTTGCCAGGGGATGCAGCGACGAAACGTGCGGCCGGCTTCGGCACCGGGCGGGCGGCCTGCGCCAGGCGCGGCAATTTGCCTGATTTCGCCTTAGCGGCGATCGAGCGGGATGCGGCGGGTTTCGCCTTGCGCGGGGCGGGCTTCGCGATCTTTCGTGCGGCCGGCCGCCTTGGCGCTGGCTTCCTGGCAGCTGGCTTCCTGGTCTTCGAAGCCTTCTTTGCAGGCATCAGTTTCTCGCTCCCGGTTAAATTGAGCGCCGGATTATAGCCCTCGCACTTCTGCGGTCCAGTGCCACGATCAACGGATCGGGTGGCCTCATGGGCTCAGGGCAGGGTCACGGGCTCCGGGGCCTTCCAGCCGCTGCGCTTGCGCTCCGCCACGATTGTCGTGTAGATGCCGCCGCGCACGTTGAATCGAGCCGTCAGGCGCAGGAATCTCGGGTCGAGAGCGCCAACCAGGCGATCCACGATCTCGTTTGTCACCGCTTCGTGAAATGCGCCCCGGTCCCGGAAAGACCAGACATAGAGCTTCAGGGACTTCAGTTCGACACACAGCTGATCGGGGACATATTCGAGCTCCAACGTCGCGAAATCCGGCTGGCCCGTGCGTGGACACAGGCACGTGAACTCGGGAATCTGCATGCGGATCGTATAGTCGCGGCCCAGGCTGGGATTCTGGAAGGTCTCGATGTCTCCAGTTGGCGACTTTGCATTCATGCGGATCGTCCCCCGGTCGTACTCAATCGCGGGCGGTTAATCTACACTAGCTGAAATGCGCCTCGCCAGGATCAAACTAGCCGGATTCAAGTCCTTCGTCGATCCGACCGTCGTGACATTTCCGCGCAACCTGACCGGCGTCGTCGGGCCGAATGGATGCGGAAAATCGAACATCATCGACGCGGTGCGCTGGGTCATGGGCGAGATTTCCGCGAAGCACCTGCGCGGCGACTCGATGACCGACGTGATCTTCAACGGCTCCCGCGGGCGCAAGCCGGTCGGCAGCTGCTCGGTGGAACTCGTATTCGACAATGGCGACGGCAAGATCGCCGGGCCCTATGCCGGATACGCGGAAGTTTCACTCAGGCGCCTCGTTTCGCGCGACGGCAACTCGACTTACTTCATCAACGGCTCGAAGTGCCGCCGCAAGGACATCACGCACCTGTTCCTCGGCACCGGGCTCGGGTCGCGCAGTTACGCGATCATCGAGCAGGGCATGATTTCGCGGCTCATAGAGGCGCGCGCCGAGGACATGCGCGCTTTCGTCGAGGAGGCCGCCGGCATTTCGCGCTACAAGGACCGCAGGCGCGAGACCGAGAACCGCATCTCGCACACGCGCGAGAACCTCGAGCGGCTGAACGACCTGCGCGAGGAAGTGGACAAGCAGATCCGGCACCTGCAGCGCCAGGCCGGCGTCGCGCGACGCTACCAGGAACAGACGAACCGGCAGCGTCAATTGCAGGCGGAACTGCTGGCGCTCAGGATCCGCGACCTGGACGGCGACATCGCGGCGCGGCAGGCGCTCGCCTCCGAACGCGAGACTGCAACCCAGGCCGCGCTCGCCGAGTTGCGCTCGGCCGAGGCTGCGGTCGAGAAGGCGCGCGCCGCGCACGCAGATTGCTCGGATGCGCTCAACGCCGTTCAGGGCCGCTACTACCAGGCCGGCGCCGATGCCACCCGCACCGAACAATCGCTGCTGCACATGCGCGAGCTGCGCCAGCGGCAACGCGGCGACCTGGAACGCGTGATGCTCGATCATCGTGAGTCGCAGGCCGTGGTGGGTCGCGACGAAGGGCAGTTGCGCGAGCTCGCAGCGTCGGTTGCACGCGCGGAACCGGAGTTGAATGCGGCGCGCGCTGCTGAAGCGGCGGCACGCGCCGCATTGGCGGAGGCCGAGTCCACCATGGCGGACTGGCAGCAGCGCTGGGAGACATTCAGCCGGGAATCTGCCGACGCATCGCAGAGCACGCTGGTGGAGAAAGCCCGGATCGAGCAGATTGAAGCCGGGCTTGCGCGGCTTCTGGCGCAACGCGAGCGCCTGATGCAGGAGCGCTCGCAACTGGAGAAGATGGTCTCCGGCGCGCGCCCTGAGGAGTTTGCGAATGCGGAGAAGCAGGCGCGCGAGCGCGGCGCAGCCGCGCAACGCGAGCTCGACGAGACGCTCGCGCTGCTGCAGTCGGAGCGCGAAGCCGAGCGCAGCGCGGCGACCGCCCTGGATGCGGCGCGCGCTGAACTGCAGGTGTCGCGCGGCGAACTGGTGGCGGTCGAGGCCGTCCAGAAGGCTGCCCTCGGCCAGGCGCAGGGGCGCGTGGTCGAATGGCTGGCGAGCCGGAAGCTCGAACGCCATTCGCGCCTCGCCCAATTGCTGACGGTTTCCGCCGGCTGGGAACGGGCGGTCGAAACGGCGCTCGGCAGCTATCTCGAGGCGGTGTGTGCCGACGGGATCGAGTCTTTCGCCGAGGACCTCGGCCGGCTCGAGTCCGGCCGTGTCACATTCGCGGAAACTGCGCCGGCATCCACGGTCAAGCCGGCTGCGGATTCATTGTTGTCGCAGGTTTCGGGACCGGGGGTCGTGGCCGGACTGCTGGAGGGCGTGATCGCCGTCGAGACGCTGCGCGATGCGCTTGCGCGGCGCCGGACCTTGAAGCCGGGGCAATCGGTCATCACCCGCGATGGCCTGTGGTTCGGCCGGGACTGGCTGCGGGTGTCGCGCCAGGAATCGGAGCACGCGGGAGTCATCGTCCGCGAGCAGGACATCCGCAGGCTGCAGTCCGTCGTTGCGGCCGGCGAATCTCGCGTCCGTGAACTCGACCAGGGCCTTGCTTCGAGCAGGGCGCGCATTGCCGAGCTCGATGCGAGCCGAGATGACCTGCATGGCGCCGTCAATCGCCTGCACCACGACCTGGTGAACGTTCGCGGAGCGCTCGAGGCGATTCGCTCGCGCACGCAGCAATTCAGCGAAAGACTAGCGCGGGTGAGCGGGGAGCTGGAACAGACCGACCTCGAGATTGCCCGCGACGAGCAGGAAATCCGCGAATCCCGGCAACGGCTGGAGGCGGGGCTTGGATCGATGAACTCCCTGCAGGACCGCCGTCCCGGACTGGAACGCGAGCGCGATGCATTTCGTGCGCAGCTGGCGTCGGCGCGGGAACGCAGCACGCTCGACATCGCGGCCGCACAGCAGGTGGCGATCCGGTTCGAGTCCCAGCGCTCGACACTCGCGACGCTGCAGACGAGCCTCGATCGCGCCAACGAGCAGGCACGCCAGCTGGCAGCCCGCCGTGCGGACCTAGAGCGCCAGCTCGCGGAAGGCGAGACGCCGCTTGCGGATCTCGAGCGCAAGCTGCAGCAATGCCTTGAACAGCGCCTCGTCGTCGAAAAGGAACTCGCGGAGTCGCGGCGCCTGGTCGAGGAGGCGGATGCGCAGGTCCGCGAGCTGGATATCAGGCGGCAGGGATCGGAGGGGCGCGTCGAATCCGCGCGCGCGGCGCTCGCCGAGATCAGCCTCGGCATGCAGGAAGCGCGCGTGCGGCGCGAGTCGCTGATGGAGCAATTCGCGGCAACGCATTTCGACTTTGCAGCGGTCACCGCGGCACTGCCGCCCGAAGCGACGGTCCCCGACTGGGACCAGCAGCTGGCCGAGACCAACGAAAGGATCGAACGGTTGGGCGCCGTCAACCTTGCGTCCATCGACGAGCTGAAGGAGCAGTCGGAGCGCAAGGAATATCTCGATCGCCAGTTCACGGACCTTTCCGACGCGCTGAATACGCTGGAGCAGGCGATCCGCAGGATCGATCGCGAGACCCGCGCGCGGTTCCAGGACACGTTCGACCGCATCAACAACGGCCTCAAGGAGAAATTCCCGCGCCTGTTCGGCGGCGGCGCGGCCTATCTCGAGCTCGTTGGCGACGACCTGCTGTCTGCGGGGGTCGCCGTCATGGCGCGACCGCCGGGCAAGCGCAACAGCACGATCAGCCAGCTGTCCGGCGGCGAAAAGGCGCTGACCGCGGTGGCGCTGGTGTTCTCGATATTCGAATTGAATCCCGCTCCGTTCTGCCTGCTCGACGAGGTCGATGCGCCGCTCGACGACAACAACGTGGGGCGTTTCTGCGACATCGTCAGGGACATGTCGGAACGGGTGCAGTTCGTCTTCATCACGCACAACAAGTCGACCATGGAACTCGCGAATCATCTGATCGGTGTGACGATGGGCGAGCCAGGCGTATCCCGCCTGGTCGCAGTGGATGTCGACGAGGCCGTCCGTATGGCCGCCGTCGGCTAGCCGGGAGGCCCCCCAGTGTCGGAGTTGCGCTGGATCTTGCTGGGGGCGGGGGTCGCGTTGATCCTCGGTCTCTGGTGGTGGGAAACGCGCAAGGCGCGGCAGGCGGTGGATCCGACCGCGACCTGGCCGCGGGGCCGCGCCGAACCGAGCGTCGACGCCGATTCGCAGGCCGGCGTCGGAGCCGCAGCGCCGCCACCGAAATTCAAGCCGACGATCGAACGATTGCGCGCGCCACGCAGGCCGCCGCTCGTCGAAATTTCCGAAGACGTCGAGGTCGATATTTCAGCTTACGTCGGCAAGGACCGGCGCCGCCTGCCGGAACCCGCGCCGATCGACATGACGACAGCCCGCGCTCCGGGTGAGCCCGGGGCGGACGAAGAAGCAGCGGGCAAGGGCAGTGACGCGGAGCATCGCGTACCCTGGATCAGCACTCAGCCGCTGGACCGCCTGGAGGTGGCTGCGCAGCGAGTGTTCGAGACCGACGATCCGAAGCCGATGGATTCGATCGAGCAGCACGCTGTCGAGGCCTCAAAGCAGAGGATCGTCGCGCTGCGTCTGGTCGCCCACGACGAGCGATGGGAAGGCCGGCATTTGCGCGAGGCGATCGAGGCGGAGGGCCTGCGCTACGGCCGTTATTCGATATTTCATCGCGAACGGGAGGACGGCAAGACGCTCTTCTATGTTGCGAGCATGATGGAGCCGGGATCCTTCGACATCTCCAGGATGGACAGCCAGCTGTTTCCCGGCATCTCGCTGTTCGGCATCGTGCCGGGCCCGCTGGACGCGCCAGCAACATTCGACCTGGTGCTCGCGGCTGCACGGCACCTGGCCGAGCGCCTGGGCGGTCAGCTCCAGGACGAGCAGGGCAGCACATTGACTGCACAGCGGATCCTCAACCTTCGCGAGGAGCTGGTGCACTTCGAGCACCGCAACAGACGCCTGCGCCGCAACTGATGAAACCGGCATCCGCAAGCCTGCGGCAGCGTGTCGAGCGGCTGCGAGCCGAGATCGAGCGCCACAACTACCTTTACCACGTGCTGGACAGTCCGGAAGTGCCGGACGCGACCTATGACCGGTTGATGGTCGAGCTGCGCGCGCTGGAGGAACAGCATCCGAAGCTGGTCGTTCCCGAGTCGCCGACCCAGCGCGTCGGTGGCGCGCCCGTGGTGGAATTCGCAGAGGTGCGGCATCAACTGCCGATGCTGTCGCTCGACAATGCCTTTGCGCGAGAGGATGTCGAGGCATTCGATCGAAGGGTTCGCGATCGCCTCGAGAGCGAAGGGCCGATCAGCTACGACTGCGAACCGAAGCTCGACGGCCTCGCGGTCAGCCTGACGTATCGGCGCGGGCTGCTCGCGCTCGCTGCAACGCGAGGTGACGGCACGGTCGGCGAGGACGTCACGCACAACGTCCGCACCGTCCAGTCCGTGCCCCTGCGGCTGAGCGGGCGCGGATGGCCGGAATTGCTCGAGGTGCGCGGCGAGGTCTTCATGTCGATCGCGGGATTCGAGGAGATGAACCGCCGCGCGGCGGAGAAAGGCGAGAAGATCTTCGTCAATCCGCGCAATGCGGCGGCTGGCAGCCTGCGGCAGCTGGATCCCCGGCTGACGGCATCTCGGCCGCTCGAAATCTACTTCTACGGTCCAGGACAGGTCGAGGGAAAGGCCCTGCCGGGATTGCACAGCGAAATACTCAAGACGCTGCGGAGCTGGGGATTGCGAACGTCGCCAGAGGCGCGTGTCGTACGCGGCGTCGAGGGGCTGCTCAAGTACTACGAGGATATGGGTCGTCGACGCAGCAAGCTTCGTTACCAGATTGATGGAGTAGTCTACAAAGTGGATTCGGTTGAGCAGCAGCAAAGGCTCGGTTTCATCGCTCGCGCACCTCGCTGGGCGATTGCCCATAAGTTCCCCGCTGAGGAGGAGATGACCACCGTGCGCGCGATCGAGTGGCAGGTGGGGCGCACCGGGGCACTGACACCCGTGGCGAGGCTGGAACCCGTTTTTGTCGGCGGCGTGACAGTCAGCAATGCGACGCTGCACAACATGGACGAACTGCGGCGCAAGGACGTGCGCGTCGGCGACACGATCGTCATCCGCAGGGCCGGCGACGTGATACCGGAAGTCGTCCGCGTCATTGCCGAGAAGCGTCCCGCGAAGACCTCGCAGGTCCGGTTGCCTCAGAAATGCCCGGTTTGCGGGTCGGCTGTGGAGCGCGAGGAGGGCGAGGCCATTGCACGTTGCACTGGCGCCCTTACTTGTCCGGCGCAATTGAAGGAATCACTGCGCCACTTCGCATCGCGGCGCGCGCTAGACATCGAAGGGCTGGGCAGCAAGTTGATCGACCAGCTGGTCGACAGCGGGCTTGTCCGCAACGCGGCCGACCTGTTCAAGCTCGACGTGAAGCAACTGGCAGACCTCGAGCGAATGGGCGAGCGTTCGGCAGCCAACCTGGTCGAATCGCTCGAACACAGCAAGCAGACTACTCTTTCGAGATTCCTGCACGCATTGGGCATACGGGACGTGGGCGAGGCGACCGCCGAATCGCTGGCAAGTCACTTCCGCACGCTGGATGCACTACGTGACAGCACCGTGGCGAAGATCGAAGAAGTGCCCGATATCGGCCCGGTCACGGCTGGACATGTTCACGCGTTCTTTTCCGAGCCGCGCAACGCCAGAGTCATCGATGCATTGATACAGCACAAGCTGCGCTGGCCGGCCGTGCAGCAAACTTTCGCCCGCAAAAGCGCAATCAGCGGCAAGACAGTTGTGTTGACCGGCAAGCTGACGACAATGTCGCGTGATGAAGCTGGCGATGCAATCCGTGCGCTCGGGGGCAAGGTTGCTGGAAGCGTCTCGAAGAATACGGACATTGTGATCGTCGGTGATGACGCCGGCTCGAAGCTGAAGAAGGCGACGCAGTTGGGGATCAGGATTCTCGAGGAGGATGAATTCCTCAAGCTGATCGGACGCAAGCGCTGATCAATCGTCCTTGAATTCGCCGCGCTTTTTCTCCGAGGCGGGCTGCTGGTCAACAAACAACTGGACCATGACACCTGCGCGAACAGTTCCTGAATCACCGGGCGCCTCGCGCTCCGACAGCCAACCCTCGACGTCCTCCAGAAAACTCTCTCCGCGCCGGCGCATCATCTGCCGGAGCAACGGAATCGCTGCACTGTTGAGCCGGACGGACACGACCGAATCGTCGAACAGGCGTCTGTCCGCAGGCGCCGCGATATTGTGCTCAAGGGTGCTGAAGAGGTCTCGCGCCTCGGTCCCGAGCTGCTGCAAGGCAGCGGCGTCCGCGCCACCAAGGGTATATCGACGAGCCAGTGCCCGTACGGAGCCATCTTTCTGGATCCGCACTGCGCCTACGCGCAACAACTCATCGAGAATGATTTTCGGGTAGATGTCGCCGCTGAAGGATCGGACCAGGCCCGCGAACGTCGGCTCCGGACCTTCAATCGGCAGTACGCGGGGACGGCCGTCCTCGTCGGTGTATTCGGGGCTTTCAAACCAGCCTGCAAGCACGCGCGCCAGCCGATTCCGCTGATAGTCCTTGTCGCCCGTAAGGCTCGGTTTGCGGGCTTCTGCCGATTTAACGATATCGCTGACAACGTGGCGGTGCAGGCCAGTAATTGTCGAAACGCGCGAGAAACTCGGCGTTTTGCCCTGCTCGCGTAGGATATCTTGGGCTGCCTGCACGAATGCAATATTGGCAAGCCGGGAGAAATCGTAGGTTGAGAGCCCATGGCGCAGCATGATCCGCGCCAGGGGACGCAGGAGGTGGAGGCAAGCATTTCGAAGCGGGGCTTGGATGAGTCGCATTCGGATAAAGCTTAACCGTGTTGCGGCGTTTGAATTGAAGCCAATTCACCCAGTTAGGTAGTTCGGTGCCAACATGCAATCAAATTGGCTTGGCTTGCGAAAGATCATGAATGTGCACCAACTTCCATTTGGTTCTGCGAATTGCACCGCACCACTCTGTCAGATGTTACTGATGAGGTCACTAACATGGCTAACGAACAAACGTTGTCATTGAATCGTGAGTACGTAAAGCAAGGGCTCGTCGAGAGCGTTGTGCAACAGTTCATTGACTTGCTTGTAGCAGGTGGAGTCGGCGTCGAAGTGATCAAAACTGCCACAACGAAGGCCCTGCTGAATTCAGTGGATGTCAATTCAATTACGACCTTTACAGAACTTGGAACCGTCCAACGTGACTGCATGGAAGTGATGTGTACCTGGCGGCGTGACATCGAGTTTGTCGACAAGAATGGCGAGCCATCGCGACTCACACTGGGTTCAGGGGAGAAATCCTTTGGTGCACTTTGTAGGCGCGCACAATGCAA
>Ga0326726_10000794_pt1 | contig 28856 bp, 21 predicted proteins | sample MHFenrmetagenome_2_FD_207603 | JGI IMG/M metagenome (GOLD analysis project Ga0326726, IMG submission 207603) | Lab enriched peat soil microbial communities from Michigan Hollow, Ithaca, NY, United States - MHF15MN | ecosystem: Environmental > Terrestrial > Soil > Wetlands > Peat | place: USA... | reverse complement strand
GTTCTGCCAGAAGTAGTTAGCCTAACCGCAAGGAGGGCGATTACCACGGCAGGGTTCGTGACTGGGGTGAAGTCGTAACAAGGTAGCCGTATCGGAAGGTGCGGCTGGATCACCTCCTTTCTGGAAATAGCATTCAATTTCTCTCGCCCACGCTTATCGGTTGTCGTTGACGGCAGTTATCGAATCGCGGGCACTTCTTGCGCGCGATCTCAGGTGCATTCCATCTGGTTGGTGCGGGCCCTACGCGGCATGCGCGCTGGCGAGGGTCTGTAGCTCAGTCGGTTAGAGCACCGTCTTGATAAGGCGGGGGTCGTTGGTTCGAATCCAACCAGACCCACCACGATCTTCCTGGGGGTGTAGCTCAGCTGGGAGAGCACCTGCTTTGCAAGCAGGGGGTCATCGGTTCGATCCCGTTCACCTCCACCAAAATACGTTCGCGCACTGGCAAGTCATCACTGATGCTTTGCCAGTGCGATCGAATGATCGGCTGTCGTTCTTTAACAATTCATAGAGTCGAATCAGCGTTGTCGACGGAAAGCGTTGCGCGTTTGGCGAAACCAAAGCAATCGCAACGTACCGTGCCGTCGACAGCATTTGATTGCGTCACCAGACTTCGGCTCAGCGATGAGCCTGAAGTACGGCATAACGCGAATACTCAATTCGATCGAAAGATCGAAGAAAGTCCTTGACGACGCTTCTACAGCGAGGCGTCAAAGTTATAGGGTCAAGTGACTAAGTGCATGTGGTGGATGCCTTGGCGATTACAGGCGATGAAGGACGCGATAGCCTGCGAAAAGCTTCGGGGAGCTGGCAAATAAGCTTTGATCCGGAGATTTCCGAATGGGGAAACCCACCCGTAAGGGTATCTTGCTCTGAATTCATAGGAGCAAGAAGCGAACCGGGCGAACTGAAACATCTCAGTAGCCCGAGGAACAGACATCAACCGAGATTCCGAAAGTAGTGGCGAGCGAAATCGGAGTAGCCTGCATCATTTAGCTGTTGATTTATCGGAACGGTCTGGAAAGGCCGGCCACAGCGGGTGATAGCCCCGTACGGAAAAGATCGGCAGTGGAACTAAGGGTGCGATAAGTAGGGCGGGACACGTGAAATCCTGTCTGAAGATGGGGGGACCATCCTCCAAGGCTAAATACTCGTAATCGACCGATAGCGAACTAGTACCGTGAGGGAAAGGCGAAAAGAACCCCGGGAGGGGAGTGAAATAGATCCTGAAACCGCATGCATACAAAAAGTCGGAGCCCGCAAGGGTGACGGCGTACCTTTTGTATAATGGGTCAGCGACTTACATTCAGTGGCAAGCTTAACCGAATAGGGAAGGCGAAGGGAAACCGAGTCCGAATAGGGCGTCTAGTCGCTGGGTGTAGACCCGAAACCAGGTGATCTATCCATGGCCAGGATGAAGGTGCGGTAACACGCACTGGAGGTCCGAACCGACTAGTGTTGCAAAACTAGCGGATGAGCTGTGGATAGGGGTGAAAGGCTAAACAAACCTGGAGATAGCTGGTTCTCTCCGAAAACTATTTAGGTAGTGCCTTAAGTATTACCGTCGGGGGTAGAGCACTGTTATGGCTAGGGGGTCATGGCGACTTACCAAACCATTGCAAACTCCGAATACCGATGAGTACAGCTTGGGAGACAGTGCACCGGGTGCTAACGTCCGGACACGAGAGGGAAACAACCCAGACCGCCGGCTAAGGTCCCCAATATTGGCTAAGTGGGAAACGAAGTGGGAAGGCTAAAACAGTCAGGATGTTGGCTTAGAAGCAGCCACCATTTAAAGAAAGCGTAATAGCTCACTGATCGAGTCGTCCTGCGCGGAAGATGTAACGGGGCTAAGCCAGTAACCGAAGCTGCGGATGTGCCGCAAGGCACATGGTAGGAGAGCGTTCCGTACGCCTGCGAAGGTGGACCGTGAGGTCTGCTGGAGGTATCGGAAGTGCGAATGCTGACATGAGTAGCGTTAAAGGGGGTGAAAAGCCCCCTCGCCGAAAGCGCAAGGTTTCCTACGCAACGTTCATCGGCGTAGGGTGAGTCGGCCCCTAAGGCGAGGCAGAGATGCGTAGCTGATGGGAAACAGGTCAATATTCCTGTACCGATGTGTAGTGCGATGTGGGGACGGAGAAGGTTAGCTCAGCCGGGTGTTGGATGTCCCGGTTCAAGCCTGTAGTCGTGCCTGGTAGGAAAATCCGCCGGGCTTAGATGAGAGGCGATAACGAGGCGGCTTGCCGCCGAAGTGAGCGATACCCTGCTTCCAGGAAAAGCCACTAAGCTCCAGCTGCACACGACCGTACCGCAAACCGACACTGGTGCGCGAGATGAGTATTCTCAGGCGCTTGAGAGAACTCTGGAGAAGGAACTCGGCAAATTGACACCGTAACTTCGGAAGAAGGTGTGCCTTTAGTAGGTGAACCCGTACAGGGGGAGCCCAATGAGGCCGCAGAGAATCGGTGGCTGCGACTGTTTAATAAAAACACAGCACTCTGCAAAGACGAAAGTCGACGTATAGGGTGTGACGCCTGCCCGGTGCTGGAAGATTAAATGATGGGGTGCAAGCTCTTGATTGAAGTCCCAGTAAACGGCGGCCGTAACTATAACGGTCCTAAGGTAGCGAAATTCCTTGTCGGGTAAGTTCCGACCTGCACGAATGGCGTAACGATGGCCACACTGTCTCCTCCAGAGACTCAGCGAAGTTGAAATGTTTGTGATGATGCAATCTCCCCGCGGAAAGACGGAAAGACCCCATGAACCTTTACTGCAGCTTTACATTGGACTTTGAATAGATCTGTGTAGGATAGGTGGGAGGCTTTGAAGCCGGGACGCTAGTTCTGGTGGAGCCAACGTTGAAATACCACCCTGGTGTGTTTGAGGTTCTAACCTCGACCCATTATCTGGGTTGGGGACAGTGTATGGTAGGCAGTTTGACTGGGGCGGTCTCCTCCCAAAGCGTAACGGAGGAGTTCGAAGGTACGCTAGGCACGGTCGGAAATCGTGCTGATAGTGCATAGGCATAAGCGTGCTTGACTGCGAGACTGACAAGTCGAGCAGGTACGAAAGTAGGACTAAGTGATCCGGTGGTTCTGTATGGAAGGGCCATCGCTCAACGGATAAAAGGTACTCTGGGGATAACAGGCTGATACCGCCCAAGAGTTCATATCGACGGCGGTGTTTGGCACCTCGATGTCGGCTCATCTCATCCTGGGGCTGTAGCCGGTCCCAAGGGTATGGCTGTTCGCCATTTAAAGAGGTACGTGAGCTGGGTTTAAAACGTCGTGAGACAGTTTGGTCCCTATCTTCCGTGGGCGCTGCAAGATTGAGAGAGCCTGCTCCTAGTACGAGAGGACCGGAGTGGACGCACCTCTGGTGTATCGGTTGTCACGCCAGTGGCATTGCCGAGTAGCTAAGTGCGGAAGAGATAACCGCTGAAAGCATCTAAGCGGGAAACTCGTCTCAAGATGAGTCTTGCCGGGGCCTTGAGCCCCCTGAAGAGTCGTTCGAGACCAGAACGTTGATAGGCCGGGTGTGGAAGCTGGGTAACCAGTTGAGCTAACCGGTACTAATTGCTCGTGCGGCTTGACCCTATAATTTTGACGAAAAATCGTCAACGGGTTATGCGTAGGTGCGCAATCAACTGATTCGATTCTATGGATTGGCCGTTCTGCCATATGCATAGCGGCAACAAGTCAAGCCTGATGACCATAGCGAGGTGGTCCCACTCCTTCCCATCCCGAACAGGACAGTGAAACGCCTCTGCGCCGATGATAGTGCGGGTTCCCGTGTGAAAGTAGGACATTGTCAGGCTAATATTCGAAAAACCCGGTCGAGATTACTCGGCCGGGTTTTTTCTCTTGTCGGCAAAGAAGTCATCGATGGTCCGTCGCTCGTTGTCTTCGATGCGGCGCAGAAAATCAGCGGCCCCTCGCATCCCTGCGAAGGCCGATAGCCCAGACTCCAAGAACGACTGCAGCCGGCCCAAACCCGCGGCATGGGCCGGCCCCCGCATGATGCGCAACGTGGCTCCAAGTACCTTGCTGCGCGTGTGCCGATCGAGTGTGCGCCCAACGGCCAACAAGAGCGTCAGCTGCCGCTCGCGATCAGCTCGGCGCGCCACCACCGACCACGCCACGCGATACGATCGCTCGTCAAGGTTCTCCGAGCTCAGTGACGCCGCCATTTCTTGGTCCAGTTCTTCGGTGAGCGAATGCAGTTCGATCAAATCGGCGACGGTGTGCGCGACCTCGTCCGGCAGCACGCGTGCCATCAAGGGAGCCACCCGCTCAAATTCGGCATCTCGAGCCGCGTAGTCGCTCGGCCCGTAAAGCTCCTCCAGGAAGAACCTGGCTGCCTGGGCGTAGCGCGCATCGGCCAGCAGGCTGGCGTAGTCCCGCATGAAGCGCGCGTGCTGGAACCGTTTCACCGCATCGACTCGTGCCCGCAGATCAGGGTCAGCGTCGCGTTCGCGACGCAGATTCCGCACGCGCGTCATGCCGGACGCGATGGCCGCTGCCCATTGAGACATCCCGGTAGCCTACAGCGCGCGCTCGACTGGCCCCGCCGCCGCCACACCACGCACTGACCATGCTTGCGCGACTGCAGCGTGGCTGGGTGTTGAGCCTGATGGCGCTGTCGATCGGCGTGGGCTGGTGGGCCTCGCAAAGCGGGTCGCCGTTGTGGCTGGCGGTCATTGCGGCGCTGGCCGTGCTGAACGTGCACGCATGGGCCCTGGCCTGTGAGTTCACCTGGTTGCGCAGAGTGGACCCGGGCGCAGGAGTTCCGAAACCCAGCGGGCGGGCGCTGCGCAGAGCCTGGTGGGGCGAGGTGATCACGGGTCTGCGGGTCTTCGGATGGCGTCAACCCTTTCGCTCGAGCGCACTACAGGATCAATTGGGCGGTGGCGCGGGCAAACGTGGTGTCTTGCTGGTCCATGGCTTCGTCTGCAATCGAGGCCTCTGGAACCCCTGGATGAAGCGATTTCGGCGATCCGGCACGCCCTATGTGGCCTTGAACCTGGAACCGGTGTTTGGTTCGATCGACCGCTACGTAGCTGCTATCGACGCTGCTGTGCAGCGCCTCGAAGGGGCAACCTTGATGGCGCCTGTCATCGTGGCGCACAGCATGGGTGGACTGGCAATTCGGGCCTGGTTGCGCGAGCACGCCTCGCATCGGCGCGTGCATTCGATTGTCACGATTGCCACGCCTCACACCGGTACCTGGTTGGCGCGTTTTGCCATGACGGAAAACGCGCGCCAGATGCGCGAGGGCAATCTTTGGCTGCGGAATCTCGAGGCCAGCGAGGCGAGCTCGACGCGGGCCATGTTCACCTGCTACTTCGGGCATTGCGACAACATCGTCTTCCCGGCGCATAACGCCACGTTGGCCGGGGCCACCAACTGCCATGTGCCGGGGACGGCCCATGTGCATCTGGCTTTCCACAGGCCAATCTTCGAAGATGTGTTGAGCCGCACACGCACCTGAGGCGCGGCCTTGAGCGGATCAGCTGTCGAGGTCGTGCAGCAGCTTCAGGGTGGATTCCGGCCTGAGGTTGAGCAACGATGAAATGTCGCGCACGTCATCGGGAATGGCTGCATTCTCCCAGCCAACTTTCGTGTGGCGGGCCAACCGGATCGCCAGCACGACGTTTCGAACCTGGGCTGCCTTGTCGTGATGGTCGTCGCTGATGCGCACGAGCAGTTCCGGCAAGCGCCATGCACGCATCAGCGCTTGCTGCACGTCCACCAAATCGACGTTGAGCACTTCGCGCTGGACGGTGGCCGAGCGCAGCGCTGGGTCGGCCTCCTGGCGGCGCTCGATCTCGAGAGCCAACGTCGGTGCGTGGCACCAAAGCAGCATCTCGGCGAAATCATGCAGCAATGCAGCCTCATGGATCACTTCAGCATCGGGATCCATCCGATGCACGGCGAAGCCCAATGCGAAGCGGGCCGCTCGGCGCGCACGTGCCAACACCCGAGACAGCCCATCCAAAGCGTCCGGAAGGTCACGCAGCTGGTCTTCCACGGTGGGCTGCGGGCCGAAGTTCCTGAAGAACGGGCCGATGCCCATCATCACCAAGGAGGCCGTGGCCGTTTCGGTGTCGGTGATGCGACGCGACGGTCTGTGGCTGGACACATGTGCCAGCAGCTTCAGGCACATCAAGGGGTCTGCACCGACCACCGACGCCAACAGGCGCGCGTCGACGTCGTCTTCGTGCTCACGCAGCTGCTCAATCTGCTCGGCTGTCTGGCCCAATACCGGAATCTCGGCGTGCCGCCACAGCGCAGTCCAGCCACCCACATCGCTTGCGACGCGCTCGGAGCGTGATGGAAGTACGACGCCGGTCATATGGGACTTGAAGGGCTTCCTGATCAGCATATCGGCGCGCCCATGTCCAACTTGAGTCGTGCGCACGCGCGCGACGGCTGCTTTGAGGCGTAACCGGGCGAGCGCTCGCTACCATGGCTGGCATGTCCATGCCCTTGCACACAATGAAGCTGGGGTGGCCCGCCGAAACATGGCCCGCCTTGGGTCTGGGCACCTGGCGCTTCGGCGAAAGCGCACGCACCGCCAACGAGGAAGTGGCGATGATTCGCCGATCGGTGGAGATCGGCTACCGGCTGTTCGACACCGCCGAGATGTACGGCGAGGGCGGAGCCGAACGCGTGCTCGGGCGCGCCCTGGCACAAATGCTGGGTCGCCCACACACCATCCGCAGGGATCAACTGCACATCGTCAGCAAGGCCTACCCGCACCATGGCGACGCTGCGGGCCTGCTGCGAGCATGCGACGCCAGCCGCCGGAGGTTGCAACTCGACACCATCGATCTGTACCTGCTGCATTGGCGTGGCGACATCCCGCTGGCCGAGACGCTGCGCGGCTTCGAACAGCTGCAGCAAAAAGGCTGGATACGCCATTGGGGCGTCAGCAACTTCGACACTGGCGATCTGAACGAGCTGCTCGCCCTGCAAGGGGCTGCAGCCTGCGCGGCAAACCAGGTGTACTACTCGCTCAGCGAGCGTGGCGTCGAATTCGATTTGTTGCCGCGCATGCGCGAGAAACACATGCCGCTGATGGCCTACTGCCCCATCGACGGAGGGCGCATCACACAAGACGCCCGCCTGGCCAAACTGGCGGCGACACTCGACGTTTCGGCTGCGCAAATCGCGTTGGCCTGGCTGCTGCGTCAACCGGGAGTGATGGCGATCCCCAAGGCAGGTCGCGAGGAGCACCTGCTCGAAAATTGGCGATGCCAGCAGCTGGTGATACCCGATTCGGCGTATTCAGAGCTGGAGGCGATGTTCCCCAAACCATCGCGCAGACACGGCCTGGCGATGCGCTAGCCACCCAGCGGCGTGCCACACGCCCATGCTGCGGCGTCACTCGTCGTCTCTGACCCGGAACTGCCCCATCAGCTGCTGCTGCACCACCGGTGGCACCGGCTCGTAGTGCGACAACGCGATTGTGTAGCGCCCCTGCCCTGCCGTCATCGCATTCAACCGAGACTGATACCCGGACAACTCCGATAGGGGCGCAGTCGCCTGGATGATCATGGCGCCGAGCGCGCCGTTGGCGCTGCCGCTGACCTGCCCCCGTTTGGAGGAAAGGTCCCCGGTGATGTCGCCCATCGCCACATCGGGCGCGGTGATCTCTACGTTGACGATCGGCTCGAGCACGATCGGCCGCGCCTCACGCATCGCGGCGAGGAACGCCTTGCGCCCGGCCGTGACGAACGCGATTTCCTTGCTGTCGACCGAATGATGTTTGCCGTCATACACGGTGACCTTCACGTCGACCACCGGATAGCCGGCGATCGCGCCGCTGGTGAGCACCTCGCGAACGCCCTTCTCGACGGCCGGAATGAACTGGCCAGGGATGGTTCCACCCTTGACCGCGTCGACGAATTCGAAGCCACTGCCGCGTGGCAGCGGTTCGACGCGCAGAAACACCTCGCCGAACTGGCCTGCGCCGCCGGTCTGCTTCTTGTGTCGGTGATGGCCGTCGGCTTTGCCCGTGATGGTTTCGCGATAGGCGATGCGCGGCGGCCGTGTCTGCACTTCGAACTTGTATACCTCGCGCAGGCGCTCCAAAAGCATGCGCAAGTGAAGCTCACCGAGGCCGTACACCACGGTCTCGTTGGTGCTCACAACGTGCTCCACCTTCAGGCAAGGATCCTCGGCGACCAGCTTGTTCAGGATCTCCCACATGCGCTGCTCGTCGCCGTGGCGCTTGGGCTCGATCGCCAGCCCGTGCACGGGGATCGGAAAGGGCAGCGGCTGCAGGTGGATGTGATCGTCCTCGGCAGCGTCGTGCAGCACGGCGTCGAAATGCAGTTCGTCGACCTTGGCTACGGCGCAGATGTCGCCGGGCAGCGCGCGCGGCACTTCGACATGCTCCTTGCCCTGCAGCATGAACAGGTGGCCCACCTTGAACGGCTTGCGCGCGTCGCCCACGTAGAGCTGGCTGTCCTTGGTGACCGTGCCCTGCCAGATGCGGAACACACCCATCTTGCCGACGAACGGGTCCACCGTGATCTTGAAGACATGCGCCAGCACGTGCGCCTGAGCGTCGGGTTGGGCATGCATCGGCACCGCCGCGTCGCCTTCGCCATTGAGAAAGTCCGGCGGATTCGATTCAGTCGGATTGGGCAGCAGTTTGACGATCACGTCGAGGAGTTCCGGCACGCCGGCGCCCGTGCGCGAGGAGGTGAAGCACACCGGGATCAAATGCCCTTCGCGCAGCGCTTGCTCCAGCGGCGCGTGCAGCTCCGAGGCGTCGACGTCGCCGTCGTTGAGGTAACGCTCCACGAACGCCGCGTCCACCTCGACCACTTGCTCCACCAGCGCGCGATGCGCGGCGTCGACCGCACCGAAATCGCTATGGCCCTCGCGGTTATAGAAACAATCGACCACCCTGGCGCCACCGCCGTCGGGTAAGTTCAGAGGCAGGCACTCCTTGCCGAAGGTGGACTGAATGTCTTGCAGCAGCGCAGCCAGATCGATCTCCTGGGAGTCGATCTTGTTGACCACGATCATGCGGTCGAGGTGGCGCGACGCGGCGTAGTCCATCATGCGCTGCGCCATCGGTTCGATGCCGGTGGTCGCGTTGATCACGATCACCGCGGTCTCCACCGCCTCGAGCGCCGGCAGCGACTGGCCCACGAAGTCGGGCGAACCGGGCGTGTCGATCAAGTGGACGCGCGTGCCGGCATGGTCCAGATGCAGGATCGACGCGTTGAGCGAGTGCTGCATGCGGCGCTCCAGCGGATCGTGGTCGCTCACGGTGCTGCCGCGCTCGAGGCTGCCGATGGCGCCCACCATGCCGGCCTGGTGCAGCAGACACTCTGCCAGGCTGGTCTTCCCAGCAGCCGCCGGACCGACCAACGCCAAGGTACGGATGGCGGCGATGCTGGGCGAGGCTGGGCTTGGCATGGGGGTACTCCTCAAGCCCTGGGCGCGTCCCGGGCTGTGCAACGGACGGGGGGACACCAGCGTATGCCTGGCGCGGCGAGCGCGCAAGCGGAAACACGCCTGTATCGGTCGCCGAGTGCCTGAGCTTTGTGTCGGCTACTGGAACGCGACCTCGGCGAAGCTGCGCAGTTTGCGGCTGTGCAACTGGTCAAGCCGCAAGCGACGCAGCAGTTCGACGGCGCGCATGCCGATGCGCAAGTGCTGGTCGACGCGCTCGCGGTAGAACTGATTCGCCATGCCCGGCAGCTTGATCTCGCCGTGCAGCGGCTTGTCGCTCACGCACAGCAGCGTGCCATAGGGCACGCGGAATCGAAACCCGTTGGCCGCGATCGCCGCGCTCTCCATGTCGAGCGCGATGGCGCGGCTTTGGCTGAAGCGGCGCTCGGGGCCCGGATGGGGCAGCAATTCCCAGTTGCGGTTGTCGGTGGAGGCCACGGTGCCGGTGCGCAGCACGCGCTTCAACTCGTAGCCCTTGAGTTGCGTCACGTCGGCCACCGCCTGCTCCAGCGCCTGCTGGATCTCCGCCAAGGGGGGAATCGGCACCCACAACGGCAGCTCCTCGTCGAGCACGTGGTCTTCGCGCACGTAACCATGTGCCAACACGTAGTCACCGAGTTGCTGCGTGTTGCGCAGACCCGCGCAATGCCCGAGCATCAACCACGCGTGCGGGCGCAACACCGCCACGTGGTCGCTGATGTTCTTGGCGTTGGACGGCCCGATGCCGATGTTGATCATCGTGATACCGCTGCGGTCGGGTCGCACCAGATGGTAGGCCGGCATCTGCGGCAAACGCGTCGGCGCATTGCCGAGCTCATCACCCGGCATCGGGTGCATGCCGACGCGGCGCGTGATCACGTCGCCGGGCTCGACGAACGCGACGTAGTCGCTTTTCTTGAGCGCCATCTGTTCGCGACCGAGCCGGATGAACTCGTCGATGTAGAACTGATAGTTGGTGAACAGCACGAAGTTCTGGAAATGCTCGGGCGCCGTCCCCGTGTAGTGACGCAAGCGGTGCAGCGAGTAGTCCACCCGCGGTGCGGTGAACAGCGACAGCGGCCGCGGCTGGCCATCGCCCGGCTCGTGCGTGCCGTTGGCGATGCCGTCGTCCATCGCGGCCAAGTCGGGCAGGTCGAACAGGTCGCGCATCAGCAGCCGGCGCTCGGCGCTGAGCGATCCCTCGAGGTGGTCGGTGTCGGCCAGCGAGAAGTGCACCGGGATCGGCTCTTGGGAGGGCCCAACCTCGAGCGCGACACGGTGGTTGCGCAGCAGCAGCGCGAACTGTTCGCGGTAGTAGTCGCCAAACAGGTCGGGCCGGGTCAGCGTGGTCTCGTAGACGCCCGGCCCCGCGACGAAGCCATAGGTGAGCCGCGAGTCGGCGCGCGCCACGGTCTGCGTGTGCACGCGCACGCTGGGATAGCACTCGCGCACGCGCGAATGGTATTGGCGTCCGGAGATGAACCCCTGCAACGCCTTGCGCAGGCGCCTGACCGCTTCCTCGTACAGCGCACTGGCGTGAGCGAGCGCGGCCTGGGCGTCGGTGAAAGTCTGGGTGGCGGTGGTGGTCTTGCGGCCCACCGGGGTGCTGGTTCTGGGTGCTCGGCTCATGGGCGCGAAGTATGCGTCGGCTTGTTCACACATCCGGCCGCCTTGTGAAGCCGTCCGAACGGGCTTGCCCTGGGTGGGTTTGGAGACAATAGCGCCCCGGCGCGCGCATTCGGCGCGGCGCACGGTGCAGGAGGCATTGAGGCGTGCAACCCATCGAGGCGGCGGTTCCCGCCAAGACCAGCGACGGCGTGGCCGAGTTGGCTCACCGCACGCGGGGCCTGAGCCAGCGCCACCGCACCGTGCTGCTGCTGGTCGATGGCCGCCGCTCGGTGGCGCAGATCCTGGCCACCGCGCAGGCCGCCGGCGTGCACGTCGACGTGTTCCGGGAGCTGGTCACGTTGGGCATGGTGGCGGTGCCCGCCACTGCACACGTCGACTTGCCACTTGATGCAGGGCAGGGCGGCGGCGATTCGTCGTTGTTGCCTTCGGTGCGGTCACTGCTGCCGGAGTCGGGCTGGTCCACGCTGTCGGGTGCCCAGGCCGACTCCGAGGTCGACCGCCCCCTGCAGGAAGCCCGTGAGCTGCTGATGCGCGCACTGCGGGCGCAGGCACCGGTCTCGGGCTCGCTCACGCTGATGAAATTGCGGCGCGCCCTGACCCGCGACGAGGTCGAGGCGCTGCTCGACGAGGTGGAGCAGCGGCTGCGCAAACCGCATCGCATGATCATTGCGGCGCAGACCATGCGTCACGTGCGTCACCTGTTGAGCCTGCCCGGTCCCGATCACGCCTGATGGCGGTCGTGCGGTGGGCGCGGCGGGCTGCTACGCTCCGGTGCATGAGCTTTCTGGCCCTCGACATCGGCAATACCCGCTTGAAGTGGGCGCTCTACGGCCGCCCGCAACCCGGCGCCGAGCCGATGGCGCAGGGGGCCGTGTTTCTTGAGACCATCGACGACCTGGCCGAGGGCGAGTGGAAGGGCTTGGCGCCACCGTCGCAGATGCTTGGCTGCATCGTTGCCGGCGAGGCGGTTCGCCTGCGGGTCGAGCAGCAGCTCGAGTTGTGGGATCTGGCACCGCGGTGGGTGGTGCCCAGCGCGCAGCAGGCGGGCGTCAGCAACGGCTACGAGCACCCGTCTCGCCTGGGCGCGGACCGCTGGGTGGCCTTGATCGGCGCGCGCTGGCATGCACTGGCGCGCGGCACCCCTCGCCCCGCGTTGGTGGTGATGGTCGGCACCGCGGTGACGGTGGACGCGCTCGATGAGCGCGGCCGTTTCCTGGGCGGCTTGATCCTGCCGGGCTTCGGCCTGATGCTCAAGGCGCTCGAGATGGGCACCGCGGGTTTGAAGGTGCCAACCGGCGAGGTGGTGGAGTTCCCCACCAACACCAGCGATGCGTTGATGAGCGGCGGCGCCTACGCGATTGCCGGTGCGGTGCGGCGCCAGTATCGGCGGCTGCAGGCGCGCTGCGGCCTGGAGCCGCTGCTGTTGATGGGCGGCGGCGCGGCGGTCAAGCTGGCGCCGATCACCGACTTGCCGCTGGAAACCGTGGATACCCTGATCTTCGACGGCCTGCTGGCCATCGCCGCATCGCCGTCGTGACGGCGCGCCGCGGCGCACGGGCTCAAAGGATGTAGCGCGACAAATCTTCGTTGCGGGCCAGCTCGGCCAAGCGCGCATTCACCGCGTCGACATCGATGTGCACCGTCTGGCCGCTGCGGTTGGGCGCGTCGAAGCTCACCTCGTCGAGCAGCCGTTCCATCACCGTCGACAACCGCCGTGCGCCGATGTTCTCGGTGCGTTCGTTGACGTCATAGGCGATCTGCGCCAGGCGCCGGATCGCCGACGCTTCGAACTGCAGCGTCACGCCCTCGGTGGCCAGCAGCGCCTGGTATTGCTTGAGCAGGCTGGCGTGGGTGCTGGTGAGAATCGCCTCGAAATCGTCCACCGACAGCGGCGCCAGCTCGACGCGGATCGGAAAACGCCCTTGCAGCTCGGGGATCAGGTCGCTCGGCTTGGACAAATGGAATGCGCCCGAGGCGATGAACAAGATGTGGTCGGTCTTGACCATGCCGTACTTGGTGCTGACCGTCGTGCCCTCGACCAGCGGCAGCAGGTCGCGCTGCACGCCCTGACGCGACACGTCGGCGCCGCCGACGTCGGAGCGCGAGGCGATCTTGTCGATCTCGTCGATGAACACGATGCCGTTGTTCTCGGCGTTGGCCAGCGCCCGCGCCTTGATCTCGTCGTCGTTCACCAGCTTGGCTGCCTCTTCGTCGGCGAGCAGCTTCATCGCCTCGGCGATCTTCAGCTTGCGCGCCTTGCGGCGCACGCCGCCCATCTGGCTGAACAGGCTTTTCATCTGCTCGGCCATCTCCTCCATGCCGGGCGGCGCCATGATCTCCAGACCGGTGCGCGGCTCGGCGACCTCGATCTCGATCTCCTTGTCGTCGAGCGCGCCTTCGCGCAGGCGCTTGCGCATCACCTGACGCGCCGTGCTGTCGCTAGCCGCGCCGGCCTCGAGCCCGAAGCCCGCACGGGGCGCCGGCACCAGCGCGTCGAGCACGCGCTCTTCGGCGGCGTCCTCGGCGCGCGCGCGCTGGCGTTGCATCGCGGCCTCGCGTTCGCGCTTGACGGCCATGTCGGCCAGGTCGCGCACGATCGCATCGACGTCCTTGCCGACGTAGCCGACCTCGGTGAACTTGGTCGCCTCGACCTTGATGAACGGTGCATCGGCCAGGTTGGCCAAGCGCCGCGCGATCTCGGTCTTGCCGACCCCGGTGGGGCCGATCATCAGGATGTTCTTCGGCGTGATCTCGCCGCGCAATTTGTCGTCGACCTGCTGACGACGCCAGCGGTTGCGCAGCGCGATGGCCACTGCGCGTTTGGCGGCGCGCTGGCCGACGATGTGACGGTCGAGCTCGGAGACGATCTCCTGCGGGGTCATGCTGGCGGACATGGTGGTCTATGGAGCGCTCGCGACTGCGGCGCGATTGGACAATCACTCCAATGTTTCGATCGTGTGGTTCTGGTTGGTGTAGATGCACAGGTCGCCGGCGATCTCGAGCGCGCGCTTGACGATTTCAGGCGCCGGCATCTGGGTGTGCGCCAACAGCGCGCGTGCCGCGGCCTGCGCATAGGCGCCGCCCGAGCCGATTGCGACGATGCCGTGCTCTGGCTCGAGCACGTCACCATTGCCGCTGATGATCAGCGACGTCTCGCGGTCGGCGACCGCGAGCATCGCTTCCAGGCGCCGCAACACGCGGTCGGTGCGCCAGTCGCGCGTGAGCTCGATCGCGGCGCGCTGCAAGTGGCCCTGATGCTTGTCGAGCTTGGCCTCGAAACGTTCGAACAGCGTGAAGGCATCGGCGGTGGCGCCCGCAAAGCCCGCGAGCACGCGGTCGTGATGCAGCCGCCTCACCTTGCGCGCGCCGGCCTTGACGACGATCTGGCCCAGCGTCACCTGGCCGTCGCCGCCGAGCGCCACCAGCGGGCCGGAACCCGCGCTGCGGCGCACGCTGACGATGGTGGTGCCGTGCCAAACGGGCGATTTGGTCATGGTCTGCGACGAAGCGTTCGGGTGGGCCGGCCAGGCTCGTGCGGGAGCAATGGCCGCCAGCGGGCGCCTCAGATCTTGCGCACCTGGACCTTGGCGTGCTCGTTGATGCCCATGGCGCCGAAGAACAGCGCCACCAGCCGATTGGCATCCACGAAATTGACCGCGCGGTTCTCGCTGCGCTTGGCCAGCACCCAGTTCAGCAGATCGCCGGCGGCGATGAAGTCGACGCGGATCAACTTGGCGCACGACACCGAGACGATCGGCGCTGCGGTCAGCTCGCGGTCGAGCTTGCCCAGCGTGGCGCTGATGTCACCGACCAGCTGGCCCGACAGGTCGACCGCCGCCACCTGCACGCCTGCCTGCAACTCGTCGGACATGCTCGATTCGACGAAAGTGCTCGACACCTCGCTGACGATCGACATCGGCGGCGAGCGGGTCGACAGCGTCGAGCCGCTCAGGCGCACGCTGCACTTGGCGCGTTCCCACGACGGCGGCGAGACCTCGTAGGTGACGCAGTAGTCGATCGCCGTCTCGTCGAACTGATCGGGCCGGTTGGCCACCCGCAGCGCGTCCAGCCGCAGCAGCCAGTAGGCGGGGTCAGCGTCACGCACGCCGGTGGGCGACGCATCCTGCAGCACGGTCAGGAAGTGCTCGCCCGACAGCCACCGCATCTCGATCGACTGGGTCGCCCAGTGGCGCAGCAATTCCGACAGTTGGGCGGCCGCGTCGGGGTCAACGCGCTTCAGGCTCGACCAATCGAACACCCACGGCAGCGGCAACTGCAGCGTCACCGAGCGCAGCCGCGCGATGGCGTCGACGTCGAGCAGGTCCGGGCAGACCCAGCCCACTTCACCGGCCACACGCGCACCGGTGGGCCGCTCTTCGGCCGCGGCCTCAGCCACCAGCTTGGGCAGCGAGAACCACTGCGGCGGCGACAAGCCGAACTGGTGCACGTAGTCGACGGCCAACGATTCGAACCGGGCGTGCTGGCCGGTCGCGCGGTACAGGTCGAACAGCACCAGCCACGTCTCGGCGTGCTGCGAGCGCGAGCCTGCGGAGCTGACCAGCTGCGACAGCGATTGTTCGCACTGCGTGAAGTCGGCGTTGGCAAACGCGATCACCGCCTCGTCGAGCTCGGGGTCGTGGACCACTTCGCTCACCTCGACCTCGAGCGCGGCGCCGCCCTCGACCCGGCCCGGCGCCAGCGCCGCCGAATTGGCTGGCGCCAGCGGCGACATGCCGCCGCCCATCACCACCGGCGATGGCGTCGCCATGGGGGGCAGTTGCGCGTCGGAGAGCGCGGGCAGCGCTGGCAGGCGATCGGGGCCGTGCGCCCCCGGCGGCGCCATCACGGCGCCACCGTCGAGCGGCGCGGCAGCGGTACGGCCCAGCGTGGCCGGCAGCGAGGCCGGCTGCGTGGGCGCGTTGTAGAACTCGGGCGTGCGCTTTTGGCTGCCGGCATAGCCGCCCTCGCCCACCATCTGCTGCTCGATCTCGTCGATCTTGGCCTTGACGCCAGTGTCCACCGGACGCACCGCCGGGCTGTCGGTGATGCGCACTTCGGAGTCGTCGATGCGCGAGGAGTGCCCGAGCGCAGCCAATTGCTCGGGCGACAGTCCTTCGCGGCGCATCTTGCGCAGCATGTCGAACTCGCGCTTGCGCACGAAGTCGTTGCGGCGCTTGCGCTCGATCATGGCCTTGAGCTCGGACTTCTCGAGGTCGAGCTCGCCGCCGTCGTCCTGGCGCGAATTGAGGTCCGCCCAATCGGTGGCCGGGTTGGCCACGAAACGCACCACCTTGCGGAAGAAGCTTTCGCCGTCCTTGGGTTGCTGCTGTTCGGACATGGTGGGCCGTGGGGCGCTGCCTGTGGGAGGTCAGTCGCCGAACATTTTTTGCTTCAACTCGCGGCGTTGTTGCGCCTCGAGCGACAGCGTGGCGGTCGGGCGCGCCAACAGCCGGCCCAAGCCGATGGGCTCACCCGTTTCATCACAATACCCGTAGTCGCCAGCCTCGATGCGCGACAGCGACTGCGTGATCTTCTTCAGCAGCTTGCGTTCGCGGTCACGCGTGCGCAGCTCCAGCGCGTGTTCCTCTTCGATGGTGGCGCGATCGGCGGGATCGGGGACGATCGACGTGTCTTCGCGCAGGTGCTCGGTGGTTTCGCCGGCGTTGGACAACAAGTCATCCTTCAGCGCCTGCAAGCGCACGCGAAAGAACTCGAGCTGCTTCTCGTTCATGTACTCGGCATCGGGCATGGCGAGCAGCTCGTCTTCGCTGAGGTCGCGACCGGACTTGTTCTTCCAGGCGTTGGCCAGTTTCGGGTCGGCCTTGTAGGTCGGGCGCACCGGCTCGACCGGCTCGGGCACGACACGTTGGGGCGGCCGCGGCGGGGCGAAACGCTCGGTGAAGCGGGTGCCGGCGGCAATGGTCGCGGGGCTGGCCTGCGGCTTATCAGAGGTCTTGGGCAAGGTGCTGGAGGCCGGTAGGGGCGCGGGTGAACTGGGGCTGGTGACTGCGGTGGCGACGCCTGCGATGGCTCGGGCCGCGGGTTTCGGGGCAGCGGCCTTGACTGCGACGCTGGCCACGGGGGGAATGCGGCCGACGGTGGGTTTGTGGTCTTTGGTGGCTGGCTTGTGAGCGGTGGACGGTTTCACGGGCGCCACTCTCGCGGCTGGCTTGGCAGGCGCTTTTGGCGCCGCTTTGGCGCCGGATTTGGTGGGCAATTTGGCGGCAGCCTTAGCAGGCTTGGTGGCAGGTTTCGTGCTTCGGGCTGCGGGTTTGGCGGCCGGTTTGGTCTTGGTCGACTTGGCTGGTCCCTTGGGCTTGGCGGCCTTGGCCGTGGGCTTGCCGGGCGCGTGTTTGCCGGCCGCTGCCTTGCTGCGGGCGGGCGCCTTCTTGGCCGGGCTCTTGCTCACGTCGACATCACTCCTGGCGGGGGACGTTATACCCGCTTCCGGTAGGCGGCTGGGGGTTTCCAGCGTCGATTCGGGCGCGCGGATTGTAGCCACCTGCCGGCGGCGTGAAATCCGGTCTAGACCAGACAGGCCTGCAGGCCCTGCAGCAGGATCTCGCGCGGCAGGTCGATGCCGATGAAGACCATCTTGCTGCCCTTTTTCTCGCCCGCCGCCCATTTGGGCCCGAGGTCGCTGCCCATCAACTGATGCACCCCCTGGAACACCACCTTGCGCTCGCTGCCCTTCATGTAGAGCACACCCTTGTAGCGCAGCATCTTGGGGCCGTAGACCTGCACGATCGAACCGAGAAAGTCTTCGAGCTTCGCCGCGGCAAACGGCTTGTCGCTGCGAAACACGAACGATTTCACGTCGTCGTCGTGGTGGTGATGATGCGGGTGGTCGCACTCGCCCTCGTCGTGATCATGGTCGTGATGGTCGTGGTCATGATCGTGGTCGTGCCCATCGGCGCTCAGGAACTCGGGATCGATCTCGAGCTTGGCGTTGAGGTTGAAGCCGCGCAGGTCGAACACCTTGGCGATCGGCACTTCACCGAAATGCACCTTGGACTGCGGCGCGCGCGGATTCATGTGCTTCAAGCGGTGCGTCAACGCATCGATCGAGGCCTCGTCCACCAGCTCGGACTTGCTGATGAAGATCTGGTCGGCAAAGCCGACCTGGCGGCGCGCCTCCAGCCGCGTGTCGAGCTGCTGCTCGGCGTGCTTGGCGTCGACCAGCGTCAGCACCGAGTCGAGCAGGTAGGTCTCGGCGATCTCGTCGTCCATGAAGAAGGTCTGCGCCACCGGCCCGGGGTCGGCCAGGCCAGTGGTCTCGATCACCACGCGCTCGAAGTCGAGCTCGCCCTTGCGTTTCTTCTCGGCCAGCGTGGCCAGCGTCGAGCGCAGGTCTTCGCGGATCGTGCAGCAGACGCAGCCGTTGTTCATCTGGATGATCTGCTCGCCGGTGTCGGCGACCAGGATCTCGTTGTCGATGCTCTCCTCGCCGAACTCGTTTTCGATCACGGCGATCTTCTGGCCATGCGTTTCGCTGAGCACGCGCTTGAGCAGCGTGGTTTTTCCCGCGCCCAGGAAGCCGGTGAGGATGGTGGCAGGGATGAGGCCTTGTGACATGGACGACTCCGGTTCGAACGAGGGCATTTGACGGCGGCCCAGAAGGATTTCAAGGCGGGATCGCCGGCCCGATCGGGTATTCTCGCGCCAGCGTCCACTTGCGACACCCCACAGTGTCAGACCCCCAGCAGAGCCGCCCCATGCGGCTCGATCCCCGCGCCGGCAGCGACAAGCGTAGCTTGTTCGAACGCGTGGTGGAGTTCTTGTCGCCGGGCCCGGACACGCGGGCCGAGCTGATCGAAACCCTGGCCGACGCCGAACACCGTGAACTGATCGCGCCGGAGTCGCGCATCATGCTCGAGGGCGTGATCCGCATGGCCGACATGATCGCCGGCGACGTGATGGTGGCGGCCCCGCGCATGGACCTGCTGGACATCGACGCTCCGTACGACGAGCTGCTCGCCGTGGTGATCGAGACCAGCCACTCGCGATTCCCGGTGTACGAGGGCCAACGCGACAACATCATCGGCATCCTGCTGGCCAAGGACCTGCTGAAACTGCAGCGCGCTCCCGAGTTGAATTTGCGCACGCTGCTGCGGCCTGCGGTGTTCGTGCCGGAATCCAAGAACCTCAACGAGCTGCTGCGCGACTTTCGCTCCAACCGCAACCACCTGGCGATCGTGATCGACGAGTTCGGCAACACCGCCGGGTTGATCACCATCGAGGACGTGCTCGAGGAGATCGTCGGCGAGATCGAAGACGAGTTCGACGACATCCAGGGCCAGGGCGACGAGGGCATCTACACGCTGGCCGACGGCTCGCAGCGTGTCGCCGGCGACGCCGCCATCGCCGCCGTGAACCGCGCGCTCGGCGTGCAATTGCCCGACGATGCGTTCGATACCATCGGCGGCCTGGTCGCGCACGAGCACGGCCGGGTGCCACGGCGCGGCGAAGCCGTGGTGGTCGGCGGCCTGTCATTCACGGTGATGCTCACTCGCGGCGGCGCCGTGCGCTGGTTCAAGGTGGCGCCGGCGCCGCGCGAGACCGGCGCTTGAACCTGCGGCTGCGGCGCACGCTGCCTGCCATCGTGGGCGAGCGCGTGCTGCCGCCCTGGGCCGATGTGTCGTCGGCCGCCGCGCTCGGTGCCGTGCAGACGCTGCCCTACGTGCACACCGGCTGGTGGCCGCTTCAGCTGCTGTGCATCGCGTTGCTGGCGCGCAGGGTGCTCGCCGTCTCGGTGCGGCGCGCCGCGGCGCTCGGCCTGGCATTCGGCACCGGCTGGCTGGTGGCTGGCGTGTGGTGGCTGTTCATCAGCATGCACCGTTACGGCAACCTGCCCGCGTGGCTGGCCGCACTGGCCGTGCTGGCGCTGGCGTTGGCGCTGTCGGCCTATCTGTCGCTGGCCATGGCTGCGGTGGCGCGCTGGCGCAGCGGCGGCGTGTGGCACGACGCCGCCTGCTTCGCTGCGGCGTGGCTGTTGGCCGAGTTGGCGCGCACTTGGTTGTTCACGGGCTTTCCATGGCTGGCCTCGGGTTATGCGCAGGTCGATTCGCCGCTGGCCGTGCTCGCGCCTTGGATCGGCGTGCTCGGCATCGGGGCGGTGCTGGCCGCCATCGCGGCACTGGCGTCGCACGCCTGGCCGCATTGGCCTCCGGCTGCTGCGGTCGCGGCAGCGCTTGCGCTGGCCGCATGGACCGGGCCGTCGATGCACAGCCAACCCGGCGCCACGCTCAGCGTGAGCCTGCTGCAGACCAACCTGCCGCAAGACGAAAAATTCGCGCTTGAACATCTGCCGGACACGTTGCGCTCGCTGGCGGGCGACCTGGCCGCGGCGCGTGGCCAGCTGGTGGTGGCGCCCGAGACGGCGGTGCCGCTGCTGCCGTCGCAGCTCGACGACGTGGCGCCGGGCTACATGGCCGCGCTGGCCGAGCGTTTCCGCAGGCCCGAGCGCGCCGCGATCATCGGCATTCCGCTGGGCGACTACGACCGCGGCTACAGCAACTCGGTGATCGGCTTGACCGGCGCGGCGCCGGCGGCCGCGCCCTACCGCTACGACAAGCAGCACCTGGTGCCGTTCGGCGAATTCATCCCCACCGGGTTTCGCTGGTTCACCACGCTGCTGAACATCCCGCTGGGCGACTTCATGCGCGGCGCACGCAACCCGCCGTCGTTTGCTTTCGCCGGCGAGCGCATCGCACCCAACATCTGCTACGAAGACTTGTACGGCGACGAGCTCGCCTTGCGCTTTGCCGATGCCGCGATAGCGCCGACCCTCTTCGTCAATCTGAGCAACATCGGCTGGTTCGGCGACACGATCGCCATCGCGCAGCACCTGAACATCTCGCGCATGCGCACGCTGGAGTTCCAGCGCCCGATGCTGCGCGCCACCAACACCGGCGCGACGGCGGTCATCGATCACCGCGGGCAGGTCAGCGTCGCCCTGGCGCCGTTCACGCGCGGTATCCTCGAATCCGAGGTGCAGGGCCGCACCGGCATCACACCCTACGCATGGTGGGCGTCGCGCTGGGGCTTGTGGCCGTACCTCATGCTGGGGCTGCTGGGCTGCCTGGGATGTGCGCTGCGGTTGCGCACGATCCATCGCGTCGCCGCGCCCTGACGGCGCGGTCTTGCAGCGCGGCTGGCCGCAGCGACGCGCGAGCCCCGCTCATAGAATCGTCGCCTCGTGCAAAGGCCGCGATGCTCAACTTCCAGCAACTGATCCTCAAACTGCAGACCTATTGGGACGCGCAGGGCTGCGCGCTGCTGCAGCCCTACGACATGGAAGTCGGCGCCGGCACCAGCCACACGGCCACCTTCTTGCGTGCACTCGGGCCTGAGCCCTGGAAGGCAGCCTACGTACAGCCCAGTCGCCGGCCCAAGGACGGCCGCTATGGCGACAACCCGAACCGGCTGCAGCACTACTACCAATATCAAGTGGTGCTCAAGCCCGCACCGTCCGACATCCTGGATCTGTATCTCGGTTCGCTCGAAGCGCTCGGCTTCGATCTGAAGACCAATGACGTGCGCTTCAACGAAGACGATTGGGAAAACCCTACGCTCGGCTGCTGGGGCCTCGGTTGGGAGGTATGGCTGAACGGCATGGAGGTCACGCAGTTCACCTATTTTCAGCAGGTGGGCGGCATCGAGTGCAAGCCGATCACCGGCGAGATCACCTACGGGCTGGAGCGGCTGGCGATGTACATCCAGGGGGTCGAGAGCATCTTCGACCTGCAATGGGCACCGGGCATCAGCTACCGCGATGTCTACCACCAGAACGAGGTCGAACAAAGCGCCTACAACTTCGAGCACAGCCATGTCGAGTTCCTGCTCGGTGCATTCGCCGAACACGAGCAGCAGGCCCGGCACCTGATGCAGCAGCAGCTCGCGTTGCCCGCCTATGAACAGGTGCTCAAGGCCGCGCACACCTTCAACCTGCTGGACGCACGCGGCGCGATCAGCGTCACGGAACGTGCCGCCTACATCGGCCGCATCCGCAACCTGGCGCGCAGCGTCGCGGCGAGTTACCTCGACAGCCGCGCGCGGCTGAAGTTTCCGATGGCACCGAAGGCATGGGCCGACGAGGCGCTCTCAGCGTTGGGTAAGGAAAGTACCTGATGTCCGCGGCCAAGAGTTTGCTGATCGAATTGCTCGTCGAAGAGCTGCCGCCCAAATCACTGAAGGAGCTGGGCGAGAAGTTTGAGACCGAAATCGTCAAGGGCTTGCGAGACCGGCAATTCCTCGGTCAAACGTCCGTCAGCAGCGGGTTCGCGACACCGCGCCGATTGGCGGTTCACATCAGCCATGTGTTGCCGGGAGCGCCCAGCCAAGAGATCGTGGAAAGGCTCATGCCTGCTTCGGTTGCGCTTGACGGAGGTGGTGCGCTGACTCAAGCTGCCCTCAAGCGCTGCGACAAGGTTGCTCGCGCCGGGCTGGCGGCGAAATGGTCGGCCGACAAGCTGCGCGCCGATGATGGACCTGATCAGCTGTACGTTGCAGGTGAAGAAAAGAATCGCTTCTTGTTCCTTCGGACCATTTCACCGGGCCAGCCGCTTCGTCTCGGCATACAGGCCGCGTTGAAGGCCGCGCTCGGTGCATTGCCAATCCGCAAGGAGATGAGCTACCAGATCGGTGGCCGGGAGGGTCAGCAGCTGCCGCTATCGAGGACCACTGTCCGTTTTGTGCGTCCTGCGCATGGCCTTGTTGTGCTGCATGGTGCAGAACTCCTCGATGGCGTCCATGTGCTGGGACTGGAGGCGCGGCGCGAAACGCAAGGTCACCGGTTCGAAGCGCAGCTACCACTGATCCCTTTGCAGAATGCCGATCACTACGAACGTGTCCTGCGGGACGACGGCGCGGTGATCGCGAGCTTCGCGCACCGCCGCGCCGAGATCGTGCGCCAATTGCAGCATGCAGCCAGTGCACTCGAGTTGAAGCCGATCGACGATGACGCATTGCTCGACGAAGTGACCGCATTGGTCGAGCGGCCCAACGTCGTGCTGTGCGAGTTCGAGCCGCAGTTCCTCGCCGTACCGCCCGAGTGCCTGATCCTGACGATGAAGGCCAACCAGAAGTACTTCCCGCTGCTCGACGCCACGGGGGCGCTGACCAACAAGTTCCTCGTCGTCAGCAACATCCGCCCCGACGACTCGAGCGCGGTGGTCAAGGGCAACGTGCGCGTGGTGCGGCCGCGCCTGGCCGACGCCAAATTCTTCTTCGACCAGGATCGCAGGAAGTCGCTCGAATCGCGCATCGGCGGTCTCGACCAAGTGGTCTACCACGCCAAGCTCGGCTCGATGGGCGAGCGTGTCCACCGAGTGCGCGCGATCGCCAGCGTCATCGGCATTGAGCTCGGTGGACCCGCGCTCGCAGCGCAGGCCGAGCGCGCGGCGCTGCTGGCCAAGGCCGATCTGCTGAGCGACATGGTCGGCGAGTTTCCGGAACTGCAGGGTGTGATGGGCGGCTACTACGCGCGCCACGACGGCGAGACCGAAGCGGTCGCGCAGGCGATCGAAGATCACTACAGACCCCGCTTCGCCGGCGATGCGCTGCCTCGCAGCGAAGTCGGCCTGGTCGTCGCGCTCGCCGACAAGCTCGAAACACTGGTGGGACTGTTCGGCATTGGCCAGACACCCACCGGCGACAAGGATCCGTTCGCGTTACGCCGCCATGCGCTGGGCGTGCTGCGCATGCTGGTCGAGCGCTCGCTACCGATCGACCTGCCGGCTTTGGTAGCGATGGCGCAGGCGCCGTTCGCCGCCGTGCGAGGCTGGAGCGAAGTGACCGAGTCAGTGCTGCAGTTCTTTCACGAACGGTTGGCGGTGTTGTTGCGCGAGCAGGGCAGCACCGCGCACGAGGTCGACGCCGTGCTCGGCCTGAAGCCCGCGCGCATGAGCGAGATTCCGCAGCGCCTGGCTGCCGTGCGCTCGTTCGCCGGCATGCCCGAGTCCGCGTCGCTGGCTGCCGCCAACAAGCGCATCACCAACATCCTGAAGAAGAGCGACGCCGATGGCGCGTCGAAGGTCGAGCCCGGATTGTTCGCCGAGCACGCCGAACGCGCGCTTCACAGTGCCTTGAACGACGTGGCGCCGCGCGCCGACGCTTTGTTCGAACGGCGCGACTACACTGCTTCGTTGCGTGAACTGGCGACCTTGAGGGCGCCAGTGGATGCCTTCTTCGACCATGTGATGGTCAACGCCGACGATGCCAAACTGCGCGCCAACCGGCTGGCTCTGTTGTCGGCACTGCATCGCACCATGAATCGCGTCGCTGACTTGTCTCGACTGGTGGCTTGAACCTCGCGAGGTCCCACATGCAGCACATCCTCCGCCTCGTGATCCTCGGCCGCGATGGCATCTTGAACGTCTATCGCGAAGACCATGTCAAGTCGCCCGACGAGTGGCAGCCGGTCCCTGGCGCGCTCGAGGCGCTGGCGCGCTTGAACCACGCCGGCTGGCACGCGGTGGTGGCTACCAACCAGTCGGGCATCGGCCGCGGCATGATCGACATGGCCTCGGTGAATGCCGTGCACCAGCACATGATCAAGCGCCTGGCCGAGGTGGGCGGCCGCATCGACGCGGTGTTTTTTTGCCCGCACACGCCCGAGGACCATTGCGAATGCCGCAAACCCAAGCCCGGGTTGATGCGCCAGATCGCACAGCGCTACGGCATCGACCTGCGCACGGTGCCGATGTTGTGCGACACGGTGCGCGATTTGCAGGCGGCGCGCGCGGCGGGCTGCGAACCGCATCTGGTGTTGAGCGGCCGCGCGGCGGCGTTCAGCGAGTCGGAGTTGATGGACATCGTCGCCCAAAATCCCGGCACCGAGGTGCACGAAGACCTGAGCGGATTCGTCGACTTCATGCTCGAGCGTGCGCACGTGCCGGCATCGAGCCCGATGGGACTGCACTGAGCTCCAGCGGCGACGACGATGTTCCGCGTCTTCGCGCTGCCGCGTTCGCTGTTGTTCCTGGCCTGGATGGTGGTGACCGTGATTCCGATCGCGCTCGCCGTGCTGCTGGCGTCGCTCGTCCAGCGCGGCGCGCCGCTGTACTGGATGTGCGTGACCTGGCTGCGGCTGGTGATCGCAGGCGCGCGTTGGATCTGCGGCGTGCAATACCGTGTGCAGGGCATGGAACACCTGCCCGACGCGGCGAGCGCGACGGCCGCGGTGATCCTCGCACCCAAGCACCAGTCGACCTGGGAGACGTTTGCGCTGCCCACGCTGATGCCGCACCCGCTGGCCTACGTGTTCAAGAAAGAGCTGCTGCAGATCCCGTTCTTCGGCTGGGCGATGGGACGGCTGGACATGATCCACATCGACCGCAGCAAGCGCGCCGAGGCCTGGGCCAAGGTGGCCGGGCAGGGCGCGCGGCTGATGAGCGAGGGCGTGTGGGTCATCATGTTCCCCGAAGGCACGCGCACGACGCGGGGTTCGCAGGGTGCCTACAAGAGCGGCGCCACCCGCCTGGCGGTGACCACCGGCACGCCAGTGGTGCCGATCGCGGTGACGTCGGCGCGCTGCTGGCCGCGCAAGAGTTTTCTGTTGCGCCCCGGGATGATCGACATCTCGATCGGCCGCCCGATCGCCAGCGTCGGCCGCGAACCCGATGAGTTGATGCGCGAGATCGAACGCTGGATCGAGTCGGAAATGCGGCGCCTCGATCCCGAGGCGTATCCCGCGGCCAGCCCAACGAGCACGGTGGCCCAGCCATCGTAGTGCCGATCCTTAGAATCGGCCGCATGCCGTCATCCACCAGGCCGCAGCCGGGGCAATTGAGTCTGTTCGACCTCGAGCAAGCGGGGCCCGCCGAGCCCGCGCCGCCGATTGGCGCGCCACCTCGGGCGCCTGCGCCGGCGGCGCTTGCACCGGATTTGCTGCGGCATCCGCGTGCGCAGCGCGAGGTCGTCTTGCAAGGGCATCGCGTGGCCTACGAGTTTCGCGTGGCGCGCAGGCGCAGCATCGGCTTCACGGTGGGCCTCGAGGGCTTGAGCGTTCGTGCGCCGCGCTGGGTGCGTCGGGCCGACGTCGACGAGGCCCTGCACGAGCGCGCCGATTGGATCCTCGACAAGCTCGCCGAACAACGCGAGCGTGCCCAGCGTCTGCAGGCTGCACGTGTGGTCTGGCGCGAGGGTGCGAGCATTCCGTTTCTGGGTGAACCGCTGGTGCTGGTGATCGATCCGCGGGTGGCGGGCGCGGTGCTCGACGCCGATGCGCCGGGACTGCCCAGTCTTGCGCGTCGTGTGCTGCGCGTCGGACTGCAGCTCCACGCCGGCGCCGGCCCATTGCGCGAGGCCGTGCAAGGGTGGCTGCAACGGCAGGCCAAGCGTGTGTTCCAGGAACGTTGCGCGCACTTCGCGCCGCGCCTGGGCGTGCGCGTGCGGCGGCTGTCGCTCAGTTCGGCGGCCACCCGCTGGGGCAGTGCCAGCGCCGACGGCGCGATCTGGCTGCATTGGCGGTTGATCCACTTCTCGCTGCCGGTCATCGACTACGTGGTGGCGCATGAACTGGCGCACCTGCGCGAGATGAACCACAGCCGCGCTTTCTGGGAGGTCGTGCGCTCGGTGGTGCCCGATTACGAGCGCGCGCGCCGCGTGCTCGACGACGAGCCGGTGCCGCTGCTCGATTGACCGCTGGCCTCATGTCGCAGAGGCGACCGGATCTCCCACAACAAGGGGATGGCGACGCCCGCGGACCGCGGGCACACTGCGCGCCGACGCTGTCGTTGCGAGACGGAGGGGGATTGTTCAGGGATTGATGCCGTCTCGGCACACACATGAAACGGCGGCAGGCGCGCAAGGCCTGCCGCCGTTTTCAATGGTGGCCTCACCGCGCGGCGACGATGCGTGCGAAACGGGCAGAATCGCCTTTGTCACTCTGGCGACCGGAGATCCGTACCCGTGACCACCGAACTCGGCGAGCTGTTCAATACCAACCGGCAATGGGCCGAGGCCACCGAGCGCCGCGCCCCTGGCTTCTTCAGCCGGCTGCAAGAGCAGCAGGCGCCGCAGTACCTGTGGATCGGCTGCGCCGACAGCCGCGTGCCGGCCAACGACATCGTCGGCCTGCTGCCGGGCGAGCTGTTCGTGCATCGCAACGTCGCCAACGTGGTCGTGCATTCGGACCTCAACTGCCTGTCGGTGATCCAGTTCGCGATCGACCTGCTGCAGGTCAAGCACATCATCGTGGTCGGCCACTACGGCTGCAGCGGCGTGCGCGCGGCGCTCGAAGACCGCCGCATCGGCATCGCCGACAATTGGCTGCGCCACGTGCAGGATGTGCGCAAAAAGCACCGCATGTTCATCGAGTCGTTGCCCGATGACGAGACGCGCATGCGCGCGCTGTGCGAGCTCAACGTGCTGGAGCAGTCGCTCAACGTGTGCGAGACCACGGTGGTCGGCGACGCCTGGGCGCGCGGCCAGAAGGTGGTGGTGCACGGCTGGATCTACGGCCTGCACAACGGGCTGCTGGAAGACCTGCACATGACCGTGCACCAGGCGGGCGGCGTGGGCGCCGCCTACGGGCTGGCATTGGGTGCGCTGAAGGACCGCTACACCGGGCGGCCGCGCTGAATCGCCGAGCCCAAAGCGATGCATCTGTTCTGGACGTTCACGTTTGCCTGCGGGTCAAGTGGGCGGCGCGGCGGGCGGTACCCGGCAGCGGCTCATACTGGGGCGATCGGTGCAAGGCGCCGACTCCGCTGCAATGCTCGCGCCGGGGTCGCGCCGCGAAACTCGCTTCACTCCCTGCGGTCGTTGCGCTCGGACAATCGCGGCGAGTCGGATGAACGAAGCGCGCTACGCGCGACGACCCCGGCGCTGCGCTTCTCGCCGCCCCACAAATCGCCCCCACCGGGTACCGCCCACCGCGCTGCACCGCTCGTGGTGTGCATCGACATGCGCCTCGCTGCATCGGCAAAGCCGTGGGTGGGTGTGCGTCGGCAGCGACGCATGCGGCGCCGAGGAGCACAGGGCTCGTGGCCGCGCGCGCAGCGCGCTTCGTCCTCTGACTCGCCGCGATTGTCCGAGCGCAGCGGGCCACTAGACCGAGCACCGGAGGGAACCCTTCGCGCAGCGAAGGGCTGCGGCATTCGAGCGCCTGCGCATACCCGCCCGCGGCTTTGCCTCGCTCGGTCGAGAAATGAACGAGTTGGGCTGTAGGTACCGCTGAGATGTTCCCCCACCAGCTCACCGACACCCGCGCCTTCGACGTCGCGCAGGCGATGCTCGATGGCTTCAACAAGCACTACCGGTTGTTCCGCGAATCCAGCCGCGCGGCCAAGGCGCGCTTCGAGGCGGCCGACTGGCGAGCCCAGCAGGTGGCGCAGCGCGAGCGCATCGAGTTCTACGACCGCCGCGTCGACGAGAACGTCGAGCGGCTGCAGCGCGAGTTCGACATCCACCACCTGTCGATGGACAGCTGGCAGCAGGTCAAGCTGCACTACATCGGCCTGCTGATCGACCACCACCAGCCCGAGCTGGCCGAGACCTTCTTCAACTCGGTGACCACCAAGATCCTGCACCGCAGCTACTTCCGCAACGACTTCATCTTCGTGCGGCCGGCGGTGTCCACCGAGTACATCGAGAACGACGAGCCGGCGTCGCAGCCGACCTACCGCGCCTACTACCCCACCCGGGACACGCTGCGCGACACGCTGCTGCGCATCGTCACCAACTTCCAGCTGAGCAACGAGTTCGAGGATCTCGGCCGCGACGTCGACCAGGTGCTCGGCGCGCTGCGCGCCTACACCGGCGAGGTGCGGC